>Ga0316604_10003575_pt1 | contig 10821 bp, 7 predicted proteins | sample OWC_soil_day20_C_FD_207650 | JGI IMG/M metagenome (GOLD analysis project Ga0316604, IMG submission 207650) | Wetland soil microbial communities from Old Woman Creek delta, Ohio, United States - OWC_soil_day20_CT | ecosystem: Environmental > Terrestrial > Soil > Wetlands | place: USA: Ohio... | reverse complement strand
TATTCGCACCCGGCCCGGTTCGTGCTGGTGGGGACCATGAACCCGGAAGAAGGGGATATCCGGCCGCAACTTTTGGATCGGTTCGGCTTGTCGGTAACGGTGACCGGGGAGCATGAAGCGGATCGACGGGTAGAAGTCATCAAGCGGCGGTTGGCCTATGAAGCGGATTCGGATGTTTTTGCCGAGACCTATAAAGAGGAGCAAAAGGAACTGGGGCAGTCGATTCTGCGGGCCCGGCAGCTGTTGCCGAAAGTTCAGGTGGACGATGCACTGTTGATGTTGGTGGCGAATCTGTCGATCCAACTGGATGTAGACGGGCATCGGGCGGATATCACGGTGATCAAGGCGGCGTTGACGCTGGCGGCGTTTGCCGGCCGGGAGCAAATCCTGGCCGAAGATGTGAAGACCGCGGCTCGGTTGGCATTGCCACACCGGATGCGTCGCCGTCCTTTCGAAGAAGGCGTGTTGGATTGGACCGCTGTTGAAGCGATGTTCGCAGATCCGGCATGATGGAGGCTCATCATGGGTAGACGGTTATTGTTTCCGTTTGCGGCAGTGGTTGGGCAGGCGGATGTGAAAGAGGCTTTGCTGATCGCGCTGGTGAATCCGAAAACCGGTGGGTTGTTGGTCGCGGGAGAGAAAGGGTCGGCCAAATCAGTGCTGGTACGCGCATTGGCGCAGGTCGACCCGCTGCGGAAGATTGTTGAGCTGCCGCTCAATGCAACGGAGGATCAGGTATTCGGCGCTATCGATCTGGAACAGGCGATGACCAGCGGGCGAAAGGTGTTTTCTCCCGGCTTGTTGGCGCGGGCGCATGATCAAGTGCTGTATGTCGATGAAATCAACCTGCTTCGTCGGGAAATATTGACAGGCATACTGGAAGCGGCGGATCGGGGCGTTAATTCCGTGGAACGGGAAGGCATTTCGCACCGGCACGAAGTGCGGCTTACCTTGATCGGAACCATGAACCCCGAGGAAGGGACGCTGACGCCGGCCATACTGGATCGGTTCGGCATGTTTGCGGCGGTTCAGCGCGAAATGGACACGAAGGTGCGGGCTGATATTCTGCGCCGAGTGCTGGCATATGAGCAGGATGCTGTAGGTTTCGTTGCGCAATACCATGATGAGACGGAGCAGCTGGTGCGACGATGCCGGGAGGCGCATCAGCGACTGGTACGGATTGAAATAGATCCGGCCATGATGCAGTTGGCGGCTCAATATTGCGCCCAGGCCCATTCTGCAGGCCACCGGGCTGAATTGTATTTGCTGGAGGTCGCCCGAACGATTGCGGCGCTGGCGGAGCGCGAGTATCTGCTGCCTGCCGACATGGAGCGTGCGGCTTATTTTGTGCTGCCTCACCGAATGCGTCAGGAAGATGCGCCGCCGCCCCTGCCGCCGGAAGCGCCGCCGGAACAACCGGAAGATCAGGAGCCGCCGCAGGATCAGGACTCAGCGCAAGATCCACCGCCGTCGCCACCGCCAACTGACGATCAACAAGCCGCCGATCCGCCGCCGGATAAACCGGACGAATCGGATGAGCCGCCACCGCCGAATAATGGCGAGGGACAGGAGCGAACGGTCGATATTGACAGGAATTTTTCGGGGGCGAAATTGCAGGTGACCCTGCCGCAGGATCGACAAGTGCGGCAGGGCAGCGGCAAACGCAGTCTGACTCGTACCGACTTGAAGCAGGGGCGGTATGTGCGCGCCATATTGCCGCCTGGGACCCTGACGGATTTGGCTTTTGACGCGACGCTGCGGGCTGCGGCCCCGTATCAATCCTCGCGCCCGAAAGGCCGCTGCGCCATCGCAATTCATAAAGCCGATTTGCGGCAAAAAGTTCGCGAAAAACGAATCGGCAACATTTTCTTGTTTGTGGTGGATGCCAGCGGCTCGATGGGGGCGCGGGAACGGATGAAGATGGTCAAAGGCGCTATTTTCACCATGCTGCAGGACGTATATCAGAAGCGGGATCAGGTGGGATTGATCGCTTTTCGGCGCAAGACGGCGGAAGTGCTGTTGCCGGTGACTCGTAGCGTAGACTTGGCGCAAAAGTGTTTGGCGACATTGCCGACTGGCGGGAAGACACCATTGGCGGAGGGATTGGATAGCGCCTTGATGTTGCTCCGCAACTTGCGCAAGAAAGATAAAAATTCACGGCCTATTCTGGTGCTGATTACCGATGGGCGCGCTAACAGCAGCGATGGCGGCGATCCGATTGCCGCCGCGCTAAGCGCTGCCGAGAAAATTGGCCGGACTAGAATTCCCAGTGTAGTGATCGACACGGAAAGCGATTTCATATCGCTGGCTGTGGCGCGTCAAGTGGCGCGATCCATGGGTTCGACCTATTATCAACTGCAGGAGCTGTCGGAAGCGGCAGTGGTGCACATCGTGCAGAACGCACTTTCGTCTTGAAAACAGGAAAAGAGGCTAGATAATGATACAGATCAAGGGATTGGTGAAAAAATTCGGCGACCGGGTAGCGGTGAATCAGCTGGATTTGGAGATCGGATCAGGCGAAGTGTTCGGCCTGCTCGGCCCAAATGGGGCAGGAAAAACGACAATCATCCGCATGCTGACCATGCTGACGCGACCGACCGCAGGCGAGATTCATATCAACAACTGTACGTTGCCGGCTGACGAAGAACAAGTCAAGGCCATGTTGGGCATAGTGCCGCAACATTTCAACCTTGACCCGGATTTGTCAGTGGGCGAAAATCTTGAGCTGCATGGGCGGCTGCATCATATGGCGGCGGAAGATCGAAAACTTCGGATGGCGGAACTGCTGGAGTATGTCGAACTGCAGGAACGCGTCCACGATAAAGTGCAGAGCCTGTCCGGCGGGATGAAGCGGCGGTTGATGATCGCCCGGGCCTTGTTCCATCGTCCACGCATTTTGTTTCTAGACGAACCGACAGTAGGGCTCGATCCCCAAGTGCGAAGAAAATTGTGGGATTTGATCCGGCGTTTGCACAGTGAAAAATTCACGGTGTTGCTGACGACCCACTACATCGAAGAGGCCGAGGCTCTTTGCGGACGAGTCGCCATTCTGGAAAAGGGGAAGTTGATCGCGTTAGGCAGCCCGGAAGAATTGCGACGGCGCACCGGTGAATATGTGGTGGAATGGACGGAGGGAGACGGACGCGAAACTCGTTTCTTCCATGATCGCAGTGAAGCAGCCAATTTTGCCGGGACCCTGACGCTGACCGCGACCATTCGGCGCTCCAACTTGGAAGATGTCTTTGTGGAGATGACGGGAAGAAAGGTGATCGACTAATGTTTCAGGATATTTCGACGGTTTTTTGGCGGGATTGGGTCGTTCTCAAGCAGCGCATGAAAACCTTCATTTTCTCCCGCATGGTGACGCCGGTACTTTATCTGGTGGCTTTTGGCTGGGGTCTTGGACGAAACGTGCAGGTGGAGGGCGGCAGTTATCTGGATTTCATCGTTCCCGGTATTCTGGCGCTGAATTCCATGAATATCAGCTTTAACTCCGTGGGATCGCCTCTGAATATGAGTCGCCTGTATCATAAAACGCTGGAAGAATATCTGGTGGCGCCGATTAGTCCGGTAGCATTCGTACTGGGGAAAATCCTATCCGGCACAATGAGAGGGTTGATTTCTTCAGCGATCATTATCGTATTGTCCTATCTCTTTGGTGCGCGGTTTCATGTCAATATTCAGTTTGCGTTGATTGTGACGTTGAATTGCATGGCTTTTTCCGGTCTGGGTTTCGTCGCAGCCATGTTGATCAACTCTCATGAGGATATGGGAAATTTCAGCACGTATGTGTTGTTGCCGATGTCTTTTCTCTGCGCGACGTTTTTCAATATCAGCAAATTGCCGACGGTAGTCCGTACAATCATTGAGCTTTTGCCACTTACACACTGTACGTATGCGCTTCGGGCTATCGGCGCGGGAGGAAATGCTCCCCTTGCCTCATGGATTAACCTGATCGTTTATGTGCTGGTGCTGGTCGGTGTTAGCGTGTGGACGATGGAACGGGTACGAAAATAAGGGGCTGGGATAAATCTGTGAAAAAACTGCAGATAAAAAATGCGATGCAAAAATTGCGGGTGCATTGGAAATTAATTATTGCAGCAGCGCTCGTGGCAGTCTTAGTTGGAACTGGCTGCTATTTTTGGCAGAAAGCTAAGAAACCCGCGTCGCTCGGGAAAACCGTGACGATCAAGCGGGGCACGATTCGTTCGCTGGTGCAGTCTACGGGTTCTGTCGCAGCGGTTAATCCGGTCGATATCAGCGCCAAAATCACCGGACGGATTGTCGAAGTCCGAGTAAATGAAAATGATTCGGTGACCGCCGGACAGGTTCTCATCGTGCTGGATGACAGCCACTACCGGGCGCTGGCGGCTCAAGCCGCAGCCAGGTTGGACGTTTGCCGGAAAAACTATGAGCGGATGCAAACTCTGGTAGCGGTCGGCGGCGCGGCGCAAAAAAAGCTGGATGGAACAAAGATGGAATGGCAGGTAGCCGAAGCTGACTATAGCATGGCGTTATCCCAAGTGAACGATGCGATCATTCGTGCGCCGATCAGCGGTACGGTGGTGGGAAAACCCGTTCCTGCAGGCCAGTCGGTTTCCTCCGGTCTGTCAAGCCCAATGGTGCTGATGAGCATTGCCGACGTATCCCGGTTGGAATTGCAGGTTCAGGTTGACGAGGCGGATATCGGTAAGATAAAAACTGGGCAAAAGGTTGGATTCATGATCGACGCCTATCCAGATAAAATGTTCATGGGATTGATTACGACTATCTCGGAAAAAGCCAATGTGCAGCAAAATGTAGTGTATTATCCGGTTGTAATATCAATGGAGTCTGCCCAAGGCCTTTTCAAACCGGGCATGACGGTGAGGGTCACGGTAGTGACTGGTCAGAAGAAGGATGTGCTGACGGTTCCAGCGCTCGCGATCACTTCCAGGCAAGGCGGGTCCTATGTAAAAGTGGTCGAAAACGGGCAGGCGCGTGAGACATTGATAACAAAAGGGATGATGGGGACAGATCGGGTGGAAGTGACGAGCGGACTGCAGGAAGGCGATCAAGTGCTGTTACCGCCAGGGCTGACAGGGGGCATGACGGGATTGCCGGGACTGGGGGCGCCGGGCGGCGGGCATCACCACTGAACTTTTTTACTTGTCTTCTTGTATTGTAACGTTACAATGTAGTGTCAGTTTGTAAGGTCACTTGGAAACGTTATATTGTAACGTCTTGTTGTAACGTCATTGTAAATCCGTTTTTTTGAATCCGTCAACTTTTTGAAAATGATATTTTGAATCATTTGACATCCTTCCGTGAAGCGGGTAGAATAAGACCGTAAATTAAATAGGCCTAATGAAGCCGAAACAGGTGCCCTTCGGGGCTTAATAGGGAAGACCGGTGAAATGCCGGCACGGTCCCGCCACTGTAACGGGGAGCAAACCCATAGTATGCCACTGGGACGCAAGTCTTGGGAAGGAATGGGCGCGCGACGATCCGAAGTCAGGAGAACTGCCTGTTTGACAATCACCGTTTTACCCACGAGCGATGGGGAGGAGATTATTGGAAAGAACGCGGCCTCGACACGTTTGTCCACGGCTGAATTTTCCATTACGACTCTTCCTGTACCAACGGGAAGAGTTTTTTATTTTGTTTGCCTGGTTGACCTATGTGATGTGAAGGAATATTATAAAGAAGGGGTTAATAGGAATTGTTACTATTAGCTTCCAATCCTATCACAGTAGGAAATAGAAATCAGGAGATGAGAACATGGAGTATCAAGACAAAACACTCAAATGCAAGGAATGCGGCTCGGACTTTATCTTCACGGCAGGTGAACAGGCGTTTTACGTTGAAAAAGGGTTCGCGAACGAACCGGCGCGATGTCCGTCGTGCCGAGCGCAGCGCAAACAGCAGATGAACGGCGGCGCATCCGGACCACGAAAAATGTACCCAGCGATTTGCAGCGAATGTGGCGCGGAAACAGAAGTGCCATTCGAGCCGAAAGATGGACGCCCTATCCTTTGCCGCGAGTGCTTCCGGCGTCAGCGAGAGCAGTACTGAGTTTCAAATGATTGCGTAGTTTGATATGACGTTTTGACAACTGAATAATGCTGAACAGGTGCCCTTCGGGGCTTAATAGGGAAGACCGGTGAAATGCCGGCACGGTCCCGCCACTGTAACGGGGAGCAAACCCATAGTATGCCACTGGGACGAAAGTCTTGGGAAGGTGTGGGCGAGCGACGATCCGAAGTCAGGAGAACTGCCTGTTTGAGAGTCACCGTTTTTACCCGCGAGCGATGGGGAGGGGACTGCGTAAGGCGACGGCGTTGCTTAAGTTTTGCGAAGTGAGGATCCCTTTCTGTTTTGGCGGAGAGGGATCTTTTATTTTGCTTCAGGATGAAGATTTGAGGTGGAAATTGACTCTATACGATATTGGTCTGTTACAGACCTGAGAAGAGTTGATCCAAGCCATTTCCACATAAATGTCAAGCGAAAATCTGAAAATGAAGATTGGGGGGATGTAAACCCTGTTGAACCAAGCGATTGGAAGGATTTTTAAGCGAATGGTTGTTTTTCAAAACTACAACTTTTGAAAAGAGAGAGGCTAACTATAATGGAACAAGAGAAAGAACTGGGCGAAAAAGAATTCCCTGAGATCAGTTTTGATGAATTCGAACCCACTTCCTATGATACATGGAAGGAAGAAACGATCCTGGCTCTTAAGGGCGCCGATTTCGACAAAAGTATGTTTACTAAAACGTACGAAGGAATTACATTAAAGCCGATTTACATAATGACCGATACGGAAAAACTGACCCACTGCAAAACGTATCCCGGCCTCGAAAGTAATCTGCGTGGGGTTCATGCAGGGGGATACATGTCCAAACCATGGACGGTCGCGCAAGAAAGCGATTCCATGACTCCGGCGGATGCAAATGCGGTAGAAAAAAGAGAATTGCTAAAAGGTACAACCGCTGTCAGTTTCCGTTTGGATAAGGCAACATTGAAGGGGCTGGACGTGCAGGACGCCCCGGATGACGAGTTCGCAAAACAGGGCGCATCACTCTCTACGTTGTCCGATTTAGAAACAGTATTGGACGGCATTGAACTGGATAAGCACGAAATAGCCCTACACGCGGGAGCGTCCAATGTCGCTTTGCTGGGCAATGTTGCAGCGCTGGCAATGAAGCGTGGTATTGGGACAAAGAATTTGAACGGCGCGGTAACCATGGATCCGATTGGTGAGTTGGTTGCTGACGGAAAATTGCCGCGTTCTTTGGATGAATACTACGATGAAATGGCTCATGGGATTGCCTGGGCCAAGGAAAATGCACAGCAGCTCCGAACCGTAATGATTGAGGCGGATACCTATCACAACGGCGGGGCAAATGATGTACAGGAAGTTGCGTATGCGATGAGCGAGGCAATTGCCTACATTAAAGCTATGCAGCTTCGCAATATCGATATCAATAGCTTCGCGCAGCATGTTCGCTTCCACTTCAGCGTTGGAGCGAATTTCTTCATGGAAATCGCCAAGCTGCGCGCCGCGAAAATGATCTGGGCGCAAGTGGTCGAAGCGTTTGGCGGAGAGCAGGCGGCAAAAAAAATCAACCTGTTTGTCAGCACCTCTTCCTTTACCCAGACAACCTATGATCCCTATGTCAATCTGCTGCGGGCGGCTTCCCAGTCGTTTTCGGCAGTGGTGGGCGGCATCGACGGCATGACCGTCAAACCCTTTGATTCGGTGATTCGCCCCAGCGACGAGTTTTCACGTCGAATTGCCCGTAACATACAAATCATGATGCAAAGCGAATTCAATTTTTTGCAACCGGTAGATCCTGCCGGCGGGTCCTGGTACATTGAATCGCTCACCGATGAATTCGCGGAAAAGGTCTGGGCGAAAATGCAGGAAATCGAAAAAGAGGGCGGGCTCGTCGCTTGCCTTGCAAACGGCAAAGTTCAAGCAGCTGTAAAAACCGTATTGGACGATCGGTTCAAAAAGTTGGCTACTCGTGCAGACCGCGCCGTTGGCAACAATATGTATCCCAATGTAACCGAAGTCCCCGTGGAAGTGCCTGTGATTGATTTCGCAACCATCAAAGCCCAGCGGCTGGCAGATCTGGCGGTTAATGCGAAGAAACGGGACGAAAATCAAGTGCAAGGCTTGCTAAAAGCGTTGGATGAGTGCGACGGCAGTGAAGCGGGCGTGCTTGTCGATCTGGCAAAACAGGCTATGATTGCAGGCGCAACCATGGGCGAAATTGCCGCCGCCCTGACAACCGACGCGACAGCGCTGACGATTGAACCCATACTGCCGCATCGCTGGACAGAACACTATGAAGAAATGCGGCGGCGTACCGAGGCGTTTAAAGTTCGCACAGGAGAAAATGTGAAGATTTTCCTGGCGAATATGGGGCCGATTCCACAGCACAAGGCAAGAGCGGAGTTCGTAACTTCCTTTATGCAGGTTGCGAATTTTGAAGTCATGCCGAACGACGGATTCCCGACCGTGGAAGAAGCTGTCGATGCTGCAATAAATTCGGGAGCTGATGTCACGATTGTCTGCTCGACGGACGCGACGTATCCCGAGCTGGCTCCGGCAGTAACCCAGCTCATCAAGGAAAAGAAGCCGAAAATGAAAGTGTTCCTGGCCGGTGCACCTTCCAAAGAACTAAAAGAAATCTGCGATGCAGCAGGTATGGACGACTATATCAGTGTCAGATCCAATTGCTATGAAACCTTGGTCAAAATGCAGCAGGAAAGGGGGATGTTCTAAGATGGCTAAATTTCCTGATTTTGGCGCAATTCCCTTTCACAAGGCGGCAAATCCCGGACAATCAGGTTATGATGCATGGAAAGCCAACTTGGAAAAAGAAACTGGCAAATCGTTCGAGGCAAATATTTTCCGTACGATGGAGCAAATCAACCTCGATCCGTTGTATGACGAAAGAGCCTATAAAGATTGCAAGCATTTGATGTATATGGCGGGTGTGCCGCCGTATCTGCGAGGACCTTATCCTACGATGTATGTCACGAAGCCTTGGACGGTCCGTCAATATGCAGGCTTTTCCACCGCCGAAGAAAGTAACGCCTTCTATCGCAGGAACCTGGCTGCCGGGCAAAAAGGTCTGTCCATCGCTTTTGACCTTGCCACTCATCGAGGTTATGACTCCGATCATCCGCGTGTTGTCGGCGATGTTGGCAAGGCAGGCGTGGCTGTGGATTCGATCCTGGACATGGAAATCCTGTTCTCCGGTATCCCACTGGATCAAATGTCGGTGTCAATGACCATGAACGGCGCAGTGCTTCCTATCCTGGCCTTCTATATTTTGGCGGGTGAAGAGCAGGGCGTGGACAAGAAAATCATGGCGGGAACCATTCAAAACGATATCCTGAAAGAGTTCATGGTGCGTAATACCTATATTTATCCTCCGGTTGCTTCTATGCGCATCATCGGCGATATTTTCGAGTATACTTCCGCGAATATGCCGAAATTCAACAGCATCAGTATTTCCGGCTATCACATGCAAGAAGCCGGAGCTACTGCGGATATTGAGCTGGGCTACACATTGGCGGACGGTCTCGAATACTTGCGAACAGGTACGGAACACGGTCTGCAGATTGACCAATTTGCCCCACGTTTGTCGTTCTTCTGGGCGATTGGGAAAAACTATTTCATGGAAGTGGCAAAAATGCGTGCCGCTCGCGTGATTTGGGCAAAAATCGTCAATTCGTTCGGGCCAAAGAAAACAAAATCCATGTCGCTGCGTACCCACTCGCAGACTTCCGGCTGGAGCCTGACCGAGCAAGATCCATTCAACAACATCACCCGTACCTGCGTCGAAGCCATGGCGGCGGCGCTGGGGCATACACAGTCACTACACACGAATGCGCTCGATGAAGCGATCGCTTTGCCGACCGACTTTTCCGCCCGTATTGCGCGGAATACGCAGCTCTACATTCAGGATGAAACCAAGGTTTGCAAAGTCATCGATCCATGGGGCGGTTCCTACTATGTGGAAGCCCTGACCAACCAGCTGATCCGAAGCGCCTGGGCGCATATACAGGAAGTTGAAGCGCTGGGCGGCATGTCCAAAGCCATCGACACCGGATTGCCGAAGATGAGAATAGAAGAAGCTTCTGCCCGGCGACAGGCGCATATCGATTCCGGGGCGGAAAAAATCGTCGGCGTGAATGACTATCGTCTGGAAAAAGAAGATCCGCTGGATATTCTTGAAGTTGACAACACCGCCGTGCGGCTGTCACAAATCGAACGACTTCGAAAACTGCGCGCAAACCGAAACCAAGAAGATGTAGAACACTGGTTGAATGCCATCACTCACTCCATGGAAACCGGCGAAGGCAACTTGCTGGAACTGGCGGTTAACGCGGCCCGGGCCCGGGCCAGCAAGGGCGAGATTTCCGATGCGGTGGAAAAAGTCTGTGGCCGTCATAAAGCGATCATTCGCTCTATTTCCGGTGTTTACAGCAGTGAATTCGCAGATGAAGACGTCATCAAAGAAGTGCGGGACTTGGCGAATGAGTTCGAAAAACACGAAGGTCGCCGTCCGCGTATCATGATCGCTAAAATGGGTCAGGATGGACATGATCGCGGAGCTAAGGTTATCGCGACCGCTTTCGCGGATATGGGATACGACGTTGATATCGGTCCTTTGTTCCAGACACCGGAAGAAGCGGCGCAGGATGCTGTGGACAACGACGTGCATATTGTCGGGATGAGTTCACTCGCTGCCGGTCATAAAACGTTGATGCCGCAGTTGATCGAAGAACTGAAGAAGCGCGGTCGCGAAGATATCATGGTCGTGA
>Ga0316604_10003574_pt1 | contig 10823 bp, 10 predicted proteins | sample OWC_soil_day20_C_FD_207650 | JGI IMG/M metagenome (GOLD analysis project Ga0316604, IMG submission 207650) | Wetland soil microbial communities from Old Woman Creek delta, Ohio, United States - OWC_soil_day20_CT | ecosystem: Environmental > Terrestrial > Soil > Wetlands | place: USA: Ohio... | reverse complement strand
TCGATGACATTCCCGGGGCGCAGCGTGTGCAGCGTCATTGCAGATCCCGCAGCAGGAAAGTGACATCCTCGACCGGCAAATCGTTGATCCCGGCGGCACTCGCCCGGCCATCGCCGCCATGCCGGCGGGCCAGCCGATCGGCCGCCACGCCGTAGCCTTCCGGCACGCGCAGGCTGACGCTGAGCTTGCTGTGACCGTTGGGGACCAGCACGGCACAAATTCGCCCGGGCTTGCTGTTCACCAGATGATTGGCGTAAATGCCGATGACGCGCCGAGCCCAGGCGGCATCCGGCAGGAGGACGGCGGTCAGCCGCTCGGTTTGCAGGATCGGCCGGACAGCGTTGGCCAGTTCGAGGTCCTCGGCACGGCGCTGGGCGATCCGCAAAAAAGCATCGGCCTCGGTCATGAATTTGAAGGGATCGACGAAAGGCGCCATGATTTTCCGCAGTTCGGCCGGCCGAATGGTCAGGTCGGCTTCGCTTTCGCCATAGGCGTTGTAATTCAGGCATTCGCCCAGTACCCGGAAGAGATAGGTTTTGCGCTGATCGAGGCCGATCGAACGGGCCAGTTCCTCCGCCGTCGCCGCCATGTTGTCGCCAAAGGCGCCGACCACGGCCCAGGCGCGGAAACGCCCGCCCAGGTGGCGGTCGACCAGCAGGCTGGTGCACACCCGGGGCGCCGCGTCGAGCTTGAGATGCAGCAAGGCGTGCACCGGCACCTGGGCGGCGTGGTGATGGTCGAAATATTCAACGCTGACGCCGACTTCGAGCAGTTGCAGCAAGGCTTCCCGATTAGCCCCAACCGGCAGATCGACCACCGTCACCGAGTCGCCGGGACGCGCCTTGACCCGGGGCAGCAGCGCATGATCGCGCTTGACGCCGGTGATCAGCACCGACTCCCTGGGCTGGGCGAGACGCAACTGCTGCAGGGCGCAGAGGCCATCGGCATCGCCGTTGAAGACATCGAAATGGGTGTAACGCGGCGCTTTCATGGAGCTGCCTCCTCGACAAGTTGATGCAGAACGGCGGCCAGCGAAGCAGCCCGGTCATCGACGACCAGGCATTCCCGCGCTTCGGCCGGACTCAGCGGCTCGCTGTTCTGCAGTTGATGGCGCAGCACGGCCGGGCCGGCATCGGATGCGTCGCAATCGGCCGCCGCGCGGGCCTGCAGTCGCTGGCCGAGTACCGCCTCGTCGGCACGACAACTGAGCAGCCGAAAGGGCACGCCCATGGCCTGCGCCTGGCTGCGAAAAATGGCCCGCTGCCAGCCCTGCAGGCTGGCTGCATCGACCACCACGGGAAAGCCGGCATCCAGTATCTGCCGGGCCAACTGGACCAGATGCCGGTAGGTTGCCTGGGTGCGCGCCGCCGAATAGATGCCGCCTCCGATGCTGCCGCCGCCCCGGGCCGTGGCCGGCAGGCCGGCCAGACGCTTGCGCTCGATATCGGCGCGGATGCGGATGGCGCCAATGCTTTCGAGTATGGCCTGGGCCACCGTCGTCTTGCCCGAGCCGGACAAGCCATGCATCAGGATCAGCAAACGCCGGCGCGGCCTCGTCGCCTGGGTCGCATAAGCCAGATAGCGCTCGAACTCGACCATCGTGGTGCCGCCTTGGGCGGCACGGATCCGGGCGACCATGGCGCGCACGATGGCGCGGTAAACCTCGTAGAAAGGCAATAATTGCAGGCCGCCATAATCGCCGCTGCTTTCCAGGCAGCGATTGAGAAAGCGCCAGGCGAAATCCGCCCGGCCATGGGCGGCCAGGTCCATGCTGGTGAAGGCGAGTTCACCTAGGGTGTCGATCCAGCGCAGATTGGCGCTGAACTCGATGCAGTCGAATACCTGCGGCTCGTCCGGCCACCAGGCGATATTGCCGAGATGCAGGTCGCCGTGGCATTCGCGGATGAAGCCACTACTTTTGCGCTCGGCGAGCAGGCCCCGCCGCCGGCCGTATTCATGGTGCGCCCAACCTTCAATCGCCGACAGTTGGGCCAGTGCCGCCGCATCGTCCGGCCCGCCGAGTTGCTCCCGCAAGCGGGTCATTGCCCCGCTGACAGCGCCCCATACGGCGCTCGGCGTACCGTAGTCGTCGCCACTGCCGGCCCGGGGAATGTTTTGGTGAAAGCCTGCAATCCGGTCGGCCAGTGCATCGATCTGCGCCTTCGTCACGGCCCCTTGGGCGAGCATGTCGTCGAGCAGCGCCGACTGCGGAAATTCCAGCATCTTGACGGCGTAGTCGACGGCGGGTGCCGAACTCCCGATCAGGCAACCGCTTTCCGTATCGGCGATCGGCACGACCGCCAGATAGAGATTGGGCGCCAACCGCCGATTCAGTCGCAACTCTTCCTGGCAGAAAAAATGCCGCCGCGCCAGGCTGCTGAAATCGAGAAAGCCGAGATCGACGGCTTTCTTGATCTTGTAGGCAAACTGTCCGGTCAGAAAAACGTGCGAGATATGGGTTTCAAGGTGCTGGACCTGACTCACCGGATGCGGATAGGCCGCCGCCTCCAGCAGGCGGTCCAGCCAGGCGGGCAGTTTTTCCGGGCAGGCAGCAGGCGGGGGACGATTCATCGGTGGCGGCAAGGCTGACGGGCTGGCGAAAGCCTTCATCAGCCCTGAATGATCGGCCGGCCCCCTGCCCTTTCGCCGGGCAGTGGGGACGGCAAGGCTTTCTGCCCGGGCAAGGCAATCTCCGGTTGGCAAAATGCAAACCCACAAGGCCAGCGACGAGTTATTTCTGCAGGCGGCTGATGTATTCGATCAGCGCCAGAATCCGGCTGCGAACAAAAACCTCCGGGTTGTAAGGCACCTCGAAAAAGCGTTCGCCGGCAATGGTCCGGTAGGCGTTGCCCCAGATCGGCATGTCACGCTCGCCGTGGCCCTTGACGACTTCGCGGCCATCGATCACTTCGTAGACCCGGGCAAAGGGGAAAACCCCCTGGTTATTCTTGGTCAGTTTGGTCAGGTCGCTGGCGCTCTTGTTGAGCAGATGGGCATATGGCCCATTGCCGTCGCCGGCCTCGCCATGGCAATTGAGACAGTTTTCGCGATATTCCTCTCGCCCGACATCGACCCGCTCGGCAGCACCTGACAGACCACTCAGCAAAGCGAGCAGAAGGCCGGAGAGCACGGAAATGGCTGCTTTTTTCATTTTTTCCTCCCGATGGCGACGGCCCCGTCTGGTCGAGCGACAAGTCCGGGGCAGATAAGTGGCGTTGGCAATCGCTTGCCATACCCAGATTGTGACGTTCGGGAAATGCCGTTGATATTCCGGTTTACAGGTACCCCCTTACCGCAAACCGGGCAGCCTGGGCTGCGCTCAAGGCGGACTGGTCTGAAACTGGATCGACTCGACGCCGCGGGCCGACGACGGCGCGCCGAGGTAGAGGCAACCCCGGCCGAACAACGCCTGTTCCTTGTTATGGACAAAGATTTCGATCTGCTCGTCGAGTACCAGGTAAGTACCGTTGGCGCTGCGGTCGACAAAGAAAAACTGGTCAAAACGGCGTTCGATCCGACCATGCTTTCGCGAACAGCGGGGGTCGTTCAGGACAATGTCCGAATCGGGCTGACGCCCCACGGTCAGGAAGGATTGTCGCTCGTCGACATGCTGGGCCATGCCGCGATGGTGCACATACAGACAGTCCGCCGTACGCCCGATATCGGAGAGCATGTTGCGCACGGCATGCGGGTCGCCGTCCTGCCAGGCAATCTGGCAGATGCCGAGTTGCCGTTTGCCGCAACTGAGCGGCAAGTCGAGGCCACCGTCCGCCGCCAGCAGCAGGCGCGGCAACAGCTTCAGGCGGCGGGGCAGGCTGAGCAGGATATGCTCGGGATCGGCCAGCGCCGCCAGGCTGGCCGCCGGGTTCGGCCCGTCGCCCGAGAAAAAGCGGGCTTCTGCCGTCTGATGCCCGGAGCAGATGCCGACACGTACCGCCAGCGGTTGGCCGGCATAGCGCGGGAGGTCCGCCACCCGGTGCTGGATATCGATGGCCGACTGCAAAGCCAGGCCGCCATCGCCAAAGAAGGCGGTCAGGTTGTTGCCGGCTTGCCGGACCAGTCGACCACCATGATTTTCGAGAACATGCCGGATCCGTTTCTCGCAACGACCAAGCACATACTGGATTTCCCCTGGATCGAGGCTGCCGGGCAGATGCCCGCCTCCGCCGAGATCGACACTCAGGACGGACAAGCCATCATCGTTCATCGCCATGCCAAGCCTCATTTTTTCGCTGGCGGCCAACGCCGCAACACCCTGCCACACGTTTTCGATCCACATCTTTTGCCGCGGCCATGCCCCGGGTCGAGGCTAATCCGGCTGCCTTTTCCAGCGTTCGAATTCAGCGAACGAGGTTTCCCCGACTTCGGGAATCCGCCGTTCCGGGATCCGGCGCCGCTCCTTGCCGGTAAACCAGGCGACCGCTTCATCGAGACGCCGGTCGCCTGCCCGGCGGACCTTGAAGGGAACGGGGCGGGTCACTCTCCGGTGCTGGGTTTCGCTGACCGGCGCAGGCGTGTCGCTGACGGGCGGTATTTCGCTGGGCGGTGCTGAGGTTTCGGCAGGCATGCTGCGTCGTCTGACCTTGCAGACCACCCATTCACGAAACGAAATTTCCTCGATTTTCATTGGCTGTATCCCACGTCTCGCTACGCCGGGCAGAGACGCCAGCCCTGATCGTAGGCATCTGCCGCCTACCGGGAAATACTGAGGCTGCCTTATTCGCACTAGAGGGATACCGGTAGTTGGCCACGGCGGCGGCAATCCCGGCGGTCGACCATCGTCCGGCGGCAATTTTCAAGGTGTGCCGGCCAACTGGGTTTCCATGGCGTTGGCGATGGCGTCGTCGACGTTTTCAATGAAGACGAATTCGAGTTTTTCCCTGGCTCCGGCCGGCACATCCTCCAGATCCCGCCGGTTCCGTTCCGGCAGCAGCACCCGTCGGATGCCGGCGCGCATCGCTGCCAGCACCTTTTCCTTGATGCCGCCGACCGGCAACACCAGGCCGCGCAGGCTGATCTCGCCGGTCATCGCCGTATCGCTGCGCACGGCCCGATCGACAAACAGCGAAGCGAGCGAGATGAACATGGCGACCCCGGCACTCGGGCCATCCTTCGGAATGGCGCCGGCTGGCACATGGATGTGTATATTGCATTTCTCCAAGTCAACCGAATCGATGCCGAGACTGGACGCCCGTGTCTTCATCAGGGTCAGCGCCGCCTGCGCCGACTCCTTCATGACATCGCCCAGTTGCCCGGTCAGCGTCAGCTTGCCGTCGCCCGGCGTCCGCCCGGACTCGATGAACAGGATGTCGCCGCCAACCGGCGTCCAGGCCAGGCCGGTAGCAACACCCGGCATGCCGGTACGCAGGGCGACCTCGTTGTCGAACTTGCAGGGCCCGAGAATCGGCGCCAGGTCGCACTCATCGACCCGCACTGAGCTAGCGCCGCCTTCGGCAATATTGACTGCGGCCCGCCGACAGACGGCGCCGATCTCCCGTTCGAGCGAACGCACGCCGGCCTCCCGCGTGTAGTCGCGAATGATCGCCATCAGTGCCGCATCGGTGATTTCAAACTGGCCAGCCTGCAGGCCGTTCCGGGCAATCTGCCGACCGACCAGATAGCGCCGGGCGATTTCCAGCTTTTCTTCCTGCGTGTAACCGGGCAGGTGAATGATTTCCATGCGGTCGGCCAGCGGACCGGGAATGTTGTCCAGCACATTGGCCGTGGTGATGAAGAGCACGCTCGACAGGTCGTAGGGCAGCGCCAGATAGTTGTCGCGGAAACTGTTGTTCTGTTCGGGATCGAGCACTTCGAGCAGCGCCGCCGACGGGTCGCCCTGAATGCCGCTGCCCAGCTTGTCGATCTCGTCGAGCATCAGCACGCAGCCGCGCGAACCGGCCTTGCGGATGGCCTGCAGGATATTGCCCGGCAAGGCGCCGATATAGGTGCGCCGATGGCCGCGAATTTCCGCCTCGTCGTGCACGCCGCCAAGCGAGGTGCGGACGAACTTGCGGCCGAGCGCCTTGGCGATCGACTGGCCGAGCGAAGTCTTGCCGACGCCGGGTGGCCCGACAAAGCAGAGGATCGGGCCATGCCCTTCGGGATTGAGCTTGCGCACGGCGAGAAACTCGATGATCCGCTTCTTCACCGGCTCCAGCCCGAAATGGTCGGCATCGAGCATGCGCCGGGCCTCGCCGATATCGATCCGGTCGGCCTCCGGTGGCTTCCACGGCAATTCGATCAGGCAGTCGATATAGGCCCGGATCATCGAATATTCCGCCGAGCCATCCTGCATCCGCTCCAGCCGTTTCAACTCCTTGCCGGCGTGGCGGGCCACCTCCTCCGGCATCTGCGCCTCGGCAATCGCCTTGTGCAGTTCAGCCAGTTCGGCCGAACTGCCCTCGTCTTCCTCGCCCAGTTCTTTCTGGATCGATTTCAATTGTTCAAGCAACAGGAAATGTCGCTGGCGCTCGTCGATACTGGCCTTGGTGCGCTCGTCGATTTCCCGCGAAAGCTTCAGCACTTCCAGGCGGCGCAGCAGGTAGTCGAGCACCAGGTCGAGCCGGCGGACGAGATCGACCGCTTCGAGGACCGCCTGTTTTTCGTTCGGGCCGATTTCGAGAAAACCGGCGATCAGGTCGGCCAGCGCCCCGGGCGAGCCGATTCCCCTGACGGCGGCCGACACCTCGAGTGAAGCCTGCGGTTCAAGCTGCAGGACCTGCAGCGCCCGCTCCTTGAGCTGGATGAAGCGCGCCGTCACTTCGTTGTTGGCCACGTTGAGATCGTCGATGCCGGCGAAACGAACCACCGGCGAAGGGTAGCCCGACAGGTATTCGATGACGCGAAAGCGCTGCACGCCCTGACAGACGATGACATGCGTGTCGTCGGGCAAGGTCAGGTAACGCAGGATGTTGGCGACGGTACCGAGGCCATAGAGATCGTCAGGCCCCGGCCGGTCGATCTCCGGTTCGCGCTGGAGCAGGATGCCGACCGGCCGTTCCAGCTTCAGCGCCTGCTGGGCGGCGAGGATCGATTGTTCGCGGCCGAGCGTCAGCGGCAGGATCATCCCGGGAAAGAGAACGACATTGCGCATCGGCACAATCAACAGCCCATCGTCGGGCATGGCTGTGGCTTGCTGAGTGCCCTCGCCCGCCGGTTGCGGCGGCGACTCATCGAGGACGAGATCGAGACTCTCGGTTTTCATCGCAGCCTCCGCTCAATTCGGCGCCAGGACAAGGGCCAGGCAACCATCCTCGAAGCACTGCCGGCGCAGGCGATAATCGCTGCGCGGCAGCGCCACCCGGCGCTCGAAGCGGCCATAGGGAATTTCCAGGCGCTGAATGGCGGCATGCTGAAAATCGTCCGGCATCGACCGTCGACCGGAGACCATCAGGCTGTCGCCGATCAGGCTGACCTCAAGCTGCTCAGGGGGCACACCGGGCAAGGCGACCAGCAGGTGCAACTCGTCCCCCTGTGCGTACATATCGACCGCCGGCTCCCAGCACGGCAAGGCATGGACGATATCCAGCACAAAATACCGGTCCCGCAGGTGCTCGGCATTCCGCAGCAGTTTCAGGGCTTCGGCCCACACCCAGAATCCGGCATCGTGATGGATCATTGCCCTCCCCTCGTCTTGTCACGCGCGTGGCGAGACGCAACAACCACTGACCCGGTAATTTCCCCACCGGAGGATCAGCGGCGTGAGAGCGCCAAGCCGATAACTTCAATCAAAACACCAAGACCCAGCAACATAACGCCGGCCCAGGTGGCCGGTGCAAGAAGCATCAAAAGCCCGCCGCCCGCAAGGCAGGCAAGTACAAGAAAACGCCGCAGACCGGTCGCCCCGGCCAGTCGCTGATTCATCACTGCAGCCCTCAATTTTCCAAAATATGCTCAGATCGTGCGGGGTAATACTGATTCGCTTCGATCGCTTGCTCCCTATCGGGAAAATCGCTCTTTACCAGCCTGCGGATTCATCTGGAAAGCTACTTTTCCATTCATTATCAGAGCTTTGCAGATCGAACTGACATCCGCAAAACATCTGGATGTTTTCGGAACAGTAGCCTGTACAACGGAATAGGCCATACCGGAAAAAGATGGTTTTGCTACCCGAAAGCAAATACAGCCGAGCCGTGGGAGTGGCGCCATGAATCGAAAAAATCAGCCCCCTTCCGCCTCACCTATCGGACCCAGGTATTCCCAGTACATATTCCGAAGTATTGCTGGCATAAATGGACCTGAATAATCTGAAGATGTCTGCTCCGCTAAGTCTTACTCGCAAGGGGGGCCAGCAGGCAAGGTTCGAAGCGGATTCAAGACCGGAAACTTAATTCCGTACACCTCATCGGTAACGGGCATCGACGCCCAACGGAAACCCAGGGGGAGAAAATGTCAAAACAACATTCCTTTGCTAAAGCCTTGGCGAGTTGCATTTTGTGCCTGGCCGCGTCGGTTGAGGCCATGCCGGTTGTCACCGCAAGCAGCACAACAATTACATTCGATCCAGGCTTCGCTGTTGCCGGTGCCCCCGATGTCGTTGGTCCGATTGCGATTCCGGGCGGCTTTCCGGACTATCAGTATCAAGGCAAAATTTTCAATGACCCCATCACCGGGGCAAGCAGTTCGGCAACGGCCGGCATCAGTACACTCACTCGCCCCGATATTTTTGGCGCAATTTTTCCCGGTGGGACAGGTGTCGGTCAGACAGCACCAGTTGGAGCAGGATTAAATCCGGCAAGGCTGCGAATCGACTTTAACGTCGAGTTCAGGATCGTTGGAGCCCCCTTCGGTCCACCGTTGTTCGACCAGTTTTACTTCCCCCTGGTCGGAACTGTCGGCGGAAATCCAGGTGATTTCGTGTCATTCGTGCTGGATGCAAAGTTCACCGATACGGCGGGCACCGCATTCCACAACCTGACCTGTGGATTCATTCTTGCGCAGCCCGGAAACTTCGAAAATCGCGATTGCAAGGATAAGTTTCCGATCTTCGACCCATTGGGCGGCGCAGCTTTCCTGCCTGTCGGCGACATCATCACGCTAAATGGCTTTATCGAGTTTAAGGCTAAGGACGATGGGCTTGGTACATCATCAATCTATTTTGCCGGCCCAAGCGGAATCAATCCCCCTCCGGAGTTTTTCACCCCGGAACCCCCCGTCCTGTTGCTAATGGCTGTCGGTTTTCTGGTCATACCGATAAAGCGTATTGCCAGAAGTAAAGCCCCAGCCCAAGCCCTTATCGAATATTCGAAGCGTACCGGATAGAGAAATCATCCGAGCGCGAATATAAATCACGGCTCAGTTGTAACAAGGCGGTAATGCAGGACAATTATTATCCCTGCGCTTACATAACTACCAGAGGATGAGACAAGTGACTGATTCCACGACAAACAAATTTCTGAATACCAGTGCAGCGTATCTCGGCTTAGGCATGGCAGTGAAGCGCTGAACTGCTTCGACACGGCAGATAGTGTCTCGCCCCCACCACCGCCTTTAGTAGATTGCGGAAATCACTCGTTTTCCAAGATGGACGAATGGTTGCTCGATCAACCGATAAGTCAGTTCGGCAAGCAGCCTGGTAACGATGACCGTAATTAATAGAAACGATATTTCGTAGGCGATCGATGCCGCGCCCGCTCGGGCGAACGGCCAGATACCAAGCAGGAAGGTATTGCTGTATCCAAGTACGGCAAAATGCAGGATGTAGGCGCTGAAACTGACTTTACCAAGCCCGGTAATAGCCGAATTGATGGCATATCCAGTCGGTTTGAGGATAAGAACAAGCGCCCAGGGCACAAAGCACATCGATAGCAGCAGATGGGTTGGTGGCAGCCCTGAATTGACGTCGAAAAACTTCCTCACGCCATAAAACGAAATCATAAATAACATCGCCAGCATCGCTGCAGATGCGAGATTTCCGGTAATTCGGCTGCTGATGATTCGTTGGCTGAGCCCAGGGTGCTTGATTAGGTGATAAAGCAAGAAACCCAGGGAGAAAATGACCAACTGATTCGGCGGCCAGAAATAAAGAAAGTTGGCGCGAGCTTCCTGAGTGATTTCCGGATAAAGCCCCTGGCCGTATTGAGAACCGGCAATCAAGACAACAAGCGAGATTGCGAAAAACACCAGCGATCGACGCAGATTGGTGATCAATAGTGCCAATAGCGGGAAAATGAAATAGAAACAAAACTCGACGCCGATGCTCCACCCACCCGGCACGGGCGTCCAGCCTGGTACGGTGGGAATCCAATACGGACTCCACGCGTTATAGAAAAACAGGCTGGCGAACAGCAGTTCAAAGCTGAATTCAGCGGGCGCTACGCTGTAGGCAAACCAGTAAATGAGTATCGCGCTGTAGTAGAAAGGCGCGATTCTGAAAAAGCGGCGGATCAGGAACTTGGCGCTGCGCTCGCCGAACGGCCCTGCGCTGCGGTGCCAGGACATCAGCAAGGTGACCGCCGATGCGATGAAGAACAGTTGCACGCCGTAAAAGCCAAGGGACAACAGGCGTTTTACCGGCCACACCAGTTCGCTGACATAACCCACGGAATGCACGGCGATGACGAGCAAAATCGCATAGCCACGCAGTGCGTCGATAACCTGCAGATGATCCTGTTTATCGAAGCCGGCGGTGATGCTGAGGGGCAATTTTTCGAATGCTGTCATCTTGGCCGATAAAGATTCCAGTTACTGATTTGACCGCATCGTAACGCACAAAAAGAAAAAGCCCCTGATCAACAGGGGCTTTTTCAATTAAACCTGGCGGAGAGGGCGGGATTCGAACCCGCGGTAGGGGATTACCCTACACACGCTTTCCAGGCGTGCGA
>Ga0316604_10003573_pt1 | contig 10825 bp, 8 predicted proteins | sample OWC_soil_day20_C_FD_207650 | JGI IMG/M metagenome (GOLD analysis project Ga0316604, IMG submission 207650) | Wetland soil microbial communities from Old Woman Creek delta, Ohio, United States - OWC_soil_day20_CT | ecosystem: Environmental > Terrestrial > Soil > Wetlands | place: USA: Ohio... | reverse complement strand
GGAAAGGTGTCGTTGATCGAGCCGCTCGGGAGCAGCATCCTGGCGTGGTCGGTCTTCAATGGCATCAATCTGTCGCACATGGTGGGACAGGACGATGGCTGCGAGGTCGATCACCCCTTTGCCGTCACCATCGACGTCCAGAAGGCGTCCTTCTTCGACGTCGAAACCGGCTGGCGGCTCTAGGCTTTGTTTCGTCGGCGGGCGCACACAAGTGGTGCGATCCGCCGACGTTTGTCGGTTCTAGCCGCCGATGCGCTGCTTGGTCTCGGCGTCGAACAGGTGGAGCGGACCATCGTCGAACGACAGGCGAACGGCTTCCTGTTCGCGGAGGGCGACGCGATCGCGGAACAGCCCGACCACATCCTCGCCGCCGACATCGAACACCGCATAGGTCTCAGAGCCCGTCGGCTCGACCACCTTGACGGTGGCTGGCAGGCCGCCGGTCTCGGTCAGGCGGATGGTCTCCGGCCGCTTGCCGACCAGCAGGCGCCGATTTTCCTCGATCGTGTTGGGTAGGGAAGCGGCGACCGTGCCGCCGTTGTCGAGCACGATGCCGCTTCCCTGGTGCCGCCCCGGGAGGATGTTCATCGAGGGGGAGCCGATGAACTGGGCGACGAACGTGTTTTCCGGCCGATCGTAGAGGTCGATCGGCGCGCCAGCCTGCTCGACGCGGCCGGCCTGCATGACGACGATGCGATCGGCGAGGGTCATCGCTTCGACCTGATCATGCGTCACGTAGACGGTGGTGGTGCCGAGCCGCCGGTGCAGGGCCTTGATCTCGGCGCGCATGGAGACGCGCAGCTTGGCGTCGAGATTGCTGAGCGGCTCGTCGAACAGGAAGACCTGCGGGTCGCGGACGATCGACCGACCCATGGCGACGCGCTGCCGCTGACCGCCGGAGAGCTGGCGCGGATAGCGATCAAGCAGCGGAGTCAGGCCGAGGATGTCGGCCGCCGCCTTGACCTTCTGCTCCTTTTCCGCGGCCGGTGCCCCGGCCAGCGTCATCGAGAAGGCCATGTTCTGGGCAACCGTCATATGCGGATAAAGCGCGTAGTTCTGGAACACCATCGAGATGTCGCGTGCCTTGGGCGGCAGGTCGTTGACCACCCGCCCGCCGATCGAGATGGTACCACCCGAGATGTCTTCGAGACCGGCGATCATCCGGAGCAGCGTCGACTTGCCGCAACCGGAGGGACCGACCAGCACCACGAACTCGCCGTCGGCAATGTCGACGGAGACCCCGTGGATGACCTTCGCCGCGCCGAAGTTTTTGGTCGCTTCGCGGATCGAGACCGAAGCCATTTCCTGTTCTCCTCTTGCGGTCTCAGGCCGAAACGGTGACGTAGTCGGCCGACAGCGCGCCTTCGTGGACGACGAGGCCAATGCCGCCATCGGTGAAGGCGGTGTCGCTGTCGTCGCGCGCTTCGAGGCTGACGCCGCCGATCAATGCGGAGAGGACGCCGCCACTGACGCGGACGCGCACCGGCACCGATTTTTCGAAGACAAAGTCGAACGGCGTTTCGGCCAGTACCGACACCTTCTCGTCGCGCACTTTGACGATTTGCAGCCGGCCATCGCGAACGAGGCGGATGCCGTAGTACCGACGCAGGCCCTGAACGCGGACCGCAAGACCGCCGTAGTTGCCGAGATGCACTGCAAGATCCGTCTTCACAGTGTAGTCGGTCCATTCCCGCGTGCCGTGGCTCACCATGCCCTCACCGACCGCTTGCGAAATGCGGAAACTCTGCGGGAACAGCTTGGAGAAGAAGCTGACGCCGTTGACCCAGGCCATGCGCCAGAAATCGCCGTCCGCCTTGGGCCGGCGTAGCGTGACCTCCGGCGTGCCATCCCAACGCAGCCAGTCGACGAGGATGCGGCCATCGGCCCGCTGCGCCGTGGTGGTGACGGCAACGCCGATCTCGTCGATCGGCTGGCCGTCGAATTCCGGCAGGCGCCATTCGAGCACCGCTTCGGCACCCGGCGCCAACGTCACCGGTTTGCCATCGACATCGCGGAGCCGATCTTTTTCGCCAAACACCTTGAGCGTCAGCCGCGCATCGATGGTGCCGACGTTGCTCTTGGGCGCGACGACGCGCGCGCGCACCGTCTGGCCGGGATAGAGGGTCGGCGTCGCCATCAGTTCATAGGTCCGCATCTCGGTGACGCCGGGCGGTGCGAAGGTCGGCGTCGTCGCAGCCGCGACCTGACCCGGTGCCAGCGCCCCGTAGGCGATCTCAAGGGCGCGGCCGTTTTCAAAGTCGGCATTGCCGACATGGAGCGCGGGATTGGCCGTAGGCCGTAGGTCCGGACGGAAGCCCTGGACGCTGCCCGGCAGCGAGAAGTGGAAGCGGGCGCCATCCTTGGGGGAGGGGAGCGGCGCCTCGCCCGCCAACTGCCGGCCGAGGTTGGCGACATAATAGGCGATCCGCACCGCATCGTTGATGCCGTTGCCGCCTTCGGCCGAGGAGATCAGCAGGCGATCGGCAATGGGGCCGCGCCAATCCGGTCCGGCCTCGATACCCTCAAGGCCAAGCATCAGGCCGGACAGGCAGCCGACGTTGCCGGCGTTGCAGTCGGTGTCCCAACCGGCCGTGTTGACGATGCGCTGCGCCGCCTGGAAGTCATGCGGCGCGTAGAGGATCGCCATGATCATCAGCGCGTGGTTGGGCACGACATGGCAGTTGCCGGGGAACTTGTCGTAGCCGTAGGTGTCCTGGATCAGCTGGCGCGTCGTCAGCCAGTCGGGGTTCTCGGCGTGCCAGCGCCGGATATCGGCGATCAGCTTGGCGATCAGGCAATCCTTCGGAATGACGGAAAGGCCGGTATCGATCAGGTGGTTGATATCACTGGAGAGGAAAGCCTCGGCCTCCATTGCCGCCCAGAGCGCGGCAGCGTGGACGGACTCGCCGTCGTGGCTGACCTCTCCGGCGGCGCGGGCGAGGCGGGCGGCGATCTGCGGTTGGCCCGGAGCGACCATCGCCCAGCCGTCGATGAAGATCTGCGCGCCGATCTGTTCGGCGACCGTCGAGCCGTTGACGGCGATCGAGCCGGAGGCCGGCGCGGCGATGCCGCGCTTGAGGTTGAGCCAGGCGGTGTGCTCCGTGGAGTTGCCGTTGCCGCCCCACCACAGGATCGACCGGTGCTCGATCAGGTAGTTGAGCCACGACTTGCCGATATCCTCCGACGAGAGGTCAGGGGAGACGCCGTAATCCTCGAGCGCCCTCAGGAAGGTGAAGGTGCCGGCGACGTCGTCGTCGGTGACGACCAGCTGCTGGCCGAGCCGCTCATGGACGTAATAGTCGATGGGGCCGAGCTTCTCCATGATCTTGGCATAGGTCCAGCCTTCGAACGGGCGACCGAGATAGACGCCGATCAGCTTGCCGAGGACGCCGGCATAGACGCGATCGAGATAGTCGGAGGGAAGGGACATCGGAACTCTCCGGGGGTGTTGCAGGGTGGCGCGGGGTCAGCCTTTGACCGAACCGCCGGCCATGCCTTCGATGAAGCGGCGCTGCAGGGCGATGAACAGGACGATCACCGGCAGCACGATGATGAGGGCAGCGGCCATGATCTCACCCCAGTCGGAGGTGTACTGGCCGGACAGGAGGAAGAAGGAGACGACGGCGGTCAGCCGGTCGGTCCGCTGCAGGAAGGTGGTGGCGATCAGGAATTCGTTCCACGAATACAGGCCGATGATCAGCGCCACGGTGAGAATGCCCGGCGAGACGATCGGCAGCATCACCTTGGAGAACACCTGCCAGTGGGTGGCGCCGTCGATCAGCGCCGCTTCCTCGAGCTCCTTCGGCACGGCAAGGAAATAGGTCCTGAGCAGCATGATGGCGAAGGGCGAATAGATTGCCGTGTAGATCAGCGATACCGCGAAGACGTTGTTGATCAGCCCCAGCTTGGCGAAGCCGAAGTAGAGCGGGAACAGGAACAGCTGGATCGGCGCCGTCGTGGTGGCGAGCAGATAGAAGGTGACGATCTTCCAGCTCTTGATCTTGCGGCGGGCCAGCACATAGGCGGTGAGTGAGCCGGTGGAACAGACCAGCACGATGGTCAGCGCGGCAAGCAGCGCCGAGTTGAGCATCGTCGTGCCGAAGCGGGCGTCGGCCCAGGCCCGCACGAAGTTGTCCCAGCGATAGACCTCCGGCCAGGCAAGCGGATTCTGGACGATCTGCGTCGCCGGCTTCAGCGAGTTGAGGACCAGCAGCGCAATCGGGAACAGGGTGATCAGCAGCAGGATCGCCAGCGCCGCGTAGGTGAGAACGAAGGTCGTCCGGCTTTCAATGAGCCTCATTGGTCGAACTCCTTCGCCTGCAAGCGAATGTAGACGGCGGTTGTGGCAAGGCCGAACAGGCTGATCACCACCGCGACGGCGGCCGCCTTGCCGACGGCAAGGTCATAGAAGGCGCTGCGATAGGCGAGCGTCGACAGCACCTCGCTGGAAAAAGCGGGGCCGCCCTGGGTCAGGATGTAGACGAAGTCGAACACCAGGAAGGACCAGATGATGGTCATGATCATCATCAGCGTGATGGTCGGCCGGATGCCGGGCAGCAGCACGTAGCGCAGCATCTGCCAGAAACTCGCTCCCTCGATGCGGGCCGCCTCGATCTGTTCCTGCGGCACCTGGCGAAGCGCTGCGAAGAAGATGACGCAGAGAAAACCCCACCAGTGCCAGAGGTCGACGACGGCGATGCCGTAAAGGGCGGTGGACGGCTGCGTCAGCGGGTTGGGAACCGGGAAGCCGGCGCGGGTGACGAGGCCGGCGATGCCGGTCAGCGGCGAGTAGATCATGCCCTGCCAGACACGCGCGGTGATGGCGGTGGCTATCACCATCGGCAGGAAATAGACGACCTGGAAGAAAGCGCTGCCGCGGCGGGCGACCAGCATCATGGTGGCGGCCAGGAGGCCCATGGCAATGGGCACGGTCAGGAAGATCGCCGTCCAGATCACGTTATTGCCGAGCGCCATCCAGAAGACGCGATCGGTGAGGAGTTGCCGGAAATTGGCAAGCCCGATGAACACCGGCATGCCGATTCCGTCCCAGCGATAGAAGGCGAGGGCGATGGTCAGTACGGCCGGAATGAAGATGATGACGACGTTGATGAGCAACGTCGGGACCAGATAGAGGCGATGCATGCGGAGGATCTCCGGCGAGCGGAAGCGGCCGAAGCCGCTTCCATCCGTCGTATGAGGGTCAGCGAGCCGGTACCGCCGGCACCTTGCCGTCGGCCTTTTCCTGCTGGAACGTGGCATCGATCTGGGCGAGATAGTCGGGGATGGTCGAGCGGCCAAGCCAGACTTCCTCGATGCCGTTGATGAGCTGGGTATCGGTGGCCGGCGGCAGGAAGGTCCAGGACGTATAGCCGTACTGGTTTTTGGCGACCGAGTCGGCCAGCGTCTTCATGGTCTCGGCATACAGAGCCGGAACCGCGTCGCTGATCTTGACCATGCTGAGATCGACCAGCGGGGTATTCCACTCACCCTGCCAGACGGAGTTCATCGCGCCATAGAATTCCGGCGAGAAGACGTAGTCGATCGCGGCGGCAGCACCGTCCGGGTTCTGCGAGGCGGCGGCGATCGACAGGGTCGAGCCGACGCCCAGCGCATAGACCGGACCGCCGAGCCCGTCGGCGCTCGGGAAACCGACGAAGCCGCACTGGTCGGCGTTTTCCTTGAAATAGGACTGGATATACTGGAAGTGCCAGGTGCCGCTTGGCAGCATGGGCGACCGGCCGGCCGCCATCTGCGCGAAGAACTGCTCGGTCTCGAGCGAGAAGTAGTCGGGACCGAAGTAGCCCTTCTGCCACCAGTCGTTCAGCTTGTTGATCGCCGCCACGAAGGGTTCGGCCGTCCAGGGGATCTCGCCCTTCAGCGCCTTGTAGACGTTCTCGGGTCCGGCGATCGAATTGAAGGCGATGGTGACATAATGTTCGTTGTTGCCACGCCAGCCGGCATTGCCGGAGGCGAAGGGAACCAGCTTGGCCTTGAGGGCTTCGTCGGCCAGCGCTTCCAGCTCGGCAATCGTCGTCGGTGCCTTCCAGCCGTTCTTTTCCAGGACCGCCTTGTTGTAGAACAGGCCGAGCGTCTCGTAGGTCTTGGGCACGGCGAACAGCTTGCCGTCATACTTGCCCATTTCCAGGAACACAGGCAGGACGCGCGTGTTCCAGCCGAGCTTGTCGGCATAATCGTCGAGCGCCAGCAATTGGCCGGCACGGGCCATCGGCGCCACGTAGCTCGGGCCAGCGGTATAGACGACGTCCGGGCCGTTGCCGGACAGGAGCGCAACGCGCATCTGCTTGTCGAGTTCGGAGCCGCGATAGTCGACCGCCAGGCTGTAGTCCGGATGGCCGGCGTTGAAGCCACCGACCAGCACCTTGGCGATGGCCTCCTGCTGCGCCGGTGCGGCGCTTTCATACCACCAGCTCACCGGCTTGCCGGCGGCAAACGCCAGGCGGCTCATGAGCGGAACGAGGGAAGCGCCTAGGCTTCCCGCGAGAAATGTCCGTCTGTCCATAGTGTGTCCTCCACCTTGTTGTTCTTTCCGGTTCGACGCGTTTGCTGCCTCGATCTCATCGATCGCGTGATCCGGCTCCTCTTCCGGCTGGTCGAAAGCCAGCCACTTCCCGCAAGGCCGAGCGGGTAACTGTAATCGGACCCGCGGCCGCCTTCGGGCGCTCGGGTCGCTCTCCTCAAGCGGACGCGCGCTCGATGAGCTGGAAACGAACCTCTTCCGTCGTTCCGTGTGACGGCCTCAGCCCGCGTAGACGTTCGAGCAGCACCTCGGCCGCCCGCTCGCCCATCCGCGCCTGAAACTGGCTGACGGTGGTGAGCGGCGGCGACACCAGGCTCGCCGGCGAAATGTCGTCGAAGCCGACCACCGCAACGTCTTCGGGAATCCTGAGATGCCGGTCGCGCAACGCCCGCATGATGCCGATCGCCATCAGGTCGTTGGCGGCGAAGATGGCGGTCGGTCGGTAGCCGCTTTCGAGGATCGATTGCGCCGCGGCAAAGCCGGCCTCCTCGCTGAAGGCGTCGGTAATGGTGACAAAGGCTTCCACCCCGGCGGTGGCCATCGCCTCGCGGTAGCCTTCGACCCTGACGCGCTGGGGCCCGCCGGTGCCGGCCAGCATGGCGACGCGGCGATGGCCGCGACCGATCAGGTAGTCGACGACGGCATGGGCGGCCTCGTGGCTGTCGACGAAGATGTCGTCGATGGCGAGGTCGCCGCCCTTCTTGCGCGCCGATTCGATGCGCACCACCGGCACGCCAGCCTCGACCAGCGACCGGAAATCCGTCGCGCGCAGGGTGAAGAATACGCCGATGACGCCATCGACCCGCCCCTGATGCGCCCAGTCGAGAAAATGCCGCTCGCGGGCCGGGTCGCCATCGGTATTGACGGTGATCACGTCATAGGCACCTTCCTGCGCCACCGCCTGCACGCCGCGGATCAGCACCGGGTAGAAGGGATTGGTGATGTCCGGGACGATGCAGGCGATGGTCATCGTCCGCTGCGTCTTGAGCGCCTGCGCAAAACGGTTGGGTGCATAGCCGAGTGTCTTGGCCGCCTCGGTGATGCGTGTCCACGTGTCGGAGGACACCGTGGGAACACCCGCACCGCTCAGCACCATGGACACCGCCGCCTGCGAGACGCCCGCCAACTTGGCGACGTCTTTCTGCGTGGGACGCTTCATGGGTTCGCTTCCGCCCGTCATTTTTATTATACGTATTACTGATACGAATAACTTCGAGCGGACGAAGCGTCAAGCCGGTGCCCAGCAGATTCCGGTGCAAAGGGGACTGCCCTTCGACCATCAGGCGATCTACGGCATGATTCCTCGGTCAAGCCGGCGAGCGGCCGCCAGCTGTTTCGGGAGAACGATCATCGCCACAGGTGGAGGAGGGGGCAACTTGCGGGACAGGACGGCGTCGCAAGAAAAAGGCGAAGCTTTGCCCTTTGGCCTCCCTCTCACTGGCGTGTCCGATACCTGCGTCCGGCACCGGGCGCACTGTCGCCCCTCAGGCCGCGCATGCCAGATTTACGGACGCTGCACCCAGACAGTCAGGTATTTGCCGGCGGCGCTGAGTCGCCCTCGCTGTGATCCGGATGATCTGGGATCTGCAACTCGCCGGCATTCTCGATGGCTTCGATCGCAAGGCTCTCGCGGGCGGTGAACCGGTGTGGCTCGGCACGGCCCGCTGGCCGGACTTCCTCTTCCCAGAGCTGATGGGCGAGAGCCCGGATCTTGTCGTCACGGTTGGCTTCGATTGCCGTTTCCTTTCCTGGCTCTGGAGGAAACGCGGCGAGAAAGCGAGGGGGCCGCCCGAGCCGAAGGCCTGCGGCGGCCGGCACCGCGTGGCATTTCGCGCCGATCTGGCGCTTGACCTGGCCGAATGCGTCGCAAGGGTGGCAGGGGACGGCGGTAGCGGCCGCGCCGTCTCAATAGGCAGCGGATGATCGTCAGGCGCCGACGGGCGGGCGGGTACTGTCGCGGAAGATCAGGTCAACCGGCCAGACTTCCTGGCAGTCGGCGGGAGATTTGCCGCCGATGAGGTCGGCGGCGATCTCGGCGATGCGCTCGCCGGCCCGGTGGATCGACGAAAAGGTCGTGGTGAGCGGCGGATGGTGGGCTTCGGGCCGGATCGAGGTGATGCCGTCGTCGTGGGCGATCACCGAGATGTCGGAACCGATTGCAAGGCCACGGTCTCGGATCGCCCGGCATGCGCCAACCGCCGAGAAGATGCTGGAGCAGATGATGGCGGTGGGCGGGGTCGCGCCCGCCAGCATGCCGGCGGTCAGCCGGTAGCCGGCCTCGTCGGTCATGATGTCGGAGCCGTTGAGCGTGTCGGGCGCTGTCAGACCAGCTTGCTGGAGGGCGGAACGCCAGCCGGCCTCGCGATCGACGGCAAAAGCCTGCCGCGCGTCGCCGTTGACGAGCCCGACGCGTCGGTGGCCGAGGCCGACCAGCAGCTCCGTGGCCTGCCGGAAAGCCCCCTCGTTGTCGATGTCGAGGAAGGCATGGGGATGCGGCGACCGCGTACGGCCGTGGACCACGCAGGGAATGCCGAGCCCGTCGAGCAGCGGCACGCGCGGATCCTCCGCAAGCGGACTCGACAGCACGATCGCGTCGACCGACCCCCGCTGGGCAAGGCGCCGGTAGCTCGCCTCGGCGGTGTCCAGGCTGGCGCTGACCAGAATGTCCATCTGGTGGCGGGCGGCGGCGTTGGTCAGGCCGGACAGGAAGTCGGTGAACAGAGGATCAAGCAGTGGATCGTTGCCGGACGGAAAGACGATGCCGATCGCCCCGGACTGGCCGGTTGCCAGCCGGTGGGCGCTGGCATTTGGCGAATAGTCGAAACGCCGCGCCGCAGCGAGCACCCGCTCCCGCGTATCCGGGCTGACGTCCTGATAGCCGTTCAGAGCGCGGCTCACCGTGCTCTGTGAAAGCCCAAGATGATGCGCCAGTTCCTTGAGGTTCATGGGTATGCCGGTCAAGCGGGAGATGGGCCGCCTGTATAGCCTGCGCTTCCTTGCTTGTACAGCTTGCCAGCTTCTGGCCTGTACAACTTTCGAACCACACCAAAAGCGCTTTTATTCAATAAGAACGCTTCTCAACGAAAGCATGATACATTTTGATAAATAACGTTGAGGGGAATTTGGCCAGCACGCGACGGCAGACGGCTGGGAATGCCGCTTCATAAATGAATTGACATCCAATCCGCGACAATGTTACGAGCACAAAAGCGCTTTTGGGAGGGGTCCGGTTGTCGATCGGACAGTATAGAGGAGGAGTGCCGATGTGCGCCCCCTTGTTGACGCTGGATGGCCTTCGCGTGCGCTTTGCGCGGCGCCCGGAAACCCTTCTCGAGGTCGCCGACGATATCGCCGCCCGCTTCGCCTCGATCGGTGATGCCCTCGTCCCGGCAGCGCTGCCCGAGGCGGCCCGTGCCCTTCTTGCCCGCTGTCCCGATCCGTCCGCCCTGCCGCTGTGGGGCATGCCCTATGTCGTTGGCGCCAATGTCGACGTCGCCGGTCTTCCCACCTCAGCCGGTCTGCCGGCGCTCGATTTTCTGCCCGACTTCGACGCGACTGTCGTGGAGCGGTTGCGGGCGGCTGGCGCCCTCGTCGTCGGTAAGGCGCCGGTCGATCCTCTCGGCCTCGACGCCTCGGCCGCCGGGATTGCCGTCGCGATTGCCACCGGGCTGGCGGCATTTGGCATCGCCAGCGATCGAACGGGCGCTGCCAGCATGGACGCCGCCAGCTGTGGCGTGGTTGCCATCAAGCCGTCCCCTGGGTGCGTCACCATTGACGGCCTGTTCGCGGTTACCCCAGGATTCGACGGCGTCGTCGTGCTCGCGGCTGATGTCGTCAGCGGCACGGCGGTGCGCCGGGTCATTGAAAGCGACGGTGTCGCCCAGCCACGGCTGGCCGCCTCGCCCACACGTCTTGGCCTGCTCGGTGACGATGCCTCCGCCTTGGCCCCTGACATTGCCGAGCAGCTCGGCCTTGCGCTCGTCATTGTCGACAAAGCCCCCTTTGCCGAGATCGTCTCGCTGATGGACGACGATGCCTGGCTTGCCCTGCGCCTCGAAGATGTCGAGGTGGCCTTGCTTGAGACGCCCGACCTGTTTCCGGCGCACCTCCGGCAGCGCCTTTCCCGCTCGCTCGGCTGTCCGGCCCGCGATCTGGTGCAGGTGCAGCGCCGCCTTTCGGGGCTCTGTCGGCAGGTTGAGGCGGCCTTCGCCGGCTTCGATCTGCTGTTTGTCCCGCCCGACGCCGGTTTGGCCGGCTTCATCAACACCTGCGGCCTCGCCGCCGTCA
>Ga0316604_10003572_pt1 | contig 10827 bp, 12 predicted proteins | sample OWC_soil_day20_C_FD_207650 | JGI IMG/M metagenome (GOLD analysis project Ga0316604, IMG submission 207650) | Wetland soil microbial communities from Old Woman Creek delta, Ohio, United States - OWC_soil_day20_CT | ecosystem: Environmental > Terrestrial > Soil > Wetlands | place: USA: Ohio... | reverse complement strand
GGCAAGGATTATCTGCAGGGTGTCAATCAGGTATTACGCGAAGGTGATAAGGTTATGCAAATTCGCAACAATTACACCAAGCGGGTCTTTAACGGTGATATTGGTTATATTCTGGCTATTGCTGAGGGCAAAGTGCTTGTTCGTTACCCGGAAGAGGATGTTGTGTATGAGAAAGGTGAGTATGACGAACTGACGCTGGCCTATGCTATGAGCGTCCACAAAAGCCAAGGTAGTGAGTACCCCGTTGTCGTTATGCCGCTTACGCCTGGCCATCATATCATGCTGCAGCGCAATCTGTTGTACACAGCAGTAACCAGGGCTAAAGAACGCGTCATTTTGCTAGGAACGCAGGCGGCGCTCAATACGGCAGTCATGAGTGACCGAACCCGCAGACGCTATTCGCTGCTGGCAGAACGTTTGCGGGGCGAGAGTCTATGTTAAAAGACTGGTGGGCGGCACTGCTTGCTTTGCTCTTCCCCCAGCGCTGTCCAGCCTGCCATGCATGGGCGGAGGGAACCGGCTGGTGTTCAACCTGTATTGCCCAGGTTGCCAAGCCCCGTCAGGTGGCTTTGGCTCTCCACAATCTCCGGTGGTTGGACGAGTGTCTGACAGTCACCGACTATACCGGCCCAGTCCAGCGTCTGATACGGGACATGAAATTCCGCTGCATGACCAGGCAGGCCGCTAAACTAAATCAACTGCTCGATTATGCCATAGTCTGCGGCTGGTATGCGGACATAGATGTTATTGTAGCCGTACCGCTGCATGCTGAACGCATCAAAGAACGCGGCTTTAACCAGACGGCGCTTGTCTTTAAACCATGGGCAGCACGCCAGAAACTTATCTGGACAGAAGCGCTTGATCGTACCAGAACCACTGCGCCGCAATGGGAACTTACTCTTAAAGAACGCCGGAAAAACATCAAAGGCGCGTTTGCTGTAACGCGCCCAGAGCTTATAGCAGGAAAACATATTTTATTGGTGGATGACATCTTTACCAGTGGTCTGACAATGGATGAATGTGCCAAAGTATTGAAGAAAGCTGGCGCAGTAACAGTGAGGGGACTGGCACTAGCCAGCGGGGCAAGATAATTTACTATTGCCCATTCTGTCTTTAGCAGGATATAATAGTTTTAAAAGAAGGTGTTAGTAATGGAAAACTTATTAAGGCAACTATTAGAAGGCCAGCAGCAAATAACCAAACGTTTTGACCGTATGGAGGAAAGCCAACAGCAAATAACTAAACGTTTTGACCGTATGGAGGAAGGCCAGCAGCAAATAACCAAACGTCTTAACCGTATGGAGGAAAGCCAACAGCAAATAACCAAACGTCTTGACCATATGGAGGAAAGCCAACAGCAGCTTAAAGAAGATATCGCTGGGCTTAGAACAACCGTTACTAACATCGAAGGTCAGCAGATAGAGAATAGCCGCTTTATTCATGCTCTCCGGCATAACTCAGAAGAAGTTAATGCCCAGCTTCACAACATCGGCCATAATCTCGATGTACTTACTGGACGAACTGCCACAAAAGAGGATATTACTGAATTAAATGCTAAGTTTGACCTGCTTAACAATCGTCTATTTCAGCAGGAAGTAGCCATTCACCAATTAAAAGCGGTTAAGTAATACCCCGGCCAAGGTGCCGGTTATTTTTTTCTGAAATAATTTCCGTTTATCCCAATGCATCAATAAATGCTCGCACGACCTCAGGATCAAATGCCATGCCAGACAGACTCAAGAGCTCGCCGACAGCCTCATCCTTAGTCTTGACCCAGTTCTGCGTACAGGGGTTGATAAATCGGTCATAGTGATTGGCTACAGCAATAATACGCGCACCAAGCGGAATATTCACACCCTTTAGCCGCTTAGGGTAGCCTGTACCGTCAAACCGTTCATGGTGAAAACGAATATACGGGATAAGCTCCTGACAGAAGGGGATATTTTCCAACATATAACTACCGGCGTTGCAGTGATTTTTAAATACACTCATTTCGCGGGTAGATAAATAAGGAACCTTGGCTAACACCTGATTGGGTACAGTAATATGCCCCACGTCATGTAAGAGTGCGGCCAGGCGGATGCGCTCAATTTCTTCCCGTGGCAGGCGCATTTTAGCAGCAACACTGACCGCATAATTAGCTACCTGATGACTGTGGAGAAATAACTTTGCATTTTTTAGTTGAATAAGCTGCATAAAAGTGGCAAAAACACCGTTGAATGTTTCCGTATCGCCCGCATAAACTTCCGGGTCTTGCATGAGCGTTAGCATATACACTACAAACTGCCTTTCGTTGGAGACCAGTACATGGATTGACCTTGTCTGGTTTCCGTAATCGTAAAAACCGTTAAATTAGCAATATTGTTAATTAGCCAAAAACCGTCATAATCCTGCCTAATGAAATAAAAAAAAGTTTATTATTGGAGAAATGAGTCTAAAGGCCTAGGCTATAAAGCAAAAATACTATATAATAACGATATTATATTAGTGCAATATAGAATATTTGGCTAGAGAGTAGCTATTTCTATTGCGGTATATAGAAAAAGGGGGGGACGATTCATGCCACTTACGAATTGTTCGGAATGTGGAAAGCTTTATGTTGAAAATGCAGCAAGAATTTGTCCGGACTGTTATCGCCGGCAAGAAGACGCTGCGGAAACGGTAGTAGAGTTTCTGCGTGATGTAGACAAAGCTACGTTAGAAGAAATCCACCAGGCCACTGGGGTTAAACACAAGATAATACTGCGACTGCTTCATAGTGGACGCATAATGGGTAGTGCTATTTCCTATCCCTGCGAAACCTGTGGCACTTTAATTGAGGTAGGCCGCCTATGTGATAAATGCAGTAAAAATATCCTGGACCAGATAAAAACCGATGAACGGCACCAAGAGCATGAACAGCAATCGATTTCGCCCAAAACCCGGTCCCGGATGTATGGAAACATAGGGGAAAAAGAATAGTATTTTAAAATATTATAAAAATATTTATAGCAAGGATTTAATATCCTTGCTATTTTTTTCGATATAATAACTAGAAGAAATGTGAGAGTTTGTGAGGTGCAGGAAATGATTACTCTAAGCCAAGGCGTCAAAGGTGTAGTTAAGGCATATGGTGACCAAAATAAAATTGGTAAAAACGATAAGGTTGAAAAGACAGTTTCCAAGCAGCAACCTGATGAAGTCGTCTTATCCTCTCAGGCACAGGAATTCGGGCAATATCTGCAAAAAATCAAGGCAATGCCTGAAGTCCGTGAAGAGGTGGTAAAAGAACTTGCGGATAAAATTGCTTCGGGTAACTATCAAGTGGATTCGCAGGCAGTTGCTGAAAAAATACTAGGATACTCGCTGCCAACTAACTGGCGCTAGAGGAGGAAGTTGTGAAAGAAAAGCTCGACAGGCTGATTAGCCTGTTATTAAAACTGATTAGTATGTATCAGGGGATAGTAAAACTTAGCCAAAATAAGCGCGATGTTTTGATCTCAGGCGGTAATCCTAAAGAACTTGAACTCATTTCCAAGCAGGAAGAGGTTTTGATCCTGCAAATTGCTAAGATCGAAAAGGTACGGGAGAGTATCATCAAAGAAATTATTACTGCACATAATCTCAACTGTGAAACATTAACATTAACGCAGATTAAAGTATTGGCAGATAGTGAGGACGCTGAACGATTTGCTCAGATTTCGGATAAATTAAGTGCGATAGTAACTGAACTTTCGACGCTCAATGAGGCAAATACCAAGCTTCTTCAACAAGCCATGAACTTTATTAATTTTAATATCAATATTTTGGCCCAACATGCCGCTGACTCCACTTATGCTCCCCAGGGTCAGCCCGGTAAGCCAGCGCAGGCTAGAACCTTTATTGATCAGAAAGTATAGGAGTTGATACAATGCGATCCACTTTTGGTGGTTTAAACACAGTGGTACTTGGTCTATATGGGCAGCAGACTGGCCTTGATACCGTAGGACATAATATTTCCAATGCCAGCACTGAGGGATATTCACGGCAAAACGTTAATTTATCTGCCACTGCACCCCAGACTATTTATGCGAATGGCGGTAGCTTTCAGATTGGAACTGGTGTAGAGGTTCAATCAGTAGTTCGGGCTAGAAACAGCTATATTGATAAACAAATGTGGCAAGAAACTTCCACTCTTAGCAATGCACAAAGCAACGAGACTTATTTGTCTAAGATCGAGAGTATCTTTGGTGAGACTAGTGATACCGGAATGCAGTCGGTCTTGAATTCTTTCTGGGATTCCTGGCAGACATTATCAACGAATGCTTCTGATGATGGCACCCGCACCACAGTACGCGAACGCGGGGTACAACTGGTTAACGCCATTCAGCTTGGTGCTAACCAACTGAAAGCAATGGGGACAGATATCAATTCTGCAATTGATCTTAATGTTGAGAAGATTAATCAGATTACTTCTGAAATATATAGTCTAAATAAACAGATTGTGACAGTCGAAGTGGGAGGCATTGATCATGCCAACGATTTGCGGGATAGACGCGATTACCTGGTAGATCAGCTTTCCAAACAGGTGGACACCAGAGTATACGAAAATGCTAACGGCACCTATACCATACAATCAGGCGGCACAACCTTGGTGGACAGCACCGGGAGTGCTGTTTTGACAACAGAAGAAACTCCGGATAAAGACTATCCGGATTATATAATCAAAACTATTAAAGTTAAGGGTTCAGACCAGCAACTGAATTTTACTAATGGTGAAATCAAAAGCTTGCTAGATATGCAAGCATCCAATCAGTCTGGTGCGAAAATGTATTTAAACAGCCTCAGCAGTATGAGCCAATTCTTATTACAGGACTTCAATGCTGTGCATCGCAGCGGCTATGGTACTGATAATTCGACAGGAAACAATTTCTTTGGCGAAGCCACGATAGACTATTCATCCAACGCAACCGATAATTTTACCAAAAATGACTGGATTAAAGCACTTCAGGTAAATTCGGAGTTGTTTGTGGATGGTGGCACGGCTAAGATTGCAGCCAAGTCGTCTGGAAGCGGTATTGGGGTTACGCAGAGTAATGCCAAAGGCAGTGAGGCTACGGTTTTTGCCACAGGCAGCTATACGCTGGGAACTACACCTACAGCGGTTGTGGTTAAGGTTGATGGTATTGACTCGGCTACACCACCTAATATCACAAGTGTTAGTTATTCAACTGATGGCGGTGCAAACTGGACTTCTAGTACGGTTACTAGCAACCATGGACAAATGAGTATTAATGGTCTTACTGTTGATATGTATTTGGGAAATGGTAGTGCTAACCAAGTTGATGACACATACAGCTTTTCACTAAACAACCACAGCGCCGATAGTAATTTTACTATTACGCAGAGCAATACCAGTGGCGGTGCTGGTAATATTGTTAAAGCGGAGGGATCGTACACTAATGGCGATGTGGCTACGTCCGTGATTGTTCAGGCCTTCGACACGGCCACGACCAGCCTTACTGCTGCAGGGCAATTTCTGAAAATCAAGTATTCTATTGATGGGGGGACTACCTGGTCACCTGCTTCTATTGATACCTCTACCCAGACATTTGAGCTTACAGGCGTCAACGGTGTTGCACTTACCATGAAAATAGCTACTAATGCTCTAAACAAAGCTACCGACCAATACACCTTCAGTGTATCTAAAGGCAATGTAGCTAGCGGTGATAATGCTGTGCTCATGGGAAAACGTTTGAAGAGCGACACTTCCCAAACACTTGGCAATTCGTCACTTGATGGCTACTATTCCTCTTTAATTGGTACATTAGGTGTGCAAAGTCAAAATGCCCAGAATACCGCAGACAACCAGCAAACCTTGGTTGACCAGATTACCAATTGGCGGGAGTCTATTTCTGGCGTCAATTTGGACGAAGAAATGACCTATATGATTAAGTTTCAAAAAGGCTATAACGCCGCTGCGCGGGTACTGACCACAATGGATGAAATGCTTGATAAACTGATTAACGGCACCGGTGTAGTGGGCCGATAAACGAGGTGAATTATTTTGAGAATTTCTAGCAATATGATGAGATACAATTTTCTGCGCAGTATCAATAATTCCATGGAAACGCAGAATACTCTCCAAGAGCAGCTCTCAGACGGCAAAGCTCTGCATCGTCCGTCTGACGATCCGGTCAAGACCGTGCGTGATTTAACCTATAAAACCAGTCAAGTGCTGAACGAACAATATACACAAAACTTGCAGGATGCGCAGTCTTGGATGGAAAACACCGACGGAGTTATGTCTGATTTAAGTTCGGTCATGATTAAGGTAAAAGAGCTAGTGGTTAGTGCTGATGATACGAAACCGACTGATTCATTAAACACCATTGGTGCACAAATCGACGGTTTAATTAATCAAGTCGTATCACTGGGTAATACAAAAATCGGTGACAGATATTTGTTCAGCGGGCAAAGTGATTCGACACAGCCCTTTGTACGCACGACAATAAAAGATCCCAATTCTGATTTAACTAAAGAAGTTGTGATATATAATGGTGACAACAGCCGTATCTCCATGCCCATACAGACAGGGGCGGTTAATCCGACCCAAGATAGTGTCAATCTGACAGGTACTGATGTATTTGGTGATGAAGAAACTATTTATGGGCGGAAGACGTTGAGCGTGCTTAATAACCTGCTGGAAATCAAAAATGAATTGTGTAAAACATCTACAGTGTCACAGACTAACGCTGACGGTGGTACTGGCACGGTTGGGGGTAAATATACTGGAGCAGGTTATGCCAATTACGATATAAAAATAAAAAATGCCGATGCTACCACGGGTCACGTAACTTCTGTAGCTTATTCCAAAGATGGTAGCGCATGGACTGATATACCGGTCGACAATGCGACAAATCCTACTACGATACCTTCTATTAATACCGCAAATAACCCCGCGAAGATAGTCTTTGCAGATGGTGTAACCTTTAGTATTGCCGATAATACAAATAACAAGAGTGCAGCAGCAGATGCCAACGGCGTTATCCACGCCGATGTCTACTCCTTCCGTGTACCGCAAGCTGGTTTCGAGGTTGCTAAAAGCAATACCAGCGGCGGCACTGCCACAATAACCGGTACGGCAACAAATACAGAATCCATCCCTAATAGTGTTCGGATTGACAGTATCGACAGTTCAGGGCAGGTAATGGCGGCATCCTATTCCAGTGATGGTGGCAGTACCTGGACTAGTTTGAGTAACTATAATGTGACGCAGGCTAATTCTTCCGGCAGTGCTGCGACAGTGACGGGTAATTTAATTATTGGTTCTTCCTATGCGGTAGACGTTACTGGAGTCGATGAAAATGGGAGAATAACTGGTGCTACAGTAAACGGAGTTGCAGCTACCTCTGTTACCTATGACGTTACCACTGATACTGACACCGGAAAATCCTCTTCGACTGCCAATATCCAGTTGGCAACAGGTACGGTGTTACACATACCCACAAATACAACTAATAAATCTGGCGATACGTATACGGTTACGGCTAAATCCAGTGCGTTTATTACAACTACAGGGACGTCCACAGAAATTAACCTGCCAAGCGGCTCAACACCAAGCGGTTTAACCATGACAATCACTGCAGATGCAGACAACAAGATTAATGACGCATATTCCTTTGACTTGCCCCAGGGGAAAGGGCCGGATATTACCTGGCTTTCAAGTGTGGCAACTCAATGTGTGAGTGATGACCACAGCCTACAGCTAAGAGCGCAAACAAACCTTGGCGCGCGGATGTCGATGTACGAAATGGCGTACAACATGCTACAAAGTCAGAATACCGTTATTCAGACCGATATAGCCAATACCGAAGATATTGATATGGCAAAGACGATTACTGATTTTAATACAGCTCAAAATATATATCGTAGTGCTTTGGCAGTGGGTGGACGCATTATGCCGACTTCATTGGTAGATTTCTTGAGCTAATGTTTTGAAAGGGGGGGATAATCCTGTTTCAAGTTAGAGTTAGCCAACAGGACGTAAAAGCCAGGCTTAACGTCACAGACCCGATGTTGTATTTGCAGATTAATGATCCAGAGGTGCAGATATCCTCCCAGCCATTACAGTTGGAGATTCATCAACCGGCGGCTGAACTTGTCATTGATAATTACCCCAGTGACTACTCTCGCGGCATTAAAAACAATATTGATTTTGACCGTGATAACGCTCGTAAAGGTATGCAGACTGTCTATGCGGCTATCGGTAAAATTGCCAGTGAAGGTGTCATGTTATCCAAGATCGAGAACAAAGGCAATCCGTTAGCGCAACTTGCTAAGGCGTCAATGGACCCAACTCCAGTGGAGATTACCATTGCCAGTGTTGCTGAACCATCCATCAGGGTCACGCCGCATGAAGCCGAGATCAGGGTTGTACCAGGGCAGGTAAATATTGGCCTTAACCAAGGAACGGTAGATGGAAAGCTGCAACGAGGTACCGTCGATTTAACTATGCTGCAATATCCTAACGTGAGCTATCGATTTGTCGACAGCAGAGTAGATATTCAGGTGTAGTAGAAAATTATGTGAGGAGTTCATTATGCTAATTCGTTCAACACGATTTGGAGAAATAGAGGTTCCTGAAGATAGTAAGATTCATTTTCCCCATGGATTGCCAGGTTTCCCGCAGGAGCAGGAATTTGCTTATCTGCCTTCCGAGCCAGATAATCCCTTTGCTTTTTTGCAATCACTGGCCGAGCCAGATTTGACCTTTATTGTGGTAGATCCGTTTGCATTTTTCCAAGATTACGAGTTTGTCTTGGGTGACCAGATTGAATGTGAACTGGAACTTAATGATGCTAATCGGCCGCATATTTTTAATATTGTCAGGGTACCTGACAATCCGGAAGAAATGACTGTCAATTTGCTAGCACCGGTTATCGTCAACACAAAAAAACGCATTGCTATCCAGATGGTACTGGAAAAAACGATTTATACCACCCGCCACCGTCTATTCCCAAACGGCTTTGTCAAACAGCCGGGTAAGGGGGGCAAGTGACATGTTGGCACTTACCCGGAAAGCCGGCGAAAGAATTGTGATTGACGACAATATTGTCATTACCATTGTCGATATCAAAGGCGAGAACATTCGTCTGGCCATTGAAGCACCCAGGGAAATAAAAATATACCGCGGCGAGCTATATGATGCTATTGTAGCTGAAAATAGGCAGGCCGCAGTACCCGCAAAAGATGGTATTTTAGATGTATTAAAGGATATTAAGGTAAGGAAACCTTAAGTATTTATATATATATGACGATATACATATAAAGGAAGTATTAAAGCGCACGGAGGCGAACATCTAATGGAAATTAAGAGTACCAGCAGCTATGCGAATACAGGAGGGGCGCTGGCTGTTAGCCCGAATAATATACCACAGGTTATGTCACAGGATGATTGGTTAGTAAAAAATAGTAGCAGTTCCCAGGTGTCTGAAGAAATGGGAAAAACGAGAGATGCAGATATCAGCACAGAGAAACTGGAAGGCGTCACTGATGGTCTAAATGATTTTATGCAGTCTCTTAATACTAATCTTAAATTTGTTTTACACCAAAAAACGGACAGGCTGATGGTGCAAATTGTGGATATTAAATCGCAAAAAGTACTTAAAGAAGCACCTCCCAGAGAAATATTAGATGTAGTTGCCAAAATTCATGATCTTATCGGTGCGCTGATTGACCAAAAAATATAATTTTATAGTGTAATAAAAGGGGGTTGTCATGGATGACAAGTAGTGTAAGCGGGAGTACCTCTAACCGTGTATATGGATTGAGCGGGTCAGGGATGGACGTAGACTCTATGGTAGAAAAGCTAATGACGGCTGCGCGGCAGCCTTATACCACTATGACACAGAAGCAGACACTGGTAGAGTGGAAAAAAGAAGCTTATAATACGATGTATACCAGCGTCAATACGTTCCGCAATGATAAAGTATTCAATTTTGGAATGAAGAGCACGCTGGATGCTAAAAGCGTAACATCCAGTAACAGCTCGGTAGCGTCAGTTTCGGCTACTGGTGATGCTATCAATGTTAACCATACTCTCAAAGTGTCGCAGCTTGCCAGCGGCGCAACTCAGAGCAGCACCGAAAAGATTACTACTGGTACAAATAAGAACACATTGGCTAGTCAGCTTGGCATTAGCGGTTCCTTTACTATCAATATTAATGGCAAGCAAATTGCAGTTAGTTCTACGCAAAGTATTAATGATTTGGTTAGTAATATCAATAAGTCGGGGGCTGGTGTTACTGCTACCTATGATACTACCCAAGACCGATTTTACCTGTATACCAACGGCACCGGTTCGGAAACCGGCTTAGATTATTCCGGCACAGGATTGGCAGGCTTGAATTTTTTAAACAATAACCTAAAAATTGGGGTTTTCGGTAATATTGACAGCACTGGGCTTACAAGTAGTGCAGATACGGGGATTACAGTTGCTAATAAAGCATCTTCACTGCAAACAGCCTTTGCAGGTCTAACAGGTAGTTTTAATTTAAAAATATCGGATGGAACCACTGCGGAAACTATTACAGTTGATACTTCGACAAATTCCATGCAAGATATCTTAGATCAAATTAACGCGATTAAAGACAGTAGTGGTGCTCAAATGGCTTACGCCAGCATTGATGCAAATGGGAAATTTTCCTTAAAAGCCAAGGATGGTACGGATTTAAGCCTAACAGGCAGTGACTATGCGGGCATTAGTTTCTTGAATAATCAATTGAAGCTGGCGGTCAATCAGAAAGGACAAGACGCTCAATTCAAGTTAGACGGCACAACCATGACGCAAACTACTAATAAATTTAC
>Ga0316604_10003571_pt1 | contig 10832 bp, 10 predicted proteins | sample OWC_soil_day20_C_FD_207650 | JGI IMG/M metagenome (GOLD analysis project Ga0316604, IMG submission 207650) | Wetland soil microbial communities from Old Woman Creek delta, Ohio, United States - OWC_soil_day20_CT | ecosystem: Environmental > Terrestrial > Soil > Wetlands | place: USA: Ohio... | reverse complement strand
AATATCCCATCATTTCGCCGTTCTTCGATCAGCCTGGTCAGATCCCCTTCACTCGAAAGCCCCACATTGAAATCCCCGTCTGTGGCCAGAATCACCCGATTGTTTCCACCGGGGACGAATTTTTCTTTGGCGATTTCATAAGCCAGTTTGAGACCTTCACCTCCGGCAGTTGAGCCTCCGGCTTGCAGACCGTCGATTTTGGCGAGGATCTTGCTTTTTTCATTGCCAGCGGTTGGCTCAAGTACGAGTCCCGCCGCGCCGGCATAAACCACGATTGCCACCTGGTCCTGGGAACGCAGTTGCTGCACCAGCATTTTGAAGGCAGTCTTCAAAAGCGGCAGCTTGTTCGGAGCTGACATCGAGCCGGATACGTCAATCAGAAAAACCAGGTTGCTCGGCGGCAAATTCGCGGTCTGAACATTTTTCCCCTGAATCCCCAGCAGAACCAACTTACGCTCTGCATTCCAAGGACTATCGCCCACTTCGGTCGTTACCGAAAACGGATGTTCGCCTGCCGGTTGTGGATAATCATAGGTGAAATAGTTCAGCAGTTCTTCTGTCCTGACCGCGTCGGCTGGCGGAAAATTGCCGGTATTGAGAAAACGACGCAAGTTGCTGTAGGAGGCGGTATCCACATCGATTGAAAACGTGGACATTGGTGAGCTGCGGACCTCCTGAAACGAATTGTCGTGCAAACTTTTATATTCCTCCGTGTTCCACTGGGCTGGCCGGATGCTGCTCGGCGCAGGCAGTGCGGATGCCATACGGTTTGCTTCCATTGACGAAGCCATCTGCACTGTTTTTCCGCTATACATCCTGACTGAGTCATAGTGCCCCTGCATAACGATTACTGCCGTTTTCGCTTCATTAATCTTATTTACCAACCCGTATTTTTCTTGCAAGGCCGCTAAAACCGAGGCAACGGTCTGATCGGTCGTTACTATCAGATCCACTTTCAGGTCCGCAACGTCCGGGACGGCGATCAACTCAATTCCGCTCACCTGGTGAAGGCGATCAAGAAATTCTCTCAGAGGCATGCCAGTTGCCCGGATTTCAGACGCAAGAGGCATTGTTTTTATACTGTTTTCAAAATTTCCGGCGAATGCGATCGTCGCCAGCGACAGGACCAGTAGTAGAAATAGCGCGATGTTTTTCTTCATATGTGTTCATTCCTTTCTGTTCCCCGGCTGATTTCCTTCACCGGAGGTCTTTCATTTTGACAAACGTGGACACAGCAAAAAAGTAACGCGAGGCAATAAGCAATTTTGCAGCGTTACTTTTCTGATCAGATATCGTTAATAGAAGTATAGGTTTGAAAGTTGACGGCGACACATCTCTCACCATACAATAAACTGTATTGGAAATGGTTTGTCAGGGTGGTGAACGGATGTCAGCTGAATGGGAATTGATTGAAAAAGCAAAGACCGGGGACAGGAATGCATTGAACGAGATCGTTGCCGAATGCTGGCAACCGTTATACCGTTTCATTTCATTTAAAACCGGCAATCCTGAGGAAGCCCAGGACATAGCCCAGGAGACATTTTACAGAGCATTTCGCACTCTAAACGCCTATCAGAAAACCGATGCTCTTTTTTCCACCTGGATCGGCCGGATTGCTACGAACCTGATTACCGATTTGTGGCGAAAAAAAGGCCGCTCCCCCATCATGAACGACATTAACGAACATTTGCATGAGTTGCCGGGCGGAGAAAACCCTGCAGAAACGATAGTCAACCGCGAAACGCGTGAAACCCTTGTCACTCTTCTGACTGAATTGCCGGACGAACAGCGCCGGGTAATCGAGCTTCGAATCCTGGCCGGCTTGCCGGTCAAAGAAGTCGCCACCGCCATGGATAAAAGCGAAGCCGCTATCAAGATGCTGCAGCAGCGCGCCCTGAAAAATCTGCGCGCAAAACTGCAGGACAGAGGAGCTCTAGAGCAAAAATGACCAGTAAAATAGATGAACTCAACGAAGAACTGGATAAAATAAATTGCGGGCTGACGCCTAACCTAGCGGATCAGGAAATCGCTGAACTGCTGGAAATCGCTATGCTTCTTCACCAGGCTGACCTGCCGGTCCAACCGCCCGATCATATCCTGTCTGCCGCAGTACAGCGGGCAGCCGAGGGATTAAAAACAGTTGACCCAGCTCCCAATCGGAGGATATTTAGATACTCAGGCTTATTGGGAGCCGCTGCTGCCTTGCTCATCTTTGCGGGAATCCATGGATTTCCGTCCATACAGGAAGTAGTTCCCCTGGTTAGCGCACCATCTCCAATCGTGTCCGGCCCTTTACAGTCCGAAGCCCGTTCGATCGGGACTTCGTCATCGCCAGAATCCTCAGTGCAGCCCTATTCAACGCCAGCTTCTTCATCGCCAACTTCGCCGGCACAAGAACCCCAGGCTTCATCTCCGGCAGCAATAACGGTTGCCGCTTCATCCGCGCTCCCTTCAGTTGTCCAGCCGGCATCCAGCCCTAAGGGTCTTGCCTTCGAGGCGCCCCCTCAGACAACAGAATCTATGCCGCAGTCCCGCAAGGCGTCAGCCGCATCGACGAAAGCAGTTCTGCCGCCGCCATCTCCGTCTGCCACAGTTACCTTGCGCCTGCCTGGCCGCACGCCGGATTCCGTTGTCAATGATTCTGCCGCAGGAATCATCCGCCAAAGCTTTGACACAGGCACACCCCGCGAGCTAATCCTTACCCAGCGTTCCAAATTCCAGACAAACAACAATAAAGTGCCTCAGTCAGGACAATCCGACCTGCGGGAAGGTGATAAGGGAAAAATGGAAGCTGCTCCAACCTTTAACAGGGTTGTCGTGGTAGTCGCTGGTCAAGAAGTAACTCTCGAAGGACGCCAGACGATTCAAGAACTCGCGGAATTGGCCCGGACGCTCACTAACTAACTGATCGCGGCAGAGTCAGCCCAATCTCCACAAAGCTATACCACATGAGCTTCTTGCGGATCAAAACGCAGACATATCCGAACGCCGCTCTGCAATTGGCTGGGCGCACAATCCCGGGGCAATCGGACACTTAGGATCATATTCCCCAGCCTCACTAGCACGCGATTCGTTCCAATTCCCGGCAGCACTCGATCAATCAAACATTCCAGCACGACCCGGCCATCGGCCGGGTCTTTTTCCTCTCCGTCGCAAAGAGTCAGAGCATCACCAGGCAGACAGCAAAAAACGGAAGTAGTGGCTGCAATTGGACCGCGATAGGCGAAGCGAATTCCTTCGGTCAATGTTACAAACCGCTTTTCTCCTTCCTGCTCTAAAGTGCAAGGCAATATGTTATCCATGCCAACAAGTCGGGCCACTTTCTCATCCACGGGACGCCGCATGAGAATTTCAGGCCGGTCATCCTGTAAAATTTTCCCTTCGAAAATCGCAACAGCCCGTTCTGCGAAATATAACACATCCGAAAAATTGTGACTGACCAGCAACACAGTGATTCCCCTCTTTTGAGCTACTGTGCGAATTTCTTCCATCATGGCGCTTCGCATGGCTACGTCCAGGGAAGCAAAGGGTTCGTCCAACAACAACAATTCCGGTTCCGTCACTAAGGCTCTGGCGATGCAGACGCGCTGTGATTCACCGCCTGACAAACTCTTGGCTGGGCGTTGCGCGAGATGGTCGCAGCCAAAATCGGCCAAGGCTTTGTAAACCCTAGCCTCAATTTCACGTGAAGATATGCCGCGAAAACTCAGCGGCCAGGCAACATTATCGAATACACTGCCAGTGAGCAGCAAGATCTCCTGGAACACCATTGAGGAACGCCGGCGCAATTGATTTTGGTTCGACGCCCCTACCTCATCGCCAAACAGACGCAACTTTCCCTGATAAGGCTGCAACAAATTGACTGTCTGCAATAGCGTGCTTTTCCCCGCTCCATTGGGACCGACTAACGCAACCAGTTCGCCTTGCCGTACTAACAAGGTTTGTATATTTAATATCCTATGCTGCCCGCCCCGGTCGACAGACACATCTTGCATCGACAAAACTTCCATCATGTCCGTTCGTTCTTTCCACTGTGTTGCAACCACGTCAATAACATTACTACAGTAAAGGCGCCTAAAAGCAAAACAACACTGGTCGCGATGGCAGTATCATAATTTCCCTTACCGACTTCCATAACGGTAGCCGTCGTCAAAACCCGGGTCTGTCCTTTGAGGTTTCCGCCCACCATCATCGAGGCTCCAACTTCTGAAATCACCCGGCCAAAACCGGCGATAACTGCCGCCATCAGTCCCAGTCGTGCCTCCCTGATCAGCAAACGGCTGGCTTGCCAGGGCGTGGCTCCCAGTGATATCAGTTGCAAGCGCAGTTTGGGATTGATGCTCAGGATCGCAGCGAAACTCAGGCCCGCAACGATCGGGGCCGCGATAATGGTTTGTGCGATAATCATAGCCGCAGGCGTATACATCAGTCCCCAGTCGCCGAAAGGCCCGTATCTCCACAGGCACAGACTGACGAACAGGCCGACGACGACCGGTGGCAGTCCCATGCCGAAATTCAGTAAGCCGCAAAATGCCTGTTTGCCGCCGAACTCCTTAAGTGCAAGCCATACGCCGAACGGTACGCCCAATGCAACGCTGCACACCGTAGCGGTACCCGACACCTGCAGTGTCAGCAGCATGACAGAAGCGATTTCCGGATCGAAGCTAAACATTAATTGAAATGCCTGTTTTATGCCCTCTGATATCATAACGCCGCCTCTTACAGTCCGAAATCCTTTTCCGATTTGCCACCATCAGCAAAAAACAGAGGCTGGCCGAACTTGTTTTTGCCAAAGGAAGCAATGATGGCCTGCCCTTCGGCAGATAAGATAAATTCACTAAACGCTTTGGCTCCTTGCTGATTTGCCTTTGCAAATTTTTCCGGATTTACTTCCATCACATGATAGATGTTCAGCAATTTAGCATCGCCTTCCACCAGAATATCCAGTTTGATATTTTTCTTTTGAGCGAGATAGGTTGCGCGATCAGCTAATGTATACCCGGCTTTTTCGTCAGCGATTTTAAGCGTCTGCCCCATGCCTGACCCCGCTTCTTGATACCAGGGAACGGTTGGTTTGATCGCAGCCATTTTCCATAGGCTGATTTCCATCTTATGCGTACCAGAATCATCACCGCGTGAAACGAATATTGACGATGTGGCAGCAATCAACTTCAATGCGTCAATCGTAGACTTTCCTTTAACTTTGGCAATATCAGACCCCGGTCCAACTAGAATGAAGTCGTTGTGCATAACCAAGCGACGATTGATAGCCGCTCCCGTTTCCACCACTTTTTTTTCTGCCTGTGGCGCATGAACCAACAGTACATCTGCTTCGCCTTTCTCTCCCAGCGCCAGAGCCTGGCCAGTACCGACAGCAATCGTCTTGACCTTGTAACCGGTTTTCTTTTCAAAAGCAGGCACCAGCACATCCAACAACCCACTATCCTGGGTACTGGTAGTAGTCGCCAGGATGATATTTACATTAGCAGGTGTTTTTGTCACTGGCGCAGGGGCAGGATTCGACGTCTGGGTTGTGCCACACCCCGAAACAAGTCCTAAAATCAATAACAATAGAGAACCAAGTAAAATTTTTCGCATAATTATCCTTACCCTCATTCCAATTGAATTTTTTCGAACAAATTATACTCCAGATCAAAATAGAGCAGTTGCCGACTCAAGGGTTGCCCCACCCCTGTGATGAGTTTGATCACTTCCTGGGACTGCAATGCGGCTGCAACAGCTGGTGTGGTTGCTGGATTGCCCAGTAATACTTCGACGCCTCGATCCGATGGTGTCGCTTTTCCAAATAAAGTCGCGATGCCGTGATCTTCTGGCATAACTGTGGAAACCTGACCGGTAAAACCTGCAATGGCTGCATGAACAAGAGGAATCCGCAATTCCTGCGCAATTCGCAGCAGCATACGGCGGTTGCTGATCGAATCGAGTGCATCAACGATGACATTTATTCCCGACAAAAAATACAGGGCATTGGCGGAGTCAAGCATCATCGGATAGGCCCTCACCTGCACGTCCGGATTGATATCAGCCACACGGGCCGCCGCAACTTCCGCCTTATTCATCCCCAAGGTAAGCTCCGTTGCGAGAATCTGCCGGTTCAAATTGTGCCGGGAAAAGGAATCGCCGTCGATAATTACCAAATGGCCGACCCCCTGCCTAGACAGCAATTCGATAACATGCCCCCCCAAGCCGCCAGCACCGATAACCGCAACCGTTGCTTGGAGCAGAAGTAGCTGCCCGGCAATCCCAATCGTGCCCAAATTGCGCAAGTAGCGTTCGGGCATTTGACCTGACATCAGTTCTGATAAAGACTCCGAACGGGCCATTTAGCCGCCGCCAATCGGTGGAAAAAGTCCAACCCGGTCATTGTCTTTTAGGCTGTAGTCCTCTGCTACCCCTACACCGTTCACCATACGCATGTGCACTTTTTCGGGACTGATTCCGATCTTCTCCAGCAAAGTTTTCACTGTGCTGCCTTCAGGCAAAGTCACTAAAAACACACCGGTAGGTGCATTGTTTGGCGAATGTTGCCGTAATGTGGCAAAAAGATGTACCTCCGTCTGCATTTCAGAACCCTCCATATCATCAGGACATTTTTTTAAAACCCAACATTACCCGGTAAGGGCCCGGTGTTCCTGGCGGCAGAAGCGCCACGCGATCCCCTGGATGAATAGTAGCTTCGTCCGGTCTGAACGCCTTTCCGTTAACCAACAATACCTCTACTTTTTCGGCTGGAACGTCTAATTTTTCCAATAGAGCGATCCCGGAAATCTCATCCGCCAACTCAACCTGCATCGGACTGGGCCAATTTCTTTCTTGACATAATTTTGTCAGAAACATGAAGAAACGGACTTCAATATATCCTGGCACACAACGCACCCCCTCTATGGTCACATCAAACCGGCGCCGCCACTGCCAACTGCGATCAATTTTCCTGCATTGCCCAGATCATAGCCTCCCAAGGCTTCAACATCAGACCTAAATTCAGGAGATTGCAAAATACCGATGATCAGCGCCATCCGTTCGTCATGTGGCGCGAAATTCATCAACAGATCGTATTGTTCAGATGCCACAGGCAAAAAATTCAGCCCTAACGCTTTCGCAGCTGCCTGAACTCCCAATCCGACGTCAATTGTTCCTGAAGCAACCGAAGCGGCAACCGTCATGTGGGTACCAACTTCCTTTTCATAACCATTGATCTGTTGACTATTAATGCCAAGCTTGGACAGTTCATAATCTAACAACATCCGGGTACCAGAGCCCCGTTGGCGATTGATGAATGTGATGTCGGGGCGCGCCAGGCAGCTCAATTGTGAGATCCCTTTCGGATTGCCGGGCGCCACCATGAGCCCTTGCTGCCGCATGGCCAGATGAACCAGGCGCCAGGCTACATGGGGCAGAAATTTTTCTACTTGCGCTACATTGTATGCACCGGTTGTTTCATCCAGCAAATGAATGCCTGCAAGGTGCGCCTCATTATTGCGAATCGCCAGAATCCCCCCCATGCTGCCAACATTGGCGCAGGATAGAGATACATCTCCGCGCCGCCGCCTGAGATGAATTCCCAACAATTCCAAAGCCAGATCATGACTACCTACGGCCAAAATATTATTATCTGGACGAGATCCACGCAGCAACCGCACGCTAGACAAGGATCCCGCGTTTAGTCCTGAACTCCCAGCATTGATACTGATAATCCCCTGTGCCCTGGTCAGAGAGGATATAAGGCCTGCGCCACGATTCAGCGGAGCAGCGACCATTCTCCCCTGCACGTTGCCCACTGAGACCCGCACATACTCTTCAACACCAACAGTAGAAGGAACTTGCCGGACTAGCGTTGCATCGATTTGCCGTTCTTCGGCCCGAGGCAATTTTTGTCGTTCCAATAATATATCCCTGACGAACAGCTCTGCCGTCAACATTGCAGAAACAGGGTACCCCGGTAAGCCGATCACGGGCTTACCCTCACAAATCGCTAATATTACGGGTTTACCCGGTTTTATCGATACTCCGTGAACCAGAACTTCTCCGAGTTGGCCGAGTATATCTGAAGTGAAATCTTCCGTTCCGGCCGAAGTGCCTGCATTAACCAAAACGATATCACTATTGGCCAATTCTTCACTTACAGCCTGCTTCAAAGCTGCCGGATCATCCCTGACAATCGGGTGGCGATGCGGTAATCCCCCCCATTCATGTACTGCGGCCGCAAGCATATGGGAATTGACATCCAGAATCATTCCTGGCTTTAATTCGCGATAAGTGCCCACGATTTCATCGCCGGTAGGAATCACTGCCACTCGAGGTCGAATCAGCACCTGGACAGTTTCAAGCCCAGCCGCCATCAACGCGGCAATGTCGACTGGAGAAATAGCTTGATGCTCTGGTATAACCAATTCATTGGCCACAATATCTTCTCCGATAATTCGGACGTGTTGCCAGGGGGATGCAGCGGTGTTGATTTCCGCCACAGAAGAAGTGGAATGAACGTCTTCGATCATGATGACTGCATTGGTTCCAACCGGCATCAAATCGCCAGTATCGACTACATAACAGGATCCATCGACAAAAGGGATATTATGTGCCAGAATTCTGAGTTGTCGCGGCGCTGTTTCCTGTGCACCGAAGGTGTCCGAAGCCCTGACGGCAATCCCATCCATCGCAGCACTATTATAATGAGGCGCAGACTGCCTGGCATACACAGAATAAGCCGCGACCCGCCCTAAAGAGTCGTCAACACCAATTGTTTCAACCGGTAGGTGGGCAAAAAAACCACTATCGAGTAACTTTTGCCGCCACAACTCCTGTGCCTGCTGACGGGTCTGACAAATCAGATAGGCCTTGTTACTCCGCAAAATCCCTCCACTCACCTTTCTGTCCCAAGATTGACGATAACCCGCTCGCCCTCGTATAGGCCGCCTTTTTCAAGCGGGATATGCACTACTCCGTCGGCTTGCGTCATGATGCTGATTAGGCCAGACTTCCCGAAGATTGGTTCAGCTGTATATCCATCATCGGTTTTATTCAGCCTTACATTAATGAAGTCGTCACGCCCCGGCGCCGATGCGATATTCCGGGTTAGCACAGCCGGAACGCCCCTCGCTGCACTCATTGGTTTCCAGCCTGTCATTTGGCGAACTGCGGCAGCAACCACCTGGACACACACAGTCAGTGCCGCCACAGGATGCCCCGGCAAGCCGAAGACCGGAACCTCGCCAGCCATACCGAAAATTGTCGGTTTTCCTGGCTTGATGGCCAATCCATGAATTAATATTCCCGGCGCGCTAAGCGCCTGAATTGCCGGAACCGTAAAATCTTTGACTCCCACGGAGCTTCCGCCGGAAATCACCACCATTTGGCATCGTTCAACAGCTTGTTTCAGGCTAGACAAGAAATGATCATAACAGTCTTTAATGATGCCGATACGATCAACCTCACACCCCAACTCCGTTAGCAGCGCAGCCAATGAATAGGAATTGACATCCCTTATTTGACCAATGGATGGTTTTTCATGAATGTCGATCAGTTCATCGCCGCTTGAGAGTAATGCAACTTTTATTTTTTTTCGTACCATCAAATTATGACAACCGCAGGCTGCTAGCAGTCCGATATGCTGCGGTGTAAGCCTTACTCCCGCTCCAACTATCACCGCGCCTGCCGCAACATCCTCTCCCCGGGTTACAATATTCTCATAGGGAGCGACCATTTTTTGTACCAAAAGAGTTCGCCGATCCGGTTGTTCTGTATATTCCAACATTGCAACCGAATCTGCGCCAGTCGGCAACATGCCGCCTGTTGGAATAATAGCCGCCTCACCGGAACAAAGTTCCAAATTCGTGCTCCTGCCCATTAGCACTTCACCGACTATCTCAAAGAGGGACGCTGCAGACTCACTCGCACCGAAAGTATCTTCACTTCGCACAGCATAACCATCTACCGTGGAACGGGCAAAGGGCGGCAAATCCTCTGTTGAGCGGATCTCTTCCGAGGTAATGCGCCCTAAAGAAACAGGCAACTCCACGAGTTCCCCTTCAATCATAATGCCTTCAAGGCTTTGGCGGATCAGGTTCTGTGCCTTGTCGTACTCCATGCAGTTCAAGAAATCCATGAAACCCCTCATTTCACAAAGGTGTTTGTAATAAAGAATAAGAAAAAGCCTGGCAACATCAGGCTGATGCATCATTTGGGTCGACATTGAAAATACGCCTGGCTGGATCAATCCAGCCAGGCTATTGGTTAACTATCGGATTCCTAAAAATTGAAAACTGTGTTCAAGTCTTCCTTCGGAACATCAAACACCACATTATGTGGCGGCAAAGGTTCCGTGCGGAAGAAATCAGGTAAATCATCAGAGCCATCAGCGAAGCCGGCTTTTTTGTTGAACGATCGCTCGTCACGCAAAACCTGCTTACCCATTTCGATATAGTCGTCGGTGGTTTTGTTCCAACCAAAACGAGCATTGCACATTTCCACGATTCCTTCCAACCCCTCGGGGATGTCCAGAATGGCAAACGCAACAAACAGGCACAGGCCCGTGCTATCGACAAAGGCCGTTGCGATTTGCAGATTACGCGACAGATCAACTTGACCGACGGGGCTCAGGGGATCGACTTTGCCACCGACGCTCAGAATGTTGGCAGTCACGGCATAGCCGGCAGTATGGTCGGCTCCCATCGGAGTAGTGGCATACGTTACGCCTTGTCCTTTTACTGCGCGAGGATCATATGCAGGTATTGCCTGGCCTTTGACTTCAGGCACCCGGCGCATCCCATATACTTTTCCGGTAATAGCGGTGCCGGCACCGATAATTCGACCGA
>Ga0316604_10003570_pt1 | contig 10833 bp, 10 predicted proteins | sample OWC_soil_day20_C_FD_207650 | JGI IMG/M metagenome (GOLD analysis project Ga0316604, IMG submission 207650) | Wetland soil microbial communities from Old Woman Creek delta, Ohio, United States - OWC_soil_day20_CT | ecosystem: Environmental > Terrestrial > Soil > Wetlands | place: USA: Ohio... | reverse complement strand
CAAAAAAGATGACCCAGGCGAAATTGAGCCGGCCCCAAACAGCATCGGGCAGGCTGATTTGCGACTGCATCATCGAACGGATCAGGTTCTTGCCGATCAGTGCATGGCTAACCAACAAGCCGATGGCGAAGCACCAGTACAGCACGGTCGGTTTCCACTTGATGAATTCTTCGCTGTTGAAATAGATTGTCATGCCACCAAAGACGACTATCACCGCCAGCGACAGCCACAGCGTCGGGTCGATTTTCCTGCGCTTGAGCAGCAGATAGGCAATCTGCCCGATAGTCGCGATGATGGCGAACGCGGTTGCCAGCAGAATCGGCGCCTGCTCCGGCGTGACCGTGCCGGAAACGAAGCCGGAAAGCGTCTGGCCGACCAGCGATTGCGCCGCAGCGGCATTGCCTTCCGCCCACTTGAAAATGCCGAAAAACAGGATGACCGGAAACAGATCGAACAGGAATTTCATCGTTTATTTGTGCTGGTTGTCTTTCGGCTGCGGCTCGAAACGCAGTGCGGCGGAATTGAGGCAATAGCGCTTGCCCGTGGGCGGCGGACCATCGTTGAACACATGGCCGAGGTGGGCGTCGCACACATTGCAGAAAATCTCGGTGCGGATCATGTTGAGCGAAAAATCGAGCCGCTCGCCGACATTTTCCGGATTGATAGGATCGAAATAGCTCGGCCAACCGCAACCGGAATCGAACTTCGCGTCGGACGAGAACAGCGGCGTACCGCAGCAAACGCAGCGGTAAATCCCCGGTTCGTGATGATCCCAGTAGCGTCCGGTGAAAGCCGGCTCGGTGGCGGAGTTACGGGTAACCTCGTATTCCATCGATTTCAGAATCTGCCGCCATTCGGCATCAGTCTTCTTGACCTTGCTTGTTGTCATGTTGCATCTCTTATGAAGAACTGCCTGCTGCCATGCCCGCCCTCCGATCCGGATTGGCGCCCATCGGCGAGGTGAATTGTACTCCTTCGCGCCGCTTCCTGCGCGCAAGCGACCAAGCCACACCTTCCCCCCTCAACCAGCGATCGGCATGGCAGGAAAAAATAACTGACCAGAACTGCATTTTGGGTCAGTTAGCCAAAAAAACATACTCCAGCCAGTATTCAAAAACAATCAGCAAAAACGAGGCCCAGGAGCTTATTTTGAGCACATACCCCCACACCAGCTACAAGACTGCTCAAACTTCTGTCAACTCACCCGCTCGAACACCGCAATCGATTCGACGTGCGACGTATGCGGGAACATGTTGACCACACCCGCGTGCCTGAGCGCATACCCCGCTTCGTTCACCAGAATGCCGGCATCGCGCGCCAGCGTGGACGGGCTGCACGATACGTACACGATGCGCTGCGGGCGCAGCTCGCCCAGCCCTGCCATCGCCTGACACACCGCTTGCGCGCCATCGCGCGGCGGGTCAATCAACATGCGGTCGAACTGACCCAGCTGGATGAAATCGTCAGTGCTCACTTCAAACAGGTTGCGCGTGGCGAACGAGGTCTTGCCATCCAGCCCGTTCTCGCGCGCGTTATCCAGCGCCCGCTGTGTCAGCGCCGCGCTGCCTTCAATCCCGACCACTTCGCGCGCCTGCGTCGCCAGCGGCAGCGTGAAGTTACCCAACCCGCAAAACAGGTCGGCGATGCGTTCGTGCGGCTGCGCTTGCAGCAACCGCAATGCGCGCGCTACTAGCACGCGGTTGATCTGGTGGTTCACCTGGGTGAAATCGGTCGGTTTGAACGGCATCCTGATGCCGAATTCCGGCAGTGTGTAGTGCAGTTGCGGTTCCGTCGGGTAGAACTGGTATGCGGTATCCGGCCCTTTCGGCTGCAGCCACCACTGGATATCATGTTCATCGGCAAACGCCTTCAGCAGCGCTTCATCGGCTTCGGTCAGTGGCGCCATAATGCGCAGCACCAGCGCGGTCAGCAGCCCCTGCTCGCCTTCGCCCAGCGCGACTTCGATCTGCGGCATCTGGCGCACGATCGACAACGATTCAATCAGCCGCCGCAGCGGCACCAAGAGCGCAGACACATTCGGCGGCAGGATTTCGCAGCTTTGCATGTCGGTGATGTAGCGCGATTTCTTTTCGTGGAAGCCGACCAGGATGCCGCCTTTTTTCGGCACATAGTTCACCGACAACCGTGCACGGTAGCGATAGCCCCAGCTCGGCCCCTGAATCGGGCGCAGCAGCATTTCCGGCTTCACGCGCCCAATGTGCCACAAATTATCCTCCAGCACGCGCTGCTTGATCGCGACCTGTGCCGCCGCGTCGATGTGCTGCATAGAACAGCCGCCGCACAAGCCGAAATACGCGCACTTCGGCTTCACGCGCAACGGCGATTCGCGGTGCAGTTCGGTCATCTGCGCCGTTTCCCAGTTCTTTTTTGCTTTCAGTGGCTGGCAGGTCACGCGTTCTCCGGGCAGCGCGCCCTCCACGAAAATCACCTTGCCTGGCGTACCGTCCTCATTGGTCAAATGGCCAACGCCGCGCGCTTCAATGTCGAGAGAATGAATGTCGATGATATGGTGTTGCATGGAATGATTCGGTTGAAAGCCGCGCCGCGCAATGGCGGCGGGCGGGGTTACGGCAAATTGGTGCCATGTATTACAGCAACTGGTCCTTCCTGACGCCATGCGCCACCAGTGTGCGCTTGAGCCGGACCAGCGCATCCTGCTGGATCTGGCGCACCCGTTCGCGGGTGACGCCCATTTCCTCGGCCAGCACGTCGAGCGTAACCGCATCGTCGTTGTCCAGCCCGAAGCGGCGCATGATCACGTGGCGCTGCTTGTCAGTCAGCTTGCCCATCCATTCGCGCAACAGCACCGCCATCTGCTGCTGCTGCGCCAGCGAATCCGGCGTATTTTCATCTTCGCCTGCGAGGATGTCCGCCAGACTGGCCTGCGGGTCGCCTGCCAGCGGCGCATCCAACGACAGCGGCTGTTCTGCCAGCGACAGGATGTCCTTCACCTGATCAAGCGGTTTGTTGACCAGATAGGCGATGTCTTCGACCGTGACATCGCCCCCGCTACGCGACTCAAGATGGTATCTGGCGCGCAGGATCTGGTTCAATTCGCGCATGATATGCACCGGCAAGCGCACCGTACGCCCCTGACTCATAATCGCGTGCTCGATCGACTGGCGGATCCACCAGGTAGCGTAAGTCGAAAAGCGGAAACCGCGTTGCGGGTCGAACTTTTCGATCGCACGCATCAGTCCGAGATTGCCTTCCTCGATCATGTCCAGGAGCGCCACGCCGCGGTTGATATGGTGCTTGGCAATCGACACCACCAGCCGCAGGTTGCTTTCGATCATTTTCTGCCGCGCGGCAAAATCGCCCTGCCGGGTCAGCGTCGCAACGCGCATTTCTTCCTCAGCAGACAGCAGCGGGTGCGCACCGATGCGGTTCAAGTATTGCTGCGTCGCATCGTTCGACATTTCCGACGCAAGCACCGATTTCAGCCCATCGCCCTCATTCTGCTCGCCAGTTTGCTCGTCAATGCCATCCCCTTCCGGATGCTCGTCGTAGCCGCCGGTCTCGTCCTCATCATCCAAGTGCGTATCGTTCCTGCGCGTCATGCGTCAGCGTACCGGTAAGTAACGCGCCGGATCGACCGGCTTGCCTTGACGGCGCACCTCGAAGTGCAGCTTGACCACTTCGGTGTCGGTGTTGCCCATCTCGGCGATCGGCTGACCGCGAGTCACCGCCTGGCCTTCCTTCACCAGAATTTTGTGGTTATGCGCATAAACTGATTGCAGATTGTCGTTGTGCATCACGATTGCCAGATTGCCGTAACCACGCAATGCGCCAACATAGCGCACCTTGCCGTCTGCTGCGGCAACCACTTTCTGCCCCTTACGACCGCCAATATCGATACCCTTGCTCTTGCCCTGGAAGGTCGCGAGAATGCGGCCATCAGACGGCCACATCCATACGATGCCATCCTCGTTTTTCTCGCCCAACGTGGTATCGGCCACTGTCGGCACCGGCGGTTTGACTTCAGCTTCCCGCGATGCCTCGGTAATCGGCACCGGTTTGGCTGGCGATGTCGCTGCTGCCACGGCTGGCGCTGACAATGCTGCCGGCGCCGCATCCGTTTTTTTCGCTGCTCCCTTCGCCGGCTCGGAATACGGCTGCTTTTCGCCACGCGGCCCTGTCTTGTTTACGCCAGAACCAGTTGCAGTTGCCGCTGCCAGCGGCTTGACTTCGGTACGGTTTGACGAAACGCTATCGGTCTGAGCATTTGCCGGCCGCGCTGCAACTGGTGCGCCAGCCACCGGTGCCGCGTTGCGCTGCACGCGCAGCATCTGGCCCACCTTGATGTCGTTCGGGTTCGCCAACTGGTTCCACTCGACCAGCTCCGGCACACGATGCCCATGCCGGTGCGCAATCCGGTTCAGCGTATCACCTCTTTGTACGATGTAATATCCGGCAGGCGCCACCTGCGGCGCTGCCACCGTACGCTCGACCACCGGCGCCGGTGTTCGCGGCGACGTGCTGCAACCTGCAATCAAACCTGCCACCAGGCTAAGAGACAGTATCAACCGCATCAATCGATTCATTTCCATTTTCATTCGGTTCCCGTTTCCAGAATGCCTCGCATGCTTCACACCACACCCTTGCGCAACGGCACAAAATGACAATCTTCCATCACCGTCCGACTCCAGGACGATGGGCCGGTGCGCTCGATCAGTGCCAACGCCTGCCGCTCGCCGCCAACCGGTGCAATCAGACGGCCTCCAACCACCAGCTGTTTGAGCAGCGCATCCGGCACTTCCATTCCAGCCGCAGCCAGAATGATGCCATCAAACGGCGCCGCCTGGGGCAATCCCAGCATGCCGTCACCATAATGCAAGCGAATGTTCGGCACCAGCAAGGGCCGCAGCCGGTTTTTGGCCAGTTCGTGCAAACCCTTGATCCGTTCGATCGAATACACTTCCTTCGCCACCATCGACAGCACCAGAGCCTGATAGCCGCAGCCGGTGCCGATTTCCAGCACCTTGTCCAGCTTGCCGCCCTGGCGGTTGTCGCGCAGGATTTCGATCATCCGCGCCACGATGTATGGCTGCGAAATGGTCTGGTGATAGCCGATCGGCAATGAGGCATCAATATACGCCTGGCTTGCCAGCGCGGGATCGACAAACAGATGTCGCGGCGCTGCATCCATCGCTGCCAGCACCTTTTCATCGCGTATGCCCTGCACGACCAGCCGGTCGACCATCGCCCGCCGCACGGCGTTCGATACCAGCATCGCAGGCCTCGCAACAGATGTGGCCGATGGCACGACTGCCGGCGCGCGAGTGCGCAATGCCGATGGCAATGTCGGCTTGGGCGGATTGTGCTGATGATGTTGGGCCGCATTGCGGCTAGCGGTTTGCGGCGTGAGCCGGTCGATGCCGGCACGCCGCCCTTTGGACGAGGAATCGACCACCGAAGACAGGGGCAATGGAAATTGCCTGGTCTTCTTCGATGTCATGTGAGTCCTTTTTTCAGTGTTTCGATGTGCGCCCGTTGCGTCAGATCGAGTTGCAGCGGTGTCACCGATACATAGCCATTCTCGATCGCGTGGAAATCGGTGCCTTCGCTGCCATCCTTCGCGCTGCCTGCCGGACCAATCCAGTACATTTCGCGGCCATGCGGATCAAGCATCTTTATTACGCCTTCGGACTGGTGGCGCTTGCCCAGCCGCGTGGCCAGCATTCCTTTCAGTTCGCCGTGCGGACGGTTCGGAATGTTCACGTTCAGCAAAAACGGACGTGGCATGTCGTCAAAACTACGCTGGACGATGTCGCGCGCCACCTGCGCCGCCGCCTTCACCTCGCGCCAGCCCTTTTCAACCTGCGAAAAGGCAAACGAAGGGATGCCGAACAGATAGCCTTCGGTCGCCGCCGCCACCGTACCGGAGTACAGCGTATCGTCCCCCATGTTCTGTCCCTGGTTGATGCCAGAAACAACCAGATCTGGCTTCCACGGCAACAGCCCGGTCAACGCGATATGCACGCAATCCGATGGCGTGCCATTGACGTGATACACGTTGTCCTGAGCCCTGATCACAAACAGCGGACGCTCCAGCGTCAGTGAATTCGAAGACGCGGAACGGTTGCTGTCCGGCGCGACCACGACCACTTCCGCAATCGCCGCCAGCGCTTCGGTTAATGCAATAATGCCCGGCGCCAGATAGCCGTCGTCGTTACTGATGAGAATACGCATGATGGATGGATTTTACCTGAAGCGCGCAATCGCGATGCATATCCGCAACCGCAGGCATTGCCGTAAATCTGAACTTTACGATATTTTGCCGCCGAAAGGCAGATTTGTTGTTCTTGCAGCCACTAGATCCCCGCCGACCCCAAAACATGCCGACAAGATTTTCAATGTTCTGACCAAACGACAGACTCGGCAACATGCCAATCCGTCTTGGGTACAGACGTAAAACGCAGCCGCTGTGCGGCCTACTGGAGCAGCGCGAGAATTTCCTGCAGTTCGGCCCTGATTTCCGCCGGTTCCGGCAAGCTTGGCATCCCTTCCGGCATCGCATTGCGCGCATCGAGTTTGTTGCGAGCGCCATTGATGGTGAAACCCTGCTCGTACAGCAGTTCGCGGATGCGGCGGATCAGCAGCACTTCATGGTGCTGGTAATAGCGGCGGTTGCCTCGACGCTTGACCGGCTTCAGCTGCGAGAATTCCTGTTCCCAGTAGCGCAGCACATGCGATTTAACGCCGCACAATTCGCTCACTTCCCCAATCGTGAAGTAACGCTTCGCCGGGATCGGCGGCAGTACGACCGGCTCCTGCTTGCTCGTTTTTTCACTCATGGCTCAGGTCACACAGTGGTCAGGTCGTCTGGAGTCTTGCCGGGCGCCTCGACCATCGCCCGCAATTTCTGGCTTGAATGGAATGTCACCACGCGCCGCGCCGCGATAGGGATCGCTTCACCGGTACGCGGATTCCGTCCGGGCCGCTGCGGCTTGTCACGCAGCTGGAAATTGCCGAAACCGGACAGTTTCACCGCCTCGCCGCGCTTGAGGCAATCGCGAATTTCGTCGAAAAAGGTTTCGACCATATCCTTTGCCTCCCGCTTGTTCAGGCCAACCTGCTCGAACAGCAACTCAGCCAATTCGGCCTTCGTCAAGGTAGGCAAACTCTTGCCTTCCTGCGTGCGTTCTTTCGATTCGCCCGGCGCTGACTGAAAATCTGCCAGCGGCGATGAAATTTGGGGTTCCACCCGATCCATGCCCTTCTTTCCGATCATTCTTGGTCCGCCCTTGGATGCGCCGCAAACACGTCAAGCGCGCAGCCTAGCGCCAGCGCGGGAAGTTGCCGCGGCAACCATCGCTGCCATTGCGGTGTCTACCGTATCGTCTTGCAACGTCCCATGAGTATCTTGCAAGGTAAAGCGGAAAGCAAGACTTTTTTCGTCATTTTCCAATCCCTTGCCGCGATATTCGTCAAATAAAACAACAGCTTGGACAAACCTGCAGGCGGCATTTGACTGACGCTCATCATTCAGCGCGTCCAGCAGGTCCTGTGCCGGCACCGACTGCTTGACCACCAGCGCCAGATCGCGCGTCACCTGCTGGAAGCGCGAAATTTCCCGATACTGCGGCACGTCGCGCTGCTGCAGGGCTGCCGCATCGACCTCGAACACCACCGGCGCCAGCGGCAACTCGTACTTCTGCTGCCAGCGTGGATGCAGTTCACCAATGAAGCCGATGTCCACGCCGTCAAGCTCGATCCGGGCAGAGCGCCCCGGATGCAATGCCGGATGTTCGGCTTTCGCGAAGCGTAGCGTTTTTGGTGCGAACAAAGCTTCCAAATCGGCTTTCACATCGAAGAAATCGACATTGCGGCTCGGCACCCCCCATTGCTCGTCTACAGCCGAGCCATAAGCCAGAGCTGCCACACGCTTCGGCTGTTCGTAACCGGCGATGCTTAGTGCTCCATCCTCGCGGATATCGTTGCGCAGAAATACCGCTCCGACTTCGAATACCCGCACGCGGCTAACGCGACGGTTCAGATTGCTGCGCACGTTCGCCACCAAGCTGCCGATCAGAGTCGAACGCATCACACTCATCTGGCTGGCGATCGGGTTCAACAGCTTCACCGGATTCACATTCGCGGCGAAATCGGCTTCCCAGCTTTCTTCGACGAAGCTGTAATTCACCACTTCCTGATAATCGAGATCAGCCAGTTGGTGTCGGACGCGGAACGGCGAGCGCTCGCGCTCAGGCAAAATGCGCATCACGTTAGGCGCCACTGGCGGCAGTTCCGGTATGTTTTCGAAACCATAAACGCGCGCCACTTCCTCGATCAAATCCTCTTCAATTTCAAGATCGAAGCGGTACGAAGGCGGCGTAACCGTGAACAGGCCAGGCTGCTGTGCAAACGACAGGTGCAGACGCGTGAAAATCGCGGCAATCTGTTCATCGCTAAACGGCACACCAATCACCTTGTTCGCGCGCGCTGTGCGCATCGTCACCGGCTTGCGCGCTGGCAAATTCAAGCTCTGATCCTCAACCGGCCCGACTTTCGTCTGCCCTTCGACGCCGCAAATCTCCAGAATCAGTGCCGTCATGCGCTCTAGCTGATTCACCGTGCCGGCAAAATCGACGCCGCGCTCGAAGCGATGCGCCGCATCGGTGGTGAAATTGAAGCGGCGTGCGCGCCCCTGAATCGCGGACGGCAGCCAGAATGCCGCTTCGAGAAAAATATCAGTCGTTTCAAGCGAGATCGACGTGCGGTCTCCGCCCATAATGCCGGCCAGAGATTCCACGCCGTTGCTGTCTGCAATCACGCCCACCCAGTCGTCAACCTCGACCGTGTTGCCATTCAGCAGTTTCAGCGATTCGCCCTTCTTGCCCCAGCGCACCTCAAGCCCGCCATGTACTTTGGCCAGGTCATACACATGGTTCGGCTGACCGGATTCGAGCATCACGTAATTCGAAATATCGACCAGCGCCGAAATCGGACGCTGACCGCTGCGCTCCAGCCGCTGCTTCATCCAGTCCGGCGTTTCCGCTTTCGCATTGATGCCACGAATCACGCGACCTGAAAAGCGACCGCACAGATCGGTCGCCAGCACTTTCACCGGCAAGGTTTCTGCCATCGTCGCGGTCACTGGCGCGCAAGGAGGCACTGTCAGCGGCGTGCCGGTCAGCGCTGAAACTTCACGCGCCACGCCCAGCACCGACAGGCAGTCTGCCTTGTTCGGCGTCAGCTTGATGGTGAATTTTCTATCATCCAGCGAACAGTAGTCGCGAATGTTCTGCCCGACCGGCGCGTCAGCCGGCAAGTCCATCAAGCCGGTATGGTCTTCAGACAGTTTCAGTTCGCGCGCCGAACACAGCATCCCCTGCGATTCGACTCCGCGCAGCTTGCCCAGCTTGATCGCAAACGGCTTGCCGTCTTCACCAGGAGGCAATTCAGCACCGACCAGTGCGCACGGCACCAGCATGCCGGCACGCACGTTCGGCGCGCCGCAGACAATGTTCAATACCGTTCCCGTGCCGGCATCTACCTGGCACACGGTCAGGCGGTCGGCATTCGGGTGCTTGGCCACATCCAGCACCTTCGCCACCACGATTTGGGAAAAGGGCGGAGCCACCGGTTCGGTTTCTTCCACTTCCAGCCCGGACATCGTCAGCAAATGCGCCAGTTCGTCCGAACTCATGTCCGGATTGACCATCGTGCGCAGCCAGTTTTCTGAGAATTGCATGATTAACCTTCGGCAGAATCAGTTGAATTGTTTCAGGAAGCGCAGGTCGCCTTCATAGAACAGGCGCAGGTCGTTGATACCGTAGCGCAGCATCGTCAGGCGCTCAAGGCCGGAGCCGAACGCAAAGCCGATGTATTTTTCCGGGTCAATGCCCATGTTTCTCAGCACGACCGGATGCACCTGTCCAGCGCCCGACACTTCGAGCCAGCGGCCTTTGAGCACACCGCTGCCGAACGCAATATCAATCTCGGCCGACGGCTCGGTGAACGGGAAATACGACGGTCGGAAACGTACCTGCAAATCGTCAGTTTCGAAAAATGCGCGCACAAAATTCAGGTAAACCCCCTTCAGGTCAGCAAAGCTGATGTTCTCGTCAATCCACAAGCCCTCGACCTGATGGAACATCGGCGAATGGGTCGCGTCGCTGTCGACGCGGTAGGTTCGCCCCGGCGCAATGACCTTGATCGGAGGCTGGTTCATGCGCGCATAGCGCACTTGCATCGGGCTAGTATGAGTGCGCAACAGCAGCGGCTTTCCTTGCGTATCTTTGCCGTCAATATAGAACGTATCCTGCATTGAGCGCGCCGGATGGTTTTCCGGGCTGTTTAATGCAGTGAAATTGGTCCAGTCGTTTTCGATTTCAGGACCATCTGCCACATCGAAACCAATCGAACCGAAAATCTGCTCGATCCGCTCCCAGGTACGCATCACTGGATGAATGCCGCCCTTGCCGCGACCACGCCCCGGCAAGGTTACGTCGATCGCCTCAGCATTCAGCCGCGCCTGCATTTGCGCATCCGCCATCGCGGCACGGCGAGTATTCAGTGCTGTCTCAATCTGGTCCTTGGCTGCGTTGATGACTGCACCCTGCGCCTTGCGCTCCTCGGGCGGCAGCTTGCCCAGCCCTTTCATGTGTTCGGTGATCTGGCCTGTCTTGCCCAGATACTTGGCCTTGGCGTTTTCCAGCGCTGCGGCATCGGCGGCGGCGGCAAAATCAGCCTGCGCCTGGACGACGAGATGTTCTAACGGATTCATGCGGATGGTTCCTGCATCGAAAATGAAATCGGACTGCAAATAAAAAAGGGGCAAAGGTGAAACCCTCTGCCCCGTCAGTC
>Ga0316604_10003569_pt1 | contig 10834 bp, 10 predicted proteins | sample OWC_soil_day20_C_FD_207650 | JGI IMG/M metagenome (GOLD analysis project Ga0316604, IMG submission 207650) | Wetland soil microbial communities from Old Woman Creek delta, Ohio, United States - OWC_soil_day20_CT | ecosystem: Environmental > Terrestrial > Soil > Wetlands | place: USA: Ohio... | reverse complement strand
CGCCGACATCGTCAACATCAGCGGCGCCACGATGTCGTGCAAGCACGTGACCGAAGGCGTTCGGCGCTTGCTGGCACTCTACGACATCGCGCTGAAAGGGCGCTGAGATGCTACGGCGCGCGAAACCGCTGCTCGGCACACTTGTGGAGGTCGCGGTGTCCGCGGCGACCGTAGAGCTCGAGTGGCGCGCCGCGATCGCCGCGTTCCAAGCCGTCGCGGACGTCCACCGGCTGATGAGCTTCCACGAGCCGGACAGCGACGTCACGCGCTTGAACCGGTACGCGCACACGCGCGCGGTCGAGGTCGATCCGCGCACCTACGCGGTCCTCCGTCGCGCGCGCGACCTGGGTCGAGCGTCGAACGGACGTTTCGACTGCGCCGTCGGCGGGCGCATGCTGGCGCTGGGCGCGCTGCCGCGAACGACAGGCGTGGGAGGACACGAGGCCGCGACGTGGCGCGACGTGACACTTCTTCCTGACAGCCAGATCCGCTTCCGGCGAGCGCTCGCCCTCGATCTCGGCGGCATCGCAAAAGGCTTCGCTGTGGACCAGGCCGTGGAAGCGCTCGCGCGCTGCGGTGCGGAAGCGGGTTGCGTGAACGCCGGCGGCGATCTCCGCGTCTTCGGCGACCGCAACTGGCCGATCGCGATCCGGCGGCCGGAGGCGTCTGGCGAACTCGTCCCGCTTGCACCGCTTCGCAATCGCGCCCTCGCGACCAGCGCGGGCACCTTCGCGCCCGGCGGCGCCATCGTGGATCCCGCAACGGGACGCTTTCGGACCCGTCCGAAGAGCGTCTCGATCCTGGCTCCCAACTGCATGGATGCAGATGCCTTGACCAAGGTGGTCTGGCTCGCAGAGCACCCCCCGCTCGATCTGCTGGAGAGACTGGATGCCCGCGCAATCGTCCTCGGTCCTTCGGCGAGCGTCTCGGAATCCGTCTCCGAACTGCGTCGCGCCGCCGGCTGAGATCCGGCTCTCGGTCGCGCACGAGCGGAGCGTCTACGCGACGTTCGCGGCGTTGGTCGTCACGGGATGCGCCTGGCTGCTGTGTCACTACCTGCTGGCCGATGCGGGCGAGTTCGGCCCGCTGCCGCATCCACTCGAAGCGCTCTGGCTGAAGCTACACGGCGCGGCCGCGATGATCGCGCTGGTGCTCTTCGGATCACTGCTCACCGTGCACATGCGACGAGCCTGGTCGCATCGACGTGGGCGCGCGACCGGCGGCATGCTCGCCGGACTCTTCGTGCTGCTGACGGTGACCGGCTACGGTCTCTACTACGTCGCAGGCGAGTCGGTCCGCGCGTGGATCAGTGTCGTCCACTGGGCGGTCGGACTCGCGGTCCCGCTGCTGCTCGCGGCGCACGTCTACACACTCCGGGCTACGCTGCGGAGCGTCCGCTCCGACTGATCCAGCGATTCCTGATGTATTCTTGATGGCTTCTGTCGGCGCAGGGCCGACCGATATCGTTCCGGAGGTCATACCCTTCAAATGGGCTGCCTCACAACCTTCGAGCCCACAGCATGAGGATCAGACCCAGCATCCACGACGCCCTCTGGATGGCCGTCGGGGCGGCCATCTTGTTGCTGTTCGGCCTGCTGGTGCTTCTCTTCGGCAATCAGCCGAACCCGAATGCTCAACTCGCCCTCAAGGCGCAGCGAGTAAACTTGGTGGGTCGGATGCAACTCGATCTGGCGTCGGCCTCGGAAGCGGAGAAGAGTGCTGTCCTTGCCGTCACCGATCAAGAGTCGCAGGCGTTCGCGAATCAGGCCCGCGCACGCACGGCGGACGTGGAGCGGGAACGGCGAGAATTGGTAGAACTGCTGAACAAAGACGGAACCCAAGGTGAGAAGGACTTGCTTGCCGAATTTTCCCAACGGTTCACCGAGTTCCAGCGGATCGACAACGAGCTGCTGAGCTTGGCGGTCCAGAACACCAACCTCAAGGCGTACGCCTTGACATTCGGCCCGGCCGCGGGCGCCCTCAACGAAATGAGCGCTGCACTCACACGACTTGCGACCGCGAACGCCGATGCACCGGATGCGAGGGACGTGATGTCACTTGCGTATGGCGCGGAGATCGCTGCCCTGCGCATCCAGACCATGCTCCCGCCGCACATCGCGGAGGCCACAGACCCGCGGATGGACGAGTTGGAAGCGCTGATGACCAGGGAAGACGAGCAGGTTCGCAGCGATCTGGAAGGCCTGGGCGCGCTCCCGAAGCTCGACGGCAATGCCGACCTCGCAGTGGCCGCGTCAAGCTACGCCCAGTTCCGCGAGATCAAGGACCAGGTTCTCACGCTCTCACGCACGAACACCAACGTTCGATCGCTATCCATCTCGCTGAATCAGAAGCGGAAGGTGATGCTCGTTTGCCACGAGGTCCTGGGCAACCTGCAGGACGCCATCCGGAACGAGCCCGTCGAGGGCGCGACATACGGCGGTCGGTTCGGACTGAGATAGGCCGGATGGCTCGTCTCTCCGTTCTCCGTTGAACGACTCCCCGTAGCCACTCGCTGCAAGCCGAGCGCTGCCACGCGCGCGAGTGCCGAGGTCATTCCTCGTTCGAGCTGTTCTCACGATCCGCGATCCGGAGAATCGCGAGCACGTCAGCGCGGCGCTTCGCCTCGCCGGACGGCGACGCCCTGCAATCCGCAAGCGCGTGTCGCCGCATTCCTGCGAAGTGCAAGGCGACCCACTCTCGCCGGCCCCTGAGGCACGCTCTGGACGCTCGGCGAGGCACGCCGGCTTGGCACGCATGCTGCTCCAGGCGAGTCGCTGTGCCCCGATCGGAAGGAGAGTGCCGTGTTCCATGCGCTGCCTTCCGGCTTCTTCACTGGCCTGGTGTTCGTAGGTTCTGCCGCGATCGCGATCGCGGTGGTTCGAGCACGCCGCGAAAAGTCGGAGTCCCGACATGGTCGACAGCGACGCAAGCGCGCGGAGAGCGAGCGGATTTGGATCCATCCCGAAGCCGATCGCCGTCTGCGCCAGCCGCCAGCGCCAGAAAGCCATCCACTTCACCAGCGCCTCCGTCCTACGGATGCTATCCGAGCAATGTGTAGAGCGACGGCGAGCTTCGCCTCGCCGCGCGAATGGAGGACCGCATGGCCGACCTAACTTTCGTGATCACGACACTCGGATTCTTCGCTGTCACCTGGCTCTACGCTCTTGCGTGTGAGCGGCTCTAGGAGACTCTCCATGCCCCTCGACTACTGGCTCGGCGGCATCGTTTCGCTCGGACTCACCATCTATCTCGTGTACGCGCTGCTCCGCCCGGAGCGGTTCTAGGCGACGCCATGACCTGGATCGGCTGGCTCCAGATCGCTGTCTTCGCGCTCGCGATCTTCGCGATCACGAAGCCGCTCGGCAGCTACATGCATCGTGTCTTCGAGGGCGAGCGGCGGCCGCTCCAGGGATTCCTGGGCCCGCTCGAGCGCGGTCTCTTCGCCGTCTGCGGGATCGATCCGCGTCGCGAGCAGACGTGGCTCCAGTACACGTTCGCAGTGCTCGCCTTCAGCGCCTTCGGCCTGCTCGTGACCTACGCGATCCTGCGCCTGCAGCAGATCCTCCCGCTCAATCCGCAGGGGTTCACGGCGGTTTCGCCGCATCTCGCCTGGAACACGGCGGCGAGCTTCACCACCAACACCAACTGGCAGTCCTACGCCGGCGAGAGCACGATGAGCTACCTCTCGCAGATGGCGGGGCTGGCCTGGCACAACTTCACGTCGGCCGCCGCCGGCATCGCGGTCGCGATCGCCCTCTCGCGCGGGCTCACGCGGGTCGTTCCGGAGGGAGGCGCGCGCACGCTCGGCAACTTCTGGGTCGACGTGATCCGCGCCATCGTCTACGTGCTGCTGCCGATCTCCCTGGTCGGTGCGCTGGTGCTCGTGGCCACGGGCGTGATCCAGAACTTCGCGCCCTATCTCCAGGTTACGACGCTCGAAGGCGCGCAGCAGACGCTCGCCATGGGTCCGGTCGCCTCGCAAGAGCTCATCAAGCAGCTCGGCACCAATGGCGGTGGTTTTTTCAACGCGAATGCGGCGCACCCGTTCGAGAATCCGACCCCGCTCGCGAACTTCCTCTCGATGTTCCTGATCTTCGCGATCCCGGCCGGACTCACCTACACCTACGGCCGCATGGCGCGCGACACGCGCCAGGGCTGGGTGCTGTTGGCGGCGATGGCGGCGCTCTTCTTCGTGGGCGTCTCGACCGCGTACTGGGCCGAGAGCCACGAGAACACGGCGTTCGCCGGCCTCGCCATCGACCAGTCCGCGGGCAACATGGAAGGCAAGGAGACGCGCTTCGGCGTCGCCGCCTCGGCGCTCTACGCGACAGTGACGACGGATGCTTCGTGCGGCGCGGTGAACGCGATGCACGACTCCTTCACGCCGCTCGGCGGGCTCGTCCCGCTCTTCAACATCCAGCTGGGCGAGCTGGTCTTCGGCGGTGTCGGCGCGGGCCTCTACGCGATCCTGGTCTACGTCGTGATCTCCGTCTTCATCGCCGGGCTCATGGTCGGGCGCACTCCCGAGTACCTGGGCAAGAAGGTGGAGGCGCGCGAGATGAAGCTCGCCGTGCTCTACGTGCTGATCTTTCCGGCGATCATCCTGTTCTTCTCGGCCTGGTCGGCGGTGGCGTCGTACGGCGTCTCGTCGCTCAACAACGCCGGACCCCACGGGATCTCGGAGATCCTCTACGCCTACACGAGTGGCGCCGGCAACAACGGCTCGGCCTTCGCGGGCCTGAACGCCAACACGCCATGGTGGAACACGACGCTCGGGCTCACGATGCTGGTCGGCCGCTTCCTGATGATCGTCCCAGCGCTCGGGATCGCCGGCGCGATGGTGGGCAAGAAGGTCGTCCCGGCGAGCCTGGGCACCTTCCCGACCAACGGTGCGCTCTTCTCGGTGCTGCTGATCGGCGTGATCGTGATCATCGGCGCGCTCACCTTCTTCCCCGCTCTGTCGCTCGGCCCGATCGTCGAGCACTTCCTGGCCCGCGCCGGGAAGCTGTACTGAGGGGACGACGCCATGCCTGGTCCCCGCGCCCGCAAGATCTCGCTCTTCGACCGCCGGATCCTGACGCGCGCCTCGCTCGACAGCGTGCGCAAGCTCTCGCCGCGCGTGCAGATGGCGAACCCGGTGATGTTCGTGGTCGAGGTCGGCAGCGTCCTCACCACGCTGCTCTGGGTGCGCGACGCGGTCGCTCCGTCGCCCGGTGCGGCGCCGCTCTGGTTCACGGGCACCGTGACGCTCTGGCTCTGGTTCACGGTGCTGTTCGCGAACTTCGCCGAGTCCGTCGCGGAGGGCCGCGGCAAGGCCCAGGCCGACACGCTGCGCAAGATGCGCAAGGAAACCAGCGCCCGTCGCCAGGGCGACGACGGCTTCGAGACGGTGCCGGCATCGGCACTGCGCAAGGGCGACGTGGTGGTCGTCGAGGCCGGCGAGCTGATCCCCGGCGACGGCGACGTGATCGAGGGCGCGGCGAGCGTCGACGAGTCCGCCGTGACCGGCGAGTCGGCCCCCGTGATCCGCGAGAGCGGCGGCGATCGCTCCGCGGTGACGGGCGGCACCAAAGTGCTCTCCGATCGTCTGGTCGTGCGCATCACCGCCAACCCCGGCGAGTCGTTCCTCGAGCGGATGATCTCGCTGGTCGAGGGTGCGGCGCGCCAGAAGACACCGAACGAGATCGCGCTCAACATCCTGCTCGCCGGGCTCACGATCATCTTCCTGCTCGCCTGCGTGACGCTCGTCCCGCTCGCGCTCTATGGGAGCGTCGTACTCACGATCACGGTGATGGTGTCGTTGCTGGTGTGCCTGATCCCGACCACGATCGGCGGGCTGCTCTCGGCGATCGGCATCGCCGGCATGGACCGGCTGATCCAGAAGAACGTGCTCGCGATGAGCGGCCGCGCGATCGAGGCATCGGGCGACGTCGACACGCTGCTGCTCGACAAGACCGGCACCATCACGATCGGCAACCGCGAGGCGAGCGAGCTGATCCCGAGCGCGGGCGTTCCGATCGAGGAGCTCGCCGAGGCTGCGTGGCTCGCGAGCGCGGCCGATGAGACGCCGGAGGGGCGCTCGATCGTGGCGCTCGTGCGCGAGCGCCACGGCCGCACCCTGCCGCCGCAGCTTCCCGCGCTCGCGAAGCTGGTCGCCTTCACCGCGCACACGCGCATGAGCGGCTGTGACGTCGGCGGCCGCCAACTCCGCAAGGGCGCCGTCGACGCGGTCGTTGCGCACGTCACCGCGCTCAGCGGCGACTGCCCGGCCGATCTGCTCACCGCGGCCGAGCGCATCGGCGACCAGGGCGGTACTCCGCTCGCAGTCTGCGACGGCAAGCGCGTGCTTGGCATCATCCACCTGAAGGACATGGTGAAGCTCGGCATCGCGGAGCGCCTCGCGCGCTTCCGCGCGATGGGCATCCGCACCGTGATGATCACCGGCGACAACCCGCGCACCGCGGCGACCATCGCGCGCGAGGCCGGCGTCGACGCGTTCCTCGCCGAGGCCACGCCCGAGCGCAAGATGCAGCTGATCCAGGAGGAGCAGGCCAAGGGCAAGCTCGTCGCAATGACCGGCGACGGCACCAACGACGCGCCCGCGCTGGCGCAGGCCGACGTCGGGATGGCGATGAACACGGGCACCCAGGCGGCCAAGGAAGCCGCCAACATGATCGACCTCGATTCGGATCCGACGAAGCTCCTCGAGGTCGTGGAGATCGGCAAGCAGCTGCTGATGACGCGCGGCTCGCTCACGACGTTCTCGATCGCGAACGACGTGGCGAAGTACTTCGCGATCCTGCCCGCCATGTTCATGGGCGTGTACCCCGAGATCGCGCCGCTCAACGTGATGGGCCTGGCGTCGCCGCAGAGCGCGATCCTCTCGGCGGTCATCTTCAATGCGCTGATCATTGTGCTGTTGATCCCGCTCGCGCTGCGCGGCGTGCGCTACCGCCCGATCGGCGCGGCCGCTCTGCTGCGGCGCTCGCTGCTGGTCTACGGCGTGGGCGGCGTCGTCGCACCGTTCGTCGGCATCAAGCTGATCGACCTGGTCCTGGCCGGCATCGGGCTCGCCTGAGCCCTGGAGGAAGCCATGCGCAAAGAAATCCTCATCGCGTTGCGGGTGACCATCGCCACCCTGGTGTTGACGGGCCTGATCTACCCCCTGCTGCTCACCGGTATCGCCCAGCTGCTGCTGCCGGCGCGCGCCAACGGGAGCCTGGTCAGCGACGAAACCGGGCGCGTCGTCGGCTCCGAGCTGATCGGGCAGCCCTTCACGCGGTCCGGCTACCTCTGGCCGCGGCCCTCCGCCGCCGGCGCGAATGGCTGGGATGCCTCCGCCTCGTCCGGCTCGAACCTCGGTCCGACGTCGCAGAAGCTGCACGGCCGGGTGGCGGCCGACGTCGAGCGCCTGCGCGTGGCGAACCCGAACGCGCCCGACGCGGTGCCCGCCGAGCTGGTCGCAGCATCGGCCAGCGGGCTCGACCCGCATCTTTCGCCCGAGGCCGCGCTCTGGCAGGCTCCGCGCGTGGCCCGTGCGCGCAACGTCAATCCCGAGCGCGTCCGTTCGGTGATCGAGAACCAGATCGAGGGGCGCACGCTCGGCTTCCTCGGTGAGCCGCGCGTGAACGTGCTGCTCGTGAACCTCGCCCTCGACCGTCAGTTCGGGCACGCGGCGGAATAGCCGCGCGTGGAGCGCGCCCGCGCCGAGGACTTCCTCGAGCTCGTCGAGCGCGCCCGTCGCGGCCGGCTCAAGGTCTACATCGGCTTCGCCGCGGGTGTCGGCAAGACCTACCGCATGCTCGAAGAGGCCCACGCGCTCGCGAAGCGCGGCGTCGATGTGGTCGTGGGATTCGTCGAGACCCACGGCCGCTCCGAAACTCAGGCCCTGATCGAGGGGCTCGAAGTCGTCCCGCGACGCGTCTTCGAGTACCGCAGCCTGCGCGTCGAGGAGATGGACCTCGACGCCGTGCTCGCGCGACGGCCGCAGGTCGTGCTCGTGGACGAGATCGCCCACACCAACGTCCCCGGCTCGCGCAATCCGAAGCGCTACCAGGATGTCTACGCGCTGCTCGACGCCGGCATCAACGTGATCTGCGCCTTCAACATCCAGCACCTCGAGAGCCTGAAGGACATGGTCGAGCGGGCCACCAACGTGGAGATCCGCGAGACCGTGCCCGACACCTTCCTGAAGCAGGCCGACCAGGTCGTGAACCTCGACCTGGCCGTCGAGGACCTGCTCGACCGGCTGCGCGCCGGCAAGATCTACGCCACCGAGAAGGTCGCGCAGGCGCTCCAGAACTTCTTCCAGCAGGACAACCTCTCGACGCTGCGCGAGCTGGCGCTGCGCGAGGTGGCCGAGAGCCTCGGCCGCGCCGCGCTCGGGCAGGGACGCGAGCCCGCCGCCCAGCAACGGGCCGCCAGCGAGCGGGTGATGGTGTGCATGGCATCCCAGTCGCCGCGCGCATCGACCCTGCTGCGCCGCGGCGCGCGCCTGGCGGGGCGGCTCAACACAGAGTGGTACGTGGTGTACGTCGAGACGCCCAGCGAGGCGCCCGACCGCATCGACTCCGCGGCGCAACGCCAGCTCCACACCAACATCGAGAAGGCCCGCGAGCTCGGCGCCGAGGTGGTGCGGCTCCAGGGCCGCGACCCGGTGGCGATGCTGCTCGACTTCGCGCGCTCCCACGCCGTCGCGCACATCCTGGTCGGGCGCCCGCACAAGCCGTGGTGGCGGCGCCTGCGACGCGATTTCATGGAGCGCATCGTGCGCGAGGCCGACGACCTCGACGTGTACATCGTGGGCAGCCACGAACCGGAGCCCACGCCGTGAAGGTACGCACGCGCCTGCTGCTCGCCGGCGCCCCGCTGGCCGTGGCCCTGGTGGTGGTGGGGCTCTTCGCCGTGCGCTCGATCTCGTTCCTCGAGCTCTCGGCCCAGGCGATCCTCGCGCAGAACTATCGCAGCGTGCTGGCTGCACAGCGCATGAAGGAGACGCTCGAGCGCATCGACGACGACGCCTACTTCGCGGTCACCGGGCACCCGGAGCGCGGCACCGCCCGCATCCCCGCGGAGCGTCAGGCCTTCGAGAGCGAGCTGCGCGTCGAGGAGGGCAACATCACCGAGCCCGGCGAGGGCGAGCTCGTGAAGACGCTGCGCCAGCGGTGGAGCGACTACCTGGGCAGTCTCGATCAGTGCCTTGGCATGCCGCCGGGCGTGAGCGCCGAGTCCTGTTACTTCAACGAGCTGCGGCCGCGCTTCGACGCGCTCAAGTCCGGGGCGGACGGCGTCCTCGCCGTGAACCAGGATGCCATGGCGCTCAAGGGCGAGCGCGCGCGCCGCGAGGCCGAGCGGATCGGTGCCGCGATGATCGTCGCGGTGCTGTCCGCGCTGGCGATCGGTCTCGCGCTCTCGTCGGTGCTCGCTACCCGCACGATCCGGCCGCTCGCGGCGCTCGGTCAGGCCGTCGAGCAGTTCGGCTGCGGCGACTTCGCGGTGCGTGCGCCCGTACGCGGGGGCGCCGAGATCGCGCAGCTCGCCACCACCTTCAACGCGATGGCCGACCACATCACCGAGTACCGCAGGAGCTCGCTCGGCGAGATGTTGCAGGCGCAGCTCGCAGCGCAGAGCACGCTCGACAGCCTCACCGACCCGGTGTTCGTGTTCGCGCCGAGTGGTGCGATCCTGAGCTTGAATCGCGCCGCAGAGGAGCTCTTCCCGCGCGACCCCGACGCGGCGCCCGAGCTGCGGAGGCTCGAACCGCCGCTGCGCGACGCCCTCGAAGCGGTGCGCACGCACGTGCTACAGGGCAAGGGCGCCTTCTCGCCGCGCAGCTTCGACGAGGCGTTCACCATCGCGCGTCCCGACGGCGAGCGGGTCTTCCTGCCGCGGGCGGCTCCCGTCTACGAAGAAGGGGGCGGCATCGTCGCGGCCACCGTGGTGCTCCAGGACGTGACGCGGCTGCGCCGCTTCGAAGAGCTGCGAGACGACCTGGTGTCGACGGTGGCGCATCAGTTCCGCACGCCGCTCACCTCGCTGCGCATGGCGATCCACCTCTGTATCGATGGCGTCGCAGGTCCGCTCTCCGAAAAGCAGCAGGACCTGCTCTTCGCCGCGCGCGAAGAGTGCGAGCGGCTGCAGGGCATCGTCGACGAGCTGCTCGATCTCGCGCGGTTGCAATCCGGGACCATCGAGCTCGAGCCGGAGGACGTCACCACCGAGCAGCTCGTCGAGCGCGCCGTCCGGGCCGTCCGCTCGGCGGCCGCTGCGCAGGGCATCGAGCTGCTGGCCGAGCCACTCGCGGGCGATGCCTCGGTGCGAGTCGACTTGCAGCGCATCGACCTGGTGTTCTCGAATCTGCTCGAGAATGCGCTGCGGCATACGCCATCGGGCGGGCGCGTCGCCGTGCGCGCGCTGCTGGCGAACGGCAACGTGCGCTTCGAGGTCACCGACAGCGGACCGGGGATTCCCGAGGCGGAGCGCACGCGCGTGTTCGAGAAGTTCTACCGCGGGCCCGACAGCGGCGGCGGGGGCGCGGGGCTCGGCCTCTCGATCGCGCGCGACGTGGTGCGCGCCCACGGCGGCGAGATCGGCGTCGAGAGCGAGGAGGGCAGTGGCAGCACGTTCTGGTTCACGCTGCCCGTCGCATGATCTCGCGCCGCGCCAGCCAACTCATGATCTCGCACCGCGCCAGCCAAGCTGGCGCGGTGCCAACACGTGTTCAGGAAGCGTGGTCGTGCTGAGGGAGCGTGTTGCTTCAGAGCTCGTAGCGCTTGCGCTTGCGCCACAGCGTCGAGTCGTCGATGCCGAGGATGCGCGCCGCCTCTTCGAGGGT
>Ga0316604_10003568_pt1 | contig 10834 bp, 4 predicted proteins | sample OWC_soil_day20_C_FD_207650 | JGI IMG/M metagenome (GOLD analysis project Ga0316604, IMG submission 207650) | Wetland soil microbial communities from Old Woman Creek delta, Ohio, United States - OWC_soil_day20_CT | ecosystem: Environmental > Terrestrial > Soil > Wetlands | place: USA: Ohio... | reverse complement strand
TCAAAAAATTAATTAAAGCAGGAGATATACTAGTTGCTTTTTGCTTAATTTGAGAATAAATAAAATCTGTATATTTAGGATCCTCGTTGAGTATGGTAACTACATTATTATTTTGATTTAATCTAAAACAAAGATCTGCAAAATTACCAGAAACCAGCATAACCTGCTTAATTTGCTCATTATTTATAAACTTTATAATTGAGTTAAGAATAGATTCTGGAATGTTAGCGTTACATGGTGTAATTTGTAATTTGCTTTCATAATAATTAATCCAATGATAAAGTAATTCTATTGCTGTTACTATTTCTCCGGAAGACACAAGCGTTAAAATAGTTGTTTTGAAAAGATTATATTGTTCTTGCTCCTCATTAGTGAGATGAGAGGATATATTTTCTTCAATTAGTACCTTATTTTCTCCTACACCTTTTGTTTTACAAATAATCCAATTTATAAAAGTATTAATGAATTCTTTAAACATCCACGAGGGTGTTTTTTGCCGAACAATAGATCCAAAATCTATAAAACAAAACATCCCTTTGTGATAAGCACTATTAAACGGATGTCCGTCTTTAAGTCCTAAACCAATCTCATCTAGTTTCCTTACTAAATTCAGTACCGCATATGCGGCATCCATAGTCATAGATAGTGTCCATTCAAACGGATATATATAAGGCCGTATTAACTCATGTTCAAACATGAGACCAAAAGGTTCTAAACTAAAATCATCAGCAATTTTAGTATTAATAATGTGATGTCCGAATAATTCGTGTTGATGACATATATGAAAAATAGTAAGATATTCCTGGGCGAATTGTTTATTAATACCACGATATACTTTATTATTAGTAAAAATGACATTACCAATAGGATCAACACCATTTAAAATAGTAATATTGCTCATTCTTAAATCCTTCAAGCGGAAATCCTCTAGAGAGTGACAATGTGGATCGTCCGAATACGTACTGCAATTAGGACATAAAGGATAACGGCAGTAATCAAACTTGAGCTCCTCACGAGACAATTTATTTATCTTATAGGTTTCGATAAATTTTCCAACACACTTTTCACAGCATTTATGCTGACTGCAGCCTAACATTTTTATACCTCCAATATTTGTGATCGTTATATCATATGTGCAAGAGTGTTTTGGTGTTATGTATTATTACACCAATGTCATGGAAAAATGAGGTTCTTAAAATATTAGGTTTAAAGGAATAATTTATTAATCGTTTCGAGGATCGATTCCCCGATGTTTTACCAGTAAATTCAAGGGTTTACAGAGATGCAAATCCTTTTCTTATGTTACCGGAGTCTTTTTTTGATTTAGATTGGTGCCAACAGATACAAACACAAATAACTTAATGATAGATAAAAAATTAGCAGGCTATTTTGCCTGATTTTTTTATTTAGAGAATATCATATGAATTTTCAAGTCTTTGGAAAAAATACATTAATATTTGGAAATATATCCATTTACTGACAATTTTTTAATTGGTATGATATTGATAATTATTATCAATAAACTGCTTAAAAGAAGTATTCATAATAGAAGAGGAAGGGGGACGATCACTGTAACTTTATTGGAGTTATGTTAACTTGTAATACTAAATAATAATCACTAATATCACGAGTAAATCAATTTATGGTTTTGTTCTTGAGGATAGCGTCGTACTTTAGTTTATCGGTCAATGTTTAAAGAAAGGAAATGGTAAGATGAACTATTTAAAAATGAAAGGGAAGATTGCGCTTGTTACAGGAGGTGCCCAAGGCATTGGAGAGTCTATCGTTCGGGCATTAACTGAATCCGGTGCAGTTGTTGCTATGTTAGATCATAATGCAGCAAAACTTAATAGTCTTGTAAACGAATTGAAGTCACAAGGATGCAATGTAGAGGCTTTTCCTGTAGATGTCAGTGATAGTAAAGCTGTTAATACAGTTATAGATTTAATTGAACATGATTTTGGTCCTATTGATATTTTAATCAATGTCGCTGGTGTGTTACGTATGGGCTTAATTAGTTCACTTAGTGATCAGGATTGGGAGAAGACTTTTGCAGTTAACTCAACAGGGGTTTTTAATGTATCTCGTTCTGTGAGTAAGTACATGGTATCTCGTCAAAAAGGATCAATTGTGACTGTTGGATCAAATGCCGCAAAAGTTCCTCGAATATCAATGGCAGCTTATGCGGCTTCCAAGGCTGCTGCCACCATGTTTACTAAATGTTTAGGCTTAGAGCTGGCTCAGTATAATATTCGTTGTAATATAGTTTCACCTGGGTCTACAGATACTGAAATGCAATGGTCTCTGTGGAAAGATGAGAATGGAGCACGAGCTGTTATTGCAGGTTCTCCTGAAGCATTTAAAATAGGAATTCCACTAAAAAAAATAGCAACACCTTCTGACATAGCAGATGCTGTTCTCTTTTTAGCTTCTGAGCGGGCCAATCATATTACAATGATTGACTTGTGTGTGGATGGCGGAGCTACTTTAGGAGTCTAAAATGCGCTTAACGATCTCTTTGAATACAGGATATTTAATTAATAAAGGAGGCAATAAAAAATATGAAACATCAGAGTAATTCTGCAGTATTAGAAAAACAGCTTTTAAATGATTATCAAGTTGGTGATTTTTTCTTCGCTTCACCAAAGAGAACGCTGTTGGGAAAAGGTTCTTTTGCTGTGATTCCAAGTGACCCCAAAAAAGAAAATCAATTGGAATGCCTTGCTGAACGTGTTTTAGCTGCATTAGAAAATGCTAAAGAGCATGGTTATAACAATCCAGTAGTTGTAGGAGCAGTACCATTTGATTATAAAAAGAATGTCCAATTGATTGTACCTGAAACGATGAAGTTATCAACTCCATCACAATTCGATTCTGTCAATCCATTACAATCGTCGATGGCATCTACATATCAAATTAAATCTGTACCGGAACCTGCTCAATTTAAAGAAGGGGTAGGAAAAGGAATTCATTATATAAAGAATGGTCATCTTAGTAAGATTGTTTTGTCAAGATCACTGCACCTTACTTCATCGACAACAGTAGATATCCATCAATTGCTTCATAATCTAGCGCAGCATAATACTCTTGGTTATACTTTCGCCGTTGATTTGCCTAAGAATATTTCAGATAAATCTGGCTTAAATGTCTCTTTCTCAACAGGAAGAACGTTAATTGGAGCCAGCCCTGAGCTGCTTGTAACAAAAACCGGATTACATTTAATGGCTAATCCACTGGCAGGATCTAGACCTCGCAGTGAAGATCCTGGGGAAGATCAACGATTAGCTGCAGAGTTACTTTCATCTACTAAGGATTTACATGAACATAAAGTTGTTGTTAGTGCAGTTGCTGCTGCTCTTAGGCCTTATTGTCTTACATTGGACGTGCCGGAAGAGCCTTCATTAATGCATACAGAGACGATGTGGCATCTTTCAACAGTGATAAAAGGAGAGATTGCAAGTCCTTCAACTTCTTCTTTAGAGCTGGCAATTGCTCTTCATCCGACTCCTGCTGTTTGTGGGGCTCCTACGGAGCTAGCACGAGAGGCAATTAGAGAAATTGAACCATTTGACCGAGGATTTTTCGCCGGAATGGTTGGCTGGTGCGATGCAAATGGTGATGGTGAATGGGCAGTTACTATTCGCTGCGCAGAGGTAGAGGCACGTTCGCTTCGGTTGTTCGCAGGAGCTGGAGTGGTTGCTGAATCAACCCCAGAAGAAGAATTGGCAGAAACGTCAGCAAAGTTTCGTACCATGCTGTTTGCTATGGGACTGAGTAAGGATGTGATATATAAATGATGCTAACTAAATACCCTTCTTGGCCTAAAGAGTTTGCTGATTTCTACAGGAAGGAGAACTGCTGGAGTGAGGAAACATTTGGCACAATGTTGCGTGAACGTGCTAAGAGCCAAGGCGAGCGCATTGCCGTTACAAGTGGAGAAATAAGTCTCAGTTACGCAGCATTAGACAATGAGGCTGACCGTTTAGCTGCTGGGTTTCAGACACTAGGCATAAAGAAGGGAGATCGTGTGGTGCTTCACCTTCCTAATGTAATTGAGTTTTTTACAGTTACTTTTGCATTATTTAGGTTAGGTGCATTGCCTGTCTTTGCTCTCCCTTCACACCGAAGCAGTGAAATCAACTATTTTTGTGAGTTTACTGAAGCTGTTGCCTACGTTATTCCGGACACTTACGCTGAGTTTGACTATCGTACACTTGCAAGGGAGGTTAAAAGTACAGTTTCAACCTTACAGCATGTAATTGTAACAGGTGATTCCGAAGAGTTTATATCTTTGGCAGATTTGTATGCAGATGCTCTTGCAGAGCTACCAGAAGTAAGTCCTGGGGATATTGCTTTTCTTCAATTGTCTGGTGGGAGTACTGGATTATCCAAGTTAATTCCCCGAACACATGACGACTATATATATAGCTTGAGAGTCAGCGATGAGATTTGTCAAATGGATCAGGATAGTGTGTATCTTGCAGTTCTTCCCGTTGCTCATAACTATCCCCTTAGTTCACCTGGTGTACTTGGCACGTTGTATGCAGGCGGTAGAGTTGTTCTTGCAGCTGGGGCTAGTCCGGATGAAGCATTTCCCCTTATTGAGCGTGAGGGCGCTACAATTACGGCGCTTGTACCACCACTTGCTTTAATATGGCTTGAAGCTGTATCCTCCCGCCATTATGACTTGTCTAGTCTTAAAGTACTGCAAGTTGGTGGAGCTAAATTCAGTGAGGAAGCGGCGCGCCGAGTAAAACCTGCATTTGGTTGTATACTGCAGCAAGTGTTTGGCATGGCTGAAGGGTTAGTTAATTATACAAGATTAGACGATTCTGAAGAAACGATTGTGAGTACACAAGGGAGACCTATGTCAAAGTATGATGAAATTCGGGTAGTGGATGAAGACGACGTTGACGTGGAGCCAGGCAGCGTTGGATTATTATTAACAAGAGGCCCCTATACCATTCGCGGGTATTACAAAGCTGAAGAGCATAATGCTAAGGCATTCACTTCCGATGGCTTTTATCGAACAGGTGATTTGGTAAGAGTGAATGAGTTTGGTTATATAGTCGTGGAAGGTCGCGATAAGGATCAAATCAATCGCGGTGGTGAAAAAGTTGCAGCGGAAGAGGTTGAGAATCATCTCCTTGCTCATGATGCTGTACTTGATGTAGCAATTGTTTCGATGCCTGACGAATTTCTTGGGGAAAGGTCATGTGCTTTTGTGATACCCCGCCACCAAACTCCGACTGCGAGTGAGCTTAAAAGATTCTTAAGGGAACGTGGAATCGCTGCTTTTAAAATTCCTGACCGGATTGAATTTATCAATTCATTTCCCTATACTCCATTAGGAAAAGTGAGTAAGAAAAAATTGCGTCAGCTGATTGCGAAGAAACTTATAGTCCGTGCTGCTGCAAATTGATAAGGTATATAAAAAATAAAGGAGTGATTCGATGGCTATTCCAGCTATCTCACCATATTCCATGCCTATGGCATCAGATTTTCCTCAAAATAAAGTATCGTGGAAAGCAAGCTCGAAACGTTCGGTCCTTCTCATTCATGATATGCAACAGTATTTTCTTAATGCTTATACCTTGGGAGAATCACCAATAATACAGCTTATTGAGAATATACAATTATTAAAAGCCCAATGTACAGAACTTGGTATACCCGTTGTTTATACGGCACAGCCGGGTGATCAGAGACCTGAAGATCGAGCACTTCTCCAAGATTTTTGGGGACCAGGACTTGCTGACGATCCTTCTCAAACAAAAGTTATAGACGAGGTTGCACCTAACGCAAACGACACTGTGCTTACAAAGTGGCGATACAGTGCATTCAAGAGAACCAAACTTATGGAAATCATGCAGGAACAAGGGCGTGATCAACTGATTATTTGTGGTGTTTATGCTCATATTGGTTGTCTTTTAACAGCATGTGATGCCTTCATGCAAGATGTGGAAACCTTCTTTGTGTGCGATGCAGTAGCAGATTTTTCTGCAGACCATCATAAGATGGCGATGACATATGCGGCTGATCGTTGTGCAGTAACCATTTCAACAGCGCTGCTGCTTGATCAATTGAAAAGCATTCAGCTATCACCTAACAAAGCAGTAACAAAAGCGAACTTATACAGTCTGACGCGGCCGCTTGTGCGCCAGCAAGTTGCTGAACTTCTTGGCGAATCATCAGCAGATATTGATGACAACGAGGACTTAATTGACAAGGGCTTAGATTCAATCAGAATTATGAGTCTTGTTGAGACATGGCGCAGTAAAGGGGCTGATGTTACTTTTGTAAAGCTTGCTGCAGGACCGACGATTTCTGCTTGGTGGAATCTATTGTCATCTGCAAAATAAGAAACGCTGTCTCATGAATGCTAATTATGAAGGAGGTAATGAAATAATGCCAAATTGTCAAGAAGCTCGTTGGACCTTGACCGGTGCGCAATCTGGTATCTGGTTCGCTCAACAACTTGAGCCAGAAAATCCGATTTATAATGCTGGTGAATATATAGAAATTAATGGAAAAATCGATTTGGAATGCTTTGAACTAGCACTGAGGCAGGCTGTAAAGGAAACAGAATCGTTACATGTTAAATTTGGCGTAAATGAACAGGGACCATGGCAAGTTATCCGCCCTGCTTCTGACTTTCCTTTACATTTTTTCGATGTCAGTACAGAGGAACACCCACAGCAAGCAGCGCAAATGTGGATGAATGATGACCTTGCAAGGCCAATTGATCTCAGACTGGATCCTCTTTTCTGCCAAGCTTTATTTAAAGTTTCATCCAATCGGTTCTTCTGGTATCAGCGTATTCATCACATTGTAATGGATGGATTTGGTTTTTCTCTTATTTCGCAGCGTGTGGCTAGCCTTTACACTGCACTTATAAATAATCTTGCTTATGATGAAGGTGCTTTTGCTCCCTTACGTTTGGTTCTGGAAGAAGACTTATCGTATCGTGCCTCAGAGGATTTTTTGCGAGATCGTCAGTTTTGGCTAGAACGTTTTGCAGATGGACCGGAGGTTATTAGTTTAGCAAATCGAGCACCTAGGACTTCTAAGAGCGTCTTTCGTCAGACCGCTAACTTATCACCGTCTATCACGCATTCCTTGCAGACTGCAGCGCACAATTTTAAAGGAAGCTGGCATGAAACGCTGATTGCAGCAACAGCTGTTTATGTACACCGCTTGACAGGGGCACAAGATGTAATTCTTAGTTTGCCAATGATGGGACGGTTAGGGTCCGCTTCACTGAATATTCCTAGCATGGTAATGAATTTGCTGCCGCTTCGTTTGCTAGTAAGACCAGATATGGAATTTACAGAACTGGTAAAACAAGTTTCAAAAGAAGTGCGCAGCGCGGGGCGGCATAAAAATTACCGGCATGAGGAACTGCGTCGTGATCTTAAGCTGCTTGGCGAGAATCAGAGATTATTCGGTCCGCAAATTAATATAATGCCTTTTGAGTATGGGCTGGACTTTGCTGGGAATAAAGGGATTATACATAAATTAGCGACCGGTCCTGTTGATGATTTGTCTATTAACGTTTATAACAAATCAGATGGAAATGGATTGAAAATTGATTTAGAGGCTAACCCTGAAGTTTACAGCCCCAGCGATTTAGCTATTCACCAGAAACGCTTTCTAGGTTTTCTTGAAAAAATTGCAACTGCGAAGCAGGATCAACCTATAGGAAAGATGGAGCTTCTCTTGCCTGAGGAATGTGAACGGGTATTGGTTCATTGGAATCAAACGGCCCAGAAATTACCGTCTGTTGACCTGCCAACATTGTTTGAGAGACAAGTTTCTGAAAATCCTGAGTTGACTGCCTTAGTATGTGGGGACATCGTTCTTAGTTATAAGGAGTTAAATAAAAGGGTAAATCGTCTTGCTCATCTACTGATTGATCAAAAGCTGGGACCTGAGAAATTTGTAGCTTTAGCAATGCCACGTTCAGCAGAAATGGTTATCGCTATGCTGGCTGTTCTTAAGACGGGAGCTGCGTATTTGCCCATAGATCCAGATTATCCAGCAGACCGGATTGAATTTATGCTAAGTGATGCCCAGCCTGTTTGCCTGATTACAAGTACAGCAGTTGCATCAAAAGTACCCGTTGCTAGTACCCAGTTCAGGATTGTAATTGATACAGTAGAGATTGCTGGGACACTTGAGAATTATCCTGACACTAACGTATCTAACTCACAGCGTAAAGTAGTTATTTCACCAATTAATCCAGCTTATATGATCTATACGTCGGGCTCTACGGGCAAGCCAAAAGGTGTTGTCGTTCTATCGGAAAGTTTAATTAATTTTCTTCAATCAATGCAAAGCCATTTTTCACTAACTCAGCAAGATCGACTTCTCGCCGTAACTACTATCGCTTTTGATATTTCAGGTTTGGAAATATTTCTTCCTCTTATCACTGGAGCGAGTTGTATCATTGCTGAAAAGGAAACCGTTCAAGATCCTCTAGCCTTAGCAAATATGATCGAAAAAAATAATATTACGATTATGCAAGCTACGCCAACGCTTTGGCATGTCCTAGTGACAAACTATCCAAATGCATTACGTGGACTTAGAGTTCTGGTTGGAGGGGAAGCACTTCCAATCAGTCTTGCAGCCGCTTTGCATGGTTTAGGCTGCGAAGTTACCAATCTATATGGACCAACTGAAACGACGATTTGGTCAACCGCAGTTACCCTTGATCCTGAGCAGACGGGAGTACCTTCTATCGGAAAGCCAATTTGGAATACTCAGATGTATGTGTTAGATTCTGGTTTACAGCCAGTTCCTCCAGGAGTTGCAGGAGATTTATATATTGCTGGTACTGGACTCGCTCGTGGTTATTTAGGTCGTCCAGCTTTGACGTCTGAACGCTTTGTCGCGAATCCTTATGGTCCTAAGGGAAGTCGAATGTATCGAACTGGCGACCTTGTTCGTTGGAGTCCTGACGGTTCTTTAGATTACATTAGCCGCGCTGATCATCAAATTAAAATGCGTGGTTTTCGAATAGAGCTTGGAGAAATTGAGGCTGTACTTGCCAAGCATTCTGCTATTGACCAGGTTACGGTTATTGTTCGTGAAGATCAGCCAGGAGATAAGCGTTTGGTAGCCTATATTGTTCCTGTTTTGAACGATAGTCCAGATTCAGCCGAGCTTCGTCAGTATCTGGGGAGTCGTCTGCCAGATTATATGGTACCTTCCGCATTCGTGCTAATGAGCGAGTTGCCGCTGACACCAAATGGCAAGATTAATCGTAAAGAGCTGCCGGTACCTGATCTCTCTGCAATAGCTACTAGCCGCGGGCCTAGGTCGCCCCAAGAGGGAATTTTGAGGGATTTGTTTGCCGAGGTTCTGGGGATTTCTCATATTGGGATCGATGATAGCTTTTTTGACTTAGGTGGTCATTCTCTTCTTGCATCCATTCTAATGATTCGCATACGTGATACTTTTGGAGTTGAACTAGGCATTGGTAAAATTTTTGAATCGCCTACGGTTGCAGCTCTTGTAGAGCAGCTGAGCAGTGGCAAGAGTGCACGATTACCTGTGCATAAAGCTGCGAAACGGTCAAAGATTCCCCTTTCTTTCGCACAGCGCCGCCTATGGTTTCTTTACCGCCTGGAAGGTCCTAGTCCAACCTATAATATTCCAATGGTTGTACACCTGTCTGGAAAACTAGATCGAAGTGCGTTGCAGGGAGCTCTTAATGATGTGGTTGAACGTCATGAAATCTTGCGTACTATCTTCCCGGAGACGATGGGCATCTCCCATCAGTACGTTTTAGATGCTGCTGTGGCAAAAGTAGAGCTGCTTATTTCGAATATCAGTAAGGCCGAACTTCAGAATGAGCTTACTGATGCTGTGCGATATAGTTTTGATTTGGCAGCAGAACCAGCCATTCGCGCACAACTTTATATACTTGGACCAAATGAACATGTTCTGCTGCTTTTATTACATCATATTGTAGGAGACGGATGGTCGTTAACGCCACTTACACGTGATCTTAGTGCAGCCTATAATGCACGTCGCTCTGGTGCAACTGTTAATTGGACGCCGTTGCCGGTACAGTATGCTGATTACGCTCTTTGGCAGGAAGATCTTTTGGGCAATGAAAATAATGAAGATAGTTTGGCTTACAAACAACTTGAATTCTGGAAGGAGGCACTTGCTAATCTGCCGGATCAGTTAGAATATCCTACAGATTACAAACGTCCAGAGGAGGCTAGTTATCGTGGTGAAACGCTGGATTTTTATATCAATCCAGAACTGCATCGTCGCTTACTTGCTCTTGCTAAGGGGAGTGGTACCAGCTTATTTATGGTATTGCAATCTGGACTTGCTGCATTGCTTACCCGGCTTGGGGCAGGTAATGATATTCCTATTGGCAGTCCAATTGCCGGGCGCAGCGATGATGCTTTAGGTAATCTTGTAGGATTGTTCGTTAATACCTTAGTACTGCGTACAAACACATCTGGTGATCCCAGCTTTCGTGAACTTTTGAATAGAGTCCGAAAAGTTAATCTAAATGCTTATGAAAATCAAGACTTACCTTTTGAGCGGCTTGTTGAGGCTCTTAATCCAGTTCGGTCAAGAGCAAGACATCCTCTGTTTCAGATCATGTTGGCATTACAGAATACGCCTGATCCTAATCTGGAAATGTCTGATCTTCAAAGTGATTTTCAGCTTCATAGTGTAGGTGCAGCAAAGTTTGATCTTACGATGGAACTTCGAGAGTTGCATACTAAAGAGGGGCATCCGGCTGGTCTGAATGGGTTTCTCGAATATAGTACAGATTTATTTAAACGTGACACGGTTAAGCTTCTTATCG
>Ga0316604_10003567_pt1 | contig 10838 bp, 12 predicted proteins | sample OWC_soil_day20_C_FD_207650 | JGI IMG/M metagenome (GOLD analysis project Ga0316604, IMG submission 207650) | Wetland soil microbial communities from Old Woman Creek delta, Ohio, United States - OWC_soil_day20_CT | ecosystem: Environmental > Terrestrial > Soil > Wetlands | place: USA: Ohio... | reverse complement strand
TTACACCTGTGGTAGGATAAGGTGCAAACACCACTGCATAACCTTTCTTTGCAATAAAATTGTACAAGCCTATATTATAAGACACCTCTTCACCTCCATAAGGATGTGAATAAAAAATAACAGGCACTGGCCCCGTCGCTTCTTTTGGGTAGAATATGGTGACTTTCTTATCAGTATAGGTAGGACTATCAAAGCTTACACTGTCCACCGTATAACTGCCATCTGCACCATACCCACTGCTGGGGCGTGATACTGGTCCAGTCAGATCATCATCAGTGTTTGTAACTGGAGTAGTGGTCGATTTTCTGCAGCTACAACAGAGTACTAATAGGGCGATTACGAACATTCTCATGGTAGTAAATTATTATATCAGTAAAGAAAATAAAAATTCCAGAGAGAATATCTATAATCGGGGTGAAACAGAATATTTGTATGGTAAAGCTGATAATAGGTCCAGTCAGTCATTTCCTCTTTTTCGTAAATGAGAGTGCTGATCAGAGTCGCTATCAGGTAGTTAAGTCATTGTCTGTTAATGGCCTTGATGTTTCGCTGGTGGGAAACCGGCTTATCAGTTACCGGTTTAGTGGCCTGATAAGCTTCGAGATTTTGTCCCTTTTCTTTATGTTTATATAACCAATCTCCATACGCAGGTGGCGGCAATGGAATATCATTCTTAGCAACAGCATTAAAATAACCAGCCTGCGAGTCCATCTCCGGATCCTTTTTTTGATGGCAGGAAAATAATAAACAGGTAATAAGGATAAAAAATAGATACTTCATCAGGTATTATGCTTTAAAACACTTTTCAGCACCTTCAATGCACTCTTCGTATCCTGCGATAATCCGCTGATAATATCTCTAAACCCATACAGCAGATGATCCAGGTTATTCTTCTCACTCTTCCAATCAATGAACCTCGCACTTTGCGGCGTTTTTGCAAACCCCTGCAAAAACTCATATTTAGGATGATTGAAAAGCGAATTGATCTGCTCCTGCAAATCTTTCACCTGTTCTTTCAGCGTGGTATTATACAGGTGTAACTTATCATTCGTCAGCGAATCAGGATGTCTGTCTTCCTGCTCAATCCACTGAATCTCCAGTTGTAACATGGTCAGCAGGTCTTCCTTCTCTTTCGCTATCACCAGTTGCTTCATCAACTCTTCTTTCAATTGTATCTTTGTCGGATCCTGTTCCAGATCAGGATGAAAAAACTTAGCCAGTTGCCTGTACAATTGTTGAATATTCTTCCTGCGCAATGCATCCAGCAGCCGTTCCTTTTCTTCTTTATAACGTTCCCGTTTTGTCGCACTGACAGGTGCCGGCAAAGTCTCATCACTCGCCGCCGCAGCTCTCAGTTTAGTCAGATACGCTTCATTGATATCATGGTAGGAGGTCTCTGACAAGGCATTGAATATATCCAGCAATTCCCCCTCCGGATCCGCCTGCTGATACCTGAAGATGTCGTTTAATAATTGCAGGATCAACAACCGCAGGTCTTCTTTTTCATGGTCAGACAAGCCTTTGGAAATAGTCATAAACCCATTCATCAACACCGCCAGTTGGCCCCGCAAATCAGTCAGCTGTTGTATGAATGGGTAGATAAATTTGATATAATGCTGGCGTTGCTTATCCAGCACAGCCGTCAGCTCCGCCAACTCCTGCCGGAGTGTGGCAATTTGCTGAATCAGTTTATTAAAGGTCTTTTGCTCTTTGCTGAGGCTGGACTTTTTGATACTGAGTTCCCCTGGTCGCTTATCTAATTCCTGTGACATAGGGTCAAAAATAGGAAAAGCCCGCAGAACTCTACGGGCATTTCGGTTTTAATAAATATATCTACGCACTGCGAAGCCTGTTATACATCCAGTGCTCCATTGACCTGGAAGGTTTTTCCCCAGGTTAGGTTTTTGTGGATGCCGTACCCGGGCATAACCTGGCACCACCGTTCCTGGGAAATTATAGGGGTAATAGGTAATCCTGGCCAGCGATTGGTAAGCATCTATGCCTTGGTTCCCCGTGGAACCTGCACTGAGACGGAGCTTCAAAACATTGATCCCTTTTACGTTTTCAAAGAATCGCTCCTTATAATTATTCCAGCCGATTTTTGGTTAGGGGTATTCTTAGATAATACAAAGGGGAGACTGCCTCAAAAGTCAACATTACTTTTGAGGCAGCCTCCATATATTTACAGGTTATTCAATGCCAACTGTGCACGCTTTTTCATTCGCCCGTCCGTCTTCACCAGATCTTTAAATAGTTGTCTTGCCTGGGCTTTCTGTTTTTTATATTTGAAACACATGGCCAGCTGATATCTCGCTAATTCTCCATAGCTGGTGGCGGTGTCTGTCATTAATTTTGTAAATATTGGCATGGCTTCATCCAGGTTTCCTTTGAAATAATAAGCCATGGCAGTTCTATAAAGAGATTGATCCGATCCGGCTTCAGCTATAACCGGTGGTGGCGCTGCAGTAATACTATCATCACTGGTCACCACATCAGTATGCGCTGTGCCGATATCTGTAAGTGACGTTCCGGCATCCGTTTGCGCTACTCCAATAGAAGCAGCCACAGGTTCGGCTTTCGCAATAGCCGGATGAATTTTTTCATGTTTTACCTGTTGAGCAGCCAGAAAAACAATGCCGGTTACGATCGCTGCTGCCACTACACTCCAAAAATAAGTAAGGAATCTTTCCTGCGTTTCAATCTTCTTTTGATAACGTTCTACTTCAAACACAGGTGCAATATCACTACTACTACGAATGAGTTCCTGAACTTTCAGACTCATAGCCTGGTATTGCGCGTGGTATTTTGGTTTTTGGAGAATCTCTACCGCATCACTGCATAGTTCACAATTGACAAGGTGTTGTTCGAGAAGGTGTTTTTCCATGTGGGTTAAACGGCCATCTACATAGCGGGGGAGCTGGTCTTTACTAAAACAACGAACCCTGCTGAAGATCTTTAATATCTTGTCCTTGTTGTCTAAATTTTGCATAGTCTTGTGTTTCGGGATTTTCAACGATCAGCATTAAAGCTGGTTCCTGTTTGATAGGTTTTGGTTGTTCTAAAGTTGTTACTAATTCTTCTACGTTCGCTGGTTGTTGCGCGTCCTGCTTTTGCTTTGCGGCTTTCGCATATCCACGCTTTGCACTCTTCACAGGTTTCGCGTATGCTACTTTCACATCTTCTTCGATCTTTACAACTTCCATCTTCCCATTTTCGGCTATCATCTTCACCTTCTTATTCCGCTTCACCACTTTCGTCTTTTCATGCTCGTCTGCATTTTTCACATCCTCTTCTACATTCATATATTCTATCGGCCTCACCTTCGCATATTCCAACTTTTCCAAAATAATTAACGCCAATTCCTGTTTCGCTCTCCTGATCAGTTTCCTGATCTTATCCATTGTATACTCCCTCTCTGCCGCTATCTCTGCAAACGTCTTCTGATCAAAATAAAACTCCTTCAACATCTCCCTATGTGATGATTCCAACTCATCAAACGCTGCTTTCATATACAAAGACAACTCCTTCCTTTGCATCAGATGGCTATTCGCCTTCTCCACTTTATTCTCCAACCGTGTGATATCGCTGGATGCAGAAGTCGGAAAATAATACGTATTCCTTGCCTCTCTGTTTCCCTGTGACTTAATAAAAAACTGCATCCATTCTCCTATTTTAGGAATCGTCTGCGTATGCAAACTTTTAAATAGCCGTTTTAAAAGAGAAGGGAAAAATTCATCAGGGGTATTATCGTAATTGTTTAAAGAAGGCAAGGAAACCGCCGCCAGTAAATGGCTATATCTCTCAAGTAAAATTCCTGCTGCTTCCTCATCTTTCAGTTTTCTTGCTCTGGCCATGAGCTCATGGTCTGCTATATTTGCAAGTTGATGTAGCATAGTTCTGATTAATATTTACAAATAGAAATATATGGGAAAAAAACGCATTGAGGAATTAGCCAATAAGTATGCCGTATGAGCTGGCAAAAAATGAAGATGATTGATAATCAATGGCCTGTTGCAAAAGCTATCTTTTGCATATTAGATAAATCACATGTGAAATTCCACGGTACAAACAGGTTTTTAATTGGATGAGAAACTATCCAAGTTAGTAATATTCAGATAATTGTATTTTGTGCAATGGCGCACTGTCGCCAGTCACATTTTGTGGAAACATCAGTTACAAGTTGAGGAAGTACTAATCACTTTACGATGTTCTCTTCCCCAGTGGATCAAACTTTCCACAATCGGGTACAATGACTCGCAATAGGCGGTCAGCCTGTATTCTACGTTCCTGGGAAAATCTGGATCTTCTCTTCTTTCAACCAGGTTATTCAATTCCATCATCTGCAATTCTTTTGACAGCATGGCAAAAGTGATCCCCGGAATACTTTGCGCAATCTCTCTATACCTGCGCAAACCATTATGCAACGCTAATACAACAGGTATTCGCCACTTTCCACTCAACACATAGAGTGCATCCTGCGCATACCTGATTTCCTTCTCATCCTTTATTGTACAGATGTACGGTTTTTTCTTTTCCATATTGCTATAGTTTACAATAGCAGTTTTAATCTCAGTCAATACTGCAATTACATTTGCTAAAACTTTTCTGAAATGACAACAAAGTTATTACATCTGCACATAAAAAACGGAGTCGCAAATATTACTTTCAATAATCCACCTGTGAATGTACTGAGTGGTTCATTGATGAAATCTTTAAAGGAAGTCCTCCATGGATTATCCAATGATGTAAAAGTAATCGTCTTTGACAGTGCGAACCCCGATTTCTTCATTGCCCACGTAGATATCAATATTCTCGATGAACAGGATGTATTGAATGAATTACTGCAAACAGCGCCCGAAGGATTAAATATATTTCAGGCAGTTGGCGAAATGCTGAGAAACTTGCCGCAGGTCACTATCGTAAAACTAAAAGGTATTGCCCGTGGTGGTGGCGCTGAATTTGTCACCGCAGCAGATATGAGTTTTGCTTCTTTAGAAAAAGGAAAGCTTGCACAATGCGAAGCATTGATGGGCATTATCCCCGGTGGTGGCGCTACCCAATACCTTCCTGCAAAAATGACCCGTGGCCGTGCATTGGAAATTATGTTAGGTGCTGATCTTTTCGACGCCGCTACCGCTGCGCAATATGGTTGGATCAACCGTGCCCTGCCTGATGCCGAAATTGAGGCCTTCGTAGACCAGCTGGCACAAAACATAGCTGCCTTAGAAGAAGGAATCATTTCCACAACAAAGAAAGTATTGGCAGCAGGCTTTAAAGCAGAGAATGATGGGTGGGCTGCATTGGCATTCACGCCGCGAACCGCAGAGATCATGAAAAAGGCGATGGAAAATGGAGCACAAACAGTAGCAGGAGAATTGGAAATAGAATCGCTACTCAGGAGTATAAAATAGAAAAATCCCGGCATCACCGGGACTTACTTTGTAGCGAGGAGCGGATTCGAACCACTGACCTTCGGGTTATGAGCCCGACGAGCTACCTCTGCTCTACCTCGCAATGAGGGTGCAAATTTAAGAAAATAAATATCTCTGCCAAATTTTTTTAAAAAATAGACTAATTAAATGATTGTCTGAACTGCAAAGGAGTCACTTTTGCCTTTACTTTAAAAAATTTGCTGAAAGATTGAGAGTGCTCAAACCCAAGCTGAAAAGCTATTTCAGACGCAGATAGGGTAGTGGTCGACAACAACTCCTTTGCTTTTTCAAATAGCCGTGCCTGTATTAGCTGCTGCGCATTCTGGCCAGTGAGGGACCGAAGCATATCGCTCAGGTAACTGGGGGAAAGGTTCAGTTGTTCTGCCAGGTATTGAACAGAGGGCAATCCTTTGGATGATGGATAATCATGTTTAAAATAATCATCAAAGAGGTCTTCCACGCGTTGCAACAGATCGTAGTGCATGACCTTGCGCGTCAAAAACTGGCGCTTATAAAACCGGTTAGCGTAGTTCAGCAATAACTCAATATGAGAGATGATCACATCCTGGCTAAAATCATCGATCCGGCTATTGAGTTCCGTATCAATCATCTGAAAAATGGAAATGATGGTATTCTTTTCCTCTTCTGAAAGATGCAGTGCCTCATTGGTGGAATAAGAAAAATACCCATATTGCCTGATCTTTTTGGCAATAGGGTAATTCAGTAGAAAGTCCGGATGTATCAGCAGCACATACGCAGAACAGATCGCAGGATGGTTGGAATTTTCACCAATGATCTGACCCGGGGAAGCGAATAGCAAACCACCCTCATCAAAATCATAGTAGCTCTGGCCGTACCGTATCTTTCCGCTAAGCCTCGGTTTATAGGATATTTTATAGTACGTGAGCACATGAGGTCCCGCAGGCATATTCTCTATTTGGGTAGTCGGTCCATTGAGCAAACTCACCAATGGATGCCTGGGATTCGGTAACCCAAGTATGCGGTGCATCTCAGAAAGAGATCCCATTTTATAAGGAAGATTTTCTTCTTTTTTCATGTTTATGCACATTAAAGAATGATAACCGATATAAAGATCGGTTATCATTCTCAATTATATTATTTTGATTCTCCCTGTGCTGCACGGGAAACCTCGTCCCAGGCTTCCCAGGTTGCTATACGCTCAGCATACGCTGCACGCAGGCCTTCCAGGTTATGACTACCCAAATTAAAGCGCAATGGTGGATTGTCTGCATCTACCATTTTAAAGAGGGAAGGAGGTGTAGCAGATGGATTGCCTCTTTCAAACGAAGTGAGCCGTGCAAAAAACTGCTGTTTGAAATCTGCATAAATGTCAAGTCCTGCAGCAAATTTCAGCGACTCCTGTGTCCCGAATTCTGTAGCATAGGCCCCTGGTTCGATGATCGTCACTTTAATACCGAAAGGTTTTACCTCGGCTGCCAGGCTTTCATGAATCGCTTCAAATGCCCATTTAGAAGAACAATAGTAGCCAATTACCGGCAATACAATATGCCCCAGGTTACTGGATACGCCAATAATATGACCGCTACCTTGTTTTCTCAGAAAAGGCAGCGCGGCCTTAATCACAGCAAGGGGACCTAATACATTCGTTTCGTACAGTGCCCGTACATCATCAGCACTAGCCTCTTCAATAGTGCCCACAAGAGAATAACCTGCATTATTCAGTACGATATCCAATCTGCCAAAGTGGGCATGTGCTTTTGCCACAGCCGCTTTCACCTGTTCCTCGTTCGTCACATCCATTTCCAGTGTCAGCACATTTTCACCATACTTAGTATTAAAGTCGTCAATGCTGGCCAGCTTGCGTGCAGTAGCTACCACCTTATCGCCCCGCTCAAGTGCAGCTTCTGTCCAAACCCGTCCAAACCCTCTTGAGGTTCCTGTAATAAACCATATTTTACCTGCCATAATATGTATGTTTTAATTGTAGATCAAAGATCGGGATATGGTGCTTTCCACTTGTAGCCCTATCGAGGCACTTTGTAGCCAAAAAATTATATTTGTAAGGTGAAAAAAAGAAAATCCATTCCGGTCAATCCGATGGCGAACCAGTTTGGTTCAGGCATAGCTGTTGAACGACTCGCTGTGAAGGAGTTAAGTACTCCGGAAAAGGAAGAGGCTGGAAGGCCACACAGGGAGGATGGACATTCGTTTTTTCTGCTTGAAAAAGGCAGTGTTACAGTGGAGATAGATTTTCAGCAATATAACATCAGGCCATTGCAAATCCTTTATATACATCCTAATCAGGTACATCGTATATTGTCCTTTAAAAATGTAACTGTTAGTGTCTGGTCCCTCAATAATGAAAACCTGCATCCTGAATACCTGCAACTATTAGAAGAGATCACACCGGCAAAACCTCTCTTATTAAAGAAAGAAACATTCTCCCTTATTGCAGATGCCGTATCATTGAGCATCCGTTACTTTGAACGTCAGAACGACAGGCTATATCACCCCCTCCTGAAAGATAGTTGCAATGCATTGGTCGCATTAGTGATTTCGGAATACCTGGCGCAAACACCATACACACAAAAACTGACGCGATTTGAAACCGTCACCAAAAGCTTCAAAAAAATATTAGAACGTAATTATACCATTGCCAAACGCCCGGCAGACTACGCACAGCAACTAAATATATCAATCCCTTACCTGAATGAATGTGTCAAAAACACAACAGGATATTCTGTTTCCAATCTAATACAGCAACGTGTAATATTAGAAGCAAAGCGTTTGCTCATGCATTCTGATAAGACAGTAAAAGAAATAGCCACAGAATTAGGCTATGATGATTATCCCTATTTTTCAAGATTATTTACCAAAGTGGTCCGAAAAAAGCCTTTGGCATTCCGGAACAAAAACCTCGATTAGTCCAATAGTTACTTTTTTCAGACCTTATTTTCCTGCATGAAGGGCCTTTACTTTGTACCAACAAAAACGAAATAAATTGCAAAAAGAAGTACTCGTCTCGGGCGCAAGCATAGCAGGGCTTTCAATAGCTTATTGGATGAATAGAGCAGGTTACAAAGTATCGGTAGTGGAAGTTGCTCCGGGACCCAGAATGGGTGGTACGGCAGTAGATCTGCAAGGTTCCACGATTGATGTGGTGAAGCGGATGGGAATCTATGAGCCGTTAAAATCAAGTGCATTGAATCTGGAAACCATCGTATTCAAAGATACGAATGATGCCACAGTCGGCTCCACTGCGGTAGAGCGGAAGGGAGAAGAAATCGAAATTGAAAGAAGCGAATTAGTCCGGATTTTATTAGAGCAATTAAAAGGTGAAGTAGCATTTGTTTTTAATAACAGCATTACCGCGTTAGATGAAACCGCCGATAATATAATAGCAACTTTTAAAGATGGTTCGAAAAAAGCGTTTGACCTTGTATTTGGTTGTGATGGCACGCATTCAGGGATAAGGAAAATATGGTTTGGTGATGAAAGTGAATTTTCACATTTTCTCGGTGCATATTTTTCAATCTCCATCGTGGATAAATTGCTGGTGGAGCAAAATACCATTCAATTCTTTAATGTTCCTGGCAAGGTTTATATGTTGAATGCATACAAGCATAAAACCGATATTGTATTTTGCTTTCTATCGGATCAGGAAATACCATACGATTATCGCGATGTAGGTCAACAAAGAAAGATCATATTGGAGCAGTTCAAAGAACAGGGATGGAGAACTAACGGATTATTAAAAGAAGTTGCCGATGCAGAAAACTTCTACTTCGATAAATTTTGTCAGATCAAAATGCCTTCCTGGACAAAAGGCAGGGTTGCTTTAGTGGGTGATGCGGCTTATTGTGCTTCGCCAGCTGCAGGTAGAGGAGGTTCATTGGCAATGGATGGTGCCGCTGCACTGGCTGATGCACTGCTGGCACACAATGGGGATTACTTATTGGCATTTCAGGATTATAATAAGAATCTACGTCCGTTAATAGAAGAAGTGCAGGCAGACGCGGCGAAAAATGTAAGAGAAAAATTAATTCCTTCAACTGAAGATGGGATTCAGCAGATGAGGCAGGAAGGGTTTTAAAAACGCCTGCTTAAAAATACCTGACTTTTAAACAAACCAAACACGCCTTTTCAACAAACCTCCTAATCTGTTTTACACCGAGATTTGATTCATCAAATTATTGAGATGAATACAAATATTGATAAAACAGTCCTGGTGACTGGCGGCGCGGGTTTTATAGCCGTCCATTGTATTTTACAATTATTACAGGCAGGCTATCGTGTACGGGCGACGCTTCGTTCTCTAAACCGGGAGGCAGAGGTAAGAGCTATGCTCAAAGAAGGCGGTATAGAGGCCGGGGATCGTTTAACATTTATAGTGGCAGACCTATCTGCAGATGCTAACTGGGATAAAGCTGTAAGCGGATGTACCTATGTGCTGCATGTAGCTTCACCTACTCCGATTGTCAATTATAAACACGAAGATGAAATGATCATTCCTGCACGGGAAGGCGTACTTCGTGTACTTCGCGCATCCAGAGATGCTGGTGTAAAACGTGTAGTATTGACCTCTGCTATCGGTGCTGTGGTATATGGACATCCTAATCAGGCAGCACCATTTGACGAAACAACCTGGACCAATATTTCAGGCAAAGCACCTGCCTATCAAAAATCAAAGACCCTGGCAGAACTGGCCGCCTGGGAATTTATAAAAAAAGAAGGCAATGGGCTGGAACTGTCAGCAGTTAACCCTGTCGGTGTTTTAGGCCCTGTACTGGGAGCTGATTATTCACATTCCATTCACCTGATTAAAAATCTTTTAACAGGTAAAGCGCCGGGGTGTCCAAAGATCAATTCCGGGTTAGTAGATGTACGTGATGTAGCTGATCTTCATCTTCGTGCAATGACGCATCCTGATGCAAAAGGGCAACGATTTATTGCGACTGCAGGTGAAAGTATCTGGTCAGTAGAAGTTGCAAAAATTCTGAAACAACATTTGGGCGAAGCTGCTAGTAAAGTACACGCTAAAGAATTACCCAATATATTGCTGCGGATCGCAGCGTTCAAAGATCCGAAGTTGAAATCGATTATACCATTATTAGGGAGGGTGATGAATGTGACGAGTGAGAAAGCCATCCGAATGTTGGGTTGGTCACCTCGTTCTTCAGAAGATGCGGTATTGGCAACAGCGGAGAGTTTGATAAGATTGAATTTATTAGATTAATCATTTCAGATTTAGGTTCCAATTGCTGCCTTTTGTAATATGATGCAGGTAAAATTCATAATATAGATATTATAATTCCGATTAGGTTGAGGGTGTCTCATAAATAAATGAGGCGCCCTCTTTTCTTGTATAAAAACATTGTATTGTTAATCAATATTTTAGTAACTCTTGCTATATTTAAATATGGC
>Ga0316604_10003565_pt1 | contig 10839 bp, 11 predicted proteins | sample OWC_soil_day20_C_FD_207650 | JGI IMG/M metagenome (GOLD analysis project Ga0316604, IMG submission 207650) | Wetland soil microbial communities from Old Woman Creek delta, Ohio, United States - OWC_soil_day20_CT | ecosystem: Environmental > Terrestrial > Soil > Wetlands | place: USA: Ohio... | reverse complement strand
CTGCGGCTCCGCGGCCAGCAGGAGGGAGAGGAAGACGAAGACCACCAGCGTGTTGAACGGGCGCCGGCGGAACGGTTCGAGGTCCTTGAAGGAGCTGAACTGCACGGTGCTCACCATGAGGAAGGCGAGCACGTAGATGGCGAGGAGCACGGCGAAGTGCTTGGATCCCCCCGACCCGCCCAGGTAGTAGAAGAGCAGGATCATGGAGGCGACGAAGGTCGCCGCTGCGGGGATGGGCAGGCCGTTGAACTTCCCCTTCTCCACCGTGTTGATCTGCACGTTGAAGCGGGCCAGCCGCAGGGCTCCGCAGATGAGGTAGAGGAACGCGGCCAGCCACCCCCAGCGGCCGAATGCGGAGAGGGCCCACCCGTACACGAGGAACGCGGGCGCCACGCCGAAGGAGACGAGGTCCGCGAGGGAGTCGTACTCCACACCGAACCGCGTGGTCGTGCGGGTCATCCGGGCGACGCGGCCGTCGAGCCCGTCGAGGATCACCCCCGCGATGATCCCGATCGCCGCCTTCTCGAAGTGCCCCGTGTAGGTGGAGGCGATGGAATAGAACCCGGCGAACAGGGAGCCCGAAGTGATCAGGTTCGGGAGGATATAGACCCCCCGGCGGAGACCGTCCCCCCCGCGCCATTCCCCCCGCTTCACGGGAGCACCCCGATCACCGACTCCCCCGCCCGCACCCGGTCCCCCTTCGAAACCCGCAGGACCGCGTCCGCGGGGAGGAAGACGTCCACGCGGGAGCCGAACCGGATCATGCCCACCCGCTGCCCCTGGTGCACGGCATCCTCCTCCTTCAGGTCGCAGACGATCCGGCGGGCGACCATCCCTGCGATCTGCACGTATGTCACCGACCGCCCCTCCGGGGTCTCGATGACCACCCCGTTCTGCTCGTTCCGAAGCGACGCCTTGTCCACGCTGGCCACGTGGTGTTCTCCGGGGTGGTACCGGACGGACGTCACGCGCCCGGTGACCGGCGCCCGGTTGACGTGGACGTCCAGGGGCGACATGAAGATGCTCACCTGCTTCCCCGGCGCCGGGGCGTACCTCCCCGTTGGGCACTCCCCCGAATAAACAATCTTACCATCCGCCGGGGACACCACGAGCCCCGCCCCCGCGGGAGGCGTGCGCGCAGGGTTCCGGAAGAACCACAGGGAGAAGAGCGTGAAAGTGACTCCGAGCAGCGCGAGGGGAACGGCCCGCGGCCAGATCAGCCAGGCGGCGACGGCGAACGCGGCCCCTCCGAGGACGAAGGGCCACCCTTCCGGCGCGAGCACCGGGTCCGCGACTCCGCTCAATTCCTGGTCTTGTCGACCAGCCGCCCCTTGGAAAGCCACGGCATGAGGGCCCGCAGCCGCCGGCCGACCTCCTCGATCGGGTGATCCTGGCCGCGCTTCGTCAGGGCGTTGAAGACGGGCCGGTTCGCCCGGTTCTCCAGCATCCACTCCTTCGCGAAGGAACCGTTCTGGATCTCCTCGAGGAGCCGCTTCATCTCCCGCCTCGTCTCCTCGTTGACGATCCGCGGGCCGCGGGTGAGGTCGCCGTACTGCGCCGTGTTGCTGATGGAGTAGCGCATCGTGGAGATCCCGCCCTCGTAGATGAGGTCCACGATGAGCTTGACCTCGTGGAGGCACTCGAAATACGCCATCTCGGGAGAGTACCCGGCCTCGACCAGCGTCTCGTACCCCGCGAGGATCAGCGCGGTCAGCCCGCCGCACAGGACGGCCTGCTCACCGAACAGGTCGGTCTCCGTCTCTTCCCGGAAGGTCGTCTCGATGACCCCCGCGCGGGCCGCCCCGATCCCCGCGGCGTAGGCGAGGGCCACGTCCTTCGTGGATCCGGAGGGGTCCTGGTGGACGGCGATGAGGGCGGGCACCCCCTCTCCCTTCACGTATTGCGCGCGGACGAGGTGCCCGGGCCCCTTCGGAGCGACCATGAAGACGTTGAGGTCGGCCCGCGGCACGATCTGTCCGAAGTGGATGTTGAACCCGTGGGCGAACATCAGCCAGGCGCCCTGCCGGATGTTCGGCCCCACCGAGGCGCGGTAGATGTCGCCCTGCAGTTCGTCGGGCAGGAGCATCACGACGACGTCGGCTTTCTTCACCACCGTTGCGGCGTCGGCGACCTCGAACCCGGCCTCCTTCGCCTTCTTCTCGTTGGACCCGCCGGGGAGCTCCCCGACGATCACGGAGAAGCCGCTCTCCTTGAGGTTGTTCGCGTGGGCGTGCCCCTGGCTGCCGTACCCCAGGATCGCGATCGTCTTCCCCTTGAGCAGCTCCGCCTTGGCGTCCTGCTCCCGGTACATGGTGACCATCCCTTCGTCCTCCGTTCCCTTGTCGTTCGGATTTCCGTCCCGGTCTCCTACGCCCCGCGGGAGATGGCGATCTTGCCGGTGCGGACGACCTCCTTGATCCCGATGGGGCGCAGCATCTGGAGGAAGGCGCTCACCTTCCCTTCCCCGCCGGTCATCTCGATCGTGTAGCAGCGCGGAGCCACGTCGACGATCTTCGCGCGGAAGATGTCCACCAGCCGCAGCACCTCCGCCTTGTTCCCGTTGTCCGCGTTCACCTTGACGAGCACCAGCTCCCGGTCCACCGTCTCCGTCCCCGTGAAGTCGATCACCTTCAGGACCGGGACGAGCTTGTTCAGCTGCTTGAGGATCTGCTCGATGATCTGGTCGTTCCCGGAGGTGACGATGGTCATCCGGGAGACCTTCGGGTCCGTCGTCTCCGCGACGCAGAGGGACTCGATGTTGAACCCGCGGCCCGAGAACAGCCCGGCCACGCGGCTCAAGACCCCGAACTCGTTCTCCACCAGGACGGCTATGGTGTGACGCATCGCCCCTTCTCCTTCGTCAGACCAGCAGCATCTTCGTCAGCGGAGCCCCCGCGGGGACCATCGGGTAGACCATCTCCCCGGGGTCGACCACCACGTCGATCAGCACCGGCCCCTCGGCGGCAAACCCCTTCCGCAGCACGTCCGGGACCTCCGCGTGCCGGGTGGCCCGGAATCCCTTCGCCCCGTACGCCTCCGCCAGCCGGACGAAGTCGGGGATCTGGGGCAGGCACGTCTGGGAGTACTTCCCCTGGAAAAAGAGCTCCTGCCACTGCCGGACCATCCCCAGCGCCCCGTTGTTCAGGATGACCACCTTCACGGGGATGCGGTACTGCACCGCGGTGGCCATCTCCTGGATGTTCATCTGGATGCTTCCGTCCCCGGCGATGTCGATCACGAGCCGTTCCGGCATCGCCACCTGCGCCCCGATCGCCGCGGGAAGGCCGTACCCCATCGTCCCCAGCCCGCCGGAGGAGAGGAAGGTGCGCGGCCGGTCGTACGTGTAGAACTGGGCGGCCCACATCTGGTTCTGGCCGACCTCGGTGGTGATGATGGCGTTCCCCTTCGTGATCCGGTAGATCTGCTCCACCACGTACTGGGGCTTGATCTTCCCCTTCCCCTGCTTGTAGGTGAGGGGGTGGGTCTTCGCCCACGCGGCGGTCTGCCCGCGCCAGGCCGACGTCTTTTCCCGGAAGGCCGCCGCCTCCTTCTTCCCCTTGACCAGGCGGATCATCTTCCGGAGCACGTCCTTCAGGTCCCCCACGATGGGGATGTCAACCGGGACGTTCTTCTGGATCGAGGTGGGGTCGATGTCGACGTGGATGATCCGGGCGTGGGGGGCGAATTCGTCGATCTTCCCCGTCACGCGGTCGTCGAAACGCGCCCCCACGGCGAGGATCACGTCGGCGTGGGAGATGGCCATGTTCGCCGTGTACGTCCCGTGCATCCCCAGCATCCCGAGGCACAGCGGATCGCTGCCCGGGAAGGCGCCCATCCCCATGAGGGTGGTGGTGACCGGGAGGGAGAGCTGCCGGGCGAGTTCCGCCAGCTCGGGGGAGGCGTTGGAGAGGATCACCCCGCCCCCCGCGTAGACGACCGGCCGCTCCGCGGTGAGGAGCATCCGCACCGCGCTCTCCACCTGGCGCGGGTGGCCTTCGTAGTTGGGGTGGTACCCCCGCAGGGACACCTCCTTCGGCAGGTCGTACTCCGCCGGGGTGGTCAGGACGTCCTTGGGCATGTCGACCAGCACCGGGCCGGGGCGCCCCGTGGAGGCGATGTAGAACGCCTCCCGGACGATCCGCGCCAGGTCTTTCGTCTCCTTGACGAGGTAGTTGTGCTTGGTGCACGGGCGGCTGATGCCGACGATGTCCGCCTCCTGGAAGGCGTCGTTGCCGATCAGCAGCGTCGGGACCTGCCCGGTGAAGACGACGACGGGGATCGAGTCCATGTAGGCCGTGGCGAGGCCGGTCACGGTGTTGGTGGCTCCCGGCCCGGATGTGACCAGGCACACCCCGGTTTTCCCGGATGCCCGGGCGTACCCGTCCGCCATGTGCACCGCCCCCTGTTCGTGGCGGCAGAGCAGGTGCCGGACCTTGGTGTTCTTGAACAGTGCGTCGTAGATGTTCAGGACGGCGCCGCCGGGGTAGCCGAAAACGATGTCCACCCCCAGGTCGGCCAGCGCCCGGACGAAGATCTCCGCGCCGGTCATCTGCATCCCGTTCCCCTCCCGTCTCCTTCCCGCTTCCCCTGCCGGCGCCCCCCCGTGGTGCGGTTCCCGGACAGGGCGTCGCATGGAAGGGGCCGATGCGCCGGATCCGGCAATGCGTCGCGACCGAGGCGTGCTGGGGAAGTCCGGTGAGGGAGCGCCAACAGGTCGGTACCTCCGGCAACGAAGCCGGGGCGGATGCAGCGGTCCCCGATTGCAGCCGTATTTGTGAAACGCAGCACTATGCGCTCAGGCTGAGGATCTGCGCGATCTTGTCCTTCTTGGCCAGTTTGAGCTTCTGGAGCCGCTTCCGTTCCACTTCCTCGTCGGGGAGGAGGTACACCTTCCGGTCCAGTTCCTTCAGCTTCTCGTCGAGCATCCTGTGCTCCTCGACGAGGGCCTTGAACTCGGGGTCCCTTGCGATCAGGGCGGACATCTTCGCATCCTGGCTCTGGCCCATCGGCACCTCCGTTATCGTATTCGGGAAAAGGTCTTTCAGCATACCAGAGGAAACCATCCGGATCAACGAACCGGGGGGACGCCGGCGCGGCGTATCGGCACGGAACACCACGGCTTTATCGGCTCCCGGGCCCGCCGCCCGCGCGGGACGTCTCCGCCTCGGAGAGACGGAGGTACCGGGGAATCGCCGTCCCGGGATCTTCCGCAGCGCCCTCCCGGAATGCCGTCTCCCCGAGGATGCCCACCGCTCCTGCGCGGGGGAGCCCCTCCGGCCCTTCGACCAGCCCGGCGCGACCCCCCAGCCGCTCCCGCAACATCGCGCCGAACGGCCCGACCCCGTCCCCGCAGAAGACGATCTCCCCCTCCGGGGCCCGCCCCGGCAGGGCGTCGGGTGGAAGGGCCAGGTCCGGCGTCCAGCGCGAAAGGACTCCACCCTCCCACCGGAAAAAGGCCGCATACACTTCCTTTTTCCGTGCGTCCAGCACGGGGCAGACCGTTCGCCCTACGCCGGGAAAACGGGATGCCAGGGCGGCCAGCGTCGGCACCCGGACGACCGGAACCCCCCATCCGAAGCAGAAGCCCTTCGCCGCCGCCATCCCGACCCGCAGGCCCGTGAACGACCCGGGGCCGGCCGAGACCGCCAGGCACTCCACCCCACGGGGGGACGGCCCGCCGGGGGAGAAGAGCCCCGAAACGGCGGACAGGATGGTCTCGGAAGCCTGCCGACCCGGGGGGAGGATCGTCTCCCCGAGAACCGCGCCGCGGTCGACCAGCGCCACGCTGCCGTACGGCGTCGCGGTTTCGATCGCCAGGATCAACGGGAGAGGAGGCGCGCGATGTCGTTGTAGAAGACGAGCGCCGTGAGGGTGAGGATGATGGCCAGCCCCACCTGGTGCGCCAGCGTCCGGGCCTGTTGGGAAACGGGCTTGCGCATCAGTCCCTCGACGGAGAAGAAGAGCAGGTGCCCCCCGTCCAGGATGGGGATCGGGAGCAGGTTGAGGATTCCGAGGTTGACGCTCAGGAGTCCCAGGAAGTACGCGAAGGGAGAGACTCCCTGCCGGGCCTGGTCCCCCGCGATCTGGGCGATGAGGATGGGTCCGCCCAGGGTTTCGGAGGGAAGGACCCTCGTCACCAGCTTGACCACGGTCATCACCGTGAGATAGATCAGCTTCCCCGTCTCCTGGCCCGCCCGGACGAGCGCCGTTCCGGGACCCGTCTCGCGGTAGACCACGTCCTGCCCCGCCACGATGCCGATCTTGGGCTCCGATACCTTCTCCCCGAACACCGTGCGTCCCTCCCGCATCTCGGGAGCCACGGACACCGTCGTCTCGGAGCCGTCCCGCTTCACGGTGATCTTCAGGGGCCTGCCGGGGCTTCCGGAGCGGATGCGCGCCGCCAGTTCCTCCCAGGACGACACCGCCACCCCGTCCACCCGGATCACCGTGTCCCCCTTCTGCACCCCCGCCCTCGACGCAGGGGAATCGGGAGCCACGTCGCCGATCCGCGTGGTGAGCGACGGGACGCCTCCCAGGAACACGATCCAGAAGACGATGACGGCGAACAGGAGATTCCCCAGGGGGCCCGCCGCCACGACCGCCATCTTCACCCACACCGGCTTGTGGTGGAAGGATCGCTCCCGCTGGTCCGGGGGCACCTCCTCCCCCTCGCTCTCGCCGACGAGCTTCACGTACCCGCCCAGCGGGATGGCGGAGAGGAGGTACTCCGTCTCCCCCCTCTTCACCCCGGCCAGCCTCGGCCCGAAGCCGAAGGAGAACTTGGTGACCCCTACGCCCAGCTTGCGGGCAACGATGAAGTGCCCGAACTCGTGCACGAAGATCAGGATGCCGAGGACGACGATGAAGGACAGGAAGTAGATCACGTCGGGTCAGGTCTCCTCCGGTGGGATATCCGGTTCCGCGCCTGCTGTCGCGCCAGACCGTCCGCGGCGAGCACGGCGGTCAGGGTCCGCGCGGTGAACGGGTCCTTCCAGGAACCGAGCACCCCCTCGACGACGCGCACGATGTCGGTGAATCCGATCCGCCCGGCGAGGAACGCCAGGACCGACTCCTCGTTTGCCCCGTTGAGGACCGCGGGCGCCGCTCCCCCGGTTTCCGCCGCGGCGTAGGCGAGGGAAAGCGCAGGGAATCGTCGGCGGTCCGGCACCTCGAAACTCCACTTCTGCATTCGATGCGGGCGCAGGCGGGGCAGTTCCAGGGGAAGGCGGGCAGGGTATGACAGGGCGTACCCGATGGGAATCCGCATGTCGGGGATCCCCATCTGGGCGAGGACGCTCCCGTCGCAGAACTCCACCATCGAGTGGACGACCGACTGGGGGTGGATCAGCACGTCGATGCGAGACGGCGGAATGCCGAAGAGCCAGCGCGCCTCGATCACCTCCAGCCCCTTGTTCATCAGCGTCGCCGAATCCACGGTGATCTTCGCGCCCATCCTCCAGGTGGGATGCCCCAGCGCCTCCTCCACGGTGGCGGCGCGCATGCGCGATAGGCTGTGGTTGCGGAACGGCCCCCCCGAGGCGGTGAGGATGATCCGGCGCACGTCCTCCCGGCGGTGGCCGCCGATCGCCTGGAACACCGCGGAGTGCTCGCTGTCCACCGGGAGGATCGCCGCCTTCCCCCGCCGCGCCGCGGCGGTGACGAACCTCCCCGCCATCACGAGGAGTTCCTTGTTCGCGAGGGCGATCCGTTTCCCGCGCTCCGCGGCGGCGATCACGGGCCGGATCGACGAAACCCCGGAAGCGGCCGCCAGGACGATGTCGGCGTCATCCCGGCACGCCGCCTCGAGCATCCCCTCCTCGCCCCGCAGGACGCGTGTTCCCCTCGGAAGCGCCCCCCTCATCGACGTCCCGTCCCGTTCGGAGAGGCAGACGACGTCCGGACGGTGCTTGCGGGCGAGCGATGCGAGCGCCCTCGCGTTGCGTCCCGCGCACAGGGCGACGACCCGGAACCGCCGCGGGAACCGGGCGATGACGTCGAGGGCGTTCCGCCCCACCGAACCGGTGGCGCCCAGCACGACGACCCCCTGCCGGCGCACCGGGTCACCCCGCCAGCGGCGACATCGCCGCGAGGAGGTAGAGGGGGGGGCCTGCGGCGAGGATCGCGTCCGCCCGGTCGAACATTCCGCCGTGCCCGGGGAACAGGGTCCCGCTGTCCTTCACTCCTGCGGCGCGCTTCAGCATCGACTCGAACAGATCGCCGGCCTGCCCGGTCACTCCCACGGCAAGGCCCGCGGCGGCCGCGTACCATGCCGGGATTGCCGGAAGGAACGCCAGGCCGCACAGGACGGCGCACGCCACGCTCCCGAGGAGCCCGCCGAGCGCACCCTCCACGGTCTTGTTGGGGGAGAGAACGGGGGCGAGCTTCTGTTTCCCGAAGGCCTTCCCGGCACCGTAGGCGAAGGTATCCCCCACCGACACCGAGAGGACCCCCAGCAGCACCCAGAACTCCCCGCGGGGGAGGAAGAGGACCCGCGGGTACATGGAGAGGAGTCCGCCCACGTACACCGCCACCAGAACCAGCGTCGCACCCTTTCGCACCTTCTCCGCCGGGTCCGACGGCCCCGGCAGGGCGTGGTAGGCGGCCAGCAGGACGCACGAAAGTACGGCGGGCAGCACGAGGGAGCACGGCAGGAGCGCCCCCCCGAAGAAGATCCCGGAGGCCAGCAGAACGCCGGCGAAGAGGTCCCGGGACGCCGGCAGGAACATCCGGAGGAACTCGTGGGCGCAGAGCACGACCGCGATTCCGGCGAAGAGGAGGAACGGCCAGGCGAGCGGCTGCCCCTTCCCGTACAGGATCGAGGCGACCAGGAGCGGGAGGAGAACGGCGGCGGTGGCGATCCGCTTCCAGAGCATCGCTACTTCGCGGGGGGGGCGCCGGCCTGCTCGCCCGTGAGCCCGTACCGCCGGTGGCGCCGGGTGTACTCCTCCAAGGCCTGGAGGAACTCGGATTTTCCGAAGTCGGGCCACAGAACGTCCGTGAAGACGTACTCGGCGTAGGCGGACTGCCAGAGGAGGAAGTTGCTCACCCGGATTTCCCCGCTCGTGCGGATCACGAGGTCGGGATCGGGCATGCCCGCCGTGTCGAGGCGGGATGCGAAGACGTCCTCCGTGACGGCCTCCGGCCGGATCGTCCCCGCCGCCGCATCCGCCGCGAGAGCCCGCGCGGCGCGAACGATCTCGTTGCGCCCCGCGTAGGAGAGCCCCAGGGTCAGGGTCATCCCGGCGTTCCCCTCCGTGGCGCTCATGGTGCGGGAGAGGATCTGGCGCACGGCCAGGGGCAGGGAGGGGATTTCCCCTATGACGCGGAGGCGGATCCCGTGCCGCAGGAGGTCCGGCAACTCGCTCCCGAGGAACTCCTGGAGCAGGGCCATCAGCGTACGGACTTCCGGCTCGGGACGGCCCCAGTTCTCGAGGGAGAACGCGTACAGGGTGAGGTAGGGTATGCCGAGTTCGCGGGCGCACTCCGAAACGGCGCGGACCGCCCGGACGCCCATCCGGTGCCCCTCGACCCGGGGGAGACCCCGAAGCGCCGCCCACCGGCCGTTCCCGTCCATGATGACGGCCACGTGCCGCGGCAGGGCGGGAGGGGCGGAACCGGTGGATGCCATGGGAATCGCGCCGGACGGGGAGGCCCCGTCAGACCTCCAGGATCTCCTGCTCCTTGGTCTTGAGGATGTCGTCGATCTTCTTCACGCTGGCGTCCGTCTCCTTCTGGATCCGGTCCTGCCCCCGCTTGACGTCGTCCTCGGAGATCTCCTTTTTTTTCTCCCGGTCCTTGAGCTTTTCGATCGCCTCCCGCCGCACGTTGCGAACGGCCACGCGGGCGTCCTCGGCCATCTTCCGGACCACCTTCGCGAGCTCCTTCCGCCGCTCCTCGGTCAGCGGCGGGATGGGGATGCGGACGACCTTCCCGTCGCTCGCGGGGTTGAGGCCCAGCCCGCCCGCCTGGATCGCTTTCTCGATCGGACCGATCATCTTGGCATCCCACGGGGTGATGGTGATCAGCCGGCTCTCCGGGACGGAAAGCGTACCCACCTGCTGGAGCGGGGTGGGGGTGCCGTAATAGTCCACCTTGACCCCGTCCAGGAGGGAGAACGAGGCGCGGCCGGTCCGCACCTTCCCCAGTTCCTTCCGGAACGACTCGATGCTCCTCTCCATGCGGGCGACGGTTTCCTTGGCCAGAGCTTCCATCTACTTCCCTCCGTGGACCACGGTGCCGATCTTCTCCCCGAGCACGACCTTGAGGATGTTCCCCCTCCGGGTGAGGCTGAACACGACGATGGGGAGGTTGTTGTCCATGCACAAGGAGATGGCCGTGGCGTCCATGACCTTGAGGTTCCTCTGCAGCACGTCGATGTAGGTGAGGCGGGCGAACTTCCTGGCCTTCGGATCGACCATCGGGTCGCGGTCGTACACGCCGTCGACCTTGGTGGCCTTGAGGATGGCGTCGGCGTTGATCTCCATCGCCCGGAGCGCCGCCGCGGTGTCGGTGGTGAAGTACGGGTTCCCGGTCCCGGCCGCGAAGATCACCACCCGGCCCTTCTCGAGGTGGCGCAGCGCACGGCGGCGGATGTGGGGCTCGGCGATGGCACGCATCTCGATCGCGGAGAGGACGCGGGTGGTGACCCCGTCGCGCTCGAGCACGTCCTGGAGGGCGAGGCTGTTCATCACCGTCGCCAGCATCCCCATGTAGTCCGCCGAGGCGCGGTCGATGCCGAAGTCCCGGCTGGTGCGGATGCCGCGGAAGATGTTCCCGCCGCCGACCACGAGGGCCACCTCGACCCCCAGAGCGGTCACCTCCCGGATTTCGTCGGAAAGG
>Ga0316604_10003562_pt1 | contig 10842 bp, 10 predicted proteins | sample OWC_soil_day20_C_FD_207650 | JGI IMG/M metagenome (GOLD analysis project Ga0316604, IMG submission 207650) | Wetland soil microbial communities from Old Woman Creek delta, Ohio, United States - OWC_soil_day20_CT | ecosystem: Environmental > Terrestrial > Soil > Wetlands | place: USA: Ohio... | reverse complement strand
ACTGTATAAAACACTTTTAACCTGAAGTCCAACATGCGATAAATGTACGAAAATAAAAAAGCTGGCCTGTAATAGCCAGCCTTTTACAATAATTAAGCTTTCTTTTTAGTGTTAGTTGCTTTAACGTCTTTGTTCTCCTTGAAACGTTTGTCAGGAGTACCATCTTTCTTTTTAGGTCCACTGGCAGTCTTAGTTTCTTTGTTCTCCTTATAACGTTTATCAGGCGTACCGTCTTTCTTCATCTTTTGAGCATCCTGTTTAGCTTCAGTTTTTGGCTTGTCTTGTTTTTGCTGTGCGGCAGGAGTCTGTGCAAACGCGATAGAAGCACCCATGAGCAGGGCGAATACGCCAGTCAGAAACTTTTTCATAGTGTTGTTCATTTTAAATTAAAAAGTATAGAAAATATTACTTCAATGCTGGTTTAAGCGACTGGTACTTAGAATTTTAAACCGTAGTTCTCACATATAAAATACGTATATATACGCTTGACTCAGGGCCTCTGTCAGGCGTACCTTTGTATCACCTGACAATAAGATAATTAACCCCAAAAACTTATTTGAATGTTAAAGAAAACGATGTATCGATTGTCTGACTATATATTATAACCCCAACTATTGATTTTAGTTCGTCCGTTAACCTCAAGAACACGCATAAAGATGCGAGGGCTGTTGGTTCACAACAGCCCTTATTTATTTTTAGTTATTTGTATCTACCCACATGCCGTTTTCCCTGATCAGGTTGATCAGTTCATCTACAGCTACGTCACTATTCAAACCACGTTTTACCACTTCTTTACCTTTATACAGGGTGATTTTACCAACGCCGCTACCTACATAACCAAAGTCAGCATCAGCCATTTCGCCGGGGCCATTTACGATACAACCCATGATAGCGATCTTAACTCCTTTGAGATGATTGGTTACAGCTCTGATACGTGCAGTTGTTTCCTGCAGATCGAATAGGGTACGACCACAAGAAGGGCAGGAGATATATTCAGTTTTAGAAATTCGGGTACGGGTAGCCTGCAGGATACCAAAGGCTACGTTATTCAGCAATGTACGATCTACTGTGTCATCGGCAGTATTTGTCTTCTCCAGCCATAAGCCATCGCCAAAGCCATCCAGCAGTAAGGCGCCGGTTTCTGTAGCGTAGTGAATCAGGTGTTCATCGTTTGTCTGTTCTGCAGCCAGGCAACGAAGTATTACCGGCAGCTGTACCTTTTGCTGTATCAGTGTCATGAATGCCCTTCGTATTTCAGGCATTGCATGCTGATTGGATGAATGCAGGCAAAGCACTACGGGTTTGCCATTGTTCAATTGCAGGAGCAGTTCTTCTGTCATTGCAACACCGGTATTGATGTCTACAAAGTTTAGAATTGCAGAAGTATTTTTTGCCTGTAAAAACTCTTCGGTAGAGAAGAGGGGCATGTATTTTTCCTTGTCATCAGCAGTTTCCCAGAGGGTGTTGGGAACGATCACTTTCAGTGTGCCAGGCAATGCAAAGGAAAGGACCTCATGGCAGAACAGGTAGTCTGCTGCTGCATCGGCAATATTCCATTTGTCAGTATCTGCATCGTAATTATAGCCGATACTCTTCAGGTCTTCGGGTGTGATGTTATTGACTTCGCTCAGGTCAGCTACTACTACCGGTACCTGTTTGCCACCTACATTGTTAAAGGCGATAGATTCACGGCGTTTGTAATTGAAAGGAGAGTAAGGCACCTGTTCAACCGGAGGGACAGGTGCGTGTTGCTGACGGTTGGTATAGCGCTTTATCAGGTCGCGGCATACAGGCAGTTCGAATTCCGGATCTTCTGTGAGAGAGACACGAATTGTATCGCCGATACCATCTTCCAGCAGGGTGCCGATACCAACGGCCGATTTGATACGACCATCTTCACCATCACCAGCTTCCGTTACACCGAGGTGCAGTGGATAGCAATGACCCAGTTCATCCTGCATGGTTTGAATGAGCAGGCGGTAAGCCTGTACCATTACCTGCGGATTGCTGGCCTTCATACTGAGAATGATGTTGCGGTAGCTCATGTCTTCTGCGATACGGAGAAACTCCATCGCGCTTTCCACCATCCCCATGGGAGTATCGCCGTAGCGGCTCATGATACGATCGCTGAGGGAACCATGGTTGGTACCGATACGCATAGCGGTACCATATTCTTTACAGATGTTCACCAGTGGGGTGAATTGCTTGCGAATACGGTCTGTTTCAGCCATGTATTCACTGTCTGTATAGTTGATGGTCTCAAATTTCTTTTTATCTACGAAGTTGCCGGGGTTGATACGCACTTTTTCCACGATGCGGGCTGCTACTTCAGCAGCATTGGGAGTGAAGTGGATATCGGCCACAAGGGGGGTATGATAGCCTCTTTTACGCAGTTCGTTTTTGATGGGCAGCAGGTTTTCTGCTTCTTTTTTGCTGGGCGCAGTAATACGCACCAGTTCGGAGCCCGCTTCGATACAACGAATGGCCTGCTCTACAGTAGCCAGGGTATTCATTGTATCTGTAGTCGTCATGGTCTGGATACGCACAGGGTTAAAATTCCCTATCAACAAATCTCCTACCTTAACTTCAAGCGTAGCCAACCTTTTATACTCCGTCAGTGAATTACAATATAACTGCATAGTTCGAAAAAATATCCAGGACAAAGGTAACAAAAAGCATCACGTGGGATGTTAAATCACCAATCCTTATCAACTGGCACAATCTGTCCTTTGGCCTTTTTCATTTTGTCCTGCAGTTTCTTCTCCTCCTGACCTAAAGCCTGCAGGTATCGTTCTGCTTCCTGCTTGTCCAGTTTGCTGGGTTGCGGTTGCGGCTTTTCATCCTGCTGATCTTTATTCTGGTCTTTGTTCTGATCTTTTTTGTCTTTATTCTGCTGGTCTTTGTTGTCCTTATTCTGTTGATCTTTGTTCTGGTCCTTATCCTTATTGTCTTTGTTCTGATCTTTCTTGTCCTGTTTCTTATCCTTGTTCTGCTGGTCTTTTTTATCCTTGTTATCCTTATTATCGCCGCCGCCACCCTGGTTTTGTTTTTTCAGCATGGCCTGGGCATAGGCAAGGTTGTAACGTGCCTGTTCATCGGAAGGGTTCATCTTCAGGGCTTCTTTGTAAGCCTTGATGCTTTCTTCCCATTTCTTACCTTCCATAAAGGTATTCCCGATATTGTAGCTGGCATCCGCTTTCTGTGCTTTGTTTGGCGCCATCTTGAAGCTGTTCAGGTATTGAGCGCGGGCATCGTCGTAGCGTTTTTGCTCGTACATGGAGTTACCCAGGTTATACCTGCCTTCTACAGATGCCTGGTTTACATCCAGGGCTTTCTTATAGTTGGCTTCAGCATCAGTATATTGCTTTTTTTCATACAGGTCATTGCCTTTACGGATGTACTTATTACCATTCTGAGCGAAGGAATAGCTACAAATGGAGAGGAACATGCCAGTCAGCAACAGGTGATATGTCAGGTTATTTTTTCTCATGGTTTTTCTGTAGCAGTGACAACATTGGCGCGGGTGCTGCGCTTAATTTCCGGAATAAAAAACTCAGCTACAAGCAGTATTAAGCTAATAACGAGAAAATATTGGAAATAGCTGTTGTAGTCTGTAAAAATATTCTCTCCGAACTCTTTCTGTTCCATGCTATCTATTCTATGGATCAGTGAATTCACTACTTCTTCAGTATTATTATCCAGGTGTTCATAAATGCCTTTACCTGCGGCAGCGATTCGTTTCAGCTCCTCTTCATTCAGTTTGGAGATAACGGTATTGCCATCTTTATCTTTTTTGTACGTTCCTGTTTCAGGATCGGGTAATGGAGATCCGGTTGCAGAGCCAATACCAATAGTATTGATTACCACACCTGCATCGAAGGCTGCATTTGCTTTAGAAATAGCGGCTTCGTCATGATCTTCTCCATCGGAGATAATGATGAGTGATTTGTGTTTACGTTCCTTCTTATTGAAGGCGTCATCACTTACCTGAATAGCCTGACCGATCGCGGTACCCTGTGTAGGGATCATGTCCGGACTTACGGTGCTCAGGTACATTTTGGCGGCTGAGTAATCGATGGTCAGGGGCATTTGAAGGTAAGCATTACCAGCAAATACAACCAGGCCGACGCGGTCGTTATCCAGTTTATCAACCAGTTTAGAAATTAATTGTTTGGCGCGGGTAAGGCGGTCGGGTTTTACATCGCCGGCCAGCATACTCTTACTAACGTCCAGCGCAATGACTACATCCACCCCTTTGCGGGTAATTTTTTCCATTCGGCTTCCTTTCTGGATGTTGGCTAATCCCAAAACGCCGAAGAAGAAGGCCAGGAAAATGAGCAGGAAGCGGAATGCAAAACGCCGGCGGGAGTAGCCGGTAAATAACTTCTCTACCAGTACAGGGTCACCCAGTTTGCGGATTGAGCTGCGCTTCCACCAGGAGATGCTGATGAATGCCAGTTGCAATACCAGCAGCAGTGCTAAGGCCCATAAATATTCGCTATGCTGAAAACGTAACATCATAGGGATCAAATATAATTTTTTTAGTACGTTTTACACTATTAGGAGGTAAGGATTTAGGAGATTTTTAACGTAGACGGGGGGAGAAGGGGGGATGGTTGACGAAGGCAAACAGTTGATTGACAGAGTCAAATGATTTTTTTAGGTATAAAAAAGGCCGTTTTTAGCGGCCTTTTTCTAAATTATTTATTTGTGTCCTTCCATATAACCGGCATCCTGGAGAATGCTTTTTGTGATATTCATTCTCACTTTTTCCATGTCAATGTTCGGATTATCTGTTTCGAGATTGAGTGTAAAGAAGGCAGGATGTCCGTTTTCTTCAATCCAGCCTACCATCCAGCCAATTTGTTTTTTGCCTTCCTGGCCCCAGCCGGTTTTGTAGCTCAGTTCGTACTTAGGAGTTTTTTCCATCAGCATCACAGCACGTGTCCATTGCATGGTCAGCTTATGGAAAGGCAGCTCGTCGAAGTACAGTTTCTTTACAAAGCCCAGTTCTTCATCGGGGGAGATGCGGAGGCTATTGTCCAGCCAGAAGGTATCGATACGGCTTATTTTCATATTGCCATATTTTACGGTATCAAGCCAGTGTTGCATCACTGGTTTGGTAATACGGCGGGCCACTTCCTGGAAGTAGGGAACAGCCGATAAGTGGAAAGCCTGTTGCAGGCTCAGGTCACGGTCCCATACAGAATCAGCGCCTTCGTGGTGTACGCCATTCCAGGGAATGACAGTAGCCGTATCCTTGATAACACCGGTTTCCAGGCCTACGAGGGTATTGAAGATCTTGAAGGTAGAAGCCGGCAGGAAGCGTTCTTTAGCGCGGTCGATATTGTATACTTTAAAAGAGCCCTGTCCGTTGTCAAACAACATGAAGGTGCCTTCTACCTTATTTTCAGTAAAGTACTTTTCCCATTCTTTCTGAATATGTACGTTGTTCGGTGCGCAGGCATTCACCAGGATCGCCATCAGCAGTAGCAGCCAACCGGTTTGTTTCATCATAGCAAAATTTTGATCCTGCAAAAGTAATATATAAAAGGAAGAAGCCCACCTGAGGGGCGGGCTTCTGAATTATTTAATCACACCTAATTCCTTTCCTACCTTGGTGAAGGCGGCAATGGCCTTGTCCAGGTGGGCTTGTTCGTGCGCAGCACTGAGCTGAACGCGGATACGTGCCTGCCCTTTTGCTACCACCGGGAAGAAGAAACCGATGACATAGATCCCTTCTTTCAGAAGTTTTTCGGCAAATTGTTGGCTGAGTACGGCATCATACAACATCACAGGTACGATCGGGTGATCACCTGGGCGGATGTCGAAACCGGCCTCTGTCATTTTGGTGCGGAAGTATTTGGTATTGTATTCCAGTTTATCGCGGAGTTCGGTTGTAGAGCTCAGCATATCCAGTACGGCGATGGAAGCGCCTACGATGCTGGGAGCAACGGAGTTGGAGAAGAGGTAAGGACGGCTACGCTGACGGAGCATGTCGATGATCTCTTTTTTACCACTGGTGAAACCACCGGAGGCACCACCCAATGCTTTACCGAGGGTACCAGTGATGATATCGATACGGCCCATTACATTTCTGTATTCGTGGGTACCGCGGCCGGTTTTGCCCAGGAAGCCGGAAGAGTGGCTTTCATCGATCATCACGATGGCATCATATTTATCTGCCAGGTCACAGATCTTATCGAGCTGAGCGATGGTGCCGTCCATGCTGAAAGAGCCATCTGTGACAATGATACGGCTGCGAAGGCCGGCAGTTTCCTGTAGTTTAGCTTCGAGGTCCGCCATATTATTATGTTCATAGCGGTAGCGCTGAGCTTTACACAGGCGAACGCCATCTATAATAGAAGCGTGGTTGAGGGCGTCGGAGATGATAGCATCCTGCTCGTTGAACAGCGGCTCGAATACACCACCGTTAGCATCAAAAGCCGCAACGTAGAGGATCGTGTCTTCAGTACCAAGGAATTGCGCGAGTTTTTGCTCTAATTCGCGGTGAATATCCTGGGTGCCGCATATAAAGCGCACGCTGCTCATTCCATATCCATGTGTATCGATCGCATCTTTTGCAGCCTGCACCACCCTGGGGTTACTGGAAAGGCCGAGGTAGTTGTTGGCGCAAAAGTTGAGGACTGTATTGCCACCTACCTGGATTTCGGCACCTTGTTCGGAGGTGATGATCCTTTCGTTTTTAAAAAGGCCGGCAGTTTGGATCTCATTTAGTTCCTCCTGCAGGCGGGCAATGAATTTTTCGTTCATAGTAGCAGATTTTGTAACCGGGTTCAAAGTTATGGCAATAAATGTATTACGATTCGAGGACCTGGGGCGCGAATTCTGGAAGTTCTATAAAAAGTTTGACGGGGCTGTAACATTTGGTTGAAGCTCTGCGTCATAATAGTGTCTGCACCCTGATCCTGTTAACCCAGGAGTAATGATCCGGACTGTATATTTCCGCGCTGTATGTAGTAAAGATGGCTTAAGCGCCCGCGGGAATTGCTGCCATCCGGAGAAAGCGGGGAAATATAGCAGAAAATTATGGTACGTAGTTGGGCATGACAAGAGGAAGAGATCGCGTTAAAAGTAATTGTCGGACATTAGCACTAAAATCCTGCAACACCTGGATGACGGAAAAGGAGTACAACAAATGCGTGGATCTGTACGCGGATAATCTCTTCCGGTTTATAGTAAAGAATTTAGACCATACAGAGGATGCGAAGGACGTGGTACAGAATGCGTTTGAAATATTGTGGAAACATTGTATAGATGTGCCTTTTGAAAAGGCAAAGTCATATCTCTTTACAGTAGCTTACCACAATATGATCGACCATGTCCGTAAGATAAAGCGGATAACCCTGGTAGATGAGTTCAAGGAAGAGATGAGGATCAGCGAGCAAAAAGTGAACGACGCCAGGAAAGTATTGGAGAAAGCACTGGATAAGCTGACGGATGTACAGCGGTCCCTCATCCTGTTAAAGGACTATGAGGGATACAGCTACGAAGAGATCGGAGAAATTATGCAGCTAAACCCATCTCAGGTAAAAGTATACCTGCATAGGGCGAGGTTACATCTGAAGCAGTATCTTGGGAAAATTGAAAATGTAATTTGATCTGATTATTAATTATTTATCAGAATTTGGCGATAAATATTGACATATCTAACTATGAGGAGTACCTGCTGAGTGCCGTGGACGGTGAACTAAATGAGGAAGAGCAGGCTGCGCTGGAGGTTTTCCTTCAGCAGCACCCAAAATACAGGCAGGAATTGCTCCTGCTGCAATCGGCGCGTTTGGTACCGGATAGCGAAGTGCACTTTGATGGGAAAGAAATGTTGTACAGGCAGTCGGATGCCAACACACTTTCTGCGGGAAACTACGAAGGCTTCCTGCTGGAGTATATAGATAATGAACTAAATAAGGATGATCAACAAAAGGTTGAAGTGCTTGCTCAGCAACATCCACACATCAGCCGGGAGCTACGCCTGCTGGAGGCATCCAGGCTGAAACCGGATATGACCGTCAGATTCCCGGATAAGTCAAGGTTATACAGGAATACGACACATGTGCGTGCTATCTGGTGGTGGGCTGCCGCAGCTGCGGTAGTGGCAGGAATAGCGTTGGTAACCATTCCTCCGCGTCACACGGATAAACAGGGAACAGAGCTGGCGGTGCAGCAACAGAAAAAGCAGCAGCAACAACTGCCAACTGTTTCAACACCAGTTCCTCAGCCATCAGTGACAGAGAAGCCGCCAGTCAATAATACGCCGCAGATCGCGAGTGCCCAGCCTGTGGCAGCTCAGCATGCAACGCCTGTACCAACAGCTCTTCAACAAGCTCATGCCACACCTGTTGCTACAAATCAGGAAGACAGTCATCCGGCTTCTGTAGCTTTGAACAAGCTGCCTCAGCCTGAAAGCACGACCAGTGAGATTGTACAGCAGCTGAAAGAACAGAAGGAACAGCAACAAATTGCGAATGCCGGAATAACCAATGAAACTGATAAGGCGCCAGTTATTGCAAAAACGGAGAACAATAATAAAGAAGATGCTATGAATACCCGGGTTACTGAAGCGGCCAGGCCCGTTCAAGGAGAACTTGTTGTGTCAGTGACAATGAGAGGAGATAGTAAAGTATTAAATGGAGTTGCAAACGTAGCGCGATTCTTTTCCAAAAAGAAGAAATAAGCAGGCAATGCTGTTGTCAGGACGGCAATATCTTGATGTAAGAATTATTAATATGAAGTGTAAAGTATTACGCTGTTTAATTTTATTGCTTTTCATCTGCGCGGGAGTTCATGCCCAGACAGCGGATACCATCCAGGTGAAAGGATTGATTATTGTACAGGGAAAAGATGCCAAAGGCAAGCGCATCTTTAAAGTGTATAATGATACGGCATATGCACGTACTCAACTGAAACGCAATTTACAGACGCGTTGGTTCGTTTTGGATCTGGGATATAATAACTATATAGACCGAAGTGATTATAACGGGGCTGCTGCGTACGCTTTATATGGTTCACCCAGCGATATATATTTTGATGAGCTGAATAAGTCATACACCTATTCTGCAGCCGGGTTAAACACCCTGGCACCCAGAACGGGGAGTTCACCACTCACACCATCAGAGTTTAAGTTGATTGCCGGTAAGTCGGTAAATGTCAATATCTGGTTATTCCAGCAGCGGCTGAACATATACAGGCATAAGCTGAACCTGATTTATTCGCTGGGGGTGGAGATGAACAATTACCGTTTTGCCCGTAATATTACTTATGTTCCTGGTTATCCTACTACTATTATGAGGGATACTGTGAGCTTTTCAAAGAATAAGCTGTTTGTAGAGTATTTGAGTGTACCTGTCATGTTGAACTATAACAGCAATCCAGCCCGCCCTTCACGTGCTTTCAAAATGAGCATGGGTATTATGGGAGGCTACCTTATCAAAGCCCGTACAAAGCAGATCAGCAAGGAACGGGGCAAAGTAAAGAAAGTTGACGATTTTAACCTTAATAAATGGAGACTCAGTATTACCGGAGATGTGGGATATGGTCCTGTTAAGCTGTATGGAAACTTTGCATTGACGCCATTACATGATTACGGTCTTGAGCAATACCCATTTTCAGTGGGGTTACGCTTCAATGGTTTTTAAGTACTGAGGATCAAATATGTGTTAGTATGCGCTCATTCATTACGTTTATGGTTTGTACCGGGTTTATAATCTGGGCCCACTCATGTGATAAGAGAATAGTAGGTGTGAAGATTTATGGTCATGGGCCAGATTCGAATCCAGGTCAGGATGGTTTTGCTCAGAAAGAATCACGTTCACCTTTACCAGTCTTTATTGCAAATGCCGCTAACAGGCATTATGCTGACTCTATTCTGTTGCTAAAAAAGGATCTCTTCATATTGAGATAGGGGCAGGGAGGCCACCCGTCCGTTGCTCACCTTTATACTCCTTTTAACAATTTCCCCCTTGTAGGAAGTTGAACATTACCGTTATATTTGGTTTTTATTCAAAAACCAACAAATGAACCTCGTTAAAAAAACATTTTTTTTAATGCTGCTAGCCAGTTGCATTATTCAACTGTCTATTGCCCAGCAGAAGTATGAATGGAAGGAGGCCAAATCTGGCGGGTATACCTATAAGTATATTGCCAATGACCCCATGCAGGCCCGATTCTATACCTTGAAAAATGGTCTGACTGTAATTCTGAGCGTCAACAAAAAAGATCCTCGTATTCAGACCCTTATCGGCACAAGAGCAGGTAGTAACAATGACCCTCATGATCACACTGGTCTTGCTCACTACCTGGAACACCTTCTTTTTAAAGGCACAGAGCAATTTGGATCTCTGGACTGGGCTAAGGAAAAACCTTACCTGGACAAGATAGAAGGTCTGTATGATACCTACAATCATACAACCGATGCCATTGCCCGCAAAACTATCTACCATCAGATAGACAGCGTATCAGGTCTGGCTGCTAAATATGCCATTGCTAACGAGTACGATAAAATGATGACCGGTATGGGTGCACAGGGTACCAACGCGCATACCTGGGTTGAAGAGACCATTTATGAGGAAGACATTCCTTCCAATGCCATCGACAAATATCTTGCTGTACAGTCAGAACGTTTTAAAGATCCTGTATTCCGTCTATTCCACACAGAGCTGGAAGCTGTATATGAAGAAAAGAACAGAGGTCTGGACAATGATAGCCGTAAGTCTTATGAGCTGATGCTGTCTTCTCTGTTCCCTACCCATAACTATGGTCAGCAGAGCACCATCGGTACGGTGGAGCACCTGAAAAATCCTTCTCTGAAAGCGATCCGTCAGT
>Ga0316604_10003561_pt1 | contig 10843 bp, 8 predicted proteins | sample OWC_soil_day20_C_FD_207650 | JGI IMG/M metagenome (GOLD analysis project Ga0316604, IMG submission 207650) | Wetland soil microbial communities from Old Woman Creek delta, Ohio, United States - OWC_soil_day20_CT | ecosystem: Environmental > Terrestrial > Soil > Wetlands | place: USA: Ohio... | reverse complement strand
AAGGCTGGCTATTCCGATTTTGCCGTGCAGAGCTTCGGATCCAGCCGAGATGTCATGATTCGCCTGCCCTTGTCGACCGAGCAAACCTCGGCCAAGATCGGTGAATCGGTGATGTCAACACTCAACGCCGAAGCGCCCGGCGCCAGCCTGCGACGCGTCGAATTCGTCGGTCCGCAGGTCGGCAAGGAGCTTGCCGAACAGGGCTCGATGGCTCTGCTCTGGGTCATCGTGTTCATCGTGATCTATCTAGCTTTCCGCTTCGAGTGGCGGTTCTCGGTTTCGGCGATCGTTGCCAACCTGCACGATGTGGTGATCATTCTCGGCTTCTTCGCCTTCTTCCAGTGGGAATTCTCGCTCACCGTGCTAGCCGCCCTACTTGCCGTTCTTGGCTACTCGGTCAACGAATCGGTCGTTGTTTTCGACCGCGTGCGCGAAACCTTCAAGAAGGTGCGCGGACTGACCACGCCGCAGGTTCTGGATCACGCCATCACCAGCACCATTTCACGCACCATCATCACCCACGGTTGTACGCAGCTCATGGTACTGTCCATGCTGTTCTTCGGCGGCGAAACCCTGCACTACTTCGCGATCGCGCTGACCATCGGCATCTGCTTCGGCATCTATTCGTCGGTGCTGGTTGCCAGCCCGTTGGTCATGTGGCTGGGCGCCTCGCGCGAACACTTCATCAAGCCGGTCAAGAAGATCGAAGGCGCCAACGACGAAGGTGCGGTCGTCTGATCGTCGGCAGGATTTGCTACTATCTTCCACGGGCGCCTGATCGGCGCCCGTGGCGCTTTTGCCGACCGTTCTTGATAGGAGCGACGCTATGAGCCTCGTACGCATCAAGTTGTGGGATCTGCCAACTCGACTCTTTCACTGGCTGCTGGTTATCCTCGTCGCGGCGGCGGTGATCACCGCAAAGATCGGCGGCAACGCCATGGATTGGCATGGCCGGATCGGCGTATCCATCCTTGGTCTGCTTGCCTTCCGCTTGGTCTGGGGGTTTGTCGGTTCATACCACGCACGTTTTTCCAGCTTCTGGCCCAAACCGGCTTCGGTGCGCGCCTACCTGCGCGGCAATTGGCGCGGCATTGGCCACAATCCGCTCGGCGCCTTCTCCGTCCTGGCGCTGCTCGCTCTGATCGGTCTACAAGTCGCGACCGGCTTATTCAGCAATGACGACATCGCGTTCAACGGGCCCCTGTTCAATCTGGTCAGCAAGGAACTCAGCGACACCTTGACCGGCATCCACAAATTGTCGATCAATATCCTGATTGCCTTGATTGCGCTTCACCTCGGCGCCATTGCGTTCTACACGCTGGTCAAGAAGGAACACCTGCTCAAGCCGATGATTACAGGCTGGAAGGATATTGAACCCACGCAAGAGTCAAAAACAGACGCCGTCAAAGGAAATGGTGTTGCGGCTCTTGTTGTTGCGCTGTTGATCGCCTTTGCAGCAGTCTACGGCGGCTCAGGCATCTGGCTCCCCAACCCATCCTCGGAGACTCCCGTAACCGCGCCGGCGACACAGAACTGGTGAGACATAGGCCTTTTGCAAACGACTGTCACCATGCCCACTCAACGTGATCAAGAACAGAATCATGATATGCCAATTGACTTGTAATTTATGTTGACACGGCGAGCCCACACGGTAGGATTACGGCACTATAAAAATCTGCCATGACCATCAGGGTGGCGATGCCGCAAGTTTCACGACGCGCTGCAAGACGCATTTTTATCCATTTCAACGTTGCACCTTACGCGGCGGCTTGGGCCGTTCATTGAAACTCAATGTTTCGCTGGCTATTCCTTTCCGAACGCGGCATTTCTCCGACTGAGCATTCGCTCTGGAAGATCAGCGCGCTACGCATCATTCTGGTTTCCGGATTCATCCTGGAAGCTTTGATCGCCATCCATAGCTCAATGGATGCCATGGCTATCGGCGCCTATCAAATCGTCGCGATCGTCATTTTGTTCCACTTCCTCCTGACCGCCGGACTCTACTATTCGCTACGGCATCCAGATCTCGCCGCCGGGATTCTGATCGCCACGGTCTATGCCGCAGGCGCAGCGATCGTATTCTTCGTCCAAGTCGATGAAATCGCCAAGCTGGGAATCATATTGGTCTATACGACACCGATCATCGCCCGTATTTTTTTCGGTGGCCGGACAGCACTCACACTAATGTTGTTCAACGTTCTGCCTTTCCTCTACCTGCTGCGCAATCATCCTTTCCCGCACTACGGGGCGCTGAATCTCACCTTGGACAGCAGTCACACCTACCTGCAGTCGCTTCTTTTCCTGTTCTTCAATTTCACTGTCCCGCTGGCCGTTTTCCGTGTCCTGTACGCGCTCGATGCGTCAGCAATTCGCCATCGCGAAAGCAGTTCGGCGCTGGCCACCAGCCATGCCCAGTTCGAGGAGTTTTTTGAGAGTTCAGGCGTTCCTACCGTGCTCTGCGAGCCCGGCGGGAAAATATTGCAAGCCAACCGGATGGCCAATGAATTGATCGGACGACTTGACAGCACGCAAGCCGAGGAATCGCTGTTTGACTGGCTGCATGTCAACTCCGGGGAAGGCGACAACGGTTCTGCAAGCATCGTCCCGTTATCGCTCGAAGACCTCAAGGGCCAACGGCTGACAAGCCGCGATGGACGGCAAATCCTGCTCGAATACGTAACGAAAACGACGCAGACGCATTACATCGTTGTCTTGCGCGATACGTCCACGCTAAACAAGATCGAAGAAGCGCTTCAGCGCAGCCACGAACGCGAGACCTTCTTGAGCTTGCACGACCCCCTCACCAAGCTGCCTAATCGCCAGTCGCTTCTGCACCATCTGGCCGCTGCCATACCCATGCTCAAGGACGATAAAGTGCTGGCCATGGTTTCCATCCGCCTGAACAGCATTCGTCACGCCAACGAAAAATTCGGTGCCGGCACGGGGGACGCTCTGATCCAGAGTTTTGCCGACGAATTGCGAAAAACCTTGCCGATTAGCGCCTTCTGCGCACGACTGCGCAGCATCGTTTTTTCCGTCGTCCTGGCGCCGGCCCGTTCTCCCAACGACCTCGTGCGCCAGGTTAAACAACTGTGTAGCCAATTACCCAAGGAAATCGTGGTCGACGGGAACAACCTGATTGTCCAGATTTCGACTGGAATTGCTCTGGCCCGATCATCCAAGATGGCGCCGGGAGAGTTGATGCGCAGCAGCGAAGTTGCGCTGGACAGTGCCCGACGGGCCAACGACGATTCGGTCGCCATTTTTGACGAGGCGGATGCGATACAGATCCACCGCAACATCGAAATCGAACTCGGGCTCGTCTCGGCCATCAGGAATGCCGAATTCCGACTGGTCTATCAGCCCAAGGTCAATGGTCAGGGACAAATAGCCGGACTGGAAGCGCTCTTGCGTTGGTACTCGCCAAGCCTCGGTCATGTTTCGCCCAACGAGTTCATCCCGATCGCCGAGAACCGCGGACTGATCCATGACATCACGCGTTTCGTCATTGAAGAAACCTGTGCCTTCATCCGCCGCACCATCGATCGGGGACAGAAATGTCCGCCGATAGCCCTCAATCTGTCAGCCATCGACATCATCCGCAGCGACCTGCTTGAACTGATCGACACGGCCAGCAAGCGTCATTCGACGCCTCCCGAACTGCTGGAATTTGAGATCACCGAAACAGGGCTGATCGGTAACGAGGCGCTGGCCATTCATCACCTGAAAGAAATTAATCGCCGTGGGAACAGCATTGCCATCGACGATTTCGGGACGGGTTACTCGTCCTTCTCGAAACTCAGCAATTTCCCGGTCAGCAGCATCAAGATCGATCAGTCCTTCGTCGAACGCATCGGTCACTGCGCGAAAAGCGAATTGATCATCAAGGCCATCGTCTCACTGGCCAACATCCTGTCCTGCACCAGCATCGCCGAAGGCGTCGAGAACGAGGTCCAGGAGAGATTCCTCAAGTCGGTTGGCTGCGATCTGTTCCAGGGTTACTACTACCATCGTCCGCTTGAAGCCGCGCATCTCGACGAACTTCTGGATGCTTGCCCGCATCACGAACAAAGCTTCCAGCTCGCGATCTCGGCAGCCTGACAAAACGTCGCTGTGCTATCGCTTCAGTAACCTAAACCTCAGTCCTTGCGAAAATCGTCATGACAGGCCTTGCACGCGCTACCGGTCTTGCCGAATTGGGCCTTGATCGCCGCCACATCGCCAGTCGCCGCAACTTTGACCAATTCGTTGGCTTCGCGGCTCAGGTTGCCCATCAATTCCTTGACCCGGTCGGGCTGCTGAAAGAGCTCGGGTTTGACGCGCGTCTTCTGATCGCCGATGTCTTTGTCGGTACCCGGTCCGAATAAGGCACCCATCCCGGAACCTGCCGTAGCCGCAACGACATTGGCCGCGGCAACGACCTGGTCCTTGTTGAAGTTGCCGTCAAGATTGGCTTTGATCTTCCCGAAATTCCAGGCCATGAAGCTGAAGCCGGCCTTGCGGGTTTTGATCATGTCTTCCGGCTTGAGTGCCTGCTGCGCGAAAGCAGCACCGGCAACACTGGCAAGGACGAGAATTGCAGCGAGTCTCTTCATGGTGATCTCTCCGGACAGAACGGGGTTGAGTAAGCGACGCTTCAGGCATAACAACACGCCACCGTTTAGTCACCCCGCACGTCAAAGAAGTTTCAACACTCAGACGGCAAAAACATGCTTGATGCGCAGCGTCTTCTTTTCCTCGACCAGGCTCAGCAAACGGTCGATGTTGGGATGCTTCCCAGGATGCATACGCGCATCTTCCGCGTGTTCGCCAAAGAGTTCCAGGCCCTTGCGCGCGGCATCCGGCGTAATCGCACCGAAGGTTTGCGCCAGATGGTTGTAGACCGCCAGCGCGCCCTGACTCCCGGCCTTGTTCTCGATGACCACCAGCACATTACCTTCGCCATCAAGCAGATTGATTGCCGCCAGATGTGAAATGCCCGGCAGTTTCTTTAAATTGGCTGCAAATTCCGACACGTCGTCAACACTCCATTATCTTGTCTTGCTGATTCGGCATCAGATCCGCTTGGCCAGTTCGGCGGCCTTGCCGGTGTAGTCCCACGGCGTCAGTTCGAGCAAGGCGGCTTTCGCCTCGGCAGGAATTTCCAGCGACCGGACGAACTCCTTCATACCCTCGCGCGAAACGCGATTGCCACGCGTCAGTTCCTTGAGCTTCTCGTACGGATTGGCGATGCCATAACGACGCATCACGGTCTGGATCGGCTCGGCCAGCAATTCCCAATTCGCATCCAGATCGGTACACAGGCAATCGGCATTGGCTTCCAGTTTATTGAGGCCGCGCAGCAAGGAGTCATAACCGAGCAACGTGTAGCCCAGAGCGACACCCATATTGCGCAATACCGTCGAGTCCGTCAGGTCGCGCTGCCATCGCGAGATCGGCAGTTTTTCGGCCAGATGCCGGAGCACGGCGCTGGCCAAACCGAGGTTGCCCTCGGCATTCTCGAAGTCGATCGGATTGACCTTGTGCGGCATGGTCGACGACCCGATCTCGCCGGCCTTGAGTTTCTGTTTGAAGAAACCCAGGGAAATATAGCCCCAAACATCGCGGCTCAGATCGACCATGATCGTATTGACGCGCGCAAAGGCGTCGAACAACTCGGCCATAGCGTCATGCGGCTCGATCTGGATGGTATAGGGATTGAATTCGAGCCCGAGACGTTCGACAAAGCGCCTCGCGAAAGCTTCCCAGTCATAGCCAGGATACGCCGCCAGATGGGCGTTGTAGTTACCCACCGCGCCATTGATCTTGCCCAGCAGGCTGACTTCGGCGATGCGCGAACGGGCGCGCCCGAGGCGATAGACGACATTGGCCATTTCCTTGCCCAGCGTCGTCGGCGTCGCTGGCTGGCCGTGTGTGCGCGACATCATCGGCAGGTCGGCGTGTTCATGCGCCAGATTACGTAAACGTGTCACCACCTGGTCAAGCATGGGCAGCATGGTTTCGTCGCGTGTCGTCTTGAGCATCAAGGCATGCGCCAGATTGTTGATATCTTCGGACGTACAGGCGAAGTGAATGAATTCCGATACGCGCATCACTTCGGCGTTGTTGGCCAGTTGCTTCTTGATCCAGTATTCGAGCGCCTTGACGTCGTGGTTGGTAACCGCTTCAATGGCCTTCACTTCTGCTGCCTGCTCGGGAGCGAAGTTGGCGACCAGTTGATCGAGCGCCGTTATCGTCGCCGATGAGAAGGCCGGAATCTCGGTAAAATGGGACTCGCTCGCGAGCGCCTTGAGCCATTCGATTTCGACCTGAAGACGGCGGCGAATAAGCCCGAATTCGGAGAACTGGCCACGCAGCGCGTCGACCTTGGCGGCATAGCGACCGTCCAGCGGCGACAGTGATGTAAGGGTATTGAAAGACATCGTGATCATCCTTTGCGGTAAGCCGGCTATTTTACCCGCCCGGTAAAAGCTCCAGCAAATCGATTGCAGTCGCAATGCTATAATCAGCTTAGGAAACAATCACCCAACAGGAAGCCGATGAAGCTCATAGGATCATTAACCAGCCCGTACGTCCGCAAGGTGCGTATTGTGCTGGCCGAGAAGAAAATCGATTACGAATTCGAGCTGGACTCCCCGTGGACGCCTGAGACTCAGGTTCCCAACAGTAACCCTCTCGGCAAGATCCCGGTCCTGATCCTGGATGATTCAACGGTGCTTTTCGATTCGCGAGTCATCGTCGAATACATCGACAGCGTCGCCCCGAACAACAAGCTGATGCCCGAATCCAACCGCGAACGCGCCGAAGTCAAGCGCTGGGGCGCCGTGGCCGACGGCATCTGCGACGCCGCCGCACTGAATTTTCTCGAAAGAAAACGTCCCCCCGAACAACAAAGCGCCGACTGGATCGCTCGCCAGGACGACAAAATTATCCGCGGCCTGTCGTACATGTCAGAACAACTGGGCGAAAGTGCCTGGTGCATGGGCACGCATTTCTCGCTAGCCGACGTCGGAACAGGCTGCGCCTTGGGTTACCTGGCTTTCCGCTTCCCTGAAATTGCCTGGCGCGAAACGCACCCCAACCTCGCGCGCATCTACGACAAGATGATTCAGCGCCCGGCGTTTGCCGACACGATCCCGCAGGGCTGAGACATCCAGGGGCGCCGGAGGTTAAGCCGGCTAGCGCCCTTCGCCACGCGCCGCCAGATAGATTCCGCCCAACAGAAGAACAAAGCCGACGCTCTGCAAAAGAGCGAAGGTCTCGCCGAAGATGAGCCAGGCAAGAGCCGCACTGCCGACCGGCTCGCCGAGCGAGACGACGGCGACAAAGGTTGGCGAGACGTGCCTCAAGGACCAGTTGTAAGCTGTATGGCCAAGCAATTGCGGGCCGAGCGCCATACCCAGGGCGACCGCATAGGCCGGCATGCTGTAGCCTTCCAGCGCGATACCGGCCAGCCGGCAACTCACCAGCAGAAACAGCGCGGCAGCGCCGTAGGCCAGCCAGATATAGGCCGATAGCGGCATGTTGCGGCGCAGGCGACGACCGATCAGCAGATAAGCGGAGAAACACCAACTCCCCGCAAGCGCCAGAAAGTTTCCCAGCAAGGGGTTGGACCCCGTGCTCTCGCTGCTGTCGCTCCAGAAAATCAGCAGGCTGCCGGAAAGCGAAACGACGATGCCCAGGGTCATCAACCAGCCGGGTTTTTCGCCAAACAAAAAGAACGATGCGATACCCACCCAGAGCAGGTTGGTCGTCACCAGCGCCGTGCTGCTGGCGACCGAGGTGTATTCCAGCGAACTGATCCAGGTTGCGAAATGCAAGGCGAGAAAGAGTCCGGCACCGAAGGTCAGCACGACCTGCCTCTGCGTGATGTCCAGCAACTCGCGTCGCGATTGCCAGAACGACAGCGGTGTGATGATCAGCGCCGCCAGGCCGAGACGCAGCGCAGCAATGGCCAACGACGGTACGCCGTAACCCTGGGCGAACCGCGCCAGGATGGCACCGAAGGAGATTGCGCTCAGGCCGATACCGAGGACAACGAAGGGCAACCAGCGTGGTGGTGAGGAATGTTCGGGCATTTTTTGGAGGCAGGTCAGAGACCGGATGAAGTCAATCCGGCCCGTTGATAGTTGGGATTCATTCGCCGAGGTTTTGCGCAGGATGCCTGGACTTGAACGGCTTCAGCCCAAACCAAGCAAAGGCATGATTGTGCCGGTTCAAGTGCAATAACAGAAGTCCTTTGGCTTACTAATCGTGGTTCACGATGATGTGTTTCTTTTTGCGTCGCTTCTTTTCTTCATAGAGGACCGTGTCGGCGCTCTTCAACAATTCAGTCAGTGAGGCCACACTACCCGGCTCGCTGATCACATAGCCAATGCTGCAACCGAGGCGGAAACGGTACTTGCGTGTGCGCGTAACCGCTTCGAAAGCCTCGTACAGGCGCTTGCGCATCGTCTCAAGCGACTTGGAATCGGCCAGTGTGGCCAGTACGGCAAACTCGTCGCCGCCCATCCGACCGATGATATCGCCGGTGCGGAAACCGCTCTTGAGCACTTCGGCCGTCTCGCGAATGGCCAGGTCGCCATCGGCATGGCCAAGATGGTCGTTGATCTCCTTGAGATAGTCGATGTCGGCAAAGAACACCGCGACCGGCAGATTCGCTTCCTGGAAACGCCGGAAAAGACTTGAGGCTTTATCCATGAAACCGCGCCGATTCATCACCCCGGTCAACTCGTCGACCAGTGCGATTTCCGACAGCGTATGGTGCCGCTCGTGCGCCCGGTCCAGATCGCTCTTGAGCAGATCGCGTGTTGCCGCCAGTTCGGAAACCAGCAACGAGGCCTTCAGCGACGAAGAAACTTCGGCGCGGATGGTCTCCAACACGCGCCGGTTCTTGCTCGGCAAACTCGAAACGATGAGGCCAAAGTGTTCCGTGCCGTGAAACACAGGGTGGACGGAAAGCGAGGCCAAGGGATCAAGCGCCTGCCATACGCAATCGGGCAGCAATCGACCGGTCGGGAAGATCTCACCGGTCAAATCCGGGCGCGACACACTCCCGATGTACGCATACAAAAGGTGCGCATGCGGCGGAATATGACATTCGTCAAGCGAACGAATCCAGCCTTTCCCCTCATAGAGCACAATGCAGCAAGTGTCGACATCCAGCCCCTGAAGGGTTTCGGTCAGACTGGAGAGCAGCTTCTGGACGTCGAAGGTTGCCGTCCGTTGCTTGAGCAGGTCGTGAAAGTGGCGTTCTCCGAAGAGTTCGTCATAATGCTGACGATACTGCAGCAGCTCCTGACTCGACAGGACATCGACCAGCGCTTCCTGAAGCCAGGATGCAGCCTGCAACAGCTGATCCTTGTCGACACGGGCCACCTGCTGCGCCAACGTGGCGTTGAGTTCCAGTAATCGACTGGCAAGATTCCCGACGTGCCCATCGGTCTTCAGGACTTCATGCAACACGCGCGTCACGACGCGGGAGAAAATATCCCGGTCAGTCGCCGCGACTGCCGCTTCAAACGCCTGTCGCAACCCAAATTGCTCGTCCCGATTCTGCAAACCGGCTTCCGGTACAGGGCTCATCGCCGAAACGATGCGTACGGGATGGAGCGTACAACCACAAGAACGGCGAAGCATCAGGCGCGTCTTCGCTTGCGTCAGCGGGCCGACATTTTTCCCGTCAAGCAGATCGAAGACCATATGCGCACTCTGCATGCCGATCTCGAACGAAGACAGATTGACCGTCGACAACGAGACGCCGTACTTGGCCGACTCCAGCACATCGTCAAACCCAGCAAAGCGGATATCGCGCGGAATCTGATACCCGGCCTCCTGGGCAACCGTCATCGCCCCCATCGCCATCTCGTCGTTCACGGCGAAGACCGCATCAAAGGGAACACCGCCCTTGAGCAGACGCTGCATCGCCAAACGACCGGATTCGTTCTCGAAGTTGCCTGCGAGAATCAGCTCTGGATCGGCCACCAAGTCACATGCTGAATGCGCGTCACGCCACGCCTGAAGGCGTTGCTCCGCCTCCTCATGACCGCTTGGCCCACAGATGATGGCGACCCTGCGGCACGTATGCGTGCGCAACAGATGACGGACAATCTCGAACGCGCCGCCATAATTGTCGACAATGAGCGAGGGGACCCCCTCAACGGCCAGGCCCAGAGAAACGACCGGCACATCGGGCAGACTGCGGACGAGCTGCTTGGTCGCCTTGACGCCCAGATGGTGCTGAATGGTCGAGGCGCACACGAGGAATCCATCCATGTGCGCAATGTCGGCCAGACGGAAGCTGATCCGGAACTGGCGCTCATAGACGTCGTTCTCACCGGACAGGCCGCCGCGCAGAAAGACAACACGATCACCCCGCTGGCGCGCTGCGGCCAGCACGCCATCACACAAGGGCAGCGTAAACGACGATTCAAGCTCTGAAACCAGCACGCCGAGCACGCGCATTTATTGGTTCCTCAAAATAACGACCGATCACTCACTGAAGCACGCTGATAATCTGGAATAACAAAGCTGCGAGGCTTGCCGCTTCTAGCACGCATCCTGCCGTGAACCGAATGGAATATCAATGATTCGTTGAGCGATTTGCGAAACGAGGCACACCGGGCTCCGGACGCCGGTCAAACCGTGTCCGGATTTCGCTTGTCCGTCTCGCGTCCCGTGCGGCTTGTTACTCCTGGCTTATCCGCCTTCCAGATAGGCCGCGCGAACCTCGGGGCTGGCCAGCAATTCCTTGCCGGTGCCGGAGAGCGTGATCTGCCCGTGCTGCATGACGTAGCCGCGATGCGCCGCACGCAAGGCGTGATGCGCATTCTGTTCGATGAGC
>Ga0316604_10003560_pt1 | contig 10844 bp, 11 predicted proteins | sample OWC_soil_day20_C_FD_207650 | JGI IMG/M metagenome (GOLD analysis project Ga0316604, IMG submission 207650) | Wetland soil microbial communities from Old Woman Creek delta, Ohio, United States - OWC_soil_day20_CT | ecosystem: Environmental > Terrestrial > Soil > Wetlands | place: USA: Ohio... | reverse complement strand
ACAGTCAAATGAAAAAGAACAATCAGTTGTTAGTTGCAGCATTAGGCCTGTTAATGGCCAGCTGCGGTGCCGGCGGTCAAAAAAAGACGCCCGGTGGCGTAGATTATATCGTTCATAAATCAGGTAGTGGTGCGCAGCTTAAAGTGGGTGACACTGTGCTGATGAACATATACCAGAAGCTGAATGATTCCCTTCTGGCTAAATCTGCTGATAGAAGCAATGGTGCGCCAGTTCCTGTACTGATCCAGAAGTCTCAGCAGAAATGGGACCTGATGGACGGTTTGGCTTCTCTGAAAGAAGGTGATAGCGCTACTTTTGCTATTCCTATAGATTCCCTGCCTCAGCCACGTCCTCCTTTTGCTAAGAAAGGTGACAAGCTGAACGTTACTTTCGTGGTAGTAAGCAAATATTCCTCTGCTAAACAACTGGCGGAAGATCAGAAACTGATCAAGGAATACACTGCTAAAAATAACCTGCAGGTTACTCCTACTGCTGAAGGTGTGTATGTAGCTACCCAGGTAGCTGGTGGTGGCGAACAGCCTCAGCCAGGTGATACCGTTGTGGTAAACTACACTGGTAAATTGCTGAATGGTAAAGTTTTCGATTCTTCTGTTGATTCTACAATCAACCCAGGTAGAAAACTGGAACCTATCCGTTTCCCAATTGGTAAAGGTTATGTAATTAAAGGTTGGGATGCTGGTATCGCTTCTCTGAAGAAAGGTACAAAAGCTATCCTGATCCTGCCTTCTGGTCTGGGTTATGGTTTACAGCCAACTCCGATGATCCCTTCTAACTCCGTACTGGTGTTTGATGTGGAACTGCTGGATATCAAGAAACCAACTGCTGCGCCTGCGGTTACTGCTGCACCGGCTGCACCAGCTAAGAAGAAATAGTAATTAGCTTCTTATAGAAAAAAGAAACCGTCTCATAAGTCAATTATGAGGCGGTTTTTTATTACAGCCTCATGCAGTTATCCTTAGGCCTGTGCTGATGTGTAGTTCAGCTTTTGTTTTACTTTCTTGTCCACCTCTTCCTTATCGTCCAGTGCGGCGTTGCTCTAAAGCACAGAAAGATGAGAAATGATTTGCTATTTTTAAACTATATAACACTTTTGCCGCCAAAAGACGAAATTCCCGAATTGCCAGGCTCTGAATGAGATTACAGTTTTAGTGAGGAGAATGGAATAACCAAAGTCGATATTACCATTTTTAATGAATTGGTTGAACGTATGGAAAAATTGACGGAAGGCTTCAGGATCGGATGCTCATTGATGTTGAAAAATCCGGACGATCTGTTCGCCGATTCATCGCAGAATTAATTGAAACAAAATAAACCCAAAATAAAAATCATGAGAGCAATTAATCCCTGGATCAACTTCAATGGCAATGCCGAAGAAGCATTCACTTTTTACAAATCAGTTTTTGGTGGCGAGTTTACAAAAATTACCCGTTTTAAAGACTTATCAGGCCCCGGGTTGCAGGTAGCCGAAGAGGAGGCAAATAAAATAATGTACATCGGCTTGCCACTAGGCAAAAACAATGTGTTAATAGCCAACGATGTTCCCGGATTTTTGGGGCCGGTAAGCGAAAATGAAAACCGGTCTAAAATATACGTGAATGCCGAAAGCCGGGAAGAAGCAGATAAAATATTTAACGGATTATCAGCAGGCGGAGAAGTGGAAGGGCCCATTGGCGACAGCCCATGGGGTACCTATGCCGGAATGTTCAGGGATAAATATGGTATTGAATGGATTGTAGAGTTTGACCCGGGTTATAACGGGTAGGGTTAACAGTGTCCTTTCAGTGGCGCACGCGTGCCGCGTGTGTAGAAACGGTAACTCCCAACCAAAGAGGCTGCCCCTTTCGGAACAGCCTCTTTTCGCTGAAAATGGTTTTCATCTTCGTTGGTGAATTCCCTCTTTCATGAATGTTTTTCGCTGAAAATGGTTTTCATACCTATTGGTGAACTCCCTTATTCATGAATGTTTTTATTGAAAATGGTTTTTATCTTTTTGTTGAAAATGGTTTTCATCCCCATTATCCCGCATATCCATCTACCAGTACCTCATACAACTTACTCTTCAGATCTTCCAGCGACACATCCTGTACTAAGTTGCCATCTTCAGCATAAGAGATCGTTCCCCTTTCTTCTGATACCACAATAGCGAGGTTATCACTGTGTTCCGTAATCCCAACAGCAGAGCGATGTCTTAAACCTACCTGCATGGGAAGGTTCGGATTTTCTGACACCGGAAGAATCACCTTGGCGGCCAGGATCTTGTTTCCTACGATGATGAGCGCGCCATCATGCAACGGACTGCCTTTGCAGAAAATGCTTTCCAACAGTTTTGCATTGATATTACTATCGAGAGAGATGCTGGAAGCGGTATCAAATTTCACACGATAAGAGTTGGACAACACGATCAGGGCACCTGTAGAGGTGGCAGCCATGCGGCTGACAGCGGTTACTACTTCGTCGATGATGTTTTCTTCTTCTTTATAGCTTTTGAATTTATCAGGTAAGAAGAGCTTTGTAAAGAAGCTATCTTTGCTCAGCGGTGCTTTTTTACCTAATACCAGCAGGAACTTGCGGATTTCGGGTTGAAAGATGATGATAATGGCGATCAGACCGATATTGATAAAGTTCTGCAGGATCAGGGTGAGGATCGGCATGTGCAGGAGCTCCACCATGAAATAGGCGAAGTATACCATGAGCAGGCCAACGAATATATTGAATGCCAGACTGCCTTTGAGCAGGCGATAGAGCTGTATCACAAGGAAGATTACAATCGCCAGGTCAAGGACATTTAACCAGTTGTAACGGTATCCGTAAAATTGAAACAAGTCATCCATAGATTGTAAAAATAGTGAATATTAAATAGATATGGTTTAAATAGGAAATTCATTCCCAGGCATGAAGTGCTAAAACTGCATGTTTTTTAAAGTGGGTTTATTTCAGGCATTTTTAGGCAGAAACCTTTTAGCGGCTTTTAGAGACCTTTCATGTACTGATGTATCTTCACTGCTTCTACCGCAGCCTTCACATCATGTACCCTTAATATATGCGCGCCTGCCTGTAGGGAAAGTGTATTCAACACCGTTGTCCCGTTCAGCGCTTCCGCTGGTGTATTTTCCAGCAATTTATAAATCATCGATTTTCTGGAAATGCCAATCAATAAAGGGCAATCCAATATATGAAAAGCATCTGTGTTTTTCAAAAGTGTATAATTATGTGCAATGGTTTTTCCAAAACCAAATCCCGGGTCAATGATCAGGTCTTTGATTCCTGCCTGTAAGCATTCCGCTTTCTTTTGTATAAAATAATCCAGTACTTCCCGTGTCACATCTTCATACTGTGGCTGGTGCTGCATGCTCGCGGGCGTTCCCTGCATATGCATAGCAATATATGGTGCTTTTGTAGCTGCCGCCACTGCGATCATATCAGGATCCATATCTCCGGCACTGATATCATTGATAATCGCTGCTCCCGCAGCCATACACTGTTCTGCTACCTTTGCATAGTAGGTGTCGATAGAGATAATGACGTCCGGAAACTGCGCTACCAGTGCCTCGATAGCCGGTATCAGCCTGTCAATTTCCGTTTCTTTTCCTACAGTCAATGATCCTGGCCGGGTACTTTGAGCCCCTATATCCAGTATTTTAGCGCCTTCTGCCAGGTGCTGCGCTGCCTTTTCCAGTATTGCATCCAATTGTTTGGTGCGGCTGTCAGCAAAAAAAGAATCATCAGTGATATTGATGATCCCCATCACCACCGGGGTTGACAGATCCAGTAATTTGCCTTTACAGTTAATTGTACTCATAATTGCCATTCCTCCTTTCCGTTTATCCTGTTTGCGTATTATTGATTATTTTGCCTTGCAAATTTAGCTATAATGTGTTGATGTGCCGACAGGTAAACGGACACAATAAATTAAATTATCCATGAAATTTCTCCTTAACCTATTAAGAATCATTGTAGGGGTGTTGTTCATCTTCTCCGGTCTGATCAAAGCGAACGATCCGCTGGGCCTGAGTTACAAAATGGACGAATTTTTTGAAGTATTGCACCTGGGCTTTATGTCGCACTACTCGCTGGTATACTCAGTGGCCATGAATACATTTGAAATTGTGTGTGGCGTGGCGATACTACTGGGGTATAGAATGCGGCTGTTTTCGTGGCTCATATTGCTGCTCATAGCGTTCTTTACGTTTCTCACGGCGTATGCGCTGTTTAGCGGTACTGTGCGTGAGTGTGGCTGTTTTGGGGATTGTATCAAGTTGTCTCCGGCAGAAACTTTCTGGAAAGATGTGGCTTTGCTGGTGATGATCCTTGTCATCTTCCTGTATAGAAGTAAGATCGGCCCATTGTTCGGTACCAGGGCCAATGGAGCATTGATGCTGTTGTCACTGGTCTTTTCATTAGGTATTCAGTGGTATACGCTGGCGCATTTGCCAGTGGTGGATTGCCTGGGATATAAGGTGGGTAATAATATTCCTGAGAAGATGAAATTGCCGCCGGGTGCACATCCGGATGTATTTGAGACGGTGCTGATCTATAAAAAGGATGGTAAAGAAAAGGAGTTTACGACAGAGAATTTCCCATGGAACGACAGTACCTGGGTGTATGTAGACAGAAAGGACAAATTGATACAGGAAGGTGATGGTGAGCCACCGATCAAGGATTTCATACTCACAGATTTTGAAGGGGGGAACCAGACGGAGGCGATTTTGTCTGAGACCATGCCGGTGTATTTGTTCCTGGTGAAGGATGTGAAGGAGGCAGGAAAAGGTTGGGATGAGAAAATACATGCGTTGCAACAGCAACAGGCGCAGGGTAAATGTTATATTTATGGAGTGACGGCTTCTACGAAGGATCAGGTGGATGGTTTTGTGAAGGCCCATGGGTTGCAGTTCCAGTTTTTGAATATGGATGGAACAGCGATCAAGACGGCTGGTAGGGCGAATCCTTGTTTGATCCTTTTGGAAAAAGGGACGATTAAGGGGAAGTGGCATTATCATGATATTCCATAAAAGAGTAGTTGCTCTTTCCTGAAAATGGATGTAAGCCTGCGGGATATTTGATATTGCCGGCGAAAGGGCCGGTTTACGGAATGTAGAGGTATCGCAATTTGCCATTTGCTATAGACAGATTATGCTGAGATTTTTCTTACGGAAAATAGCTTACGGAATACTGGTGCTACTCGGTGTAGTGGCACTGGTATTTTTTTTATTCAATGTGCTGCCGGGGGATCCTGCGAGATTGACCCTTGGCCAGAGGGCAGATGTGGCGTCGTTGGAGAATGTGCGGAAGGAGTTGCATCTGGATAAGCCGGTAGCGGTACAGTTTCTCTTGTACCTGAATGACTTATCGCCCATTTCGGTGCATGCACAGGAAGAGGCGGCTAATTTACACTATATAAGTCTCCTGCATTTAAGTGGGGATCGACTGCTGGTATTGAAGACACCTTATTTAAGAAGATCCTACCAGGGAAAGAAGGATGTGTGGGAAATGCTTACAGAAGCGCTGCCAGGTACATTGGTTTTGTCCATAGCGGCCATCCTGTTTGCAACCATAGCGGGGATCGGGTTAGGGATTTTATCAGCCGTAAAAAAGGATACCTGGATGGATACGGGGGCGGTATTTGGCAGTGTGGTCGGGATATCGGCGCCATCGTTTTTTATGGGAATAGTGCTGGCGTATATGTTTGGCTTTGTACTGAGTGATTATACAGGGCTGCATATGACGGGGAGTTTGTTTGATTATGACGCCTTTTCGGGGAGAACGCTGACATTAAAGAACTTGATTTTACCCGCTATTACATTGGGTATCCGGCCATTGGCGATCATTGTGCAGTTGACAAGGGGAGCGATGCTGGATGTATTGCACCAGGATTATATCCGTACGGCCTATGCCAAAGGCCTGCAGAAAAGGACGGTGATTTTCAGACATGCTTTGCGGAATGCCCTGAACCCGGTGGTGACGGCAATTACGGGGTGGTTTGCAGAGTTGTTGGCCGGGGCGTTTTTTGTGGAATATATATTTGGATGGAAGGGGATCGGGAAAATGACGGTGGATGCGTTGGAGAAGTTTGATTTTCCTGTGCTGATGGGGGCGGTGTTGTTTACGGCGGGGATATTTGTGGTAATTAATCTATTGGCAGATGTGTTGTATAGCGCGATTGATCCGAGAATTAAATTATAAATTGTGTTGTAAATCAAGGCCCTAAGGGGCCTTTTTTATTTTAATCTACTTTTTTAAAAAAAAGTGGGCATCTTTTGTAACAAACCCTTCCACGAGTCGTCTTCCTTATATAAACGCACTGGTATAAACATATGTCTCTTGCAATATTTGAATCACAAGTCGTCCCGGTCAGGCAAAAGCTCTATCGCTTTGCTTACCACCTGCTGGGAAACGAAGAAGACGCAAGGGACATTACCCAGGATGCGATGGTGAAGGTCTGGCAACAGAAAGACCGCATGGCCGAGCTGCAGAACATGGAAGCATGGTGCATGCGAATAGTCAGAAACCTGGCTTTGGATAAGCTAAAATCCAAAAAGCACCGTAGAGCAGAAGAGCTGGACAAAGCTGTCGAAATAGCTGTCACACATCAGGACAATCCGCATGAAGCAGCTGCGAAGCAGGATGTCATGAACAGCGTCCATCGGATCATGCGGGCGTTGCCGGAAAAATACCGTACTATTATGCAGCTGCGTGATATAGACGGTCATACTTATCAGGAAATCGCTGATATTCTGGAACTCGACCTAAGTGACGTGAAAGTGAATTTACATCGTGCCCGCAAATCAGTACGTGAACAATTACAAAAACTGCAAGTGTATGGAGTATAATGAGATCAGAGGATTGCTAACCCGGTATTGGGAAGGAGAAACTTCGCTGGAAGAAGAGGACCTGTTGCGCAGTTTTTTTGCTGAGAATCGACAGGGATTGCCTGCGGATTTGCAGGAGGCAGCGCCGCTGTTCGGGTATTTTGCTGCAGAAGCAGGGAAGGAGGTGCCGGAAATGGGATGGGAGATATTGGAAGGAATGAAGGAGGAGCCGGAGGTAGCAGGTGAGATGGCGGAAGAAGTGAGGGAAGGGCTGGAGGTAGCAGGTAAGATGCCGGAAGAAATGAGAGAGGTACCGGAGGTAGGAAGTCAGATGCCGGAAGCCGTGAGGGAGGTGCCGGAGGTGAATGCTGAAGTCGTTGAGGAAAATACATCCCGGTCTACGGTAATTGTTTCCATGCCTCGTCCTTACCAGCACTGGATGAAATATGCGGCGGTATTGCTTTTAGGAGTAGGATTGGTATATAGCGGCCGTCAGTTCAAAACAAAACATGAGGAAGGTAGTAATCCTGATAGGATGGCGCAGGCCTTGAACCAGGCTGATACCTATGAAGATTCTAAAGAAGCATATGCTGCGACAAAGAAAGCGTTGGAGTTGTTGGCGAAGAACCTGAATAAGGGGACGGCACAGGCGAAGAAGATCGCTTATTTTAATGAGGCGACAGAGTATATAAAGGCGGATTAGGGGAAATAAATGAAGTAGTAGCTTATATCGACGCGGAAGAGCAAATGAGGTAGTCGCTATTTCAGATTTGAAGAAATAAATGGGGTAGTCGCTATATCAAAGCGAATGAGCAAATGAGGTAGTCGTTATTTGAGATTGGAAGAAATAAATGAAGTAGTAGTTTATCGAAGCGGATAAAAAAATGATGCCGCAGCTTATATCATATAAAAAACTCGTTAAAACCCTGAAAAGTCAGGCGATTAATGATTTGAGAGAACTTGGAACGTAACAAAGACAAATCTGGCCATTCTAATTCCTTTATTATAAAATTTAAACAATGAAACGGTTATGTTTATTGCTGTTGCTAATAACAGCAGGTACGGGCCTTTTTGCCCAACAGGTAAGTGTGATCGACCGCTTTTTTCAAAAGTATGAAAACGACCAGAGCTTTACCCTGGTCAGCGTCACACCGAAAATGTTCTCCATGTTCAGCAAATTTGATATCAATTCTGCTGAAGGGAAAAGCTTTATGACGATTGTCAAAAAGCTCAAAGGACTGAGAATCCTTGTAAAAGAAAACGCCAAAGAAGGGAGTAAACTTTACCAGGAAGCGGCTTCCATGCTCACGAAAGAGTACGAAGAATTAATGACCGTACGCAGTGACGGAGAGCTTGTAAAATTCATGGTAAAAGAAAACAGTAAGGGAAATATTGCGGAATTAGTCATGCTCGTGGGTGGCAAGGATGAATTCGTCGCAATGAGCCTCTTAGGTGATATCGACCTGAACGAAATCAGCCAGATTGCCAATGATGTGAATATTGGCGGTATGGATAAATTGAAAGCGTTAAACAAGAAGTAAGTATTAAACAGGAAAAGTGTGCGGTAACTAACGCATAGATGATTAAGCCCTCCGTAAGGAAAGCACTGAAATCTGGAGGTGTTCAATAGCTAAAGCACAGAATGAGAAAGTTAGAAACGGAAGTACTGAATGAGAAAATGTTCAATAGCTAAAGCACTGAGTTAAAAAAAGCATTACCTAAATCGCTCTGAATTAAAAACAACCCTTATGAAACATTGCCTTGTATTATCAATCGTATGCTGCTTATTGCTGGGTACAAGCACTACACACGCACAGGATCGCCTGCTCACACAATTCTACAATGCCCATAGAGGCGTAGCCCTGACTTTAAAAATGGGTATTGGCAGATTGCCGCTACGCATAGTAAGAGGCTTTATTCCAAATGAGCAGGGTGAAGACGGTGTAAATGCAAAGAAACTTTTCTCAAAGATCCGCAAGATGAAGGTCTATATCATGCAGGGATATGACGGGCCTATTCCGGGCAGTGACCTGACAAGCCTGAAACAAAAGCTGATCGACAAAGAAAACTTTGATTTACTGATGGAAGTAAGGGATCATGGAAATATAGTGCATGTACTGAATAAGGGGACGGAGGAAAATCTGGGGAATGTGGTGTTATTGATTCAGGATGAGAAAGACATGATCATGGTGCATTTACATACCAGTTTGCGTTTTGAGGATATCAATGGGTTGATTAAGGAGTTTAATAAGAAGCCAAAGGCAATGGCTAGTTTATAGTCCACAACCGGTAGAGAGCATTAGCTGCAGCTAATGTTTTCGCCGTTTAGAGAAGATGTTAAATCAGAAAAAAAATGACCCTACCGGATCACCATTTTGTTTGCCAGAGATTCGCTCAGGAACTTATACGAGAAAAAAAATGACCCTTACGGATCACCACTTTCTTAACCAGGGATTCATTCAGGACAACTAATCCTTACCGGATCACCACCTCCCTCACCACCTGCTCACCCAGCATCTCATTCACCAACTTAATAATCTTATCTTTTGAATAGGAGAGTTCCTGCTTCAATGGCGCTACACTGGTAGAGATCAACAACTTCCCATCTATCAGCTGAATACTTTCGGTATACCTGGAAATCGTCTTACCCATAATTTGTTCCCAATTCTCCCTGATCCGTACTTCTGTAAGCCGTGGTTTCATCCGGCTTTTGTCCATAAAATCTCTGAGGGCATCTCCCATTGTCGTAATACCGTAGCGCATGCGGCAAAGATACGGATTACTCCATCTCTACCAATTGAAAACCTGCTTCTTTTTCATTAAATGCATCGAGTAATCTTGTAGCATGTGTATCAGTGATAAACACCTGTCCATACTCAGTACCGCTTACCAGCTGTATAAGCCGTGAAACACGCTCCTGGTCCAGTTTTTCAAACACATCATCGAGCAACAGTAATGGTGCAAAGCCTTTGTGTTTTCTAATCACTTCATACTGCGCCAGTTTCAGTGCAAATAAAAAACTTTTACGCTGTCCCTGCGATGCGCTTGTTTTCATAGCATGGTCATCCAACAGAAACAGCAGATCATCTCTGTGAATACCACCTGTAGTACGCTGCATCATTGTATCCTTATAGCGATTCGCATGCAGTAGTTGTGCGAAAGACTGCTCATGAAGGCCGCAGAGATAATGAATGTTCACCACTTCATGCTGGCCGGCGATATAATCATATAATAATTGTACCTGTTGTATGAATGCCGGCAAAAAATTTCTGCGCCATTCATATATAGGTGTACCATGTTGAATCAGCTGATCGTCAAAAACATCGAGCAGGAGGTCCTGGCCGGCGGCAGGGGGGGCTTTGAGCAGACTGTTGCGCTGCTGTAGGATCTTTTGGTAAGAAATGAGATGATCGAGGTAGCCGGGGTGTAGCTGACAGAGCAGGGCATCCAGCCACTTCCGGCGTTCTTCGCTACCTCCCAGGATGATTTCGGCATCGTCGGGGGCGATCATGACAGCGGGAAACTTCCCGATATGCATGGAGAAGCGCTCATATGATTCGTCATTGAGTACTATGTCCTTTTTGCCGTCTTTGACGGTGCATACGATATGTTCTTCATGGCCTTCCTTGTCGAGCAGGGCGTCGATACGGAAGCCATTGGTGTTGTATTGGGTATTCTGGGCTTCGCTGCTGGTAAAGTAGCTTTTGGTGAAGCAGAGGTAGTAAATGGCATCCAGGAGGTTCGTCTTGCCGGAGCCGTTGCGCCCGGTAATGCCAACGATCCTTTGGGTAAACCGGTGATCAGCCCGGGTATAGTTCTTAAATTGTACTAATGTTATCTTTTTGAGCGACAGCAAATTATATTTTTTTTAACGCCTATATGGCAGGTGCCTATTATATTATTATGGTATGTATTTCCAGCAAAGTTGCAAAGTATTTAGTTTTTAGGATTTTCCTGTTATATTTGCGGACAAATTAAGAAACAGTGGCTACAAAAACAGACGTAAAGACGAAGTTC
>Ga0316604_10003559_pt1 | contig 10850 bp, 7 predicted proteins | sample OWC_soil_day20_C_FD_207650 | JGI IMG/M metagenome (GOLD analysis project Ga0316604, IMG submission 207650) | Wetland soil microbial communities from Old Woman Creek delta, Ohio, United States - OWC_soil_day20_CT | ecosystem: Environmental > Terrestrial > Soil > Wetlands | place: USA: Ohio... | reverse complement strand
CTGAATGAAAAACGAAATATTACCAAAACCGGGCAAGCTCTTTTTATTTCGCAACCTGCGTTGACAACGAGATTGCAACAGATCGAAGAAGAAGTAGGTTCGAAATTACTTTACCGTTCTGGCAAAGGAATTCACTTTACGCCACAGGGGGAATTTCTTGCCAAGTGTTCAACTGAGATGCTGATTCGTATTAAAGAGATCAAGGATCAGATTTCCAACATGCATGAAGATGTCCGAGGAACTTTGCGAATCGCGGCTTCCTACTACATGACGAAATATAAGCTCCCGCAGCTGTTGAAAGGCTTTAAGTCAAAATACCCTTTAGTGGAATTCAAGGTGGCTACTACCTGGAGCAAAGAGGTCATGAATCTGGTTCGCAATCAGGAAGCTCATGTCGGGTTTGTCCGGGGTAATTATGCCTGGCCGGATGAAAAGAAACTGCTTTTCGAAGAAACCATGTGCATTGCATCGACAGAACCAATTTCGCTTGCTGACCTGCCCACACTGCCAAGAATCTGCTATCGTTCGGATGATTCCATACAAATCCTGGTTGATAATTGGTGGCGAGAACACTTTACGGTCCCGCCCCTGGTAAGCATGGAAGTGGATCGGGTTGGCACTTGCAAGGATATGGTCCTGAACGGACTCGGGTATGCGATCCTGCCGAGTCTGATACTGGAAAAAACAACCAACATTTATTCTCAGGTCATTACGAATCGAGAGAAGGAACCCATCCTGCGCAAGACTTTTTTGATTTATCAAAGGGAACTGTCTGACATCAAGGTAGTCAAAGCATTTGTCAGCTTCGTCGATGAGGTTGATTTTCTCTCACTGTAGCAGCGCAGACGAAGCGGCGAAAATGCAAAAGCGCCGCGACCGTGGCCGACATTTCGGCTGCGGTGGCGGCGCTATATGGTTTTCTCTTTTTTTTCGCGCTTTATACAGCACTACACTATTGCGGAATTTTGACAACCTTCTTGCATCGCTGATGGTTCGGCGTCATGCACGTAATCAAGCCCCCACTGGCAAAGTGTGGCCAAAATGGGTAATAGACTCTTGCCGGACTCAGTAAGCGAGTATTCCACTTTTGGCGGTATCTGCGTGTAAATGAATCGTTTGACCAAGCCGCATTCTTCTAATTCTCTAAGTTGCTGCGTCAGCATTTTTTGTGTAACCTGCGGCAATGTCCTCTTTAGTTCACTAAACCGCAAGGTGTCTTCGCCTAAATGCCACAGAATGAGCGATTTCCATTTTCCTCCGATGAGATCCAACGTTAATTCCATCGAACATTGATATTCTATGTTCCTAAATTTGATCATGCATTCCCACTCCTCAAGTTCCGTCGGTATACAAACGGTTACTACCGCACCAATAAGTGCGTACTTGTCAAAAACAACGCTAATGCTACTATTATAGCATAGATTATTTTCTATAGAGCAACATCTTTAGGAGGAATGAAAATGAGTGAGTACGTCCAATGGCATCGTGATACTCTCGGAGAAAAACTAGTGAAGGCGCTTACCCAAAACAACTTTACCGCTACTTATGTTCCCACCCGCGAGGAAGCTGTCGACAAGTTGCTTGAACTGATCCCTCTCGATGCCTCTATCGGTTTTGGCGGGTCGGTAACCTTAGACCAGCTGGGAGTGATCGCAAAACTCGAAGGGCGTGGGAATCCTGTCCTGAATTACACGAAGCCCGGACTCAGTCAGCAGGAGATACGCGCCATCCGGCGTCAGCACCTGTTATCGGATGTATATTTGTCAGGAACGAATGCGGTGACGCTCGACGGCAAGCTGGTAAATGTTGATGCGACCGGCAACCGTGTAGGCGCGATGCTGTTTGGCCCGGATAAAGTCTTCATTGTCGTTGGCATTAATAAAATTGTTCATGACGTAGCCGAGGCAGAAAACCGCGTGAAGCTCTGGGCCTCGCCGCCCAACAACAAACGACTCGGTTACCCCAATCCCTGCGCCCAGACAGGCGTATGTGTAGACTGCCAGGGTCCGAGTCGAATATGCAACATCACCACCATCATGCATAAAAAGCCCCGGCTAACCGATGTTCACGTTATCGTCGTGGGAGAAGAACTGGGTCTATGATTCATCTTAACTAACTAATGCCTTGGAGTCCCAATCCAGTGCTAAGACTGTGTCAACCAACTCCGGATCAAATTGTTGTCCTTTGTTCTTCAGCAGTTCCTGCCGGGCCGCTTCGATGCTTTTCCCCTTACAGTATGGACGATCCATCATCATGGCGTCCAGAGCATCAGCAATAGCGCAAATGCGCGCCAAAAGTGGTATTTCCTTGCCCATCAGCCCTAATGGATACCCCATCCCATCAAATCGCTCATGGTGCAAAAGTACTACATCGGCTGCTTTCTGTAAAATCGGATCCTCTTTAATCAAATCATACCCAATCCGAGAATGGTGTTTAATCAGTTCATATTCCTCTGGCGTCAGCGCCTCTGCCTTTAAAAGAATCGTATCGCCCAGCGATAATTTCCCAACGTCATGCAATAAGGTACCCAAATTCAATGTGACCATTTCCTGTTGCGTCAACTCTACGCCCTTCGCTAATTCCATCGCGATTCGGTTTACACGCAAAGAATGCTGAATCGTCAAGGGGTCCCAAATTTCCAAGGCATGCAGAAAGGCCAACACAGTCGGCTCATAAAATTGCGGCAAAAAGTGGTTTGATCCTTGGAAAAAACGATCCAAAAATTTTCGGATTACCTCGGCTTTCATCCCTGGATTTCGCACTCCCAAGTCAATTGGCGCCATGTTCTCCCGTGATTCGTTAAAGACACATACATAGTTGCGTCCGGAATCTTTGGCGCGATATAAAGCAAGGTCCGCCTGTCGAAACAGTTCTTGCAAAGTATCTCCCTTTTCACTGGAAGACACGCCAACGCTAACAGTAAGCTTTTCCATTTTTGGCAGCCCCGTATGAAATTCGTAGTTTTCTACAGCTATCCGCAATTGTTCCGCCACTTCCCCTGCCTGCTGTTTTGCCGTATCAGGCAATAAAACAATAAATTCTTCACCACCAAATCGTCCTATCACATCCTGCTCCCGCAAACAGCAATGCAACACCGCCACCAAGTCTTTCAAGACCTGATCCCCTGCCTCGTGTCCGTTAAGATCGTTGTATTTGCGAAAATGGTCAATATCAATCAACAGCAGACTAATATGTTCCTCACGCGTTTCCAACCATTCCGTAGCCAGCTTTCTGACATAAGTAATGGTATAAGCCCCCGTCAATCCATCATGTTGCGCAAAATTCTCCAAGCGACGATTGGTCGTAACAAACTGTTCAAACGCGCGATTTTTCGCTACCTCGATTCGGCGGATATTCCGCAAAGAATAGCGGTAGAAAGAAAACCCCATGACACCGCCGACCCCACCGCCTAACAATCCGGCGATCAGCGACCAAAGTAATATAAGATCGAACCGGCTGTCGACACGCAGCAATCCCAAGACACCCGTACCAGTTTGCAGCCCAACCTTTGTGGTGAACGTCAACGGCAGAAACGGGCGTGCTATTGATTCCTGATACATTAGCTGCGACGTTGCATCATAATAAGAAATGCCGATAATTGAAGGAAATAGTTGTTGGTACTTACTCAACTCTAAATGTTTAAAAATAGAAGGCGCCCCTAACGAGGAAGTTTCTGTTACCGACTGCTGTATTCGTTCCATTAGCAGCATCCCATAACGTTTGGCATCTATCTGTTCGCGGTCCCATTCATGTAAAAAGCACAGCGTGGCCGGTACTACCGCCAGAAACAAGGTCAACCCATAAGCAATCCACTTTGCTCGAGCTCTCGAACTTAGTTGTTGGTATTGCAGCATTATTTTAGTCTCCCCTCAATACTGGGAGTGCTTCAGCAGCAGCTATACCCTCGCATCCGGCGTCCAGGCATGTAAGAAGTAAAAACAAAAAACTGCGCCGTCGCCTCCGACAATGATTTCTGAAAAATAAAAATAAATCCCTTTCCTGTTCCAGTTATTATAATGACTACGAAGCCAAGCTCCCGAGAAATTGCACCTCCCTGTACAGCTCTGAGCACGCTATTCGTTCCAATACCACCAAGAACTCCCAATGCCTTTTATATTTCACAGCTAATTGCGGTGTTAGCGCAAGCGTAGATTTTACTGTAAAAAAAACCAAAAGGGACAGATCGCAGATCTGTCCCTTTCGGTAATCTTGCAACCTGGCAATCATCAGCGCGTCAGCGCCCTTAGACCCATGGCTTTGCGTCCCTGCCTTTCGGCAGGTTTGCCAATTATTTCTTTGATTTATTTAAAATGATATATAAATTGGGGCTTTCTGTCAACTTGTTTTTTCATTTGAAATTAAGAAGTGTTCCTTGGCATTTTTCGCGCTTTCATAGCCATTTTGCACAAAATAGCTGTGTTTATTTGTCAAATAATTATGCGTTCGCACATATTTTTTTTTGGCTATCGATTTTGTCAGTGCTTATTTGTGCTGTCTTTCGGGTCACTCATCCACATAACATTAAGGGGTTGTCGGCTTACAAGTCTTTTAAATTTATATTTTGGATATCCAACCATGACAGCTCCTGTGATTTTATAGTTCTCTGGAATGCGAAATAAATCTAATAGTGGCTTGTACTCGCTAAATGCGCACATTTCAAATAAGCCCGCCCAGCATGATCCTAACCCAAGCGCTGGAGCGAAAAGTTCAAGATATGCCAAAGAAAATATAGTATTGTCACGAGCTTTGGCAAGTCCATTTTCGCTAATCGCTAAAATGAAACTCGGCGCCTTTCTCAATATAGTATCCATGCCTTTTTCACGGAACATTCGAAGGTGATAGGGAAAACTCCAATGAGTTATAGCTTTTGTCTTTACTTCTTGCTCCATCCATTCGATCACAATTTCTGTCGCCCGTTCAATTACTTTCTTATCATCGACAACAATATAAGAGATTCCTTGCCGATTGCTGGCGGTCGGAGCGTAATGGGCAACATCAAGCAATTGCATCAGTTGTGCTTTAGAAACAGCAACGTCTTTGAAATATCGAGTGGATCGGCGTGAGCGCAGGAATTGATAGGCCTTTTCTGCATCAATAACGAGATTTGTTTTTAAGTCGACTTGGTCTGCCAAAATATATAGTAGGCACTTTATCGTTGCATAGTATCCATTTATATGCCAAGAGATACAAGAAAAGGCCATCATTCTTCAATCGATTTAAATAGATATTCCTCTATGAAATGGCAGGAATAATATAGATAGAACAGAAGATAAGTATAATTGGCAACAAAATCTCCCCGATCTTGCAAAAAGGATATCCTTAAATAAGTGTATCGTGTGATTAAAATTCGAAGGGACGGCTAACGTGCGAGTTGAGCAATTTATTGGCGGTGAAGCTGATTTTTCTCTCAGACACAAGTTACTGAACAGTATTTTACTTCTGGGCCTTTCACTTTCATTCTGGAGTTCTCTTATTAATTTCATCATCGAAATGCCTTCTTACGCAGTATGTACACCGGCTCTGACCGGCTTCTTTTTGGTAGGCCTCTACTATTTGTCTCGTGTTAAACGACACTATAACCTACCGATTGGGATGGCACTATTACTAATTGCAATTGCAGTTCCAATCTGCTGGTTTCAGACTGGAGGCAGCTTGGGTCGTGCCCCAATATACATTACCCTTTTTGTTCCAATGGTAGCGGTACTGTTGGTGGGAATGAAAAGAATTGCCGCAATTATTATGCTAATTATTCTTCCAGATAGCCTGATCTTCTGGGAGTTTTTTCATCCGTTGCCGCTACTTATGCCCATCAATTCAATTGAACGATACACCGACTTAGCTGTCACGCTGACCACATCTATCATTGCCAGCGCCACCGTCTTTAGCATAATTACCGGCTATTATATGCAAGAATACAGCCGGGCAAATATTTATCTGAAAAAGAGTTTGCAAGCTCAGCAAGATTTGCGCTTCTTGAGTTTCAACGACACATTAACCAGCACACACAACCGTGCTTGCTTTGAAGCGGAGCTATTGCAGCTAGAAAATGGAACCAACCAGCAAATTGGCGTATTCTTTTTCGATGTTGACGGGCTCAAGTTTGTAAATGATACCTTGGGACATGGGTGCGGTGACAAATTGCTGCAAAATGCAGCGGATTTTCTCAGGTCAATCTTTCTTGATGTTGGATCCATTTTCCGAATCGGCGGCGATGAATTTGTTATACTCCTTCAGAATACCGATGAAAAAACGCTGGAGCAGCTATATTCCAAGGCCCAAATGCGTTTACATGAAGATAGCTTGCAGAAAAACAATGCAGAAATTCCACTGCAGCTTTCCTTCGGTTACGGCTTCGGGTCTAATTGTGACGTACGCAATTTATCCAAGGAAGCTGAGGGGAAAATGTACCGGGAAAAAATTTCTCATAACGTCGGCTACAATAGCACAGTCATTCAGATTGTAGAAAAAATGCAGGCGGCCCGGGATAATAGCACAGCTTCTCATAGTGAAAGGATGGAAAATCTTCTCTTAAATTTTGCCAAATTAATCGGAATTGCTCCCTCAACAATGGCCGATCTAAAACTATTTGCCAGATTCCACGATATCGGCAAAGTGGGGGTTCCTGATCATATTTTGCTCAAACCTAGCGTATTGACCGAAGATGAACGGCTTGCGATGCAGAAGCACAGCGAAATCGGCTGCCGACTAGCCCATACCTCTTCCACTTTGTTACCAATAGCAAACTGGATTCTAAAACATCACGAATGGTGGAACGGCAAGGGATATCCGCTAGGCCTAGCGGGGAAAGAAATTCCTTTTGAGTGTAGAATTTTGGCAATCATTGATGGTTACGATGCCATGATCAGCGATAGGCCCTATCGAAAAGGGATGTCTCCTGGCGCCGCACTGAAAGAACTCAAGCGATGTGCCGGAAGTCAGTTCGATCCCAACCTCGCTTTGCGTTTTGTAGCTATGGTAGAAAATCAGGATATAGCTGTAAACATCATTTCCGATACGCGTGGGTGATTTCCCCGACTGGATTTAGCCATCATCCACGCCGCCCACTGCCGCTCTGGGCGTACTAGAAAACAGATAACCCCCCGCGAAGCTCACGGGGGGGGGTTATCTGTTTCACTCTCTTATTCTTAAAGTATCTGCGTATCTGCGTTTTTTAATACTCGTCAAAAATCCTCTGAATAGCGGCTGCATCATTGGTCTTCGTCAGAGCCAGCATCAGCAGGATGCGCGCTTTTTGCGGGTTCAGGGTATCCCCGGCGACAAAGCCGTATTTATCGTCATCCGCCACGCGAGTCACGATCCCATTGCCGACTCGTGAGCTTTTCACAACCGGAATCCCTTTTTTCGCCGCTTCTGCCAAAGCATCACGGGTGGCGGGGAAAATACTGCCATGTCCCATGCCTGCACTGACAATGCCTTTTGCATCGGCGGCAACTAGAGCATTGACCATATTCTTATCGCCATTGACATGGTTGTAGATAATCTCCACATAAGGCAGTTCCTTCAGTCCCGAGATGTCAAACTCAGTCATATAAGTATGTTTGCGGGTTGTTTCACGATAGAAATAAGGTTCGCCGTTCTGGATATAGCCCAGATAACCCAGTTCCGGACTCTTGAACGTTTCCACATGGGTCGTATTGGTTTTGGTCACATCTCGTGCGCCATTGATCTGATCGTTCATCCCGACCAGCACGCCTTTGCCTCTTGCTTTGGGGCTGCCGGCAAGGCGAACAGCATTCAAAAGATTGACCGGGCCGTCGGCGCTGATCGCCGTAGCCGGACGCATGGCGCCCACAAGTACAACCGGTTTATCGCTTTTCACGACGAGGTTGAGAAAATAGGCGGTCTCTTCGAGAGTATCCGTACCGTGCGTGATAACAATTCCATCCACCAAGGAACTGGCCAACAGTTCATTGACCCGGTTCGCCAGTTTCAACCAGACTTCGTGCGTCATGGCGAAACTACCGATATTGGCCACCTGCTCGCCGGAAACATTGGCGTACTGCTTGATTTCCGGCACTGCGTTGATCAAGATCTGCACACCGATTTCACCGGGATTGTAGCCGGTCATCTGTGTAGCGCTGCCGCCGCGTCCGGCTATGGTGCCCCCCGTGGCGAGAATAACGACGTTTGGCAAGCCTGCTGCCGCTGCGGCGGCAAATTGAGACAAAACCATGACCATACACAGGAACGCAATAACGAGAAGTTTCCGTTTCACACGCACACCTCCACTTTTTATTATCGACGTCGCGGTGATAGCCAACTCACGCCCGAAAAAAGTTCTACCGCCGAAACGAACGAATCTTCCCTGTTTCTGTACCAAGATTATTTCGCCATCAGCCGACTGGTTCCTGCATCCAGCCTGTCGCGCAGACTTTCCTTTGCGTTTTTATTGACAAACCACTAAACAGAAAGATAAAATTTCCCCAGGTACCCTGTTTAACGCAAGGATGGGAGGAATTTGTTTGAAAATGTCATGTTCTCGGTTTCTCCGCGTATTTTTTGTTTGCCTGACCGTGTTTGCCGCCGCGTCCATCGCCTCTGCCGCCGGTTATTCGGCGGATGTCGTGACGACCAGCAAAAGTGGCGTGACCCAGTCTAAAATGTGGGTATCGTATTCCCTCTGGGCCCAGCGCATGGAAATGGTTGCACAGCCCGACATGATTATCATCGTCCGCATGGACAAGAAACTAATCTGGAATATCAATACCAAAGAAAAACTGTATATGGAGATCGCTATGCGTCCCGGCATGGCCGCCAATACCATTGCCAGTGGTGAAAAATCCCCTGCTGAAGTGGAGCGAACGTATCTGCTCACTGAAACGGTGGAAGGACACGTTGCGGATAAATACCAGATCACCTATCAGTCCGGCAATGATCGTACGATTCATTTCATCTGGCTTCTCAAAGACAACAATCTGTTCCCGATCAAAACCCAGTATAAGGATTCTGTAACCGTATTCAAAAATCTGGTCTTCGAGGAACCTGCCGCTTCCATGTTCGAAGTTCCCGTCGGCTATCAAAAAATGTCGCTGCCGTTCATGCCGTAATTTTCCGTCCTTTACTTTAGGTTACAGTTTGATCTTGCATCCATCCTCCGCGATTTTCCGTTATTTCAGCACGTTATCTGACATGACCTCTGAGTTGGCGCCAGAGTCTACGGAAACGGCGAAAAATTGCAGAAGGATATCGCGTTCTCTTCATCAATCCATCAATGATTGTCACCCCATTAACAAAATTCAAAGTGTGAACTGCAATTATTTTTTTGTCCCAAAGCGGTTCTATATCATTAACACATTCCTCTTTATATTCTGTCTCGGTTAAAGTGATGATGTGATTAATTTTCATTCCGTAGCCATAAATTTTCGAACTGTTTTGCGAAGGACGATATAAATTACCATTATAAGAAAATATTTTTCCGGCGGGCCGTGCCGCTCGTACATCAGATACAATCGGATTTTTTACATGTGGTATCCAATTTCCCGAGAATAAATCCTCCGAAAAAAACAGAAATAATTCATCGAGAGACGACATTCCTTCATTTTCACAAATATTTACAAACAGCCACCATTTTCCCTGTTTTTGAAATATTGTCGCGTCATATGCCTGAACATTTTTCATAAGAGTCGTTACTTTTTCCCATTTCTCAGGGAAATCAATACACTTATATAAGTCAATCGTCTTGTTTGCTCCGGCTTCCGGAATCATATAGTATTCATCGTTATGCGAAAAAACAAATGGATACGACATATGGTACGGTTCTTCAATTATCTTCTTTGGAACTGAAGGGGTTCCACCCTCGTCAATTACGAAGCATGAAATATGGCCTCGATTGCTTTGCGCAGTAACTTCCTCGATAAAAACATAATGCTTTCGGTTTTCATAAATGACAAAGGGGTCCGCCCAAAATCGATCACGGGGCGGTATCATTTTTTTATAGCTCGATAATCTCGATATTAACGAAGAAAATTCATTACATTGGTTGATATCGAATAACAAAATATATTGGTCAAAATAGAAGACCTTCTTTACCTTCAAACAGATGATCTTTTGCAAATGTCGCAGCATCAAGCCAATCCATTCCGAGGTTTTGGGAATGGTGTGTTTTGTCTTGGAATAAAAAACCGGATGTTGGTTGTCTTGCCGCATTCTCTCAAAAAATGATTTTTCACCCAGCCTATGCAATTCCCGCAATTTCCGGAGGATAAATGTTGCTGTTTTCCAATAAATAACATTGTTATAGTTGCAAACGGACAATTTGTTGGTTTGCTCATAGGCCCTGCAAAGAATGCTTTCTTTTCCGCATTCTTCAGTGAGAATCCGCAGTGAGAAGTCGGTCTCGCCAAGTCCTTCAAAGACTTCCCTAAAGCTAGCTGCTCCACCGGGATATATTCCATTGTCACCGTGCTGATATGACCAAATTCCATATTTAGCACTAGATAGAACTTTCCCGCTCAAAGCGCCAAATCCCAATTTAATTAGAACATCCAGTTCATGCTCCTGTACCTTTTCACAATCTTCTTCACTGAAACTCTCCCCGCGCACCTGTTGGACGGGCCTTACAATCATACAGGGAATATTCGACGACAACAGCTGCAAGTTTTTCAGTTCAAAAGCATTCGGACTCAATTTATTCAGGCGTTGGTCCAGTTTCCAATATGCCGAAAGAAAGAATGTTTCAAATTTGCCATTTACAGTGGGATACTGATGGTTTTGAGGACGCAGTGAATCATCCTGCTTAATCAGTAAAATAATTTCTGCATAATCGCTACCCGTGATTTTTTCTATCATCATATAGGCCCACTGAGGGATTTGATAAGAATCGATTAATA
>Ga0316604_10003558_pt1 | contig 10851 bp, 12 predicted proteins | sample OWC_soil_day20_C_FD_207650 | JGI IMG/M metagenome (GOLD analysis project Ga0316604, IMG submission 207650) | Wetland soil microbial communities from Old Woman Creek delta, Ohio, United States - OWC_soil_day20_CT | ecosystem: Environmental > Terrestrial > Soil > Wetlands | place: USA: Ohio... | reverse complement strand
GGACCACGCGGGCACATCGTGGTCAATGAATTCATGCAGACCTCCGACCCGGATATCTATGCTGCCGGTGATGCTGTACAGACACAGGACCGCGTAATCCCCAGCCCGGTCAACATTCCAATGGGCGGTCCGGCCAACCGCCAGGGCCGCGTGGCCGCCGACCACATCTTCCTTGCCGACAAGGCCCGCCCTTATCCGGGATCGCTGGGAACCGCCATCGTGCGCGGCTTCAAGGTCGCAGCAGGCATCACGGGCTGGAGCGAGAAGCGGTTGCAAGCCGCTGGCAAACCCTATCAGACCGTGAGCGTGAATGATCAACACCACGCAGGCTATTACCCGGGAGCCAAGCCGCTGACCCTGAAGATCCTGTGGGAGCCGGAAACCGGCCGTCTGCTTGGTGCCCAGGCCACCGGTTTCGAAGGCATCGACAAGCGTCTGGATGTGATGGCCACGGCCATTCTCGGCGGCATGACCATTGATGACCTGTGTCATCTGGAACTGGCCTATGCCCCACCCTTCGGGTCGGCCAAGGATGTCATCAACCTTGCTGGCTTCGCTGCCTGCAACCGTCGTGATGGACTGGTACGGCACACCAGCGTGCTGCCAACCGACCCGCAGGTGCAGATTGTTGATGTGCGTCCCAAACCGCTGGCAGACGCCTATCCCACACCGGGCACGGTCATCAACATCCCCTTCCCGACCCTGCGTGCCAACCTCGACAAACTGGATCGTTCGCGCCCGGTCGTCACCGTCTGTGCCTTCGGCAAGATGAGCTATTTCGCGGCGCGCATCCTCGCTCAGGAAGGCTTTGACGTCACCAGTTTCAGCGGCGGACTCAAAGCCAATGTCGATCCGCGCTCACCCGCAAAACTGCCGACGGCATAGTTCCCTCCGCACACCACCGAGAGACAGAATACGGGAGGGGGCAGCAAGGCCGGCAAGCTATGCAATGCGTTCATCGTGACCGGTTGACGTACAAACCTTGCTCGCCAATAAAGCCTTTTGAATTCTCACCCGACAGGAGATCCGCATGGAAACCGTTGTCGTCATCGGCGCCAGTACCAACCCCGAGCGTTACTCGAACAAGGCCATCAAGATGCTGCTGGAGTATGGCCACAAGCCGATTCCGGTTGCCCCTGCCCTGGCCGGCGTAGAGGGCATTCCGGCGTGTGCGACACCGGAGGAAGTCTCCGGCCCGGTCGACACGGTGACGATGTACGTTGGGCCGGCACGCCAGGCCGCACTGCTGGACGGCATCATTGCCCTCAAGCCGAAACGGGTGATCTTCAATCCGGGAACCGAGAACGAAGAGGCTTACGCACGCCTGCACGCTGCGGGCATCGCCACCACTGAGGCGTGCACACTGGTCCTGCTGCGAACCGGGCAATTCTGAGTCAGGCCTCCAAGCCCTTGAAACAAAAAGGGGCAAGCCTTTCAGCTCGCCCCTGTCTGGCCTGAAAGCCAAGCGCTGCTCAGACCTGGCGTGCGCCGGTGTGGATGATCGTCCCGACGTGTTCGCCGCGCAGCGCTGCTGTCAGCCGGCCCGGCACGCGTCCGTTCACGATCTGCACACGTTCGATGTGCCGCGCGTTCGCCATGACCTCAAGCAACGCGCGGTCAAAAGGCAGCGCGCCTTCGAGCCTGGCAAACTCGCCATAGCCTGCTTCGCGGATCAGCTCGGCTTTCGCGCCATCCGGGCCATTGGGATCATCCGTGTAGACACCATCCACGTCTTCCACGATGGTCAGGCCGGCCGCACCGAATGCGTCGGCAAGCAGGAATGCCCCGGTATCAGCCCGGTGCGGCGGAATGCGCGAGCCCGGAAACTCATGGTGGTGATACGGCGGGAAAGCGCTGCCCACGACCGCACGGGTGGCAGAGAGGTGAATGGCGAGCTGATTCGCAATGGTGGGATGCTCGATATAGGAAACCCCTTCCGGCGCCAGCAGCGAAGCCAGGATATGGCCGTTCTGGCCGGCTTCACTGGCGGCAAGCGGCGCAAGCGAGCCGACCGGCAGGCCAAGGTCGAGCCCCACGCCGTAGAGGTGGCGGGCACGGATGCCGGCACCGGTCAGGATCAGCAGGCGATGCTCGGGCAGCAGCTTGCGCAGCTCATCCACGATTGGAAGGATGGCCTCTGCGCCACGGTCCATGATCGCGCGGCCACCGATTTTCACAACCTGCAGCCAGGGCAGAAGACGGATCGGGCGCTTGCCGGCAACCGGACCGGTAAGCTGGCCGTCGAGAAGGGTCTGGCTCGCCAGCGGCGAGGCGAGGTGCTTGATACTGTTGATGGTTTCAGCCATGACGATGGACCTCAATTCGCTGTGATGATGGTGCCGACATGCTCGCCAGCGAGCGCGCGGGTCAGGTTGCCGGGAATGAGGCCATTGATGATCTGTACCTGGCGAACGTGATGCGCGGCCTGGAGAAGATCAAGCACCGGAAACTCAAGGATCGAGTCCTGCAGACCCTTGGCCTTCATTTCATCCACCGAGATCTTCGGAATGAAGGTGGCATTCTTCGAGGTCTTCGGGTTCGCGGTGTAGAGCCCGTTCTCGTCCTTCACATAAATCATCGCCTTGACGCCGAACTGTTCGGCAAGCAGGAAGCAGCCTGCATCGGTACGGTAAGGCGGAATCACGCCTTCTGCTGCCGGGCGCATCCAGAGTTTGAACGGCGGCATGCCACTGAAAATCACGGCGTGCACTTCGGCCAGATAAAGCGGCACGGCCGACAGGCCTGCACCATCCACCGCCGAGATGCCATGCTTGGCGAGCAGCGTACCGAGCATGGTGGCGTTCTGATCTGCCACCGAAGCCCCGAGTTGCGACAACACGCCAGCCGGCAGATTGAGGCCGGCCGCGATCGAATACAGATGCCGGGCGCGGGTGCCCGCGCCGGTGCCGATGAGCAGCTTGTGCGCCTTGCGCGCCGCAACGATCTCGTCCACCAACGGATAGACGGCCGCACGGCCACGGTCGATCACACTTTGTCCGCCGATCTTGATCACCGTCGCATCCGGCAGGATCCGGAAATCAGCGGCAGCTGCCGCCGCAGCCTGTAACTGCGAATCCGTCAGCGATCGCTGCATGAGGAGCTTTTCAAGCTCCGCTGTTGTATTGGTCATGAGGGTCCCTTTCGTTGGCTCGATTCACTGCGGCACGGTCTGCCATATATGCAGATATCCTGAAAAGATTCTGACAAAAGGCTCGGGGCAACACCCGGAAAATGCTGCAGTGATTCCTGGATGCACCGGCTCACAGCACATCTTGGTTTGAGCGTAAGTTAAAGCGTTATATAAACTCAACAATGGCCTGCGAATAACGCAGTCCATCCACGCCACACCACAGCCCGCCCGGCACGCCCGGCACGCCAGCATCGAATCGGCAATCAAGGCAAGGGGGGAAAGTAGCAACTGGTTCAATCCCTGCTTTCCTTTCTGGCAACGCGCAATAATCGCAAGTGATTGACAGGACGAGGCTGCTTGCCTGAGCCAACTGCAGGCATGCAGCCCATCGTTCTTGAAACCGCTGTGTCCGGATTCACACCCATTTATTCGAAGAGGAACAATCCATGTCTGAAGCAGCCTTGCCGGAATCGCTTCGCGCAGAACATCCGGCGGTACCGCTGCAATGGTATTGCGGCAATCTGGTCGGCATCCCGACAACCCTGCTGGGCTCGGCTCTCTTCAACAGCCAGCCGACATCAATGACGATACACGGGACCCGTGAGTCCCACACGGGCCTGTTCAAGAGGCTCGCGGGCTGTGCCAGCCAGACGGATGCCGCGCATGTGTTCGAGCATTACATGGATCTGCAGTTTGGCCACAACCTGCCGGAGGACGACGAACCGGGCACGCCACGCCGTTTTTCCACCAGCTACATCGAACTCTTGCGCGGCTGGGGCTTTGACTCCAACAGCCCGCAAGGCGCCGTGCTGAAAGGCTGGGTGGAAAGCCGTTTCGGGCTGATCCCCACTTTCCACAAAGAACCGCTCAGGCGTTTTCCATCTGCGGCATGGGTCGCTTATCTGGAGGAAAAGGCCTGCAGCCGCTTTCATAACAACGGCATCAATTTCCAGCTGGATGTGCTCTACGAATATTGCCAATGGAGCATCCAGCGCTTCGGACCGCCCGAGAGGAACAAGATCAGCCTGTGGCGCGGTACGAACAACGGTGAGGAACAGGTTGTCGAAGGCAGCCTGCAGGAACGCCTCTGCACCATGCGTCTGAACAACCTGGTTTCTTTCAGCGTGTCGGAAGAGCGTGCGGAAGAATTCGGCGACTGGATCCTGCAGACAGACGTCCCGCTCAGCAAGATCGTGTTCTTTCCCGGCATCCTGAGCGACCCGGTATTGAACAGCGAGAACGAGTACATCGTGATCGGCGGCAACTACACCGTACGGGCCTGGCACGGATATCTGTAAAGCCCCTGCGGCAGGCAAAGCCCTGCCGGCCGCCTTGCCCGGAACGCAGCCCGGGCAGGTTGCCAGCTCTTGAAAAACCCGGGAACGCCCACATCATCTGGTACATGGATGGACATCGCCATCCCCTGTTCCATTGTTCAACTCCGTCGAGGCCCGCCATGCCTGATAGCGTCCGAGTCTTCGTAAACATTCCGGAAGACGTCACGTTTGCCGATCTGCGCCTGGCGCGCAATCAGCAGACAGGTGACGTGATATTCGAATGGGCACCTATCGAAGCGATTTGTGATGCGTCCGGAATAGACGTCGACATCTTCCGCGATGGCAATGCGGGCAAGATCGGCGCCTTCATCGTCGCCTGGTACCACGCGCACCGCTTCGCTAACGGCACACCCGACCTGGTGGCCGAGCAGCTGATCGCCGAGATGGAAGCACGCAACATAGCCGGCATTGCCAGCGTACAGCCAAGCCATGGCTTGCACTGAGCGCGTACCCGCAGCAAGAAATCATCGCGACGGGACGGACTCGTCTGATGGCGTGAAAGCCTTGGCAAGCCACGCCCGCCACAACTGATCAGCCGGCTGCTGCAGCCTCGGCGTATGGATGGCCGATTGTTCCCGCAGCGCCGGAACATCAACGCCTGCCTGCGACAATTCACAGGCATGGCCGACATACCAGCGCTCCAGTCCGAGCGCCTGCACTTCAGGATGAAACTGGAAGGCCAGGGCATGATCACCGACAGCAAAAGCCTGGTGCGGATAACGCGCAGAGCTGGCGAGCAGACGCGCTTCGGCCGGGAGATCGAAGGTGTCGCCATGCCAGTGCAAAACCTTCAACCCAGCTGCGAACAATGTCTGCAACGGATTCCCAGCCTCCGCGGTGGCCGGCGGAAAAACCGGAGACCAGCCGATTTCCTTGCCGTTCGAACCAGGATAGACCTTCGCTCCGAGTGCGCTGGCCATGAGCTGCGCCCCCAGGCAGATGCCCAGCGTGGGCAGTTTGCGGGCAAGCCGTTGGCGCAGCAGCGCAAGCTCATCGGCAAGAAAGGGATAGAGGGTTTGCTCGTAAACACCGATTGGTCCCCCCAGCACGACCAACAGATCCGGTGTCTCCGGATCGATGGCCTTGAGGTCTGCCGTGGCGGCATCGCGATAGTCGATACGGAAGCCGGCCTGCTGCAAGGCGCCAGCCAGACCTCCCAGATCTTCAAAAGAAACGTGAGTAATAGCCAGGGCTGTCTTCATGTGGGGTGCCTCGTCGTGAAAACACTTCTGTTCATGCATGCCGGAAAGCGCGCTGCCGGTCGGTTGCGGTTAGCCGTCTGGCGCGATCTGCCCATGACGATACCAGCGCGGCGGCGCTCAGAGAAATTCGATGCAGTTGCCCGGACAGGCGCCCTGACACTGCGGTGATTCCTGCTGTTCGCATTCATCGCATTTCTCCGCATTCACGACGAAGTAGGCACGCTTGCGACTGATGGCTTCGTTCGGGCAGGCCGTGGCGCAATCGCCGCAAGCCGTGCATTCATCAGGGTCGATCTTCATGGCCATGGTGTTCTCCTTGGAAATTTACAAAATGGTGGCGAACGTCTTCCGTTTGCGTACCTTAGAAGCTGTCTGCGATCTTTCGAAAGTCATAAACCGGGCTACAGAGACGGTCTATCGACAATACGAAACGCTGTGAGCCCCCTCCCGACCTCCCCTGGCAAAGGAGGGCTGAGAGGGGGTTCGCATGACAAGCAAAAGATCATGACCAGCCTCTTACACGCCCGACGCTCAAAAGCCGTGCTGCTTGCATTTCATGGCATGCACGTCGATACGGATCACAAGGGTCTTGGCAAGATTCTCTTTCGGATATTCGAAATGCTTCCGGGTGAAGTGCGCCACGATGAGGTCCAGCGCGCGGATCTTCTCGGCTTCGTCCTCGACGAAAACGGCACGACCGAAACCGATCACGGTGCGATGCTGGGCTTCGAAGTCACAGGCCTCTTCAGCCTCGATGAAGCCTGCGACCGACGAAATCTCGAAACACACCTCGGGATTGGCCTGCAGGATGCCGATCTTGCTGCCCGCCGAGGCCGAGTGGAAATACAGCGCCTTGCCATCCCAGCCGAAATAGACCGGCACAAGGAAAGGTACATCGTTCTGGCTCATTGCCAGATGCATGAGCGTTTCGCTCTGCAAGACGCTTTCGATCACGACAGGATCGGTAACCTCGCGCGCCTTGCGCCGCATGGGCTGGTCCATATGTGGATGTGATTGCATGAAAGATTCCTGTCAAACGTCTGGTTTTGCCAGGGCTTTGGGCATCGGCCCCAAACCCTGGATGAGGGATTGCAAGGCGTCGCACAGATCCAGCGCATCCAGCGCATCGGATTCCTCTGCCACGCCATGGTGATAGTCATCCAGTGAACAGATGCCGAAGATCTTGTCCAGCGCCCGGATACGCTGCGCCAATAAAGGCGGAAAGCTCATCAAGCGCTCGACATCGTCGACCAGATTGCCGTAGCTATGATTGAAGGGCATGTCCCGGAAATATGCACACAGAGCAATCAGATAGCATTCAATGGCGATCGAGGCCACATTGAACACCAGACTCACCCGCATCCCGTCCTGCCGGAACAGGCGCGCCCGGCGATGGTAAGCAATCGCTTCATCGAGGTTACGGGCAAAACGCTGGGCGTCGGATTCAAACAGTTTCGACATGTGCTCTGATGCTCCGAACTTGATGGTTTGCGGGGCAGCAGCAAGGCGTTCTTGCAAAGATGACATCGGGTTTCTCCTGCCTAACAACCTGAACAGCCATGATGGCGACTGCTGTTCGCGCAGGCGGTATAAGTCGCCATCGAACGCCCGGCCGCCTGGTCCGGATCCAGATTCACTGCAATCGTGAAAATGCCTTCAGCATCTTCTTCGCTCACGCTGTAATCCAGCCCCATGGTCTTCACGGCGCCTTCAAACCAGCGCGGCATGTGATCGCAACGGATTTCCAGCAAACGGAACGGCCCCGCCTGCAGGAAAGGCAACAGCACATCACGCGAAGCCGGGTGAGGCGCCTTGCTCAGAATATCGACCAGATCGACGAAATAATGCGCATCCTGTGGATCGCCTACGCAGGTCGGCATGAAGATCGCACAGTGCTTGACTGGCTGTTTCGCCAGTTCCAGTTCCTGTACCGCAACATGATCAAGCTGCTCGGAAAGGCTCCCGGAAGACTTCCAGGTGCGCAGACCACGCTCTTCGAGCAAGACCTTGAGCATGCCGCGCAATTCGACCAGCAGCGCCACGCGACATTCCCCGAGCCGGTTGATGGCTTCATGCAGGCCAGCCACCAGATCTCCCAGCGCCATGCCTTCATGAAAAGGAACCGCCACATCGCGTTCAGACACCCAGCCACTGGAAGTTTTCTGGTAAAGGCGAAACATTCCGCCGGAATGCAGCGAGGTGAGCTCGCCATGTGCATTCAGATAAGCTGCTATCTTCATTACCGCTCTCCTGTCGAGAAAGCGGGCCACGAACCCAACGTGGCCCGCAAGTCACACATCGATCACCAGACGTTGAGAATCCACTCTTTGTTCTTCTTGTGCTCCATGTCGGTGAAGATCGCATTGGCCATCTGTTCGGCCAGGTAGATCGCACCGGCATAGCCGACCACCGGGTGACGGAAGATGCCGGCCCGGTCATAGGTCGGGAAGCCCACGCGCACCATCGGGATGTTGTAGTCGATGGAGATGAAACGTCCCTTGGAGTGTCCCAGGATCAGATCCAGCTCCAGCCCGCGGTTCTTGATGCGGTCTTCGAGTTCCCAGAAGTCGGCGTTGGTGATGATCTCCATCGGGAAGTCGACGTTTTCGCGCAGGCGCTTGATACGCGGGTCATCCTCGTAGAAGGGATTGTCATCGCCGAGCAACACGACCAAAGGCTTCATTTCGAGATCCAGACAGAACTCGGTCAGCGCAATGGCCAGATCCGGGTTGGCGTAGATCGCCACGCGCTTGTCGGCCAGATGCATGTGCACCAGATCGGTCAGCGCGTCGATGGCAATCCCGCGTTCGATCACCAGCGAGCGCGGGATCGGCTTGCCGGTCATCTCCTTCACCCGGGCCAGGAAAGCATCAGTGTTGCGGATGCCGACCGGCGTCGGGCCGATCACAGCGGGCACCGCGAATTTTTCTTCGAGGTACTTCGCCGCCTTGGCGCCTTCATACCGGTTCAGCGCCAGCGTGCCAATGGCATTGGCCGTACCTTGCAGATCTTCGATGGTGGTGTCGCCATGCGAGACATGATTGCCATCCGGCATCGTCGGCGAATCGAAACTTTCGATCTCGAAGAGCACGGTCGCATCGACTTCCATCTCGGCCAGCAGGTGCTTGAGCGCACTCACATCTCCCGGGTTCACCCAGCCGGTGATGAGATTGAGCTTGCCGTTCGGTTCACCCTTGGTGGCAAAGTACTTCACGAAGTCGCGCACGGCAACGTCATAGCCGTTGACCATGCTGCCCACAAAGCTCGGCGTGTGGATCGGGATCAGGTGTACTTCACGGCCGGGATACTTGGTCGGGAGCAGTTCTTCGTTGAGCTTGCGCACCACGCCGTCGATGTCATCACCAATGATCTCGGTCGAGCAGGTACTGATGATGGGAATCACCTTCACATCCGGGTAACGCATCAGCAGCACATCCACGCCCTCTTCCACACGATGGCAGGCACCGAATACGGCAGCGTCTTCATGCAGGGAGGAGGAAGCGATTTCGAAACTTTCCTTCAGATGCTGGGAGATCAACAGGCGCACGAACATCACACACCCCTGCCCGCCGTGAACGATGCCGATACATTCGCGGATGCCGATACTGGCGTATTGCGCGCCCGCCGGCTGGCAGGTGAAGATCGGGTTGATCACACCGGTGCGCTCTTTCTGTAGCAATTCGCAACTCATGGGGATACTCCTTAGTAATGCGGGTCGGTCAGCTCTGCATTGAGCGAGCCGGTGCGGGTGAGGAAATCGAGGCGTGCATGCAACGATTCCATCAGGGCGCGGATCTCATCGACCGCGAGCGTATTGATCCACGGGAAGCGTTCCCGCCAGGCCCGCACCAGCGCCACGCCATCTACCCAATGGCAGCGGTCAAGCGGGTCCGGCGGCGTTGCATCACATTCGCCGAGAAGAACCCTTCCGGCCCAACCAATGATTTCGCGGTTCTGCCGTTCGCGGTCCCAGGCACGCGAATGGAACTGCCACAAACATTTCTTCATGATGTGGTCGAGCAGTTGTTCCATGCGCTGATTCATTACTTGCTCCATGCTCAGGCTCCTTATTCGGCCGTGGCCATTTCAACAGCCACTTGCTTGTCGCCCGTGCGTTCAAAGACCGGATAGGTCTTGCCACGCAAGCGGGCCAGGCTGTCATACGCACCCGTGTATTGGCGCATGCTCGGATCGTTCTTCACCTCATCAGGCAGATTGACGTCGGAGATCATGCGCTGGGTCTTGAAACCACCCTCGGTCGAAATCGCGTCACGGCTGATATCGATCTTGGCGAGTTCGTGGATCGGCGAATAGATCCCGTTGTAGATGTCACGCGCGAAACGCACCCAGCCCTCGAAGCCCTTGTACGGTCCGTTGTGATAGGCGTGTGCATTGAGATACGGCACGCGGATCTTCTTGGCGACTTCGCCGGGACGCTTGCCAGTGAAGATGATGTCCGGCTTGAGGTTGTACATCGCCTCCAGCCCTTCAAGCTCGTTCGGATCATCGATGGCGAGCGCGCCTTCCTCGACCCGGGCAATGCCCTTTTCCATGTCGCCCTGGTGACCGAACTTGGTATAGACCGACACCACATCCACGCCCATTTCCTCGTGAATGACATTGGCCCAGTGCCACAGTTTCGAGCCGCCCGGCCACAGGCAGACCTTCTTGCCCTGCAAGCGGTGTTTGTACCAGTCGAGTTCGGGTTTCCAGCGCGCGGTTTCCTCGTCGATGATCTTCTCCGCACGATCCTCGATACCGAAGAACAGGCCGATCTTGCGCAAGGAATTTCCAAGCGGTTCAAAACCGAAGCCGTCGATATCCAGTCGCGGAATGCCATATTTCACGCGCAATTCGTTGCACAGATACTCGGACGAGCGTGCACATTCGAGCACGTTCAGATGTGCCTTGTGCATCGCACGCAGACCATCGTAGGAACCATTGCCGGTAAAGGTCGACAGGATCTGGATGCCCATGGTATTGAAGTAATCCTGCATGACCTCCTGGTCACCCTGGATGTTGTACTCGCCAACGTAATTGATCACGTAGTCGCTGGTGATCTCGGGCTCGACAGTGCCCACCTTGTTTTCAAACCATGCAATGCAGATGGTATGGTGACCACCCGACTGGCTCGGACCACGAAAGCCCGGAGAGTTGCATACGAAAACATCCACACCGGGCA
>Ga0316604_10003557_pt1 | contig 10851 bp, 12 predicted proteins | sample OWC_soil_day20_C_FD_207650 | JGI IMG/M metagenome (GOLD analysis project Ga0316604, IMG submission 207650) | Wetland soil microbial communities from Old Woman Creek delta, Ohio, United States - OWC_soil_day20_CT | ecosystem: Environmental > Terrestrial > Soil > Wetlands | place: USA: Ohio... | reverse complement strand
ACCGGTTTTTTTGTCCAGAATGCAATTCGGCCGGAATTGAAATTTTGTCAGGACGTGAATTAAAAGTAGAACACCTGGAGGTTGAGTAGATGGAAATCAAGGTAATGGCGAATATTCTGGATAAAAATGATCAAATTGCGAACACGGTCCATGATCGTTTAACCAGGCAGGGGATCTTTGTATTGAATTTAATGGGTTCGCCGGGGTCGGGCAAAACATCCTTGCTGGAACAAACGATTTCTGCTTTGAAAGATGAGATTCGTATTGCGGTCATTGAAGGGGATTTGTTTACCTCCAAAGATGCGGCGCGGATTGAGGGGCATGGAGTGCCGGTTATCCAGATCAATACCGGCGGCGGCTGTCATTTGGATGCGGACATGGTGCAGAGTGTTATCGAACGGCTGGAATTAAGCAAACTGGATCTCATCGTCATTGAGAACGTGGGAAATTTGGTTTGTCCGGCGGAATTCAATATTGGCGAAGATGTCAAAGTAACAGTGTTGAGTATTGCCGAAGGCGAAGACAAACCGTTAAAATATCCGCTAATCTTTAAACAAGCGAGTGCGGTTGTGTTGAATAAAACGGATTTGTTGCCGTATACTTCGTTCAATATGGAAGCTGCGGTGGAAGATATTACCGGTCTAAATCCCCAGGTTACCTTGCTGCCGGTATCGTGTCGTACCGGCGAAGGGTTGACCGCCTGGTATGATTGGTTAAGAAAGCAAGTTGCCGCCAAAAAACAATAGCAAACAACTGGAAAGAAAAGTTTCCGATCGTAACGAAAAGCTTCCGCCACTTGGAAACTTTTCGTTACGATTTTTTTCACTGCTGATCCTTTGCCCTTCAAGCTGCTTGCTTTACGCTGGTTTTGTTTCTTGGAAATGGTTGGCATGTTTTATGCAAGTACAATTTGTGAAAAGTTGTTACTGTGTATTGACTGCATTGGTAAACAAATGATAGTAAGCGGAGGGATACTTATATGATTATCGGAGTGGCAAAAGAAATAAAAGACAATGAGAACCGGGTAGCGTTGACACCGGCCGGAGCGGAAGCGTTGCATAAGTCGGGCCATACCGTTTTGTTGGAGCATAACGCCGGAGTTGGCAGCGGTTTTACGGATGAAAGTTATTTGAAAGCCGGGGCTCAGGTGTTGACGGATAAAAAAGATCTCTTTTCCCGGGCGGAAATGATTATGAAAGTAAAAGAGCCTTTGCCGGTTGAATATGATCTATTCCATGACGGACAAATTTTATTTACGTATCTGCATTTGGCTCCGGAACCGGAACTGGCCAAGGCGTTGCTGGCCCATAAAGTAACCGGTATTGCGTATGAAACCATTACCGGTTCGGATCATTCTTTGCCATTGCTTTCGCCGATGAGTGAAGTTGCCGGCAAGATGGCCGTCCAAATCGGCGCGCAATTACTGGAAAAGCCCTATGGTGGGAAAGGTGTGCTGCTGGGCGGCGTACCGGGTGTAGAACCGGCGCAAGTCGTAATTGTTGGCGGCGGGATTGTTGGTACGAATGCGATCAAAGTTGCAGCGGGGATGGGAGCCCAGGTGGCCGTAATTGACCGTTCGGCGGCGCGGCTGCAGTACTTGGATGATTTGTTCGGCGGCCGGGTGATTACGGTGATGTCGAATAGTTACAACATTGCTGATTGGGTAAAAAAGGCCGATCTGTTGGTTGGTGCGGTTTTGGTACCGGGGGCCAAGGCGCCAAAATTGGTTACGGAAGAAATGGTGAAAACGATGGAGCCGGGCTCTGTTATTGTTGATGTTGCCATTGACCAGGGTGGTTCCGTGGAAACCTGCGACCATGTCAGTACGCACAGTGATCCGACGTATATTAAATACGGCGTGGTTCATTATGCGGTCGCTAATATCCCCGGCGCAGTAGCCCGTACTTCCACGTTCGCCTTGACGAACGCGACATTGGAATATGCATTGCAAATTGCCAATAAAGGGTATCGGCAAGCCTTGCTGGATAATCCCGGACTCGCTGCCGGGCTGAATGTAATAGACGGGAAAATAACCTATCCGGCGGTTGCCGACGCACTGGGCATGGAGTATACACCGATCGAACAAGTTCTACGCTAGATTGATTTTGTCCAACTTACTTATGAATGGTCTTTTTCAACAATTTTAAGCCGGCGGTAATGATACCGGCTTATTTTTTTTGTCAAAACTGGTTATGTTTCTGGCAAAAATGTACGATATATATTAATATAAATACTATGAGTCCGCAAAATAAAGAGGGGGACTTTTGAATGGCGCGAAGACGAGGCCGCGGAGATGGGGGCGGCCATAGTAGTTCGGAACGGTGGTTGCTTACTTATTCGGACTTGATTACGCTTCTCATGGTTTTTTTTGTTGTCATGTATGCGATGAGTTCGTCAGATACCAAGAAATTTAACGCACTGAAGTCTTCCTTGCAGAGCGCTTTAAAAACGGAGGGGGCAGGAACCAATTTAATCATGGAGTATTCCGGTGATCGACCGATCAATAAACCGGTACCGCTGGACCAGGTGAAAGACGAGATGACCGAGTTTCGTGATATTGTTCAAAAACTGCAGGCGACGATCCCCAATCCCAAGGACGTGGCGATTTTTATCGATGAACGCGGTTTAACCATCCGGTTTTTAGATAGTGTTTTGTTTGATTTAGGAAGCGGTGATTTGCGGCCGAGTGCGATGCCGTTGCTGGATGCGGTTGGAACGGTTTTAAAAAGTTCGGACCATTTTACCCGCGTGGAAGGCCATACGGATAATTTGCCGATTAATACGCTGCAATATCCTTCTAACTGGGAACTGTCGGCGGCCCGCTCCATTGCGGTGACCCGGTATCTGATCCAACGGCATGGATTGGATCCGCACCGGTTATCTTCGCTTGGGTATGGTGAATACCATCCGATGTATACGAATAGTTCGGAAGAAAACCGGTCCAAAAACCGGCGGGTGGACATCGTTATATTGCGCAGCGAGCGATCTGGCGGCGAAGTGGCCGGTACTGTAGCTGGATCAAAGCAAATCCAATAAGGAATTTAACTGAATGGTGGGGAACTTTTGTGACGGAACTCCAAGAGTGGGAACTTTTTAAACAAAAGCTATTTGCGAAATCGTCGATCAACCTTAACGATTATAAACCCGCGCAGATGCAACGGCGGATTACTAATTTTTTACATCGAAACCAAGCAACAGGCTATATTGATTTTTTTCAAAAAATTGACAAAGACGCCAAAATGTACAAATCGTTCGTTGACTACCTGACAATTAACGTTACGGAATTTTTCCGCACCCCGGAGAAATTCAGCGATTTGGAAGCGGTTGTACTGCCGGAGTTATTGGCGAAACGGCAACGCCTCAATATTTGGAGCGCCGGTTGCTCCATTGGCGCGGAACCGTATTCGTTGGCCATGGCGTTGGATCAATTGACGCCAAGGACGCAGCACCGTATTTTGGCTACAGATCTGGATGTGGAGATCTTAGGCAAGGCGAAACAGGGGATTTACAGCAACAACGAGTTGAAAAATGTAACTTCGGACCGGTTAAAACGGTATTTTTCTGTTCATAATGACGGCTATCAGGTGCAGGACATGATTCGGTCAAAAGTGGAGCTGGCTCGGCATAACCTGCTATTGGATCCGTTTGAAGACGGTTTCGACCTCATCCTCTGCCGGAATGTAGTAATCTATTTCACCGAAGAGGCGAAAAACACGTTGTACCGCCGCTTCTTTAAAGCGTTGCGCCCAGGCGGGGTATTGTTTGTCGGTGGAACGGAAGCCATCCTGAATTTTCGGGAGATGGGTTTTGAAAGTTATCTGCCGTTCTTCTACCGCAAACCAGCCATTGTGTAGTTTGAGTGTAGACATGGTTTTTTATTTTATAAGAAAAATGTGATCCTAAACCGATGCAAGGACAAACTTAGAAGAATAGTGCTTTTATAATACAAAATCATTGGCCAAAAAGACACATGGATCAAAGGGGCGAACAATATTGGACAAACGGATTGCTGACAAAATTGTCGACTTTATTTTCGATGAGACTGGCTTATATACAATCGTTTGCGATTCTGATGGCAAGATTGTAGCGGCAAAGGTTAGCGGCAGGATCGGAAATTACCATGAAGGTTCCCAAAAGATGCTAAAGGAAAAGATCAGCAAAGTTGTTGTGACTGCCGATGAAGAAGAAAAGTCGAATGGAATGATAAAAATGGGCGTTAATTTGCCTATAGTCGTCAACCATCAATGGATCGGTAGTTTTGGCATAGCGGGAAACCCTGTTGAAACAGAGCCGATCGCGAAAATCGCCGCTGGACTTATTCGCATTGAGTTCGCCGATGCCGAAAACAAGAACATGCTGAACCAGCAAGCCCAGTTAGTCAATGATTCAATCGCCACTATTGCGGCCACCATTGAAGAATTAAATGCTTCGCAAGAAGTATTGTCCGCAACGATGCAAGATGTGGCATCGTTGTCAGATAGAGCGTCAGACGATATAAAATCAACGGACGGTGTTATTTCGGTGATCCAAGAAATTGCGAACCAAACGAATCTGCTTGGCTTAAATGCGGCAATTGAGGCTGCTCATGCAGGCGAACACGGGCGTGGGTTTGCAGTGGTTGCGCAAGAGGTGCGGAAATTATCCGAAGAAAGCAAACTTTCAACGCAAGATATCCGGGTGACACTGAGCAACCTTAGAAATTCGATGGAAAATGTGATCGGACATACGCAGCAAACCGCCAGCATTGCGGAAGAACAAGCAAAAGCTACGCAATCGATAACCGAACAAGTAATGGAATTACGGAATGTCGGCGAACAACTGCTATTGATGGCACAGGTAGAATAAAGATGCGGTGGCTTTGTAGCTTAAGGCATAACATGTAATCCTTCAGGCATAAGGTGAAATGCTTTTTGGGAAAACGAACCAATGCGAATAGTTGTTGATAATTACTGCTAAAAAATGATATCAAAAATGGAAAATGAACGATCCGAATAGAGTTTTCGGTACGTTCCTTTTTGTTTGCTGGAATAAATGACTTACGCTTTTTAGTCCCGGATAATTTTAATAAAGCATGGCAGCGATTGGGATAACAACCGCCAACACAATAACTGTCGCGAACAATTATTGTGCCATTGTTCGCTTGAATATCTTTCTAATTATGAATTGAACAAGGGAGAGAAAAGATATAATATGTAGTTACATGGCAACAATATCTGCAGGAGGTCGGCGGCTGATGCCTGAAATTGCAACAGCTACTATTCCTAAAGCGGATATAATCTTTGGTGAAACAATACTTTCGCAAATCATTGCGGCGTCGGATGATGGGATTATTGTCAATTTTCGCGACAAAACAGGTCTGATAGAAAGAATGGTCAAAGGTAAATGTGAGTGAGGAGAAATAAAATTAGGATATGGAGGGGATGCGGGATGAGACTCCAAGATCAAGTTGCCATTATTACCGGTGCGGGGCAAGGAATTGGCAAAGGGATCGCAACGCGATTCGCTTCGGAAGGGGCAAAAGTTGTTGTAGTTGATCTCAACTATGATAATTGTGCAGCCGTTCAATCAGAAATAGAAGCAATGGGCATGAACGCAATTGCCATCAAATGCGATGTTTCCAAGCGTGCAGAAGTGGAGGATATGGTTGAAGAAGTTGTCCGGGTGTTTGGAACTGTTGATATTTTGATCAACAATGCAGGCATAACGCGGGACGGATGGTTTATGAAGATGACCGATGATCAATACGATGCGGTACTGAATGTAAACTTAAAATCCATGGTTTTATGTGCACAAAGCGTGTTAAAGTACATGATACCGCAACAAAGCGGTAAAATTATTAATATGGCGTCTATTATCGGGGAAATGGGCAATGCCGGGCAGACAAATTATGCTGTGGCTAAAGCGGGCGTCATTGGTTTGACAAAAACATTGGCGAAAGAGTTTGCCAGCAAGCAAATTAATGTGAACGCTGTATCGCCAGGGTTTATTGATACGGAAATGACATTGAAAATTCCTGAAAAAATGAGGGAAGATATCTTAAAAACAATACCGTTGGGCCGCAGCGGAAAACCGTTGGATATTGCCAATGCCTGCCTGTTTTTAGCGTCTAGTGAGGCTGATTATATAACAGGGCAAGTGCTTCGGCTTAACGGCGGGACGTTGGTGTAAAGCCTCAATAAAATTTCGTAGAAAAGTATTGACAGCTCCTTGTCTAAACTGATATAGTAGATTACAAATCAAACCATATTGCGATCATCAATGACCAGGAAGAGTACACATAGTAAGAGGGTTTCAGCGAACCGGTGATAGTGGAAGTCCGGTACTGCTCGATATGTCGAATGGGCCTGGGAGATACAGTCCGATCCGCTTAGCGGGGTAGGCGCTGTCGGGGATCTTCCGCCGTTATCAGGAAGCCGGTATCGGAACAATTCCTTGTTTCCCGTACTTGGTATGAGCCGGATTGCCTTTGGGCAATCAATCAGGGTGGCACCGCGGGTTAACCCCTCGTCCCTAGTAATTAGGACGAGGGGTTTTTGTATTTGCATACACATATTGAAAAGGAGGAGTACAGTATGATGAACAATGAACAGGAATTAACAAATGTCACAGTCGCGCAGGGGGGTAAATACCGCTGGTTGACGGTTACGGCCCTACTGCTGGCGATTGGAGCAATTTTGCGCTTGGTAGCACCGAGCATTGATGGGATCACGCCAAACTGGATGATCGCAATGTACTGTATTGCCATTAATCTTACCAGGCCAACCATGGGACAGGCGATGGGCATTGGCTTGGTTGCCGGCGCAGTAGAAGTGCCTACCTCCAAATCGGCGTTTCCGTACGGTAATTTGGCCGCTGAACTAGTGGGGGCAATTGTCTGTGCGACGATCGTCAACCTGTCGTTTAACATGGTTATTGGCCGCTTGAATATTCGTCCGGCAGTCTGTGCGGCATTGAGTACCGTTGCCAGCGGATTGACTTTCGTAACCATTTTGAAAGTCGTCATGTCCCTGCCGATGAATGTATATCTGTATGGCATGCTGCCGGTCGTGTTTGGTGTCGCGGCGATTAATACGATTATCACGCAAATTCTTTATTTCCCAGCACAAAAATTATTTGCCGGCAGGGAGGAAAAATAGTGAAAGCAATTTCTTTTGAAAACTTTTCTTATGCATATCCGAAAAGCGAAGTGGTGTTGAATAAACTTTGCTTCGAAGTAAAAAAAGGCTCCTTTACCGCAATCGTTGGCCCTAGCGGCGCAGGAAAAACTACGCTTTGTATGGCTGCGGCGGGAGTGGTCCCGCATTATTTTGGCGGCCGTTCTGCCGGCTCGGTGGTGGTTCAGGGGGTTCGGACCATGGATAGCACAATGGGAGAGTTGGCAAAAGACGTAGCTTTGGTGTTAGAAGACTATGAAAGCCAGTTAGTTGCGATGACGGTAGAAGAAGAAGTGGCCTTTGGTTTAGAAAATGCTTGTGTAGATCCGAAACTGATTTCTTCAATGGTTCAAGAAACGCTTCAATTGGTTGGCTTGGCCGGACGGGAACAGCAGGAAGTCGGAGGGTTATCCGGCGGACAAAAACAACGGCTGGCATTGGCGGGGGCGCTGGTTACAAAACCGGAGATACTAATCTTGGATGAACCCGCTTCGGCGCTGGATCCGGAAGGCGCCGCCGAATTGTACGACTTGCTTGGCCGATTGAACAAGCAAGGGATGACCATCCTGGTCGTTGAACATGAAATTGCCCGAGTATTGCCTCATATTGACCAGCTTGTTTTGCTTCTGAATGGCAGTATTGCAGTTGCGGATCAACCGGAAACAGCGTTGCGGAAAATGAATGACGAAGGTTTGTTTCCAGAAGCGATACCGCCGTTGCTGGAATTGCGGTTCCTTCTGGAGAAAAGCGGTTACCGGTTTGGGACATGGCGGTGTGAAGCGGATGCGGTGCGCGAACTGTCCGCTGTCCTGAAAGAAGCAGAAGAGGTGAGTCAAAGTGCTTGAAATCAAAGGGGTCAGCTATTGCTACCAACAAGGAAAACCAGTCGTGGATAACGTGTCGTTAACGGTAGAACCGGGAGAATTTGTGGCGATTGCCGGACGAAACGGCAGCGGCAAGACCACGCTGACGCGCCTGATTATGTCGTTGATTAAACCGGCAAATGGCCAAATTATCTTGAACGGCGTGGATACGGCCCGCCAGTCACCGGGTGATATCGCCCGCCACGTTGGCTATGTCTTTCAAAATCCGGATAGCCAGATCTTCCGTGATACGGTTGCCTCGGAAACGGCCTATGGGCCGGAGCAGCTTGGTTTTACCGCGCAGGAAATCGCAGCCTCTGTAGCAGAAGCGCTGGAGAGAACCGGCTTGACCGCTTTAGCGGATGCTTACCCCCGTAACCTGTCGAGAGGGCAGAAACAGCGGGTGGCAATTGCTTCCGCATTGGCCATGAAACCGGATATATTGATTTTGGATGAACCGACCAGTGGCCAGGATGCGGCCGAAAAAGAAAACCTCATGCGAATTCTAACAGAATTGAACGCAGAGGGAAAAACGATTATCTTGGTGACGCATGATATGGATATTTTAGCCCGCTTCACCAAACGGGCCGTAGTGATGGCTTCCGGTGTCAAAGTATTTGACGGAACGGTAACAGAGTTATTTGGTCAATACGCAAATGTGCAAAAGTGGGGTTTGCGGGAGCCGGCCATCATGAATATTTCCCGGAACTTAGCCAAGTATGGTGTTTCACCGGATTTAACAGCGACGGCATTTAGCCGGCAGATTATCGACATGCTGCAGGGAGGACGAGCCTGATGAACAAATTAGCGCCTCTGACAAAATTGATTTTTACGGTTGCGGTTTCTGTTTGGGCCATGCTGTTAACCTCTTTGCTGGGCTTGGGTCTTCTAGCTGTTGCCCAGATTTTACTGTTGGCTGCTTTGGGGCTATTGAAACGGACTTATAAAGGAATTTTAAGTTTAACCTTCTTTGCGGCATTACTCGTTCTCATACAATATGCACTCGGCAGCAATTTGGAAGCGGCTGTGGCCGGCGGGTTGCGGATGATTGATATGGCCACGGTGTTTGTTATTCTGCTGGCGACAACGAAAATGCAAAGCTTGACGACAGCATTGGTCAGCCAGTGCCGCGTGCCTCAGGAATATGCTTTTATGTTTACCACGGCGCTGCGGTTTATTCCGGATTTTTTGGCGGAAAGCAAGGCGGTACGGGAGGCGCAGGCCTGCCGGGGCTATACCGGAAAAGGGAGCATTGTTCGACGGTTCACCTCTTATTTGGCGCTCGTCGGACCCTTGGTTTTGCGGGCGGTCAGCCGTTCCGAGACAATGGCTCTCAGTCTCGAATTGCGCGGTTTTGGCGCCGGGCGGCGCAGCTTTTCAAAGGATGTCGGGCTGCGGCTGCGTGATTATTGCACCTTAGCCGGGATGGTGGCAGTAACAGCTGGTTTTACGGCTGGGCGAATGATATATGGTTGGTAGAATAACAATTAACCCCATGCTTTTGATTGCATGGGGTTAATTGTTACAGGATCATTTATTAGCTGATTTGTCTTTCTTTTATTGGGACTCTCTTCAAAAATTCGCGATACAATTTTTTGCATATTTTAAAAGAACTTGGATGAGGCCCCGGGGTGCCGAATAACATCAATGATAAACGTTTTGTACTCATCTTTGAAAAATCCATTCCAGCCGCTTGTTTTAAGTAATTTACGCAAACGCCGGTACTGCCGACTTGAAGATCTGAAATGGGTAGTGTGCAGTAGGTAAAAGCACCTAAAGAATCAGACTGATTTTTTTCACAAGCAATACAATTACAATAAAGCATTTGCACGATCCTTTCCAATATGTTTTGACTACAAAGTGTATTGTGTTTTGTTAAGTTATGTTTGTTTTTGTTTGTATTTAGAATTCTGTTTAATATAACATTTTTCCTTTTGATTATTCTCTAGGGATGAAAAAATATTTATTAGTGGGCCTTGAAGGAGCCAAACAAGAATAATAATGAAAATAAATATTTGTATACCTTGAAAAACTGGGTTTATTTGGAGTATACTATAAAAAGAGCGTGCTTGATGGTTGTGAGTTCACGCTGAGGAACAGCATAGTGACATGGGGTATTAGCTCAGCGGGAGAGCGCTTGATTCACATTCAAGAGGTCGCTGGTTCGAAACCAGCATGCCCCACCAGGAAAATCAAGAGTTTCATGGCTTTGGCTGTGAAACCTTTTTTGTTTTTGATGCCCATTTTGATGCCCAAACGTGCTGCGATGTTTTGCAATAGGGAATAGAACGCTTTCAGAAAACCCTTGCCTTATCTGATTTTTTACACACCAAATTTACGATGAAAAAGTCAATTAATGTGTTTATTGTTTTTCCTGCGCCGAGCCGTTGTTTTTGCCTAGTACGCAGGAAGCCGCTGAAACAAGGGCGAAGATAAATAAGACTAAATCGAGTTGGAAATATCCTAGGAGGTACCATATTCGGACAAGCCTTTAAAAATATCGATGACGTGCTCTGGAAGGAAGCCGGATCGTCGAGCGAATTGGAAAGTATCAATATCCATGCGTTTTTCACAAAAGACAATAATAACGTTGTGTTGATGGTTAGAAAGTGAAAGATGGGGAGGGGTTATTATGATCTTGAATAAGTTTTCCTTGGAAGGAAAAACGGCGATTGTTACCGGCGCCAGTCGCGGTCTGGGGCAGGGTATGGCTGTAGGGTTAGCGGAAGCAGGTGCGGATGTGGTAGCGGTTGCCAGCGGGAAAAAAATTCAGGAAACTGCAGATGCGGTTCGAGCCTTAGGCAGAAGATGCATACCGATACAAGCTGACCTTG
>Ga0316604_10003556_pt1 | contig 10852 bp, 8 predicted proteins | sample OWC_soil_day20_C_FD_207650 | JGI IMG/M metagenome (GOLD analysis project Ga0316604, IMG submission 207650) | Wetland soil microbial communities from Old Woman Creek delta, Ohio, United States - OWC_soil_day20_CT | ecosystem: Environmental > Terrestrial > Soil > Wetlands | place: USA: Ohio... | reverse complement strand
GTAAAAAAGCGATTCCAATACAAGCTGTAAGGATACCTAAATTTTTGCTACCATACATTTTTTCCACTAGGTCAGCCTGAGTCATTAGTCCATGTTTGCGTCCTACTATGGAGATTTTAGGTAATAAATAGTAACCTACCAAATATGCCAAAGCTCCATAGCCTAGAATATAGAACGTAGGACCTCCTCTAGCATAGGCCCAACCACTAGCGCCTAAAAAAGCAAAGGCAGTGTAAATCTCACCAGCCATGACAAACCAATTGAGCCACCGTCCAAAATTCCGGTCGCCAACTGCCCATTCTTCTAGGGACATCTTTTTTTTCATCCCTGGAATCAATCCTACTACGGTAGAGCCTAGAACAAAGGCAAATATGACTACCAAGGACATTATTTCATTACTCATCTTTATCTTCCTTTCAGTTCCCCATCAGGGTTTCTACTCTGCTTCATTTATGTTTTTAGAATCAATAGCATATAATGCCTTAATACAAAAAAATGCAACGAAAACGCCGGCTATCAGCCAAAAAGCTAAAAAGGGAAGTCCCATCACTATCGGATGTACTCGGTTTACGAAAGGAATCATACCGATAGTCCATATAAAGGGAATTAGGGTTAAAATCACTTTGATCGGCTTCATACAATTACCTCCTAACAATTAATTTTGTTAATTATTTTTCATCAGTTTCCCTGCTGCACAGACCATAATCTCCATACCATAACTAAGCGCCCCTTCGTCCATATCAAATTTGGGATGGTGATGGGGATAAATAAGTCCTGCTTCCGCATTCCCAATACCCACAAACATAAAACAACCGGGGGCCTGCTCTTGATAATAGGAAAAGTCTTCTCCCACCATGGCTGGCTTTAGCTCAATAACATGATCGCTACCGAGAACCTCATTACCAATTTCAGCAACAATCCTAGCTACCGCTGGATTGTTAACAACAGGAGGGTAGCCTAAGTAACTTTCCAAGGTATATGTAGCGCCAGCAGCAATGCAAGTGCCCCGACAAATCTGCTCAATTTTCTCAAAAATAGCATCCCGGACAACTGGGGAGAAACTACGTACTGTTCCTTGAATAACAGCCGAATCAGGAATAACATTAAAGGCATCACCAGCTTTGAACGCCCCTACAGACAACACCGCCAATTCATTGGCGTCAATATTGTTGCCGGTAATGTTTCTTAGGGCAATAACAATTTGAGCACCCACATACAGGGGATCAATCGTCTGGTGGGGCATCGACCCGTGCCCACCTTGGCCTTTTACGATAATTGTGAATTGGTCTGGTGACGCCATCATTGGTCCGTAGGTAATTCCTAACGTCCCCACCTCAAGCGGCTGCCACAAATGGGCCCCAATAATGGCATCTACACCTTCCATAGCCCCATCAGCAATCATTGCCTGAGCTCCGCCAGGAAAGCGTTCTTCACTGGGCTGAAAAAGAAACCTTACATTTCCCTCCATACCATCTCGCATACCAACAAATACTTTGGCTATGCCGAGCAGCATAGCAGTATGACCGTCATGACCGCAGGCATGACATAGACCTTCCTTTGTTGACCGATAAGATTGGGCAATCTCATCTTGGATCGGCAGGGCATCAATATCTGCACGAATAGCTATCGTCTTGCCTGGCTTAGTTCCCTTCAGTTCGGCAATTACCCCCGTACCCGCGGCTACTCGCACCTCTATCCCCATCGCCCGCAGTTCTTCCATCACCTTCCTTTGCGTTTCATATTCCTGACCTCCAATCTCAGGATGTGCGTGGAAATGACGCCGTAGTGCAACAACATAATCACGGTGTTCCATCACAAGTTCATGTACTGTTTTTTGCTCCATATGTTTCATCCTTTCGTCTACCCCGACAACATCTCTCAATATATATGGAAATTATTTCTACCATACATAATTTATATACGCTTTACATTTTTCAATTCCTTCTTTTATACAAATATATACAATATATTTCTATAAACACTTTTTATCTTGGTTTGAGTTTATGCTTTTAATGCCGAGAGCTTATAAAAAAAATTCTACCAGTACAAAGATACTAGTAGAAGTCATGACCACACGACACAGATTTAATGGCGAAGTCAATGGCTATTTGATTAAACAATGTTAGATCAGATACCTTACATAGATATATAGACTGGAAATCAAGATCGATACTATCATTAAAGGAAATGCCACCTTGAAATATTTTTTAAAGGAAATAGTATAACCTTCTTGCGCAGCCAGTCCAGCGACTATCACATTGGCACTGGCACCAATTAATGTGCCATTTCCGCCTAAACATGCTCCGAGTGCTAAACTCCACCATAGAGGCTCTATGTTAGCAACACCCATAGTCCCCATTTCTTTGATTAAGGGTATCATCGTGGCCACAAAGGGTATATTATCGACGAAAGCGGAAGCAAGAGCACTCAGCCATAAAATCACCATGGCAGTAGCAACTAAATTGCCTGCCGTTAGCTCAATCAATTCTTTGGCAAGCATTGAAATGATACCTGTCTCAACTAATCCCGAAACAAGCACAAATAATCCTACGAAGAAAAAGATCGTTAACCATTCAACCTTATGGAAAATCCGTTCCAGCTCATGCTCAGATTGGGCATAAGTCATCAGCAGTAATAAAATTGCCCCAGATAAGGCCACTGTAGCTGATTCTAAATGAAGAACCTGATGAATAGAGAAGCCAACAATGGTGAGAAACAGCACAAACAAGGATTTCTTGAGCAGTGAAATATCCTGAATTTGCTTTTTTTCATCAAGTACCATAATTTTAGCCTTAAGTTCTTCAGTAGTTTGCAGCCCCTTACGATAAATCAACACTAACAGTGCTAAAGTAATAGCCATAATAATAAATGAAATTGCTGTCAAATTATTGATAAAAACTGCAAATGTTAACTCTTTAACAGCACTGCCAATCATGATATTAGGCGGATCGCCAATCAGAGTTGCCGTACCGCCAATATTTGAAGTAATGATTTCTGTAACTAAATAGGGTATAGGCGACACTTTTAACTGCTTTGTAATACTGAAAACAACAGGTGTAATTAATAACACTGTTGTCACATTGTCGAGTAATGCGGATGTTACAGCAGTTAAGAAGCCAATAGCAACAAGTATTTTGACTGGGTCGGCATTGACTTTTTTTGCTGACCATATTGCTAAATATGTGAACAATCCTGTTTGACTGACAATCCCAACCATAATCATCATCCCAATTAACAGACCGATGGTATTAAAATCAATATGATGAAAAGCAGTTTCTTGATTAATGACCTGAAAAAGAATCAATAAAGTACCACCTGCTAAAGCGATAACAGTACGATGAATTTTTTCAGAAATAATTAAAGCATATGCCACCAAGAAAATTATGATAGCGATTAAAGACTTTTCCATATAAAATCTCCTTTACTTGTTATTCATTTTTTCAAAATATCAGAATATATAAATTTGCCCTCTCCATCCTAGGGTTCCCCAAAAACGCAAAAAGAAGCCCGTCGGTGACAGGCTCCTCCAAAACTTTCACGTATACAATTATTTATATTTTAACCCATATGCTAATTAAAAGCAACTATTACAAAAGCAGCTCATCCTATTAAACCGCAAAGGCGTAAAGGACACAAAGGTTCCTAGAAAGAAAAACCTTATTATTCCCTTTGCGATCTTTGTGGCCTTTGCGGTTAATCATTATTCTTTATCATCAATAAACTTATACTTCCATAATAATTGGCAAAATGATTGGGCGACGGCCTGTTCTTTCATAAATAAACTTACTCAGTACATCACGGACACTGTCTTTAATGATAGCCCACTCGGTAATTTGATCAGTTTCGCAGTGCGCAAGAGCCTGCCTAACCTTTTGTTTGGCTTCGGCCATCAATTGTCCTGACTCCCGGACATAGACAAAACCACGCGAAACTAAATCTGGTCCAGCTGCAACACTGCCGCTCTCCTTATCGATTGTAACAACAACAATGAGAACCCCATCTTGGGATAATTTACTGCGATCGCGAATAACAATATTACCCACATCACCCACACCCAAGCCATCGACAAAGATCTTACCGGCAGGGACTGTCCCAGCTAGTTTTCCAATGATGCCGCCAGATTCTTTCATGAATTCAAAAACCTGTCCATTCCCGCCAATGAAGATATTTTCCTTTGGTATGCCCAGTTCTTCAGCAATTTTCCCATGAGCCATTAACATCCGATATTCCCCGTGTACCGGGATCAAATACTGTGGTTTAACCAAAATTAACATCAGCTTCAACTCTTCTTGACTGGCATGGCCAGAAACATGAATACCTGCGGGATGCCCATGTATAACGTTCGCCCCTAGGCGTAATAAAGCATCAACTGTTTTCGACACAGATTTTTCGTTACCAGGAATCGGCGTGGCTGAAAGAATAACCGTATCCCCCGGACAAATTTGGACTTTACGATGATCATTCATCGCCATCCTCGTCAAAGCGGACATAGGCTCTCCCTGGCTGCCAGTCGTCAAAATTAAAATCTGGTCGCCTGGATAATTTTTGATATTATCGATGTCAATCAACATATCCTCGGAAACAGTTAAGTACCCAAGTTCTATGGCTATATCCACAACATTGATCATACTGCGTCCCAGAATAGCCACCTTACGGCCATACTTATAGGCAGAGTTAATCGCTTGCTGCACGCGAGATACATTTGATGCAAAGGTTGCCAATAAAATCCGACCTTTAGCGCCCCGAAACACCTCATCCAGAGCAATACCAACTGTTCGCTCTGATTTGGTAAAACCAAGATGTTCCACGTTAGTACTGTCAGACATTAAGACCAATACACCCTCATCGCCTAGTTGAGCTAATTTATGAATATCCATAACTTTTCCGTCTACCGGCGTATAGTCGACTTTAAAGTCGCCTGTATGAATGATAGTACCCACAGGTGTCTTAAAATAAATTGCTACAACATCAGGAATAGAATGGCTCATCCGAATAAATCCTACCTGAATACTGCCAAAGGTAATTTCATCTCCTGGCTGAATGGGATTGAGCGAGTAATTGGCCACATTATTTTCTTTTAAACGAACTTCGGCCAGCCCCATGGAAAGCCGCGTACCATACACTGGCACATTGATTTGTTTTAATAAATAAGATAATGATCCAATATGGTCCTCATGACCGTGAGTGATAACAACTGCCCGTATCTTATCCTTGTTTTCAAGAAGATAGGTAATGTCGGGTATGACCAGGTCTATCCCAAACATATCATCCTCTGGGAATGCTAAACCGCAGTCAACAACGATGATATCATCTTCGTAACGGATAACAGTCATGTTCTTGCCAATTTCGCCTAAACCACCCAGAGGAATGATGGCGAGTTTATTTTGTTTTTCCAAAAAATTTACCTCCACTATTTGAGTATGAATATATCAATTCATAATAAGTCTTCCCAACTTCAGCCCTTTATAAGCAGATACTAACAAAAAAAGCGATAGCACGTTCTTTTCTGTCATTGCGAATGTAGGGTCGCAATCTCTGAACAAGTAGGGGATTGCTTCGCTGCACTCGCAATGACAGCTAAATAAATTATACATTCTAATACCAAAATAAAAACTCATTACCCCTTTCTTGGGTAATGAGTTTTTCATTTAATTTTCTAATATCTTTTCCGTCTCGCCGACGACGCTATACCTAATTCTTCTCGGTATTTAGCCACCGTCCGGCGAGATATTTTTATACCATGATGGCAAAGCACATCCGATAAAGCTTGATCACTAAGCGGGTCAGAGGACTGTTCCCCAGTAATCAGTTCTTTAATTTTTTGTTTAACCTTAGTTGCTGACACATCTTGCCCACCTGTGCTATTATGCACAGCTGTTGAGAAAAAGCTGCGCATACTCAACAGGCCATGGGGAGTATCCACATATTTATTGGCAATAGCCCGGCTAACAGTTGATTCATGAACAGCCACCTGCTCAGCCACTTGTTTCATAATGAGCGGGCGCAAAAACTTCTGCCCATGATCAAAAAAATCCTGTTGCAATGAAATAATAGCTTCCATAACATTATATAAAGTCCGGCGGCGCTGCTCAATGCTTTTCATCAGCCAAACTGCTGAATTCAGCCTGCCTTCAATAAATTTCCTTGATTCAGGATCTGCCTCTGTTGCCACCTGGCGATAATAGGGATTGATCGTTAGCCGAGGGGTATTGGTGTCATTTACGATAATAATATATTTTCCATTTACTCGCTCAACAGTAATATCAGGCGTAATATAGGTGGACTGTTCTTTGCCAAATGCCCGCCCTGGTTTAGGATCAAGAGTACGGATGATATCTACCGCCTCCTGCACCATATGGGCATTACATCCTAATTTTTCCCCAATTATTTTATAACGCCCTGCTGCTACATCTGGTAAATAATCTGCAATAATAGCCTCAACAAAATGATTATGAACATCTTTCTGCTCAAGTTGTATTGCAAGGCATTCCTTTAGATCCCGGGCACCCACGCCAAGGGGGTCAAATGTTTGAATCAGTTTCAAAACCTCAGTAACAACATTCTCGTCCACCTTATGGGCAATAGCCGCCTCTGCCACCGTACAACATAAATACCCATTATCATCAATACAGCCAATCAGATAGTTACCTACTGCCTTGGCAGCCTCGTCCCGTACTGCCAAATGTAGTTGTAATTCCAAATGTTCATGTAAGGAAACATTGTTTTTTATAAATACTTCAAAAGGTTGTTTGTCATCTGCTATCCCATACTCAGATTTCCTGTCGATACCTTCGTTAAAATAATCAGCCCAGTTAAAATAATCATCCAGGGGCTCATTTTCCTTAAGGCCCTCTTTTTGATCAGACTGTTCTGATTGATGGGGATCATCCCCTTCTTTATCTGCTATTTCCAGTACAGGGTTTTCCAGAATTTCTTCCGCGATCACTTCAGACAATTCCATTGCTGACAACTGTAATATAGCAATAGCCTGACGTAGTTCAGGTGTCATCATTAACTTTTGGTTTAAATCTAATTTCAGTCCATGATCCAGATTCATCAGTAGAAACCTCCTATGAGCCTCAACATATCCGAGGCAATTGATCACCAATCAGCATATCTAGCCGTCTCACACCACCAATTCGAGTACGCAGTCCAACCTGGCCGCAGGGTTTTGGAACTACCTCACCGATAATCCGGGACTCACGGCCATAGATATGACTCTGCATGATCCTTAATACTTCTGCAGTATACTCTTTATCAACAAAAACAATCATTTTACCTTCATTGGCTAGATACAGAGGATCGAAACCCAAAATATCACAAGCTGCCTGTACTGCTGGCGATACTGGAATACTGCTTTCATCCAGCATGATCCCTACCTGGGATTGACTAGCAATCTCATTCAGAGTTGTAGCCAGCCCCCCGCGGGTAGGATCCCGTAGCACAGCAATTTGCGGCACTGCTGTGAGCAGTTCTGCCACTAGCCTATTAAGGGGTGCACAATCACTCACTACTGTTTGGGGAAACTCCAGACCGTGACGTTCACTCATGACTGCCAAGGAATGTTCGCCTAAATAACCATTCAAAATAATGTCCTGACCTGGACGAGCATTTTGACCCGAAATCTGAATACCATCTATAATCTGGCCAATACCAGCCGTATTAATATAAATGCCGTCAACTGCCCCTTTTTCCACTACCTTGGTGTCACCAGTAACAATATATACCCCAGCTTCAGCTGCTGCTTGTTGCATGGAAGCAACAATCCGCTTGAGAATTTCAATGGGAAACCCCTCTTCTAATACAAATCCAGCACTTAAATACAGCGGCACCGCACCATTCATCGCCACATCATTGACTGTGCCGCATACAGCCAATTTCCCAATATCACCACCAGCAAAAAACAAGGGTTTGACCACATAAGAATCTGTGGAGAACGCGAGCCGAACACCATTGATAGTACATTGTGCACCATCATGCATAGCGCCTAGAATATCATTGGCAAAAGCAGGCCACATGATATTTTTCACCAAATCATGACTGAGTTTTCCCCCACTGCCATGGGCCATTTGAATACGCTCACTGCTCACCCCTGCCACCTCCCAGCACCATACTTATACCAAGCCGCACATGTACCTTCAACAGAAACCATACACGATCCCACGGGATGCTCCGGAAGACAGGTTTTACCAAACAGTGGGCAGGCTGTCGGCAATAGGGTGCCGCATAGTACTTGTCCGCACTGACAACCCGCATGTTCTTTCATAACTTCCACAGTCACAGGTATATTGGTTTTAGCATCAAAACTACGATATTCTTCTCGAATCCCGAGGCCTGAACCTTCCAGATTGCCAATACCTCGCCACACTGTATCTACCGCCTGATACACCTTATAAAGAGTTCGGCAGGCCACTTCATTGCCCCTTGGCGGCGCAATACGGCGATACTGATTTTCCAGTTGAGGCGTACCCTCATGTATTTGCTTCACCAACATATAGATGGATTGCAAAATATCCAGTGGATCAAAGCCAGCAACCACTGCTGGAGTGCTAAATTCATCAATTAAAAACTCATAGGGCTTCACACCAATCATAGAGCTTACATGTCCAGGTAGCAACAATCCATCTACACGGCTATTTTCCGACATAAGTAGCACTCTAAGGGCGGGGGGCACCAATTTATGAGCTGATAATACATAAAAATTCGTGATTCCTGCTTTCTCAGCCATGAGTATGGTTGCTGCAGCGAGAGGTGCCGTTGTTTCAAAACCAACAGCTAAAAAAATCACGTTTTTGTCAGGATTTTCTTTAGCAATTTCTAAGCTTTCTAATGGTGAATAAAGAATACGAATATCTGCACCAGCTGCCTTTTGCTGTGCTAATGTTGATGATGATCCAGGCACTTTCAGCATATCCCCAAAGGTTGTAATAATAACTTGTGGATCTTTGCTGTAGGCAATGGCTGTATCCAAATATTCATTAGGTGTTACACATACAGGACACCCAGGTCCGCTGACCAGTTCTACGTTTTCTGGCAAAAGCTGACGAATCCCAGCCTTAAAAATAGCCACTGTATGGGTACCGCATACTTCCATTAATCGAATCGAGCGCTGTCCCGCAAGACGAGCAATCTCTTGGGTAAAAAAGTCAGCAGCCTTCTTTATTTGTTCATCGGTCATGGTCAGCATACTCTTCTAGCTCCTTAAACAATTCCAAGGTCTTTCTGACTTCCTCTTCATCAATGGCCTGGATAGCAAATCCAGCATGAATGAGAACAAATTCTCCCACCTTGCTCTCAGGTAACAGCATTAAACTTATTTTTCGAGTCACACCACCAATTTCTACAGTGGCCAACAAATCTTGTATCTCGAGGATTTTTCCTGGTACAGCCAAACACATACTATTTACCCCTTCACTATACGTACTCCAGCCACAACAGCTTGCCCTAGTGCCAAACCGCCATCATTGAGGGGAACACGTTGATTACTATATACAGTAAATCCGTCTTGTTGTAACATTCTGACAACTTTCCCCAGTAAAATCATATTTTGCCAGACGCCACCACTTAAGGCTACTTTATTTAAACCTGTATCCTGCCGAATAATATTTACCATATCCACAACAGCCTGGGCAACTGTTACGTGAAAACAGGCTGCCAGGAAATTTACATTGGTTCCCTGCCGTGCTTCCTCTGCCATTGCGGCAAAGGTCGGCATAAAATCAAGAATTCGCGGATGATCTTGTGAAATAGTATAAGGCAGTAGCTGCCCATGGGCCTTTTGTGCCGCCAGTTCTAGCTCGACAGCCGCCTGACCTTCATAATGAATAACAGTGCCTAGCCCTAGTATTCCAGCCGCTACATCAAATAACCGTCCAGCACTTGATGATAAAGGAGCATTAATGCCTTTGACAGTGGCATCCATCATCAGCTGCCAGCCTGACCGCAAATTGCGGGACATTAACATATCGAAATTGGCAAACTCTTTCCCATATAGATTATACAACACCCAAGCCGCTAAGCGCCATGGTTCTTTTATGGCTTTTGCGCCGCCAGGCAGCGGTAAGTACTGGCAATGACCAACACGTACAAACTCCTGGCAATCAGCCAGCAAAAACTCACCGCCCCAGAGGGTGCCATCAGTGCCATACCCAGTGCCATCAAAAGCCACGCCAATGACCTTTTCATCCAGCCCATGTTCAGCTAGGACTGAGGCAATATGAGCATGATGATGTTGCACCCCTACCTCAGGAATACTTAGACTCAACGCATATTGAGTCGCTAAATATTCAGGATGCAAATCATAGGCCACAACCTTGGGTTGCACTGCAAATAGCTTTTCATAATGAGCAATGGACGTCAAAAAAGCATTATATGTAAAAAAATTTTCCAAATCACCAATGTGTGGGCTCATAAACGCAAACTGTCCCTGAGTCAGACAAAATGCATTCTTTACTTCACCGCCAACTGCTAAAATTGACGATATTTCCCGGGAAAGCTTAATGGGGGCAGGAGCGTAACCTCGGCTACGCCTCAGTATATATTGTTGATCCATGAATACCCGCACCACAGAATCATCACACGGCTTATGAATCTCCCGATTATGTATTAAAAAGTAATCAGCAATACCAGGCAGTCTATCCAGTGCATCTTGATCATCATAAGCAATCGGCTCATCACTTACATTCGCGCTCGTCATAACCCATATATCTTCTGGCTGCAGCAATAACCAGTGTGCTGGAGCATAGGGCAGCATCACTCCCAGATAAGCATTGCCTGGCGCAATACTTGCTGCTAAATCATAACTATTTTTTTTAACTAATAGCACGATAGGCCGCGCTGTAGCTATCAGTAA
>Ga0316604_10003553_pt1 | contig 10865 bp, 5 predicted proteins | sample OWC_soil_day20_C_FD_207650 | JGI IMG/M metagenome (GOLD analysis project Ga0316604, IMG submission 207650) | Wetland soil microbial communities from Old Woman Creek delta, Ohio, United States - OWC_soil_day20_CT | ecosystem: Environmental > Terrestrial > Soil > Wetlands | place: USA: Ohio... | reverse complement strand
GCAGCTCCTGCTGCTGGCGCTGCTGCTGTTGCAGAACAAAGCGAGTTTGACGTAGTTTTGACCAGCGCTGGTGCAAGCAAAATCAATGTTATTAAAGTGGTACGTGAAGTTACCGGTCTTGGCCTCAAAGAAGCTAAAGAACTGGTTGACGGTGCTCCTAAAGCCATTAAAGAGAAAATCTCCAAGGCTGATGCTGACGCTCTTAAAGCTAAACTTGAAGAAGCTGGCGCATCCGTCGAAGTTAAGTAATTTAAGCTTAATAAAGAAAGGAGCACCTACTGGTGCTCCTTTTTTGAATTGAAAAGCTATATATAAGAGTAAAACTGCTTGACATAGTAAATATCATGTGGTAACATTATACATTGCCGTACATATTTATTTTAGTATGTCTTAGCAGAATCATAGCAAAAACTTGTATAAATTATGGAATGGCAGGAAATAGTAATATAATGGAGGATGAATCGTTTTTCATCGAAAAAATGGCAAGGTCCTTACCCAAAACGAAAAGAACCTTGCTTTGTTTTGTATTTATTTAATCATTCATTTGCTGGCTTAGTATTTGCACAATATCGCTTGCTTATGTGTAAGCTGCGAATAATGCAATATGCCAGGCAAAATGGCTAAGGGGTGAAGGGGTTAATGTTTAATCCTGTTCCGGTGGGCAAAAGACTCAGGTATAGTTATGCCAAAATTAAAGAAGTGCTGGACATGCCCAACCTTATTGAAATTCAGAAGAATTCGTATCGTTGGTTTCTTAAGGAAGGTTTACAAGAGATATTTCATGATATTTCTCCAATCCAGGACTTTACCGGCAACCTGATCCTGTCGTTTGAAAACTTTACACTGGGCGAACCTAAATATGATGTTGAAGAATGTAAAGAGCGAGATGTTACCTATGCCGCTCCGCTTCGTGTTAGTGTTCGGCTATACAACAAGGAAACACAGGAAATAAAAGAGCAAGAAGTATTTATGGGCGATTTTCCGCTCATGACCGACAACGGTACATTTATTATTAATGGTGCTGAACGGGTTATTGTCAGCCAATTGGTGCGTTCACCTGGCGTATATTATGGTGAGAGCATTGATGCTACTGGTAAGAAGCTGTATAATGCGACGGTAATTCCAAATCGTGGTGCCTGGCTGGAACTTGAGACTGACGCCAATGATGTTATATCTGTTCGCGTTGATCGCACCCGTAAGTTACCAGTAACTGTCCTTATCCGTTCATTAGGCTTTGTATCTAATGGCGTGATTTCCGAACTCTTTAATGAGGATGTTCGCATTCGGGCGACACTAGAAAGAGACAACACAGATTCTCGGGAAGAGGCTCTTGTCGAAATCTACAAACGATTACGCCCTGGTGAGCCGCCAACGGTAGACAACGCTGCGCAATTGCTTGAAACGTTATTTTTCGATCCTAAGCGCTATGACCTGGCTACTGTAGGGCGCTATAAACTTGGCAAAAAATTAGGGTGGCGTCGCCGCCTGTTAGGAAAAGTTCTTGCTCAGCCGCTGGTAGATAAAGAAACTGGCGAAATTGTAGTAGATGAAAATACATACATAGATGAGGACGTTCTTAATAGGATTGCTGCTGCTAAAGTTTTTGACGCTGTGGGCCTGAATGAAGCTTGGATTAAACAAAAAGATGGTACATCTGTAAAATTGCTACTTAACACAGTATTGCCATTTACGCATCGTACCATTACCAAAGAAGATATTATTGCTTCCATTAGCTATCTTCTTAACTTAACGGAAGGTCATGGAACAACTGATGATATTGACCATTTAGGTAATCGGCGACTGCGCTCAGTTGGCGAACTTTTGCAGAACCAGTTCCGTATTGGTTTGTCCCGGATGGAACGGGTAGTCAAAGAACGTATGACTATTCAGGATATTGATGTAATTACGCCGCAGGCGCTCATAAACATCCGTCCAGTGGTTGCTGCCATAAAAGAATTTTTTGGGTCCAGTCAGTTATCCCAATTCATGGATCAGACCAATCCGTTGGCTGAACTTACTCATAAGCGGCGTCTCAGCGCCCTAGGCCCTGGTGGTCTTAGCCGGGAGCGTGCTGGTTTCGAGGTTCGAGATGTCCACCATTCCCACTATGGCCGTATGTGCCCGATCGAGACGCCTGAAGGTCCGAACATCGGCCTTATCGGTTCGCTATCCACTTTTGGTCGGATTAATGAATTCGGTTTTATTGAGACACCATACCGTAAAGTCAACAAACAAGAACATCGGGTAACAGAAGAAGTATACTATTTGACGGCCGACGAAGAAGATGAAATGATTGTTGCCCAAGCTAATGATGTTTTGGATGAGAATGGCTGGTTTCAAGAACCACGTGTTACCTGTCGTTACCGAAATGAAATATTGGTAGTTCCGGCTGAAAAAGTTGACTACATGGACGTATCGCCTAAACAAGTAGTATCTATTGCTACAGCCATGATACCCTTCTTGGAAAACGATGATGCTAACAGGGCGTTGATGGGGGCAAACATGCAGCGTCAGGCTGTACCGCTTCTTAGAACGCAGGCACCACTTGTCGGTACTGGCATGGAATATAAAGCCGCCCGTGATTCCGGGGTTGTAATACTGGCAAAAAATGCGGGCGTTGTTGAAAAAGTAACAGCCACCGAAATCCATATTCGTACGGAAAAGGGCGCGCTTGATACCTATAAGTTGCTTAAATACCTACGATCCAATCAGGGAACATGCATTAATCAAAAACCCATCGTATATAAGAACGATACTATCGTTAAAGGGCAAGTGCTGGCTGATGGGCCGGCCACCGACCAAGGTGAATTGGCTTTAGGCTTTAACGTGCTGGTCGCATTTATGCCATGGGAAGGCTATAACTACGAAGATGCTATTCTCTTGAGCCAGGATATAACACAAGCCGATGTATTTACCTCTATACATATTGAAGAATATGAATGTGATGCCCGTGATACCAAGCTTGGTCCTGAAGAAATTACCCGTGACATTCCAAATGTTGCCGAAGACGTACTGCGTGATCTTGATGATCGCGGCATAATCCGTGTTGGCGCAGAAGTGCGTCCAGGGGATATCCTGGTTGGTAAAGTAACACCAAAAGGCGAAACTGAACTGACTGCGGAAGAACGGTTATTACGGGCCATCTTTGGTGAGAAAGCTCGCGAGGTCCGTGACACCTCACTTAGAGTACCGCATGGCGAAGCAGGCAAGATTGTTGACGTAAAGGTATTTACCCGTGAAAATGGCGATGAATTACCGCCAGGTGTAAATCAGCTAGTGCGTTGCTATATTGCTCAAAAACGCAAAATTTCTGAGGGCGATAAAATGGCTGGTCGTCACGGCAACAAAGGGGTAGTTTCTCGGATAATGCCAAAAGAGGATATGCCCTTCCTACCAGATGGCACACCGGTTCAAATCGTATTAAACCCACTAGGCGTACCATCACGTATGAATATTGGTCAGGTGCTTGAAACTCACTTAGGGCGCGCTGCCGCTGCGATTGGCATGCAAATTAAGATGGGCGATCAGACTTTGGTTGACAGGTTGAAATCAGTCAACTATAATTTTGACAAACACGGTATGCCTGTGCCGGATACCGCTGGAGTCCATCTGGCTGTACCAGTATTTGATGGTGCCACCGAGACTGATGTTATTAACACGTTAAAAGTAGCAGGTCTATCAGAAGATGGCAAGACTCAACTGTTTGACGGCAGAACAGGTGAAGCATTTGACAATCACGTTACTGTTGGCTATGTGTATATGCTCAAACTGCATCACTTGGTTGATGATAAAATTCATGCCCGTTCTACTGGTCCATACTCGCTTGTAACGCAACAGCCGCTTGGTGGTAAAGCACAGTTTGGCGGTCAGCGTTTCGGTGAGATGGAAGTGTGGGCATTGGAAGCATATGGAGCCGCCTATACTCTGCAAGAACTATTAACGGTCAAGTCTGACGATGTTGTTGGTCGCGTAAAAACCTATGAGGCAATTGTAAAAGGCGAAAATATACCTGAACCAGGCGTGCCTGAATCCTTCAAGGTACTGATAAAAGAACTCCAGAGTATTGGCCTTGATATTAAGATATTGACAGAAGACGACCAAGAAATTATGATTCGGGACTCAGACGAAGATATCAATGAAACAGCTAAAGAATTAGAACTGAATATTGGCGATGACATGCCAAAAGCTTCGATTGAACGCAAAAAGACGGACTTTGAGGCGGACGTGGTTGATGAACTAGAAGCAAATGATGACATCGAACCGTTAGAAGAAGAACTTGATATTATTGCTGAGATTGGCGAAATGGAGCCTGATGCGGCTCACAGATCCAATGAAGATGAATTCGATTTGAAGTCCTCTGCAAACAATGCTGCGAAGCTCAAGGAAAATGCTAAAAAGTCTATTTCCCATGAGGATTTGGAAGAAGTCCTAGAAGACTAGGATTTAGACTAGTTAGAAGGGAGCGATAACCCCTTGTTAGACGTAAATAATTTTGATTCAATGCGTATTGGTCTGGCGTCACCGGAGCAAATTCTTAAGTGGTCGCACGGTGAAGTTAAAAAACCAGAAACCATTAATTACCGTACGCTAAAACCCGAACGAGAGGGTTTGTTCTGTGAGAAGATTTTTGGGCCAACTCGGGATTGGGAATGTCATTGCGGTAAGTATAAGCGGATTCGCTATAAAGGTATTATTTGTGATCGATGTGGCGTTGAAGTAACTCGTTCCAAAGTCCGGCGTGACCGAATGGGACATATTGAGTTGGCTGCACCAGTCTCTCATATCTGGTATTTTAAAGGTATACCCAGCCGGATGGGACTCATTTTGGATGTCTCGCCACGCTCACTGGAAAAAGTTTTATATTTTGCTTCCTATATTGTGCTTGATCCAGGCGATACGCCGCTGATGAAAAAGCAACTTTTAAACGAAAATGAGTACAGGGAACATCGGGATAAATATGGCAGCGCATTCAAGGTTGGCATGGGTGCGGAAGCTGTCAAAAAGCTGCTGGAAGAGCTCGATTTAGAAAAGATGAGTCGTGAACTCCGCCAGGAACTAAAAGAAGTAAGCGGACAGCGTAAAATCCGGGCGATTAGACGGTTGGAAGTTACAGAAGCCTTCCGTAAATCAGGAAATAATCCAGCCTGGATGATTATGGACGTAGTACCTGTCATTCCACCGGAATTACGCCCCATGGTTCAGTTAGATGGCGGTCGGTTTGCCACTTCTGACTTAAATGACTTGTACCGCCGGGTAATTAACCGCAATAACCGCCTAAAGAGACTGTTGGATTTAGGTGCGCCTGATATCATCGTGCGCAACGAAAAACGCATGCTGCAAGAAGCCGTGGATGCGCTTATCGACAACGGACGACGTGGTCGTCCTGTCACCGGTCCTGGTAATCGTCCTTTAAAATCTTTGAGTGATATGCTTAAAGGCAAGCAAGGGCGCTTTCGGCAAAACCTTTTGGGCAAACGGGTTGACTATTCTGGACGCTCGGTTATCGTAGTTGGTCCGGAACTTAAGTTACACCAATGCGGTCTGCCTAAAGAAATGGCGCTGGAATTGTTTAAACCTTTTGTTATGAAAAAGTTGGTTAATGCCGGTCATGCTCATAATATTAAAAGTGCTAAACGGATGGTGGAAAGGGTTCGTCCTGAGGTATGGGATGTACTGGAAGAGGTTATTAAAGAGCATCCAGTACTCCTAAACCGTGCACCGACCCTGCATAGACTTGGTATTCAGGCGTTCGAACCGGTATTATCTGAAGGCCGGGCCATTAAAATTCATCCCTTGGTATGTACCGCCTACAATGCGGACTTTGATGGCGACCAAATGGCAGTGCATGTACCACTTTCGGCTGAGGCTCAGGCCGAGGCACGGATGCTCATGCTGTCAGCCCATAATATTTTATCCACAAAAGATGGCAGGCCAGTCGCTACGCCTACTCAGGATATGGTACTGGGCGCTTACTATTTAACGATTGAAAAAGACCCTGAAGATGGTAAAATCAGAGCTTTTTCAAGCCTAAATGAAGGATTGCTAGCTTATCAGCATAAGGTGCTGGAGTTACATGAAAAAATAAAAATGCGGTTAGACGGCTATGGTTTGGTACATACCACATTAGGTCGAGTGATCTTTAATGAAGTATTGCCGCCAGAGCTCAGGCATTTTTCTAAACAGGACGATGGTTGGCATTTAGGTAAGATAATGGACAAAAAGCAACTTGGTAAATTAGTTGCTGACTCCTACCAAACTTTTGGTAATGCTAAAACAGCCGTTGTATTAGATGCTGTAAAACGCCTTGGTTTCCACTTTGCTTGCATTGCCGGAATCACGATTGCGATTTCAGACATCAAGATTCCAGCGGCCAAGAAAGAAATTTTGGCCGCGGCTGAGGTAAAGGTTGACACTATTGATAAACAGTACCGTCGCGGCTTGATTACCGATGATGAGCGCTATAAAAAGACGATTGATCTTTGGACCACGGCGACTGATGATGTTACCACAGCGCTTATGAACAGCCTGGATCGTTTTAACCCGGTATATATGATGGCTAACTCAGGTGCCCGTGGTAATATTCAGCAGATACGTCAGTTGGCTGGTATGCGGGGTCTTATGGCTGATCCGTCTGGACGAATCATTGACTTGCCGATTAAAGCTAATTTCCGTGAAGGCTTGACTGTGTTAGAGTACTTTATTTCTACTCATGGAGCACGTAAAGGTTTGGCAGATACGGCACTTAGGACAGCCGACTCTGGCTACCTTACTCGTCGACTTGTTGATGTCGCCCAAGATGTTATCGTACGCGAAGAAGATTGTGATGTTGTCGGACTTAACCTAGTGCGAGAACGGGCTCGTTTAGCTAAGTCAAGTGCTGGGGCCATTGATATGCTGAAAGATAGCTTGCTAGGTAGAGTTTTAGCTCAGGATGTATTAGATCCCAAAACATTAGATATAATTTTGACCCAAGGAACATTGCTTGGCGAAGATGCTCTGCGCTTAATTGGCGAAAACGGTGTTCCGGAAATCATGATTGAAGGTCAGGCAGATGAAATAGAAGAAGATGTCGGTCGTGCAGTTGCTGAAACCATTGTTCTTGGTGCGCCAGAAGAGAAAGTACGCGCTGCTCTCAAAGAAGCTATGATTCGCGAAATGCTTGGCAAAAACACGACAGAAGCCATCCAAACCAGGGATGGTGTCGAGCTTGTTCCTGCTGATACTCCGTTTACCGAAGAGCATATTGAAGCTGTTTTAGCTAGCTCTGTTAAAGAAGTAAAAGTGCGGAATAATAATGTTAGAGGAATTGAAGTTGAGGCTATCACAGAAGGCTCTGGTGTAATTGAATCACTTAAAGATCGAATCGTTGGCAGAATGGCGGCGGAAGATATTATTGATCCAGCCACTGGTGAGATTATTGTCAAGATTAGTGACCTAATTACGGAAGAATTGGCTGAGAAGGTTGTTAAAGTACGTGATAAGGTTTCTATCCGCTCAGTACTCACTTGTCGTTCCCGTTATGGCGTATGTATTAATTGCTATGGCCGTAACTTGGGTACAGGCCACATGGTCGATGTCGGTGAGGCTGTCGGTATTATTGCTGCTCAGTCGATCGGTGAACCAGGTACTCAGCTTACAATGAGAACGTTCCATACCGGCGGTGTTGCTGGTGATGACATTACCCAGGGTTTGCCAAGAGTAGAAGAATTGTTCGAGGCCCGTAAACCCAAACGTCAGGCGATAATTACTGAGGTTGACGGTAAGGTGGAAGTAAAAGAAATCAAAGGTATGCGTCGAGTCACTGTTTATCCGGCAGACGCGTCTTTGGGTGAAGAACGTGTATACCCGATACCCTATGGCTCAAGACTAATTGTCAGCGAGGGTCAAATGGTTGCAGCAGGTGATCGTCTGACTGAGGGTGCCGTTAATCCACACGATATTTTGCGGGTTAGCGGGCTAAAAGCCACGCAACGGTATCTGGTGTACGAAGTTCAAAAAGTATATAAATCCCAAGGTGTTGAAATTAACGATAAACACATTGAAGTTATGGTCCGTCAAATGCTCCACAAAGTCAAGGTGGAAGAAGCAGGCGACACCGATCTTCTGCCAAGCGAGTATATTGATTTGAATACCTTTGAAGAAGAAAATGCTAAGGCTATTGAAGCCAGCGGCGAGCCCGCCATCGCCAGACCAATTCTTCTTGGTATTACAAAAGCCTCGCTGGCCACTGATTCCTTCTTATCTGCGGCTTCCTTCCAGGAAACTACACGTGTCCTCACTGAAGCTGCAATAAAAGGTAAGGTTGATCCACTACTGGGACTTAAGGAGAATGTTATAATTGGTAAGCTTGTTCCTGCTGGTACAGGCATGAGTCGTTACCGTAATATTCGATTAAAAAAAGTTGTTTCCGATCCGGTGGAGGAAGAATTCCCTGTTGAATAAGCATTCAAATTACTAAGTATACTAAAACTGGGGACGGCTTACACCGTTCCCAGTTTTAGTATTATGATACACCCGGTATAGTGGTTATAAATATCCGCAGAAACTCTAATACTTTATTGACATTTAGAAACCGAAATGATAATATATTAGAGTGTCTTGGGAATATTACATTTTTCCGAAGGAGTTGAACGCCGTGAACAGTGAAGAACTGGAAGCTTTCAAGAGTGGCAAGAAAGCCATTGGTGCTAAACAAACGGTGCGAGCTGTGGAAAAAGGTCTGGCTACCAAGGTATACCTTGCTGCTGATGCTGACAGACGGGTAGTTGCTCCACTTGCGCTGCTGTGTAGTCAAAAAGAAGTCCAGGTTGACGACCAGTCAACCATGACTGAACTGGGAGAAGCTTGTGGTATTGAAGTAGCTGCTGCGGCTGTAGCATTATTGAAATAAGTCAGTATGGGATTAAGTCGTTAATAATTTTACCCACTTGCTTGTCGGTGGTTGAAATTTTTAATAATAAATAACGAGATTGGGGAAGGAGGTGCGCTTAATAACATGCCAACAATTAATCAGTTAGTGCGCAAAAATCGGGAGTCGTTACTGCAAAAGTCTACTGCTCCTGCACTTAAGGAATGTCCACAAAAACGTGGTGTATGCACGAGGGTATATACAACTACTCCTAAAAAACCTAACTCTGCGCTTCGTAAAGTTGCTCGTGTACGTTTGACTAACGGCATTGAAGTAACTGCCTACATTCCGGGTATTGGTCACAACTTGCAAGAACACTCGGTTGTACTTATCCGCGGCGGCAGAATAAAAGACTTGCCAGGTGTGCGTTATCACATTGTTCGTGGCGCTCTTGACACCGCTGGTGTTGCCAAGCGTGGTCAGGGTCGTTCGAAATACGGTGCTAAAAAGGCCGCTGCTGCCAAGAAATAATTTAGACCTGTTGCAGATTTTTGGAAGAAGGAGGGATACTGATGCCAAGAAAAGGTGCTGTTCCCAAGCGGGATGTATTGCCGGATCCGGTATATAGTTCCAAGCTTGTAACAAGATTTATCAATAAAATTATGTTAGACGGCAAAAAAGGTGTTGCCGAGAACATTGTATATGATGCGTTTGAAGCTATTCGCGCCAAAACAGGCAAAGATCCGATGGAAGTATTTGAAGTTGCACTGAAAAACGTTATGCCGGTCCTGGAAGTTCGTGCTCGCCGTGTAGGTGGCGCTAATTACCAAGTTCCTGTAGAAGTGCGGCCTGACCGTAAAATGTCATTGGGTATTCGTTGGTTGGTTAACTATTCCCGCTTGCGCGGCGAAAAAACCATGCACGAAAGACTTGCCTCGGAATTGATGGATGCTGCTAATAATACTGGCGCGTCTGTTAAAAAACGTGAAGATACCCACAAAATGGCTGAAGCCAATAAGGCTTTTGCACATTATCGCTGGTAAAATTTGAAGTTCAAGGTCTGGGGTTCGAGTTCGGACCAAGAAGGGTTGCGTAAGCAACCCCTGTGTCTAAGCAAATATGCGAACTCACGATACTAAGGAGTGAAAATAGTGGCCCGAAAGTTTCCACTGGAAAAGACGCGGAACATCGGTATTATGGCACATATAGACGCCGGCAAGACCACTACCACTGAACGCATTCTGTTTTATACCGGCAGAGTACACAAAATTGGCGAAGTACATGATGGCGCTGCGACTATGGACTGGATGGTGCAAGAGCAAGAAAGAGGTATCACTATTACCTCTGCGGCCACTACAGCCCAATGGGACGGGCATCGTATTAACATCATTGACACGCCAGGGCACGTGGACTTTACGGTCGAAGTAGAACGTTCATTGCGGGTGCTTGATGGCTCAGTTGCGGTTTTTTGCGCTAAAGGCGGAGTAGAGCCACAGTCTGAGACTGTATGGCGTCAAGCTGATAAATATAACGTTCCCCGTATGGCATATGTTAATAAAATGGACATCACCGGTGCTGATTTTTACCGGGTTGTCGAAATGATGAAGACTCGACTAGGCGCTAATGCAGTGCCAATCCAACTGCCTATCGGTTTTGAAGACACCTTCAAAGGGTTTGTTGACCTTATTGAAATGAAGGCTGTTGTCTATACCGACGATCTGGGTAAGGTAAGTGAAGCTGCTGATATACCTGAAGATATGGCTGAACATGTTGAGACTTTCCGTCAAAACCTCTTGGATGCTGTTGCTGAAAGCGACGATGAACTAATGATGAAATACCTCGAAGGGGAAGAAATTTCTGTCGAGGAAATCAAAACGGCTATCCGTAAAGCCACCATTGCCTGTAAGATGACAGCGGTGCTGTGCGGTTCATCCTACAAGAACAAAGGCGTACAACCGCTCTTGGACGCAGTAGTTGCCTACATGCCTGCACCGACTGATATCCCAGCTATTAAGGG
>Ga0316604_10003552_pt1 | contig 10866 bp, 6 predicted proteins | sample OWC_soil_day20_C_FD_207650 | JGI IMG/M metagenome (GOLD analysis project Ga0316604, IMG submission 207650) | Wetland soil microbial communities from Old Woman Creek delta, Ohio, United States - OWC_soil_day20_CT | ecosystem: Environmental > Terrestrial > Soil > Wetlands | place: USA: Ohio... | reverse complement strand
CTGCACTCCGATGTGGCGCTCGTCAACCAGGTGGCCGAATACATCATCGCCGCCGGAGGGAAGCGAATCCGTCCGGCGCTGGTACTGCTGCTTGCAAGGGCGTTCGGGTACACGGGCAGTTATCACTATACGCTGGCCGCCACCATCGAATTTATCCATACGTCGACCCTGCTTCACGATGATGTGGTCGATGAATCCGACTTGCGACGTGGGCAGAAGACAGCGAATGCGCTGTTCGGGAATGCCGCATCGGTCCTGGTCGGAGATTTCCTGTACACGCGTGCCTTCCAGTTGATGGTGTCGGTCAACAACATGCGCGTCATGCAGGTAATGGCCGACGCCACCAACGTGATTGCCGAAGGCGAGGTCATGCAGCTGATGAACGTGCGGGAGCCCGACCTCTCCGAGGAAAGCTATCTTCAGGTCATCCACGCGAAAACAGCCAAGCTGTTCGAGGCTGCGGCATGCCTTGGCGCCCTGGTTTCATCCGCATCGGACAGGGATGTGGAAGCCGCCGCGGCATACGGAAGGGCGATGGGAACCGCGTTTCAGCTCATCGACGATGTGCTGGACTATACGGGCAATGTCAATGAGACCGGAAAAAACATCGGCAACGACCTGCGAGAAGGAAAGGTCACGCTGCCGCTCATCCATTTGATGCGAAACGGCACGGCATCCCAGCGCCAACTGGTGCGCGATTGCATTGTTGACGGCAACATGGCTCAACTGGGCGCGATCCTAGAGGCCGTTACGCAGAGCGGAGGGCTGGAGTACACCAGGAAGATGGCGGAAGCATCCGCCGAATCGGCCAAAAAAGCGATTCTTCACTTTCCGCATAGCCAATTCAAGGATTCCTTGATACAATTATGCTCTTTTGCAGCGTATAGAAATTTTTGACGTTCATGCTGCAGCAGTCGGGGTGTAGCTTAGCCTGGTAGAGCGCTACGTTCGGGACGTAGAGGCCGGAGGTTCGAATCCTCTCACCCCGACCATTCCTTTCTTTTCCTTTCCCTAAATCAATCGGTTCCCCATTCCATCTATCGGTGCGGCGGTTGCCATACGTTTTATACCTCTTCTTCGCATGAAGCGAGACGGCCAACCTCCTACACCTAACAGTGAGGAACTGATCCAGTCGCTCCAGACATTCTCCGGTATGAATTGCTGAAATGAATTTCAGTCAGACTAAGATCAAGCCCATTCCGCACTGAGCGTCTCGGCCTGCTCCAGCACCAGCTGCACGGCTTCATCCTGCTTGACTGGCGGGTATTTGTATTTACGTAATATGCGCCGCACCATCAGGCGCAGCTTGGCACGAACGCTCTCCCTGACGGACCAGTCCACCGTGACGTTCTGGCGCAGGTTTTCCGCCAGCTCATGCGCGATCTTCTTCAAAGTTTCGTCACCCAGTTCGCGCACCGACTCTTCGTTGTTGGCGAGGGCGTCATAGAACGCCAGTTCATCCGGATTGAGGCCTAACTGTTCTCCCCGCTCGGCTGCTTCGCGGAACTTCTTCGCCATGCCGATCAATTCTTCGATCACCTGAGCGGTTTCAATCGAGCGATTCTGGTAACGCTGGATGACGTTGGCCAGCAGTTCGGAGAACTTGTTCTGCTGAACGAGATTGGTTGGAAAGCGGCTCTTGATCTCGCCTTCCAGCAGGCGCTCCAGCAACTCCACGGCGAGATTGCGCTCGGGCAGGTTCTTTACCTCATTCAGGAAGGCATCATCCAGAATGCCGATGTTCGGCTTGTCCAGTCCGACTGCGTCGAAAATGTCGACCACATGTTCGGACACGACCGCATTTCCGATGATCTGCCGCAGCACCAGTTCTCGCGCCTCATCGGTTTTCTTCTTGTTGCTGATGTCGCGCTTGGTCAGGATCACCTTGATCGCCTGAAAGAAAGCGATTTCCTTGCTCACCTTTTTGGCTTCATCCAAGGTGCTGCACAGGGAATAGGCCTTGCACATGGCGAGCGCATTATCGGCAAAGCGTTTCTTGCCATCCTTCAGCCCCAAAATATGGTTGGCGGCCTGTGCCAAGAGCTTGTGCCCGCCCGTCAGAAAACCGCTGTAGTCAAACCCGTGCAGCATGTTGCGCAGGACATCGAGCTTTTCCTCCAGAACGGCATAGGCCTCGTGCGCATCGACAGTCGGGCGGCCCCGGCCCTTGCTGGCGGTGTATTCCTTCAGCGCGGCCTTCAGGTCGTTGGCGATGCCGATATAGTCGACGACCAGCCCGCCCTCTTTGTCTTTAAAGACCCGGTTGACGCGGGCAATCGCCTGCATCAGGTTATGGCCCTTCATCGGCTTGTCGACATAAAGGGTATGCAGGCAGGGCGCATCGAACCCGGTCAGCCACATGTCGCGCACGATGACCAGCCGCAGCGGATCGTCCGGATTCTTGAATCGCTTTTCCAGCCGCTTCTTGATCTGCTTGGAGTAGATGTGGGGACGCAGCAGCGCCTTGTCGCTGGCCGAGCCTGTCATGACGATCTTGATGGCACCCTTTTCCGGATCGGGGTCGTGCCAGTCGGGCCGTAGCGCGATGATGGCGTCGTACAGGTGGACACAGATTTCCCGGCTCATTGCCACGACCATGCCCTTGCCGGGCTGGACTTTGCAGCGCTCGTCGAAGTGCTGCACCATGTCGGCAGCGATCTGCTGGATGCGCGGTTCGGCCCCAACCACTTTTTCCAAGGCGGCCCAGCGGCTTTTGAGCCGCGCCTGATCGTTTTCTTCCTCGTCTTCAGCCAGCTCATCGACCTGTTCATCCACCAGCGGCTTCTGATCTTCCTTCAAAAACAGTTTGGCCAAGCGCGACTCATAATAGATGGCTACCGTCGCGCCATCGTTCTTGGCCTGCTGCATATCGTAGATGTGGATGTAATCGCCAAAAACGGCCCGGGTGTCGCGGTCCTCGCTGGATACCGGCGTGCCGGTGAAGGCGACAAACGTGGCGTTCGGCAGCGCATCGCGCAGGTGCTGGGCGTACCCGACCTGATAACGCTCTTTTCCTGCTTCGCCTTTTAGCGTGGCGCTAAAGCCGTACTGGGTACGGTGCGCCTCATCGGCGATGACAACGATATTGCGCCGGTCGGACAGGACCGGAAAGGTGTCTTCGTCTTCACCCGGCATGAACTTCTGGATGGTGGCGAAGATGATGCCGCCGGATGGCCGCCGGGAAAGCTGGTCGCGCAAGTCGCGTCGCGTCTCGATCTGCACCGGGCACTCGTGCAACAGGTCATGCGAAAGGCTGAAGACCCCAAACAGTTGCCCATCCAGGTCATTGCGGTCGGTAATGACGACAATGGTCGGGTTTTCCATGGCCGCTTCGCGCATGACACGGGCAGCAAAGCAGGTCATGGTGATGCTCTTGCCAGAGCCTTGCGTGTGCCAGACCACGCCGCCCTTCTGGCTTCCGCCGGGACGGGATGCCGCCACAACGTGATCAATGGCGGCGCGCACGGCATGAAACTGGTGATACCCGGCGATCTTCTTGACAAGATTGCCATCGTCCTCAAAGAGTACGAAAAAGCACAGGTAGTCCAGCAGGTATTCGGGAGCTAGAATGCCGCGCACCAGTGTTTCCAGCTCGTTGTACTGGCCAAGCGGGTCGACGTCGATGCCATTGATCGTGCGCCACGCCTGAAAGCGTTCCGCATTGGCCGAGAGCGAGCCCATACGTGCTTCGCTGCCATCGGAAATCACGAGGATTTCGTTGTACTGGAAGATGTCGGGAATCTGTTCCTTATAGGTCTGAATCTGGTCGTAGGCTTTCCAGATATCGGCGTTGACGTCTGCCGGATTTTTCAGCTCCAGCAGGACCAATGGCAGACCGTTGACGAAGAGCACGATGTCGGGGCGGCGCGTATGGTGCGGCCCCTTGATGGAAAACTGGTTGACTGCCAGCCATTCGTTGGCGCTGGGGTCGGCAAAGTCGATCAGGCGCACGAAGTCGCCGCGCGTCTCGCCGCTTTTCTGGTATTCGACTTTGACGCCGTTGACCAAGAGATTATGAAAGTGCCGGTTGGCCGAGAGCTGCATCGGCATGTCGAGGTTCAGGACTTGGCGCAGGGCGTCGTCGCGTGCCGCAAGGGGAATGGATGGGTTCAGCCGGCCAATCGCGTCGCGCAGCCGCTCGGTCAGGAGGACCTGTCGGTAATCCTTGCGTTCGGGCGTGTTTCCGTCCGGGGCGATCTCGAACCCATTGCGATACTGGTAGCCGGTTTCCACCAGCCAGCTTAACGTCTCCTGCTCAAGTTGGTCTTCAGTCATTAACTGGTCCTGATCGGTCGACTGAATCGACACGAATAAACAACATGTTTAAAAAAGCTCAAAAAATCGACACATGCCGATCAACATGCATAAAAAATCGTTTTTTCTATACCTATTCATGCGCATCAATGCGGATGACATCGCTATGTCTCATGCTTTGTCTGCCCCATCAGAATGGCGCTCAAGGCGACATTGACGTAATAATTGCCGCGCCCAAGCTTGTGCTTTTGCACGAAACCGCCTTCCGCCAGTGCATCTAGGTATTTCGTGGCAGTCATTCGCGACACCTGCAAATCGCGTTGTATGAATTCGATTTTCGTATACGGGTGCGAGAACAAGTTATTAATCAGATCCTGGCTGTAGAATTTGTAACCGGCCCGGATCTGGTGCTTGTAATAATGCAGTGCTTTCTGGATGGCGCCAACTGTGGCGATCGTCTGCATGGCGGTCTGTTCGACTGCATCCAGCATAAACAGCACCCAGTCCTCCCAGCGGTCTTCCGTGCGCACCGCCTGCAACAGGCGGTAATAGTCGGCCTTGCCTCGCACGATATAACTACTCAGATAAAGTACGGGAATATCCAGCAAGCCCTCCTTCACCAGGTACAGCACATTCAGGATGCGCCCGGTGCGTCCGTTGCCGTCATAGAAAGGATGGATGCTCTCAAATTGATGGTGGATCAACGCCATCTTGATCAGCGGATCGACCGGAAACAGCGCGGCTTCATTGATGAAGCGCTCCAGATCGGACATCATCGCCACGATGTCGGCGTGGTCTTGCGGCGGCGTATAAATCGTCCTGCCTGCATTGTCTTTCAATGCCGTGCCCGGCAATTTACGAAACCCGGCATGATTGCGTTCCAGCTCGGCCTGAATACCGATAAGGTGGTTGACAGTCAGCAGTCCGCTTTGCCTGACTTCCTCGAACCCGACGCGCAGCGCCTGCCGGTAACGCATCACTTCCTTGGCCGCAGGGTTGGCAAACGCTTCGGTCAGCACTTCACCCTTGAACAGGTCATCGTGCGTGGTGACGATGTTCTCGATTTCCGAACTGTCTTTCGCTTCCTGCAGGCCAAGCGTATTGATCAGGATGCCCTGATTCGGAATCGAGCCGGCAAATCCCTTGAGCTCGGCCAGGCGGCGGCTGCTGCTGGCAAGCTTCCGCAAGATTGCGGGCGTATCGAAGCGCGCTGCATCCAGTTTTTCAAGTGGAATGATCGGGAACATCGACAGCCTTTCTGCTCCTGTTTAGAAAACACCATTTTTTATACATGTTAACGCGGACATGTATAGAAAATCTATATTCTTATGCATATTAAAAATGCGACTTGCCGAAGATTGAAGGGATTCCACGCCATGCCGTTACTCATCGACGTGCTGCGGTTTCAGCTTGCCTGCTTGCTCACGTCCCATTCCTGTACATGGGTTTCCCCTGTTTGGTAAAAACGCCGGACTCGCGAGATGTAATCGACGAAATCCTTGTTTTCTTCGGTCAGGCGGTTGCACATATCCCAGTCAATCTCGGCGCGTTCGCGTGCCGGAATCAAAATCTGGCTTTCAGACGGATTGTCGCTATCGAGCTGGATCACCCCAATGCCATGGGTGGCGGCCAGCATGCGTAATTCCTTCATGGTCTCGTCGCCTTCAATCGCGGCGGCAACCAGATAGCCGAAATGAGACCAGGACGAATTGGAGACAGCCTGAAAATAGCACTTGCGCACGTTCGAGCGGTTCACCAGCAGCTTGACTTCGAAAGACCATAACCGGGCGCGTCTTTCAGCCAGTACGCCGACACAGTCGCGCAGTTCGCGGGTCCAGTCGCCGGACAAGTCTTCGAGTCCGGCTATGTCAGGATGCAGCCATTCGTTGGCTCCGCTGCCCGACTTGTTCGCTGAGCGCTTCTCGTCAATCCGGCAGGCATATAGCTGGTGTTCGGCGTAGAGGTATGCGGCCAGCCGGGGATACAGGTCATGTTCAGACAGCTTGGCTTTGATGGCCGGGCTGGCGGGAGGTATTTCTTGTGACTCAGCCGCCTCGACTTCGGCGCTGTCGTCCTTGTCGGTCCAGTAATAGCGGCGGGGTCTGCCTTCGATGGTTTTAAGTTGCGGGTGCTGTTTTTGCCAGCGGGGGCGCGAGCCGCCGATTTCGGCAACAAGCTGCTGGACAAGGTCTGCATCCGTCTTGATATAGCTGGCGGTGCTGGCCTGCTTCTTCTCGGCGCACTCTTTCGGAAAGTTTTCGAAAATCCACTGCGCGATCTCGCGGGCAGTGAAGGTCGTGTCCTTGTTCGATTGAAGAAAATCGATCAGTCGTTTGCGAAGGTTCAGTCCCATCGGTCAGGTCCCTGTAAGAATTTCATGGGTTTTTTCGACTGCTTCTGGTACGCGCAATTGGCCGGAAATCAGGCGGGGGAGCAGGGTATCGCGCAATTCGGCAAGAGTGTGCGCTTGTTCAATGTTCTTTTTGATGTGCCCCATTATGGGTTCAAGCATATTTTCGAATGCCTGAATGATGTCAGTTGATGGATATACAATTGACACGCCAGCCAGTGTGTCTCGGGTAATCGTATCGAAAACAGAGCCGTGAGTGCGCTGTTTTAAGGTCTCTACGAGATGAGAGATGCTAAGGTAGGTGAAATAAGCGTCTCCAGCTTTTCCTCTTAACCCATAACACGATTGGTTCATCGCCATTGTTCGGCCCACCAAGGCCAGCCGGCCGACTGTACCGCGTGCCGATATGATGGTAGTGCCGATAGGTAAAAGTTTAGTCGATGAATTTCTTAGTCCAATTTCAGTAATGTGCTTTTCGGTATCAATCACGAACACGTCGCTGACTGCTGGCGCATCAACGACTGAAAACCACGGAATATCGCCGTCCCAGTATTCTGGTATTGAAGTTTTAGGGGTTCCTCCGCCAATTACCTCGACTGTATTAGTAAACGGTAATCTGCTCCATCCATCCGGAATGAAGCCCAATCCTGAATCTTCAAACCCATCCGGAAAGAGCGCGGCGGTAGTCTCGTCCATGCCTTCGGGGGCTCTTCCTTCGGCTTTGGCGCGGACGGGGTCGAAGTCGACGAACCATGACTTGAACAGCGCTTGTGCAATGGATTCCAGCGTAACGTTCATTTCTCGTAGAAGATTGATCTTTTGGTCGATGTGATCAAGAACGCAAACAATTTTTTCTTGCTCTAAAATTGGCGGTAATGTGATCGGCATACGAGATAGCTCGCGGTAATAAATGCGGATTCTGACCGATCCTGTGCCTGCTCTTGCAATCCAGCTTTTCCAATTCGATGTTTCTATGAAATACGCAAGAAAACGTGGATCAAGTAAATCTGGGTTGCAACTGAATACTACATAGTCTGGACTGACTAAACCTTTTTGGGTCTTATTGAGTCCTATAGAACCGATATTCAGTCTCATCGGGTTGTATGCAAACATCCCCGACTCGATTACCTTGTATCGTGATAAATCTTTTGACTGATATCTCCCTTCTGGAGTCAGGCCTTTATTTCTGTCGACGCCAAACACGGGTAAGGAGGCACTAAGCTCACCAAGACGAGTTACTTCTTCATTGGTAACATCAGCAAAACTATAAGTGTGCCAGTTAGATTTCATAACCTAATCCGAGCAACGTTGTACGTAACTTATCGTCAAGGGCCCTATTAGCCTTTAACTGTTTGGAGAGCGTTGATGTCAATACATCCATTTTCTCAGCGAACTCTTCATCATCAAGCACAGCCTCGTTAACACGAATATACCGGCTTGGTGAGAGTACATAGTCATTTTCAGCGATTTCTTTGATACTCACGCTTCGATAGAAAGTGCTCGTTTCTGATGTGGAGCACGTAAGATCTTGGCGTTGTCGCCACGAAGCAAGCACGCTGGCAATCTTCTCAATTTCTTGTTCAGAAAACGCTCTAACTGTGCGTGATTCCATGTTGCCTAGTCCACGGGCATCAATAAGCAATACATCTTGTCTAGGTCGATCCGCTCGATTTGATTTCGTAAGGAACCAGATACATGCAGAAATAGGAGTGTTATAGAACATTTGGGAGGGTAACGATATGACTGCCTCCACAACACCCGCTTCTATCATCGCTCGTCGAATTGCACCTTCATTATTCTGAGATGAACTCATACTGCCATTGGCAAGGACCACTCCAGCGCGGCCAGTCGGCTTCAGGTGATAGAGAATGTGCTGCAGCCATGCATAGTTGGCGTTGCCCTGCGGCGGGGTGCCATATACCCAGCGCGGGTCGCCCTCCAGACTGCCGTGCCACCAGTCGGACACGTTAAAGGGCGGATTGGCCAGCACGAAGTCGGCGCGCAGGTCGGGATGCTGGTCGCGGGTGAAGGTGTCATTTGGTTCGCGTCCAAGATTGAAGTCGATCCCGCGAATGGCCAGGTTCATCGCAGCCAGCCGCCATGTGGTCGGGTTGGATTCCTGCCCGTAGATCGAGACATCGCCGACCTTGCCGCCATGCGCTTCGATAAAACGTTCCGACTGCACGAACATGCCGCCCGAGCCGCAGCAAGGGTCATACACCTGTCCATGGTGCGGAGCCAGCACGGCGACCAGGGTCTTGACGATGGAGGCAGGCGTATAGAACTGGCCGCCTTTCTTGCCTTCGGCGCTGGCAAACTGGCCAAGGAAATATTCATAGACCTGCCCGAGGATATCCAGCGCCCGATTGCCGTGTTCGCCAAAGCCGATAGTCGAGATCAGGTCGACCAGCTCGCCCAGCTTGCCCTGCGGCAGTTGGGCGCGGGCATAGCGCTTGTCGAGGATGTTTTTCAGCCGGGGGTTTTCGCTTTCGATGGCGGCCAGCGCATCGTCGATGCGTTTGCCGATGTCGGACTGCTTGGCGTGGGCGCGCAGCGTTTCCCAGCGGGCGGCTTCTCCCACCCAGAAAACGTTGGCCTCGCGGTAGTAGTCGCGCTCTTCCAGTTCCTCGGCGATCAGGGCCGGGTCGGGGTCGCCAACATAATAGTCGTCCTCGGGGTCGGCAAAGCGGCGCGCGAGTTCGTCACGGCGGCTCTGGAAGGTGTCGGAGATATATTTGAGGAAGATGAGGCCAAGCACGATGTGCTTGTATTCGGCGGCGTCCATGTTGGCGCGCAGCTTGTCGGCAGCGGCCCATAGGGTCTTTTGGATATCTTGGATCATGGAGGCACAGCTAAAGAAGCTTAGCAACGGTAATTGATGAGTTAATCCCTAATCTTAAAGCGGGGCCAGCCTTGCTGACAACAAAAGGTTGTTATCAAGGCGCAATAATATTTCCTGCGCCGCCGCTTGTGGACTTGCTGAGGGCTTCCTGAGAGTCAGCCTGTCTAACTAGCGCAACTTGCGCGCCAGTTTTGTAAGGAGATTGCCCAGACTTGTCAAAAGCCGGCATCATCCTCTGCTGCTAACGGGCAAGGGTATATTCAGTGATCGCAAAAAATGGGTGTGTTTGATAACGGAGGAATAGCTGGCAGCGGACCGAAATCAATGGCGTCTGCGGCTTCATGAATATCGGGTTGTAGAGGTCGGAGGTTCGAATTCTCTCACTCCGACCATCAAGTCCCCCTCCAAATCAATCACTTAAATTCCCAATGGCGGGTTATTCGCCTTTTTTATCTGTAAAAAGGACAAGGGAAGGGCAAAATTTCCCTCTCCGCCCATCTTGGTGGTATGCCATAACGCCCGCTATGTGCTGGTTGGCACACCTGTTTGCATATCGATTTCTTGTATTTCTGTTTGTGCAACCCTGAAAACCGTGCCCCGTGCCCGTGTATCGGCTGGTTTTAAAAGCAGCATGGGAACGATTGCTCAGTAGGAAGAAAAGCCAGTATCATGGCGCGATATTTTGAATACACGATTTAAGGAGTTGATGTAAATGGCAGATGATAGCGATATGAACAATTGCGGACCGTACTGCGGCATCTCGCCGGAATTCGACGTGCAGCCGCGCGTTTTTGTCAGAAGACTGGGCGGCGAATATATCGAAATTATCGGCGTTCAGTCCTTTGAGAGGGACGACGATAACGATGGCGGAAAAATCACTTTCGGCATGGCGGATGGCCAGGAGGAATCACTGAACGCGATCTTTCAGGGAGGCGGTGACAGGTACGTCGATGTGAAGATGGAGTTTTCGATTGGAATGGTCATGGTGATGGTATTTTCCGGCATCCTGGAGAGCATTTCCGGTAATGCCGTATCCATTGCGGTAGCCACGCCGATCAGTACGGATGTGCTGGAAAACGCCGGGTCCGAAACGCTTCATTGACGCTTCATCCATTCCTGGAATGAAGAACAGGATTGCCTGAATAATACGAACCCCGTCAGGAACGGGGTTTTTTATTGAGGTCCGGATCGATTGCAACCTTTTCTGCTTGTTGATATTGCCATAATGTATGGAAAGCCTTTTCTTTTTCCCTGACCGAGTGAAGTATGACACGCCGGAGCGAACGGGACTTCCGTTCGAGCAGGTGTATTTCAAAAGTGCTGACGGCACACAATTATCCGGCTGGTTTATTCCGGCTTCCGGCGTTCCCGGCCCCAGATCTGCAAAGGGAACGGTCGTCCATATGCATGGCAACGCGCA
>Ga0316604_10003549_pt1 | contig 10869 bp, 8 predicted proteins | sample OWC_soil_day20_C_FD_207650 | JGI IMG/M metagenome (GOLD analysis project Ga0316604, IMG submission 207650) | Wetland soil microbial communities from Old Woman Creek delta, Ohio, United States - OWC_soil_day20_CT | ecosystem: Environmental > Terrestrial > Soil > Wetlands | place: USA: Ohio... | reverse complement strand
TAATTACACTTATCGCACACGTAAAAGTGGTCCTTCAGGTCTTTGACCGTAACTGTTTTTTTGCAGCTAGGGCATTTGTGCCACAAACCATCCGGCGCTTCTTTCTTCTCACTTGTAGACGTTTGAATGCCTTGTTTAATTCGCTTAAACCAGCTTGACATATTGAACTATTAGGTTACAAAATAGTTGTGCAAGATACAAATTAAATTAACTTCAAAAGTATCTCGTTTGCAATATTATAATAAAACAGGTTGGCGGTCAGGTTTTTCTTTGAGAACGGGCAGGCTGAGAGCTGATTTATTCAAAAGTGGCTGGTTTTCAATCCTTCCGGAGTCCACCTTAAAAGAAAAAGCCGGTAATTTTCACAATTACCGGCTTCCCTGAAGTATATCTCCCTCAATATTAAGCATTTCTGCCAATGCAGTTCAGATCTTTGAACGCCTCTTCCAGACGTTTTACAAAAGTCTCTTCACCTTTACGCAGCCATACACGAGGATCATAGAATTTCTTATTTGGCTTATCAGCACCCTCTGGGTTACCCAGCTGAGCCTGCAGATAATCTCTCTTAGCTTCGTAGAAATCATGAACACCTTCCCAGAATGCCCACTGCATATCTGTATCCAGGTTCATCTTGATTACACCGTAACCCAGTGCTTCTGTAATCTGATGCTTAGGAGAACCTGAACCACCATGGAATACATAATAAACTGGTTTAGCAGCAGTTTTGTGCTTAGCCTGGATGAAGTCCTGGCAATTCTGCAAGATCTCAGGACGCAGTGCCACGTTACCTGGTGAATATACACCATGTACGTTACCAAAAGCAGCAGCTACTGTGAAACGAGTACCTACCTGAGACAGTTGCTCGTAAGCGAAGTTTACATCTTCAGGCTGAGTATACAGCTTGGAGTTGTCTACGCCGGAGTTATCAACACCGTCTTCTTCACCACCAGTTACGCCCAGCTCGATTTCGATGGACATACCCAGCTTGTTCATACGCTCGAAATATTTTTTAGAGATCTCGATGTTCTCATGGATTGGCTCTTCAGAAAGATCCAGCATGTGGGAACTGTACAGTGGCTGACCAGTTTGTTTCTTAAATTCTTCACCCGCATCCAGCAGACCGTCGATCCATGGCAACCATTTTTTAGCAGCATGGTCTGTGTGCAATACAACCGGTACACCGTAGTATTTAGCTACTTCATGTACGTGTTTTGCACCGGAAATGCCACCTGCAATGTTTGCCTGCAACTTATCATTCGGCATTCCTTTACCTGCAAAGAACTGTGCACCACCGTTAGAAAACTGAATAATAACAGGTGAGTTTACTTTTGCAGCAGTTTCCAGTACAGCATTTACTGTATTAGTACCTACTACGTTTACCGCAGGCATTGCCCATGCATTGTTCTTGGCATCATTGTACAGCGCTTCCAGCTCTTCGCCGAATAATACGCCAGCTCTGTATTTTCCCATAGCTTTCGGATTGTTTTACATTTAAGGACAGCAAATATAAGTACTAAATAACAAGTTTTATAGTGTTAGAATCATGTTTTCTAGTGATTTATATGATATTCGTCAAAAAAAAGCCTGATTTTGGTAGAAATTATCCCGAAAATAAGCCGCAGCGCGCAAGATTCTACTACCATACCAGCTAAACATTTCTCCATCTACCAGCTGAACAGGAAGAGAGGTAAAAAATGGAAAATGGGCTGCTTTGAAAGGAAAAGGTTCAGAAGATAATAGAACTAATTGACAATCAGTATACTGTAATTCATCAAGGGTGATAACAGGGTAACGGGTCCTTTTTTTAAAAACATTCTCAAACCCACATTGCTCCAACATGGCAGATATAAATGTGTCTCCTCCGGCTACCATCCAGGGATCTTTCCAGATGAAATAGGCCACTTTTTTGTGAGGAGGACCATTTTTAGAAAAAAAGGCCAACTGCTCAAAGGCTGTTTTTATCTCCGAACAAATTTGCACCCCCTTTGCTGCCCGGTCTGTAATTGCACTAATTTGTGAAATCATTTCCAGGGCACTCTCCAAATCATGCACATCTGTCACCCAAACCGGGAAATCGGCCATCAATGATAAGATCTGCTCCCGTTCATTCTCCTCCTTATTAGCAATGATCAGATCCGGTTTTAACTCCCTAATCTGATCTATATGTAATTTCTTTGTTCCTCCCACCCGGGTTTTATCATTCACCGGGTGAATACAAAATTTTGTCACTCCCACAATCTCATCAGAAAGCCCAAGATCAAATAATAACTCTGTTTGCGAAGGAACTAATGATACAATCCGGTGAGGTGGAAAGGACAACCTCACCGGATTGCCAGTTTGATCTTTAAGCGGTAAATCAGAAAATGTAGTATCCATCTTTCCGCTGTTTACATCTTAGTTGCCAAGTGCCTGAATAATATCGTATTTCGTAATGATGTGTGCCTTTCCACTTTCATCGCGTGTCAGCACCGCACCATTTTCTTTATTGATATAAGAAGACAATTTCTCTATCGGCGTATCCATTTTTACCTCCGGGAATGCAGCCTGCATCACCTGTTTGATCTGCGCATCTTTCAGGTTCACATCATCAATCAGTCTGTTGAAAAGTCCATTTTCAGAAATAGAACCTACTATTTCCTGCTGATGTAAAACCGGGATATGTTCGATATCATACTTCTTCATTTTAGTGATCGCCTCACTCACTTTCTCTTCCTGTTCTACCGTTACCAATGGCTGGTTACGGCGACCATTCACCACATCTTTCACTGTCTTCACATCGAGGAAACCTCTTTCCATCATCCACTGATCATTGTACACTTTACCTACATAACGGCTGCCGGAATCATGGAAGATCACCACGACTACATCCGTTGGTTTCAACGATGCTTTCAGTTGTAATAGCCCTGCAATCGCAGAACCGGCGGAGTACCCCACAAAAATGCCTTCTTCTTTGGTAATACGTCTTGCCATCACAGCCCCGTCTTTGTCCGTTACTTTTGTAAAGGCATCGATCACATTCATGTCGTAGTTCTGCGGTACAAAGTCTTCGCCAATACCTTCGGTGATGTAAGGATAAACTTCCGACATATCCAGTTCTCCTGTTTCAAAGTATTTCTTCAGCAGGGAACCGTAGCTGTCTATGGCCCATACTTTTATGTCCGGATTCTTTTCTTTCAGGAACTTGCCCGTACCGGTAATGGTACCGCCAGTACCCGTGGCCACAACCAGGTGAGTCACCTTTCCATCTGTCTGTTCCCAGATTTCAGGACCCGTTTGTTCGTAGTGTGCATCACGATTGGCAAGGTTATCGTATTGGTTTACATAGAAACTGTTCGGCACCTCAGTAGCCAGCCGTTTGGATACGGAGTAGTAGGAGCGGGGATCTTCAGGTTCTACGTTAGTAGGGCATACGATCACCTCGGCGCCTACGGCTTTGAGTATGTCTACTTTTTCTTTGGACTGTTTATCGGTGGTGGTAAAGATACATTTGTAACCCTTGATCACAGCGGCCAGCGCAAGACCCATACCTGTATTGCCGGAGGTACCTTCAATGATGGTGCCGCCTGGTTTTAGTAAACCTTGTTTTTCTGCGACTTCTACCATTTTGATAGCCATACGGTCTTTGATAGAGTTGCCAGGGTTAAAGAATTCTACTTTGGCAAAGACAGGGCAGGGAAGGCCTGCGGTAACGCGGTGGAGTTTTACCAATGGGGTGTTTCCTATGGTTTCAAGGATGCTGTTGCAAAACTTCATAACTATATTAAATTGATCGGAGCGAAAATAAGGTAAATGAATGATTTGCCCCAAATCACTCAATAACCACTATATAATTAATATACAATATCTTTGCACAATTATGACAAACCGCATCTTCATCACCGGCATTGGCACGGGCGTAGGCAAAACCATCACCTCCGCCTGTATCACCGAGTCCCTCCAGGCCGATTACTGGAAACCAGTGCAAACCGGTCTGAAAGAAGGCACTGATACTGACACCATAAAAAATCTACTCACAAATCCAGTTTCAAAATGCCATAAAGAGGCCTACCGCCTCCTGGAACCAGCCTCTCCGCACCTCGCTGCAAGGCTCGAAAACGTAACCATTAATGTAAAAAGAATAATAGAAATAGCTGAGACTTACCAACCGGCCAACCGCCCCCTCATCATCGAAGGCGCCGGCGGCCTCATGGTACCTATCACTGAAACGACCTTTACCATCGACCTGATCCAACAACTCAAAGCCAAAGTCATTATCGTGGCAGGCAACTACCTCGGCTCCATCAACCATTCATTACTCACCGCAAAAGTCCTCCAGCAGGCACAAATTCCTGTTCTGGGCTGGATCTTCAGTGGCGAAACACATACTAATGAAGACGAAGTTGTCACCTGGTCCGGATTCCCCAAACTGGGAAGGATTCCTCAAACCAGCCATATTGACAAGGCTTTTGTAAAGGAACAGGCAGAAAAGCTATCTTTACAATTAAAATAACTCAGCGTACCATATTGTTAACAAAAAAGGATATACGCCGGGAGTTTCTTGAAAAAAGACTGAATACTCCCTCCGACGAGATTACCAAGCTCAATGCGCAGTTGCTCGCACAATGCAGGCTACTGGATTTCAGCCCTTACAAGCTGGCACACATTTTTCTACCTATCAGGGAAAAAAAGGAAGTGGATACACCAGCTCTTGTAGACTATACCCGGATCCATTTTCCGGACCTCCAATGGGTAATTTCACGTTCCAATATGGCCGATAGCACCATGTTGCATTACCTTTGGGATCAAAACACCGTACTGGAAAAGAACAACTACGGCATTCCCGAGCCTACATCAGGTACCCTCATCGCGCCATCTGAGCTGGACCTGGTATTCGTACCACTGCTGGCATTCGATACCGCCGGCCACCGCGTAGGCTATGGCAAAGGGATGTACGACCGCTTTCTGGAACAATGCCGCCCGGATGTTACCACCATCGGACTGTCATTGTTCGACCCGGTAACCGGCATTGCCGACATCGGCACCTGGGATGTTCCACTGCATATCGTGGTCACACCCAATACGACTTATCATTTCACAAAAAGCTGATGCATGCTGCAATATCTTAAGATCTTATTATATCCTTTCTCACTTTTGTACGGTTTGGTCATGTGGACCCGCAACAGGATGTACGACAATAAAGTACTCACTGCTGTGGAATTCGACCTACCCGTGATCGCTGTGGGCAACCTTTCTGTAGGAGGCACTGGCAAGACTCCCCATGTCGAACACCTCATCCGCCTGCTCAAAGACCGCGTACACACCGCTACCCTGAGCCGTGGCTATAACCGCCGTACCAAAGGCTACCTGCTGGCAGATGAAAACAGCACCGCCTCACAGCTGGGTGATGAACCCATGCAGTTTCACCAAAAGTACCCGGACATCAGCGTCTGCGTGGGCGAAGAGAGAATGCTCGCCATTCCCCAACTGCTCGGAGAACGCCCCGAAACACAGGTGATCCTGCTGGACGATGCCTTTCAGCACCGCTCTGTAAAACCAGGTATGAACATTATGATCACCGACTACAGCCGCCGGTTTACCAAAGATCATGTGGTACCATTTGGTCGCCTCCGGGAAGGACGCAAAGGATACGAAAGGGCCAATTGTATCATCGTATCCAAATGTCCACCCCACCTTTCTGAAACTGAAAAAAACGCTATCAGGCAGGAAATCAATCCCTTGCCTGAACAACATGTATATTTTACCACATTGCAATATGGTCAGCTGTACGACCTGTTCAGCGGTGCACCCACTACTATACCGGCAGATACAACACTGTTGCTGGTAGCCGGTATCGCCCGTCCTGAACCACTCCTGCAGCACTTGAAAAGCAGCCACCGGGAGGTCTTCCAGCTGCCTTTTCCCGATCATTATTACTATGGGGTGCACGACCTTGATAAGATACAACGTGAACTCGGGAACCTGCCCGGGGAGAATAAAATGGTGATCACCACCGAAAAAGATGCCGTAAGGCTACAGCTCCTGGCCCCACAACTCCGGGAGCGAAACATAACCATCGCCGTTATGCCGGTGGAAATATCTTTCCTGTTCGGGGAAGGAGATTCATTTAATAATTATATTTTTGATTACGTGGAACAGTTTGGAAGTAACCATGATTAAATGTTACGAGAATGACTAAAAAGAAAAAACCTCAAAAAGAAAAAGGCGCTAGCAGCAGAGAAAAAGGCAGTAGCAGCCAAAAGAAAACCTACAAGGGAACAATAGAAATCACCCGTTCCGGCATGGCTTTCGTCATCGTCGAAGGACAGGAAAAAGATGTACTTGTAAGGCAGAAAAACCTGAATACCGCTTTAGACGGAGATGAAGTAAACGTGGATGTTATCAAACCAGCTAAGAACCAGGGACGAATGGAAGGAGTGATAACGGCGATTACTAAACGTAAGAAGACAGAGTTTACCGGCACCCTGCAGGTGAATAAGGGATTCGCATTCCTTATACCTGACAAGGGTATCTTCATGCCGGATATATATATTCCAGCGAACGAAGTAAAAGACATGAAGAGCGGCGATAAGGCCGTAGTCAGGATTGTACAGTGGGGCGAAAAGACCCGCAAACCCGTTGGCGAGATTGTAGAACTACTGGATGCCAGCGATACCAACGACCTGGCTATGAAGGAGATCCTTATCGAAGCGGGCTTCCCGCTTAGCTTCCCGGCGGATGTGATGCAGGAACTACAGGCCGTCAAAGAAGACATCAGCAGTGATGAAGTAAAGAAACGTAAGGACTTCCGCAAGACCCTCACCTTTACCATCGACCCTGTGGATGCCAAGGACTTTGACGATGCCCTCTCTGTCAAAAAGACCCGTGGTGGCTGGTACGAGATCGGTGTGCACATTGCTGACGTAAGTCACTATGTACTGCCGGATACTGCGCTGGATAAGGAAGCAGACAAACGTGCTACTTCCGTATACCTGCCGGATCGCGTACTGCCTATGCTGCCGGAAAAGATCTCGAACGAGCTCTGTTCCCTGCGTCCGCACGAAGATAAACTGACATTCTCTGCCGTGTTTAAGATCAATGAGCAAGGGGAGATCAGGGAGCAATGGATTGGCAGAACCGTGATCCATTCCGATCATCGATTTACCTACGAAGAGGTACAGGAGATCATCGAAAAGGGAGACGGACCTTACAAAGATGAATTGCTGTTGCTGAATACCATCGCACAGACTATGCGCAAAACACGTATTCAACATGGCGCTATCAACTTCTCTTCGCAGGAAGTTCGCTTCCAGCTGGATGAACATGCAAAGCCGATCGGCATCATGATCAAGGAGAGCAAGGAAGCCCACCAGTTGATCGAAGAATTCATGCTGCTTGCCAATAGAAAGGTAGCAGAATATGTATACAATATCCGCATCGGCAATAACCAGCAGGTGCCGTTCCCATATCGTACCCACGATACACCGGATGAAGAGAAGCTGAAAGTGTTCTCTGGTTTCGCAAACAAGTTCGGTCACAAGCTGGATCTTTCTAACCCTGAAGCGCTGGCGAATAGCTTCAATGCAATGTTGCAGATGGCGAAGGGCAAACCTGAACAGCATGTACTCGAAACCCTCGGTATCCGTACCATGGCCAAAGCCGTTTACCAGACGGAAGATATCGGTCACTATGGATTGGGTTTTGATCACTACTGTCACTTTACATCTCCGATCCGTCGTTACCCCGATGTATTGGTACACCGGGTGGTAGCGCAGTGCCTGGCCAATGATATTCATGCTGATAAAAGGATGGATGCAATGTGTAAGCACTCTTCAGAGATGGAGCGCAAGGCGATGGAAGCAGAAAGAGCTGGGAACAAATACAAGCAGGTGGAATACATGCAGCAGTTCCTGGGCGAGACTTTCGATGGTGTGGTGAGTGGGGTCGCTCATTTTGGTTTCTGGGTAGAGACAGTGGATACCAAGTGTGAAGGACTGGTGAGTTTGCAGAGTATGATGACGAAGGATGATTTTAAGTATGATGAGAATGAATATTCACTGATAGGTATGAATACGGGTCGGAAGGTTCGTATTGGAGATAAGGTGAAGGTGCAGGTAGCTGCGGCAAACCTGGTAAAGAGACAGCTGGATTATGAGCTGATAGAAGATGAGGATGCAGATTTCCCGCCGCAGGGTAGAGTAGTACGTGGTCGTGGCGGAGAAGCTCCACGCAGCAGAAGAGACCAGGATACTGATTTTAATCGCTCTCCCCGCGGCAAAAGGCAACCTTCCGAAAGGAGTGGCGGCCCTGCCAAAGGCAAACCAGCTAAAGGTGACAGATCTGCCACTGATAAGAAGAAATCATCCTCTGCAAAGAAGGGTGGCGGTGCTTCCCGTAAAAAGGCATAATTTCGACCTGATTCATAATTATTGACAAGATACCATGCATTCATTTCAGGAATTAACGATCCAGTTTGGAGAACACTTTGCGAAGGAACATTTTCCGGAAAAACCTAAGAAATTGTACGATGCGGCCAGCCACATACTCAAAATAGGTGGGAAGCGTATACGCCCTATACTGGCACTGATGGGCAATGAATTGTTTGATAATATTCACCCTGACTCGTTCCAGGTAGGAACCGCGGTGGAGCTCTTTCACAATTTCACCCTCGTACACGACGATTTGATGGATAAGGCCCCCCTTCGCAGAAACCACCCAACCGTACACACTCTGTATGGTGATACCGCTGCGATCCTGGCCGGAGATGTGATGCTGATCAATGTATATGAATACCTGAACAAGGTACAGCCTCAGCATAAACAAAAACTGTTAGCCGCTTTTAACAAAGCTGCGATCGAAGTGTGCGAAGGCCAGCAGATAGATATGGACTTTGAAGAGATGGAGCCGGAGCATGTACAATTCGATGATTATGTAAACATGATCGCACTGAAGACTTCCGTATTGCTGGCAGCCAGTCTGAAGATGGGTGCTATCATTGGCGGGGGAAGTGAATACAACCAGGATCACCTGTATCAATTTGGTAAGAACGTAGGGATTGCCTTCCAGATCCAGGATGACTTTCTGGATGCCTTCGGAGATCCGGAGAAATTTGGGAAACAACAGGGGGGAGATATCTTAGTGAATAAAAAAACCTTCCTGTTGCTCAAAGCACTGGAACTTTGTAATGCTACACAGCGGACCAAGCTGAAGGAGCTGTTAGCAACTAATCCGGAAGATAAGGTAGCGCAGGTGCTGCAATTATTCCATGACTGTCAGATTGATCAGTGGGCGGAAAAGGAGAAGGAAAGGTTCCATGATCTGGCATTGGAGCACCTGGAAAAGATCGCGGTATTATCTGCCAGGAAACAACCATTGATCGAACTGGCTGATTTTCTCTTAAAAAGAGAACATTAATGCATAATGCAGGACAACCATCTGCCACAAGATCCGAACTGGCTGATTTTCTCTTAAAAAGAGAACATTAATGCATAATGCAGGGCAACCATCTGCCACAAGATCCGAACTGACTGATTTCCTCTTAAAAAGAGCGCATTAATGCATAAAGGAGATCACTACCGATCGAATTGGCTGATTTCCTTCTGAAAAATAAAGGAACTTCAGGAAACAATTATTCGAACTCCCTGATTTTCTGCTTCAAAGCGGGCATTAATTAAATTTCAATATATTCGCATCATCGCTAAACCTAAGGAAGGTCAACAACAAAATATCACCACCAGATGTCTAAATCGCTGTTTCGAAAGAAATCTATTACTACTATTCTGAAAGATGCACAAGATGGTTTATCAGATGACGCACATGGTGGCGGGTTACATAAAGTTCTGAAAGTAAAGGACCTGACAGCAATGGGCATTGCTGCCGTCATTGGCGCTGGTATCTTTTCAACCATTGGCGAAGCGTCGTTTCATGGTGGTCCCGGGGTTTCCCTGTTATTTATTATTACTGCTATCACCTGTGGTTTTTCGGCCCTTTGTTACGCCGAATTTGCCAGCAGGGTACCCGTGTCGGGAAGTGCATATACCTACTCGTATGTGACCTTCGGAGAACTGGCAGCCTGGGTGATTGGTTGGGCGCTGATCCTGGAATACGCCATCGGGAACATTGCCGTAGCCATATCGTGGAGCGGCTATTTCAATAACCTGCTCGCTGGTGTAGGAAAGGCTTTTGGGATGAATTTATCCCTGCCGGTGTGGCTGACGAGTAATTATGATAGTGCTACGCCTGAAATTTATGCAGCGGCACCGCACATTGGAGGCCTGCCTGTTATACTGAATTTACCTGCTTTTATTATAGTAATTTTAGTGACTTACCTCGCTTATGTAGGTATCCGTGAGAGTAAAAAGAGCGCCAACTTCATGGTGGGGCTCAAGATCGCAGTGATCCTCTTTGTAATTATAGTCGGTTCATTTTATGTACATCCTGACAACTGGTCACCGTTTATGCCAAATGGTTTTTCAGGGGTACTAAAAGGTGTGTCTGCCGTATTCTTTGCCTACATAGGTTTTGATGCGATCAGTACCACGGCTGAGGAGTGTGCAGATCCGCAGCGCGACCTGCCCAAGGGCATGATCTATTCATTGATCATCTGTACCATATTATATATCCTGATTGCATTTGTATTGACAGGGATGGTATCTTATTCACAGCTGAAAGTAGAGGATCCATTAGCATTCGTATTCAATGCGGTCAACCTTCACAAAATAAGTTTCCTGATATCTGTAAGTGCGGTAGTAGCCACCACGAGTGTACTGCTTGTATTCCAGATCGGTCAGCCACGTATCTGGATGAGTATGAGTCGTGACGGGTTGTTGCCAAAGAAATTCAGTAAGATCCATCCGAAGTTCAAAACACCTTCATTTGCAACAATTATCACAG
>Ga0316604_10003547_pt1 | contig 10872 bp, 9 predicted proteins | sample OWC_soil_day20_C_FD_207650 | JGI IMG/M metagenome (GOLD analysis project Ga0316604, IMG submission 207650) | Wetland soil microbial communities from Old Woman Creek delta, Ohio, United States - OWC_soil_day20_CT | ecosystem: Environmental > Terrestrial > Soil > Wetlands | place: USA: Ohio... | reverse complement strand
GTTTCTTGGGCAAGTTGGATAGAAGTGTTCAAGCTAATACCGATAAAAATAATAAGTGGCACTGCGCTTGCTAGTAATAGTAATAAAGTTAGTTTTTTTCTGATGTTCATAAAGTATCCTCCATTTTGTGAATAGTTAAAATCTACAAAAACTTTGCATTCATAGAATATATAGTAATATTTTACAATTAACGCCAAATCACCTCCGGAATTTTTTGCTGTGCATCATAAATTTATGTACATATATTATCCGCTCGTCCCCAAGGGAGTGGATTGGGGTATTGACACAACGACAATTAGGTTATAATATAACAGTAACAATAAGCGTGCATATACACTTAAATTTTTAACTTATGAAAGGCGTTAGTGCAATGAAACCTATTGCTGGAGGTTATCCTAAAAGTCCCAGTCCATGTTTATGCCTTAATATACGGCGGGCGTCCCGGGCGGTGACGGGATTTTATGAAAAAGTATTGGAACCAAGCGGTATTAAAATTACACAGTATTCCCTCTTGCGGCATCTTGTGCAGGTGGAGCCAGTTACGATTAGTGAATTGGCTAAATTTATGCGTATTGACAGAACTACTCTGAACCGCAATATGAAGCCCCTTATGGAAGCTGGATTCATAAACGTAAATATAGGTGAAGATCCCCGTTCCAGGCAAGTATTGCTTACTGAGGCTGGGAAGTCTGCATTATGTACCGCGACGATATTATGGGACGAAGCGCAGGCATCATTGAAGGAATATCTGGGTGATAGCGAGGTAGAGCAGTTTAACCGGTTGATTTCGAAACTAGAAGCGCTAATACCATGATTTTTTTGGGGGGAACAGTGTATATACACATAAAATAAGGAGTGGTAGGGAATGGAGAAACAAATCAAAAATTATATTCTGGAGTTAGGAGTAGATGATGTTGGTTTTGCCGGTATCGTGGATTATCACAGCCCCAAGTCCTACGAAATTACGAAATTTTTGCCTGATGCAAAATCGATTATTGTCTTGGCATTTAAAGTTTTGTCAAGCTGTGAAAGTCCAAGTACCAGTGCTGCCTTGAATGGTTATTTGGATTTAGGCTCATTTTCACGATTTACCAGCTACCAGATTGCCCGCTTTTTGGAACGCAAATATGGTGCCCAGGTTGCTACAATACCGATTTCCTATCCTTTCGAAATTCATAGTGACAGGCCAGCGATAGGAGATTTTTCCCAACGGCATGCAGCCGTTGCCGCTGGCTTAGGAACGTTTGGCCGCCATAATCTTGTTATTCATCCCAAGTTTGGGACACGAGTTCATTACACGAGTATTATTACGAATCTTCTCTTGCAACCATCGCCAAAATGTGAACAAGATTTTTGTATTCAGTGTAATCTGTGTGTTGAAAATTGCCCGGGAAGAGCGTTGGATGAGGTAGGAAAAACCGATGTAATGAAATGTTTAGCTCATTCACAGCCGTATGGTTTGGTCGCCGATATCGGTTTTCAGCTGCAGCGTTTAGACAGTTCGCCGGAAGAACAAAAAAAGTTACTTATGAGTGAGCAATATGCTCGACTGAAACAAGCTGCGTATTTAGGAAATCAGTATATGTGTTTTAACTGCCTGAAGCTTTGTCCGGTAGGACAAGTTTAAAACAAACCTAAGAGTAAATAAAAATCCTGCCAAATCCGGCGTAGATTTGGCAGGATTTTTGTCGTATATCAGTTTTTTAAAAAATATATGTTGTATATTGCAGGAGAATCTGTTTCGATGGCTAATAATTGTATTAATGAATTAATACAATAAAACATTGTTTTGGTTATTTGATTTTTTATAGAACAAAAACAGATATCACTATCTGTAGTGATATCCACGCTGTTCTTCTAGCATTATCTTTGCGAAAGGAGGGTTAAGTAATGTTGCCAGCAATAGATCCCAAGAGCGGCGTGCCCTTATATATTCAATTACAAGAACAAATAAAAGCGCTTATTGTCAAAGCTATATATCCACCAGGAGCTCAGTTACCGACAGTGAGACAGTTGGCAGTAGATCTTCGTATTAATAGTAATACTGTTGCGCGAGCCTATTCAGAAATGGAAAGGGAAGGTATTATATCAACTCAACAGGGTAGAGGAACATTTGTCTGCGGCTTGCCGGAAGCTTTTGAATCGGAGGTGAAAGAACGGCAGCTTGACACACTATTGGAACGCCTGTTAGCTGACGCATATTCCTTAGGGTATCAGGCCAAAGAAGTGTTGTGCCACTTAGAACATAAAATTAAAAAGGAATAAAGACACGAGGAGGGATCACATGAAAAATGATACCAATCGGTTGCAAATGATTAAACCCACTAAAGCGCAGCGGAAACCGTTGCGGAGTGCATTGCCATTTTCAATATTTCTAGTGATTGTAATGACTGCTGTAGTGTATGGGTTGATGAATGACAATAATTCGATCATTATCATTGGTTTTATCCTGGCCTTCTTGGTATCACAATCTGTCAAGGTTGCCCAACAATGGGAAAAGGCAGTTGTGTTACGGCTGGGAAAGTTTCATGGTCTGGCAGGTCCGGGAATATTTTTTACAATTCCAATTATTGATACAACATCTTTTTGGATTGATCAACGAATTATCGCCACTTCTTTTAATGCCGAACAAACGTTATCAAAGGACAATGTGCCAGTCGATGTAGATGCTGTGCTGTTTTGGATGGTTTGGGATGCTGAAAAAGCGGCGTTGGAAGTGGAAAATTATCGTGACGCGGTTTCGTGGGCGGCCCAAACTGCGCTAAGAGATGTTATTGGCAGAACTATGCTTTCGGAAATGTTAGCTGGCAGGGAGAATATTGATAGTGAATTGCAGGCAATGATTGATAAACGAACAGAGCCTTGGGGAGTTACAGTTCAATCAGTGGAAATTCGGGATGTTATTATTCCTGAAGGGCTGCAAGATGCTATGTCCAGAGAAGCGCAAGCCGATAGGGAGCGAAAGGCGCGTATTATTCTTGGGTCTGTCGAGCAAGAAATTGCCGCTAGCTTTGTTGAAGCAGCCAAAATTTATGGGGACAACGCGATTGCACTGCAACTTAGGTCACTAAATGTTTTGTATGAAAGTCTAAAAAAACAAGGGGGGATAGTGGTAGTTCCTAGTCAAATTGCTGATGCCGCAGGAATTGGTGCATGCTTAGGTATGCAGGCGCAACTAAACCAAAAGTTAGACAGCAATAAGCAGGATTGTGAAGAGTAAGGAAGAGGAGGAAGTTGCAAATGGTTAGAAAATTAACGAGGCGAACTTTTTTGAAGTTATCAGGAGCAACAGCCGCAGCGATTGCCGTTTCCGGTTCAGTGACCAAGCTGGTCTCTGAAGTTTCAGCTGAAACAAAGGCAGGCACAAGTGAACTGGTACGCAGCTTTTGTGAGATGTGCACTTCGCGCTGTCCCATCCAGGCAAAAGTTGAAAATGGCAAGGTTACTTTTATTGCAGGTAATCCTGACTGGGCAGCTACGGGAGGGGCAATATGTGCCCGGGGCGGCGCGGCAATTTCCCAGTTGTATGATCCGGAGCGGGTAAAAAAACCGCTAATTCGTACAGGGGAGCGCGGTGAAGGTAAATGGAAAGAGGTGTCTTGGGATGAGGCGTATTCCTATATTGCGGCAAAGATGCAGGAGATTAAAGACACGTACGGACCTGAGTCCATGGCATTTGCTGCCCGTGGCGGCCCGCATAAAGCCTATATGGATACCTTAGCAAAGGCCTATGGTTCGCCCAATACCTTTACTCATGAATCAACCTGTCCAATGGCCCGCACGGTGGCTAAGGAAGCTACATTTGGTACAAATTCGCTGTCGCTTGATTACGGTAATGCTAAGTATTTACTGTCATTGGGACGAAGCTATTTTGAAGGCATAAATGTGGCCCAGGTACGGGGTGTGACAAAGGCCATGGCTAATGGCGGCAAATTGGTTTCGGTAGATCCCCGGTTTTCTGTTACTGCGGCAAAAGCCAACGAGTGGTATGCCATTAAGCCAGGAACAGATCTGGCCTTAGTACTTGCAATAATTCACGTATTGATCCGGGACAACCTGTATGATAAAGAATTTATTGAAAAATATACGGAAGGGTTTGCCGCAGTAAGAGACTCGGTTGTTACTGCTACTCCGGCCTGGGCGGCTCAAGAAACAGGTATTGAGGAAAAAGATATTGAACGCATGGCCAGGGAGATGGCAGCAGCTAAACCCAGAGCGATAATCGACTGGGGCTGGCGTACGGCTACTTCACAGGAAGAATTCGAACTTCGGCGGGCTTCAATCATTGCTACCATATTATTAGGAAGCTTTGAAGTGCCGGGTGGAATATACCTCGACAAATCGGCAGCAGTAATAAATGGTCTGGTTGGTAAAAGTGTAGTTCCTGGTCTGAGCACACCGAAAGTCCCTTCTTACCCGAAACCCGTAAGGCCCAGAGTGGATGGGGCTCAAGTAAAGGGTCAGCCTAATTATATGGTTCCTGCCAGCGACGGCGTTGTACAGGCTATTCCGGAAGCCATTCTTACTGAACAGCCTTATCCGATTAAGGGGTGGTTTGTATTACGCTATAATCCGGTAATCAGTCAGTCCAACACCAATCGGGTTATCGAGGCCTTGGAAAAATTGGATTTGCTTGTTGTCTGTGATGTCAACCTTTCAGATACCGCGTGGTTTGCCGATGTGGTTTTACCTGAAAGCAGTTTTCTGGAACGGGATGAAGGTTTTAATAATGCTGGCGGCAGTGCGCCGGCGTATACTCTTCGGCAGCAGGTAGTAGAACCGATATATGATACCAAACCGCATTGGAAAATATTCAAGGATTTAGGAGAACGGTTAGGATTAGGACAATACTTCCCATGGAAAGACATGGGGGACATGCGGGCTATTCAACTGGGTGGACGCCAGGATTTAATTAAAACGGCTCAGGAAAAAGGCGTTGTTAATTTTGGCATTAAACCGCTCTTCTTGCGGGATAAAAATTCAGTAGCTCAATTTGTCACCAAGTATCCGGAAGCAATGAGCCAGGTTAATGAGCAGGGTATTATTGACGGGCCGATGCTGAATTTAAAGACTCCCAGCAAAAAAATTGAGATGTTTTCCCAGGAAGCCCAGGAGCTATTTGGCAGAGGGGTTCCAGTTTACCGCCAAGTCAAATTAAAAGAAGGTAATGAGTTATACTTTATTCAAGGCAAAGCGGCTATTCACACTAATGCTCATACGCATAATGTGCCCTGGCTGCATGAATTAATGCCGACAAGCCGGCTCTGGATTCATCCGGATACTGCAAAACAAATGACTTTGAAGGCCGGCGATACCGTTGAGGTCACTTCCCTGTCTGGTAAGCAACAGGCGGTTGTGCTGATCAGCAAGGGTGTACGGCCAGACACGGTATTTACCTATTTTGGGTTTGGCCGGTTGTCACCAGGTTTAAAGCGGGCTTATAACCAGGGCATTAATTCAGGCATGATGTTGCCGTCGGCAATAGCACCGGTTTGTGGTGCTGCACTTCATACTGCCGGGGTCCAAATTAGAAAGGTATAGGAGGAATAGTGGTATGGCAGATAAACGCTATGGCATGCTTTTTGATAGCAATCGATGTATTGGTTGTCAGTCTTGCTCGGTAGCCTGCCGGGCTGAGAATAAAGTTCCGGACGATGTCTACCGGCTGCAGGTTCGTATTGATGGCCCCAAGGGTGAGTATCCGCAGCTTGTGATGGATTTTGAACGGCACTCTTGTGTAATGTGTGAGAAGGCCCCGTGTGTGCCGGTGTGTCCAACTGGAGCCTCTTATATGAATAAAGATGGCGTCAATATGGTAGATTCGAAAAAGTGTGTTGGCTGTAAGTATTGTATTAATGCTTGCCCGTATCAAGCAAGGTTTATTAATCCGGTTACCGGTGCTGCTGACAAATGTACTTTTTGTTATGAAAACCGGGTCCAAAAAGGGGAAAAACCAGCCTGTGTCTCAATTTGCCCAACAGGAGCACTGGTTTTTGGTGATGTTAATGATTCGAAAAGCGAAATTAGGCTGGCCCTGCAGCAATATACAGTGAAACCAAAAGAACATTTAGGAACACATCCGAAACTTAGTATTATTCCCAATAAACGGGGAGGTGGCCAATAATGGATCAGTTATGGGGACCAATGGCCCAATATACTACCGTACAGTGGGAATGGCCTGTTGCTTTATATTTGTTTTTGGCTGGATTAAGTGCGGGAGCATTCATTGCCGCGCTGCTGGTTAAGTGGAGAGATAGCAGTGACGGCAGGTATGATGGGTTGGTGAAGGCTGGCGCTTTATTGGCTCCGGTTGCCATTATGCTTGGGCAAGGTTTGCTAATTATAGATTTAAGTAAACCCCTGTCTTTTTGGCTGCTGATGCTGCATTATCAATTGCAGTCCGTTATGTCCATCGGTGTAATTTTGTTAATGATTTACTCTGGCTTGTCAACACTTTTTGCGGCCATTGTATATAAAGAATGGTTGGCTGATTGTGAGTTGACAGAATGGTTTTTCAAGCCACTGTTTCCTATTATCGAATGGTTTGAAAACCGCGGGGCCTGGTTTGAATGGGTGATGTGCCTTGTAGCTATCGCTATCGCCGTCTATACTGGCTTTTTGCTTTCCTCTTTGGGAGCAAAACCATTACTTAATGTTCCTTTGCTGCCATTTTTATTCCTGATTTCCGGAATGTCAGCAGGTGTCGGAGCAAGTATTGCCTTAGGGGCGACAATGTTTAACGAGTCGGTGCAAGTAAGAAATTTGCAGTATCTGTTATCTCTGGATACCAAATTACTACCCATAGAATTATTTGTCTTATTTGTTATGTTTACCGGATTGGTAAACATGGGCGGTCAATATGCGGTGGTTGCCAAACAAGCGCTGACTACCGGTATATGGGCAAATATCTTCTGGATTGGGGTAGTTGGAGTGGGGTTGGTTTTACCCATCATTGTGTCACTTACCTCGCTGCATGGGCTGAACGTATCAGCAAGCAATACTGCTAGTTTGACAGCAGGTGGAACGAATTCTTATGAAACGCAGCAAGCAATGCCAATGGGAATATTGTTGCTTAACTGTACATTAGTAATGCTTGGAAGTGCGCTTTTGCGGTTATATATTGTGTATGCAGGCCAGCTATTTATTTGATGGTATAACTAAGACTGTGTGAGCGTATTTACTCAGAATGTGAGGGGTGGGGTAAAGTATGACATTGGCGGCAGGTGCGCTGCAGGTTACTGTTGATCAGAATAGGTGCCTAAACCAGCGAATCCGCAAGGCAAGTTGTCAAAAATGCCAAGCGGCGTGTCCTAACCAGAGCGTGAGTGTGGGACTGTCAAACCGGAATGTAGCAGTTAACATAGCAGACAGTTGCACCAGTTGTGGTTTGTGTGCAGCGGCCTGTCCTGCTGGTGTCATTACTGTTTTACACAAACCACCCAAACTGGAGCTAAAGAATGGTACGGTTGAAATAGTGTGCAGTAAACAACAACTGGATAGTGCCGTAGATTGTCTGGGAATGTTAGATGCCTATGGGTTGGCCTATATTGGTATGAAAGCAGATCAGGTGATTGTCGGGCTTGATAGTGATCGTTGTGACAAATGTAATCCAGGTGTAGCATACGCCGTAAAACAGATGATCGAAACGGCAAACATTGTTTTGCATAAGCTGGGTAGACCGAAGGTACAACTGGTTTTAAGGCACAGCGAAGCAGACATAAGGATTAAGCGCCGCGAATTATTTGCATTTTGTTTCTCGCGGGCCAAAGAAACTTTATTGGAACTGCTGCCACTTTCTTTAAACCAGGGAAAAGCATATCGGGAACTATTGATTGAGAGTATCGCCCAAAGTCCGGGGCAGCAGGGAGCGCTGGATTTGAGTCCACTGTTTTGGGGCGGCAAAGTGAATGATGAGTGTGATATGTGCGGAATATGTGTCAGAGGCTGTCAAAGTGATGCATTAACCACTACCAGCACGGAACCGGACGGACAACGTCAACTGTTGCATAACCAAAGTAAGTGTATTGGGTGTAGAGTATGTATGTTGCTTTGTCCGCGTGGTGCTTTGCAGATAACACCTGAATTAAGTAATGGTAGGCTGATTGGCAGTCAGCGGCCTGTTGTTCTAACAAGTAAAAAATGTTGTAACCGGTGCGGAAAGGTTTTAGCGGCGGAGAATTTGTTGGTGTGTGAGCAATGTTCGCGAGCAAGGATGCCCTATCGGCAATCCATTTATTAACATTGTGGATAGCTGGATGTGATCAGAATAAAAATAACAGGAGGTTGCAAGATGGTTGACAGTCAAGAGCAAAATCGTTGTTGAGGCAGCTCAGAGAGTGAACATGCAAGTTTGCATGAGGAACGTCATTCCGAAAATTGTATGGTCTGCGGTACTGAATTAACCTATCAAACCCTTGCGGTGGATAAGCGCTGCGACTATTGCGGAGAAACTTTTCCAACAGCTGTGTTTTGTCCCGATGGCCATTATGTGTGTGAAGAATGTCATGGAGCTGGCTATTACAGTTTTCTCGAAAAAACAGTTTTTTCTACGACAAGTAAAAACCCAATGGAAATTGCTGAAGTGTTGTTGAAGGGAGAAATGTTGCCGTCACTTGGCGGTGAGCACCATGCCATCGTAACAGCAGCCCTGTTAACAGCTGTAAAAAATTACGGGCATATAATACTGAAGAATAAGGATCTGCAGACTGTGACAAAGCAAGATATTCAGGAAGGGATACGACGCATGAAGCAGATTCCCAGCTGTACCTGCGCTTATCACGGAGCTTGTGGTGCCGGACTGGGTGTGGGAGCCTTCTTTAGTATTCTATATAAGGCTACTTGTGCGCAGGATACGGAGCGGACTTTGGCTATGAGGGCAGCGAATGCTGCTTTGAGTGCGATCGCTAATAATGGCGGTCCAGGGTGTTGTAAGCAGAGTGTGCGGACAGCAATTTTGGTGGGGGTGGAATTACTAAAAGAATTTTGTCATGTGAAATTACCAATAAGCCATACACGTTGTTTCCATATGGGGGATACTACACATGGCTGTAAAGGTAGTTACTGTCAATTTAGCCGATAACTGTCAGCTTGCCTTGCGCTGGTACATCGTACCAGCGTTGCTAATTTAATCGTACAAAATTTAGCAGGAAATATCATGTAGTAAAGAGAATGTGGCAATAACCTACAAAAAAATAGGTATTGCTATTTTTTTCACTATTTGTTGTGCAATGGAGGCGTTGAAAGATGGCGGAAAAGGTTGGTCACGGTACGCAGGTGTCCTAGGTGATCAATGCTTTTGAGGCGAAGGATACTAAATGGGCAGTGACTTTAACCTATGAAGGCTACTTAGAAATTAGTAAACAATACTGGCTGGCAATAGTATGACGCCAGTTACTGTATTGAACCGCAACCCCCTGCTGCTGGGTGTTCGGCTTGTGAACCGCAGGAAATCGGCCGGTCAGCCCCTAGAGCTGATGCATTTACTAAGGTTACTGGCGCAGAGAAGTTTGCGGCCGATTACTATCTGGAGAACTATCTGTGGCTGGGAGTAAAGCGATCAGCCTTTGCTCACGCCTGTATTAAGGAAATAGATTGTTCTACTGCTGCCTCTTTTACAGCGACGGCCTAATCCCACCCGGGAAGAAATTCGCGAGGGGCGGGACGAAAGCGGGCTGGTACAGCAAATAAAATTGGCATGGGGCAGTGTTGGCCCAACGATCACGACACTGCCAGCGATAGAAAAATTGCTGCTGGGTAAGCAACTTTCGCCAGAACTACTACAACAGGCAGTTAGTCAGGTTACAGCGGCTGTTCCGCCGATAGACGACGTACGGGCCAGTGCCGGCTATCGGCAGCAATTGGCCGGCAACCTGCTGCTTACGGCTTAGCAAGAATTTATCAGGGAGATGATAGGTCTTGGATACACAAAAAACTGTTGAATTACAGGTGCCGCTGCAGGTAGATATGCTGCCGGTTGTGGTTGGCTGTGCCGAGCAAACAGCGCAGGCCTTTGGTTTTGGCAAAAAAGAGCAGTTAAGTCTATCCTTGGCGGTGGAAGAAGTGTTTGCTTTTCTTGCAGCTCAGGGCCAAGCAGATGAAACAATGCGATTTGCCTGCCGATATGGAGGTTACTATATTGAGGCTGCCTGTACTTTCCCCCGTCATGTCTTGCCAACTAAAATGTTCAACATGACGGCCAGGGTGGTCGTGGAGGATGAAGACTCTTTGGCGGGAATGGGGTTGCTGTTGGCGGCCCGTACTGTAGACCATTTTAAAATCGTAATAGAAAAAGATGGCAGAATGGGTATCTACCTGACTCTGGAAAAACATTATCCGCAAACTTCTCCGGAAACAGTTCCGATAGTACCGCAGAGCGGATTTTATCTTTCAGATCCCGGCAAGGAAGAAATAAAACAGTTTGCCAGGTATGTGACCAGTTTTTACAGCACTACTTCCCCGGCTTTTTGTCACTTTCCCGGTAAGCTTGTTGACATGATTGGCAGCGAGGAATATGATGCAGTATTGGTTAAAGATGACAAAGGGAATATCGGTGGCGGCTTTCTCTGGCAGTATAACGGAAAAATGGCTGAGTGCTATGGACCCTATGTATTTACTGCGCAGGACAAGGTTAGTGCTCTTCTTGTCGAAGGAGCGATTGCAAAGTTAGCGCGCACAGGTAGGCTTTGTTTGGCTATTCGTCAGCCTACAGAACAAGTGCCTGCAGGGTATTTTGAAACGTTGGGCGAAGTTTGTTCGTTGACTCCTGAGGGTGCATTACTGTGTCATACGGCGTTATACCGACAATTGGAAGAAGATAATGGGATGGCAGTGTTCACACATCCTTTAATTGAGTCTTTTATGCGGGAACGTTAT
>Ga0316604_10003546_pt1 | contig 10875 bp, 8 predicted proteins | sample OWC_soil_day20_C_FD_207650 | JGI IMG/M metagenome (GOLD analysis project Ga0316604, IMG submission 207650) | Wetland soil microbial communities from Old Woman Creek delta, Ohio, United States - OWC_soil_day20_CT | ecosystem: Environmental > Terrestrial > Soil > Wetlands | place: USA: Ohio... | reverse complement strand
TTCAAGATGAAAAATGGATATTAGGATGGTTTGTTGGCTGTGTCGAAAAACAGGGAAATCGCTATTTCTTCGCTACCAACATTCAAGCACCAGATGGTGCAACCGGCGGAAAGGCCAGAGAGATTACCAAATTAATCTTAAAAGACCTACAAGTTTTATAGGTGGTTGCGCTTGCGAGAGAGTTAAGAAATTAGGTTATTGGGATAATTTATTGCAATTTTATTGCAGTGACTATCGTGATTTACAGTGGTACAAATTCTTGAGTGGTACAGAAAGCGAAGAATAGATGGATATGCGACACAGCATAATAATGATGCGGTCTGTTTCATTCGCATTCAAGAGATATGGGGTTCGATTCCCTTCGTCTCCACCAGGAAAAGTTAAGTGTTATAAGGCTTTTTAGCTTTATAGCACTTTTGTTTTTATATGAAATTGACTATTATTCCGGGACAAGTGTAAGAAGAATTACATTCGTCCCGGATAGTTTTATGTTTGGCAATAAAGACATTGTTACTTGTCGTGAATTTCTCGGTGTTTGATCTTTATGAGTGGTCGTGTATAGTAAGGGTTCTAGCAATTAGCTAGAGCTTTTTTTCTGACATGTGGGGCAAATATGACTAAATGTTAACAAATACATCACAATTTATCCTTAAAATAACGGGCAAACTCCAAAATTTAATCACAATATAATCAAAATAGTATTGAAATATGACTAAAAGTATATTAAAATCAAGGTGAAATGAAACAAGGGTTGCGGTGGGAACCGCGTGGTTAATTTGTAAGACTTTGTGATGGGAGAAGGTAATGATGGTGAAAGTAATTACAGCGATGGAAGCGGCCAGCCTCATTCATGATCGTGCTACTGTTGCCACGAGCGGCTTTCTTGGCAGCGGCCATCCAGAGGCGCTGACAACGGCATTGGAAGAACGGTTTATCCGGGAGAATAAGCCGTGCAATCTAACGCTTGTTTATTCATCAGCACAGGGGGATGGAAAGGACAGGGGAACAAATCATTTTGCTCATGAAGGTTTGGTAAGCCGTGTTATTGGCGGGCATTGGAATTTAGCTCCAAAGTTAGGGGAACTGGCTATAAGTGGAAAAATTGAGGCTTATAATTTCCCGCAAGGGACATTGGCTCAATGGTTTCGCAGTATTGCGGGTCGTAAGCCAGGGATTATTACTAAGGTAGGAATTAATACTTTTGTTGATCCTCGTATTGAAGGCGGGAAGCTGAATGAGCAAACAAAAGAAGATCTTGTGGAATTGATTCATTTAGGATGTGAGGAGTGGCTTTGGTACAAACCCTTTCCGGTTGATGTTGCTTTGTTGCGCGGTACGTCTGCTGATGAGAAGGGGAATGTCACCATTGAGCGGGAAGCCGTGTCTTTAGAAAGTATATCGATTGCCCAAGCCGCTAAAAGTTCAGGCGGGATTGTTATTGTTCAAGTAGAGCGTATAGTTCAGAACGGTACTTTAAATCCGATGCATGTTAAGATTCCGGGGATTGTTGTTGATTATGTGGTTGTGGCGGATTCCTCGCAGCATATGCAAACTTCTGATGAGGTGTATAATTCCGCTTATTCAGGCGAAACTCGTGTGCCCCTTAAGGAAATAAAGCCAATGGTGTTGGATGAACGTAAGGTAATTGCACGCAGGGCAGCAATGGAACTAATTCCGAGAGCCAAGGTAAATCTGGGAATAGGTGTGCCGGAAGGGGTGGCTATGGTAGCCAATGAAGAAGGCATGGGAGATTTGATGACCCTTACGGTTGAATCGGGGCCAATAGGCGGAGTTCCTGCTGGTGGAGCCAGTTTTGGGGCTTCGAGTAATGCGGAAGCTATTATTGATCAACCATACCAGTTTGATTTTTACGATGGCGGCGGCCTTGATTTGGCTTACTTAGGTTTGGCGGAAGTAGATAAAAGTGGAAATATCAACGTAAGCAAGTTTAAGGGGCGTGTGGCTGGCTGTGGAGGGTTTATTAACATTACCCAAAATGCCAAACAGGTTATTTTTTGTGGAACCTTTACTGCAGGAGGATTAAAGGTAAAGGTGGGCGAGGGTAAACTTGGCATAGTTACGGAAGGAAGAATGAAGAAGTTTTTGGATGCGGTTGAACAGATTACTTTTAGCGGGAAATACGCCCAAAGTGCGCAGCAATCTGTCATGTATATAACGGAACGGGCTGTGTTCCGGTTAACACCTGAAGGGATGGTGTTGACGGAAATTGCTCCGGGGATTGATTTGCAAAAAGATATTTTGTCGCTGATGGATTTTCGGCCGATGATTGCGGAGGACCTCAAATTAATGGATGCTCGTATATTCAGAAAAGAGTGTATGAAGCTTAAAACGGCTATTTCAGTCCAGGGAGAGTAACTGGTTTGTTTATTGGACACTTACGTGTCAAACGTATGTACATAAAGGTAAAAACGAAAAGCAAATATTTGGGGGAGGCATACATTATGAATTTTGTGTTGACAGCCGAACAAGAAGACATTCGTAAAATGGTGAGGGAGTTTGCTGAAAAATCGGTGGCACCGACGGCAGCGGAACGGGATGAGAAAGAGTTGTTTCCGCGGGATATTTTTGATCAGATGGGTGAATTGGGCATTTTAGGGCTTCCTTATCCGGAGGAATATGGCGGAGCCGGCAGTGATTTTGTGAGCTATGCAATTGCTGTGGAAGAAATTTCACGGTTATGTGGATCTACAGGGATAGGTCTTTCCGTGCATGTGTCCTTGTCGGCGTGGCCAATTTTTAAGTATGGTACGGAAGAACAAAAACAGAAATATTTGCGTCCACTGGCTGAGGGGACAAAGTTGGGCGGATTTGGGTTAACCGAACCGAACGCAGGAACTGATGCAGCGGGTGGTTCGACAATAGCGGTTAAAGATGGCGATAGTTATATTATCAATGGAACTAAGATTTTCAATACGAATGGTGGTGAGGCTGAAATTGAGGTAGTGTTTGCAGCTACCGATAAAGCAGCCGGTCTGAAAGGGTTGAGCGCCTTTATTGTTGAGAAAGGCACGCCCGGTTTTACGTTTGGGAAAAAGGAAGTAAAAATGGGCATTCGGTCTTCAGTGCAACGGGAATTGATTTTTGAAAACTGCCGCGTTCCTGCTGCTAATCTTCTTGGCAAGGAAGGGGAAGGCTTCAAGATCGCGATGTCTACTCTGGATGGTGGCCGAATTGGTGTAGCGGCGCAGTCGGTTGGTCTTGCCCAGGGTGCCATGGAGCATGCGATCAAGTATTCTAAGGAACGGGTGCAGTTTGGCAAACCGATTGCTGCTAATCAGGCTATTTCTTTTATGTTGGCTGATATGGCTACTAAAGTTGATGCGGCGCGGCTTTTGGTTTATCGGGCGGCTTATAATAAGTCAAACCATGTTCCGTATTCAAAAGAAGCCGCCATGGCTAAATTGTTTGCTTCTGATACGGCGATGGCGGTTACGACTGATGCTGTACAAATATTTGGCGGGTATGGATTTAGCCGGGAATACCCTGTAGAGAGGTTCATGCGCGATGCTAAGATTACCCAAATTTACGAAGGTACCAACCAAGCGATGAAAATGGTTATTTCCGGAGCTATCCTGCGTTAGACTGTGAATTCTACAAGAAATATTAATGTTAACGGAGGTTGGCAGGAATGAATATCGTTGTTTGTGTCAAGCAGGTGCCTGACACTACAGAAGTTAAAATTGATCCCGCTACTAATACGCTGATTCGCCAGGGTGTGCCGAGTATAGTCAATCCGTTTGATAAGAATGCAGTTGAAGCTGCGCTGCAACTGAAGGATAAGCATGGTGGCAAGGTTACTGTAATGACTATGGGACCGGGCCAGGCAAAAGATGCTTTAAAGGAATGTCTCGCCATGGGCGCTGATGAAGCGATTTTGGTAACTGACCGTGCTTTTGGCGGCGCTGATACGTTGGCTACAAGTTATACGTTGGCGGCGGCAATTCAAAAAAGTGGTAAGTATGATATTATTCTTTGCGGCAAACAGGCGATTGACGGCGATACTGCCCAAGTCGGGCCGGAAATTGCGGAGCATTTAGGTATCCCACAGGTAAGTTATGCGGCAAAATTAGAGGTTGATGGAGACATGGCGCGTGTGGAACGTGAACATGAGGACGGGTACGAGGTTCTTGAGGTGAAGCTGCCGGTTCTTGTGACGGTTGTCAAGTCAATGAATGAGCCGCGTTATCCTACGATCAAGGGTACGATGAAGGCAAATCGGGCTGTGATTGCGGAAATGACAAAAGCGGAGCTTGATGTTGAAGAGATGCGGCTTGGCCTTAAGGGGTCGCCGACTCAGGTTCGTAAAATCTTTACTCCGCCAGCGCGAACGCAGGGTGTGCTTATCTCGAAGGATACGGCTCGGGAAGCGGTTGCGGAATTAATTACAAGACTTTCTGCGGCAAAGATCGTATAAGGGGGGGACCTACGATGGCGGTTAAAGTAAGAATAGACCAGTGTGTTGGTTGTGGTGTGTGTGTGTCGGGATGTCCCTTCGGTGCAATTGCCATGAAAGAAGGCAAGGCGGAGATTGGTGATGCTTGTACTGTCTGTGGAGCCTGTGTTGATAGTTGTCCGGTGGGGGCTATTGAACAGAAAACGGAAGAAAAACAGGTTGCGATGGACAAGTCTGAATATAAACATGTGTGGGTATATATAGAGGTCGATGATGGTGTGCTTCGTAATGTCGGACTGGAGCTTCTTGGTCAGGGCCGCAAGTTGGCGGATACCATGGGACAAAAGCTGGCTGGGGTGCTAATAGGTGATGGCATCGCGGGAGTAACCAAGGATGTTTTGGCTTACGGAGCGGATATGGTGTATCTTGTTGAGGGGCCGGAGCTGGCCCATTATAGTACGGATGGTTATACGGCTGTGGTCCAAGATTTAATCAACACCTATAAGCCTTCGGTGGTTTTGATGGGTGCGACTACGAATGGCCGGGACCTTGGGCCGAGAGTGGCGTGCCGGATAGGAACGGGGCTGACTGCGGATTGCACTGATCTTGGAATTGATGAACAAACAGGGTTAGTGGCTTGGACGCGTCCGGCGTTTGGCGGCAATATTATGGCCACTATTCTTTGCCCTGACCATCGTCCGCAGATGGGGACGATTCGTCCGAGCGTGTTCAAGAAACTACAACCGGATTATGCGAAAACTGGGGAAGTTATCCGGGTAGCCAGCAAGGTTAAGGCGGAAGATATTCGAACCAAGCTTGTTGAGGTTATTCATGTCTGCTCAGCCTCTTGCAATTTAGAGGAAGCGGAAATTATTGTGTCCGGTGGTCGTGGTATGTGCAAACCGGAAAACTTCGTGTTAATAGAACGGTTGGCTGCAGTGCTAGGGGGGGCTGTAGGAGCATCTCGCGCTGCGGTTGATGCCGGGTGGAAGCCTGCGATGCATCAGGTAGGGCAGACCGGTAAAACGGTTGGACCTAAAATTTATATTGCTTGCGGTATTTCGGGGGCGATTCAGCATTTGGCGGGAATGTCCTCTTCCGACATTGTTATTGCGATAAACAAAGATCCGGACGCGCCGATTTTCAAAGTGGCTGATTATGGAATTGTCGGTGATGTTATGGAAATATTGCCGATTCTTACGGCGGAGTTCCAAAAGATAAAGGCTAGTTAGTACACTGTGGCGATGAGGTGGAATAAGTAGGGTAGTTTTTTAGATTAACAGAGAAATCAATAATGGTGGGAGTGGATGTGGTTTTGAATATGTATACTAATTTGCTGTTAGATATTGAAGATGGTATTGGCGTTGTAGTAATCAATCGCCCTAAAGCGCTAAATGCTTTGAATGCCGAAACAATACGTGAACTTGAAATTCTGTTTACGGAGCTCGAAAATAATAAGGCTGTAAAAGCGGTCATTGTTACCGGCAGTGGTGAGAAGGCGTTTGTGGCTGGGGCCGATATAACGGAAATGAAAGACATGTCAGTGATTGAGGGGCGGAATTGGGCTAAAATGGCGCAAGCCGTATTTAATAAAATTGAGAATTTGCCCAAGCCGGTTATTGCTGCGGTTAACGGCTATGCCTTGGGCGGGGGCTGCGAGTTGGCCATGGCATGTGATATTCGTATTGCCTCTGATAAAGCTAAATTTGGGCAACCGGAAGTTAGTCTAGGCATTCTTCCGGGGTTTGGCGGTACACAGCGGCTGCCTCGAATTGTTGGAAAAGGGCGAGCAAAAGAACTCCTGTTTACGGGAGAGATGTTTGATGCTGCAGAAGCCTATCGCATCGGATTGGTCAATAAAGTGGTGTCGCCGGAAAGCTTGATGGAGACGGCAAAAACTGTAGCACGAAAAATCATGGCACAAGCTCCTTTTGCTGTAGAGCTATGTAAAGCAGCAGTCAATGAAGGACTGGATGTGGATATTGAATCAGGAATGGCGTATGAAGCGGAAGTGTTTGGATCGTGTTTCGCCACTGAGGATCAAAAAGAAGGTATGACGGCCTTTGTGGAAAAGCGAAAAACTAATTTTATCGGTCGATGAATGGATAAGTAGAAGCTGCAGGTACAACGGCCGCCTTAGTATAGTTTTTTTGGTAAGAGCGGCCTGTTTGCAGCTGAGTTGGGTGTCAAGGCAACAAACAAATGAAAATAATGTAACCATAGTGCAACTTGAATAGACAAAAAAGTATAAAAAAATCTAACAAAATTCATCAAAATATCCCATAAACTATTGAAATAAGTGCGAAAAAAGTATAGAATATAATCAACAAACAATCAAATGAGTATTAAAGTTATCAAGATATAACCAAAAACCACAAATAACTGTTGAAATGCGAATTTTGAAAATGTATTATAGAAAGGTGGTTTTTGACAATGCTGAACAGTTCGTGAGTTGTTAGAGAATTTGTTATAAAAGTGTGTTTAAGAGATTTGCTGCAAATAGTCTGAATCTATGAAATATTTTTAAAATATGGAGGGTGAAATGAGAAAAACTTTTATTCTTATTGCTATCATTGGTTTGGTTATGGTTAGTTTTTCAACCAGTGTTTTTGCGGCTTCTATTGCATTCCCCAGTCCGTCGGGCGCGAATAAGTTGGAAGATGAATTTACTGCGGATGGCAAAAACGACGATAAGAAAGCCGAGAAGAAAGCTGATAAAAAAGACATAGCTATTTCAGTTGCAACTAAAACAGAATATAAAGCAATCAGTCATACTAGTAGCATCAAGCATGAAGGAAAAGTATACATGAACGCCGTTGCTGATGATATCTTTACTATACAGGCCGGACTTAATTATGAAACTAAAGTAGGCACGACAAGTGAAAGCGAAAAATGGGAAATGGAAAACATGTGGCTCCAGGGAAAAATAAGTAGGGATATGGTGTTGCGTTACGGACGACAGACCTACCATCTTGCTAAAGGTATATTTATGGATCAGGATGGTGTGCTTGGCGGAAGAATGATTTGCAAGCTGGATGAAAAAAATACGGCGGAAACCTTTATAGGCCGCGATAGCCAAGATGTAAGTGTAACGAGTTCAGTAAAAAATACTGAGATTGAACTGGTGGAAGTGTTGAATTTTACCCATAAGTTTGATAAAGGGGTTACTCTTGGAAGTTATGTAGCGAAACAAGGAACTGTAAACAAATTTTGGGCCGGATATGGTAAAATTGAAGTTGCTCCTAAAACAAATGTTAACTTTGAATATGTAAAAAATAACTATAATAGTAAAAAAGCGTATATCGCCGAATTGCAATATGGTAGTAACAAAAAGATTGGTGGGGCAACTTACGCTTTGGAGTATATGAATTTTGAAAAGCAAACCTTTGAAACCAATAATTATACAGATTTTGATACCCAGTGGTCGCCAAAAGTCGGGTTTAAGGGGCCTGGTGCCATTATAAATACCCGGATAAGCAAGGCTGGAACACTGCAAGCGCAACAATGGTGGGGACAAAGTGGCGTTGGCCCAATTACTAAAGTTACAATGGTTGTCCGTTTTTAGAGGATGGATGTTTGTATAACGCTGTAGTAAGTAGGAGGAAATTATGAGGAAAATTCTGTCCGGGCTATTGGTAGTTCTGCTCTTGGTTTTGTGTCAGACAGCTGTATTTGCATCAACTGGAGATGATACGGACCAACAGCTGTGGCGCATTGACACAAAGAATATATCGCAGATGCCGCGAAACTTTCGAACAACGAATGATCAAATTACGATAAAGCCTAAGGATGGTGCTATCCCTTCGACAATTGGCTTTACGGAATTGCAAGAATCGGGCAGTGCGCAGTTTTCGAAACTGGAATTTGCGCAGATGTTGACCAAATTAAAAGGGTTGTCTTCCGGTCCTATTTATATTGTTGATTTACGACAAGAATCTCATGGTTTAGTCAACGGAATAGGGGCAAGCTGGTATGGCGAGCACAACTGGGCCAATGTTGGTAAAACGCCGGATCAGATTGTTAAAGATGAAAAGACCCGTATAAAAGCTACGCTTAAAGCACCGGTAGTGTTATCTGTGCTAGATGATGATAAGAATGCGTCTGAAAGTTATAAACTCGCGGTTGATACCGCGGTTACTGAAGAGGAGTTTGTTAAAGCGCAGGGATTAAATTATTGCCGTATTACGGTTACTGATCATTCGCCGCCAACTGATGATAATGTAGATAGTTTTATAAAATTTTATAAAGAGCTGCCTAAGAACGCTTGGCTGCATTTCCATTGCCAAGCTGGTGAGGGGCGTACTAGCATCTTTATGGTGATGTATGACATTTTGCGTAATGGCAAACAGGTGAGCTTGGAGGATATTGTAAAACGGCAAATTGGTATCGGCGGGCAAAATATTATGAAGACAAAGGCTGGCAAGGAAAAGGATGCATGGAAAGAAGATTTGTTTGTAAAAAAGGTAAAATTTATTAAGGCGTTTTACGAGTATGTAACAAAGAGCCCTGATGATTTGCCGGTAGCTTGGTCGGAGTGGGTGCGACAAAATAACAAATAAGATGAATGGATAAGAAAAAGTTTGTTGACAACTTGGTTCGGCGAAAATAGGAGCAGCCTTTAGAGAAACTGAAAAAAGGGTTAAAACCAGTGAAATAAATGGTTTTAACCCTTTTTAGTTATCGCCTTTGAAAAGTTGGTACTCTGGGCGGGACCAAAACAAAAAAACGTAAAAGGTGGTGAAAATGTCTAAGATATTGTAGGAACACGGTAGTTTAGTTATTTGATAGCGTTAACGATAGATGTCAGTTCTAAAGGTATCATGGGGTGACTAGTTTGATGTTGTGGCTTTTGAAAAAATCAGTAAATTTGTTATCGGGAACTGTGTTTGTTATGAACACATCAATATCTTTTAAGTCGCAGTATGTTGTCAGAGAGACTCGATCAAGCTTTGTTGTGTCTGCCAGTAATATAACTTTGTCGCAACTATCTACAATGTATTTTTTTATGTCGTATTCAAACGAGGATGAATTTGTAATTCCTTTGGTGATTGAGATACCGGTGGAAGCCATGAAAGCTTTGGAGATATTGTATTTTTTTAGAAAGTTAACAGCATTCATGTCAACGAACGAATTAGTTGTTCGGAATAAGGTTCCTCCGGTGCATAACACGTTTAGATCGGGATAAAGTAAAGAGCCATTGATTACATTGAGGTTGCCGGTTATGATGGTCAGGTTTTTAACACTTGCTAAGTGCGGTATCATATGCATGGTCGTGGTTCCGGAATCGATATAGATGATATCGCCCTCGACGACAAAGGTGCTGGCTAACTTTGCAATTATTTGTTTAGCGCTAATGTTCCGTTCTTCCCTGGACTGAAAAGGCTCGGTTGTTTTTTTATCATTTAAGACAACCCCGCCGTAAACCTTTTTTATGATTCCTTGGTTTTCAAGAGCGTTAATGTCTCGCCTTATGGTATTCTTGGAAACATTGAATATATTGCATAGATCGTCAATGGACGCTCTTTCGTTGGAAACAATATAATTTTTTAGTTTATCAATTCTGTCTTCTTTCAAAGGGCACCTCTTTTCAATTTGGTTTTATCATTACCAATCTATAATATTTGATTAAATGATGATGTTGTTAGTGGTAAATGTTGCGCAAGTTTATTATATAATACGAGAAAGGAAATGGCAAATAAGAAAAATGCTATTTCTTGGAACTATTAGCAAAACAACGGCATCAGTGAAACGAAAAAAAACTAATACCCACTGGGAAGGCAGAAAAAGATAAAAAAATAAATGTAACCAAAATATAATCAAAATATAACCAATAAATTATTGAAAATGTTAAAGACGTGTACTATAATATAGTTAAAGGTGACAATAAGATAGTCAAGAAGTCATACAAAATGCAATTAGATAAACGTTAAGGAAGTGAGTGCATGGCGAATTTGTTTCTTTCTCCGCATAAAATCATAACTGGCAAGAATGCGTTGGAGAGCGCGGGCGCTTTGGTAAAAAAACTGGGAAGCAAAGCGTTGATTGTTACTGATAAGGTAATGGTTAGTACGGGAAATGTAACAAAGCTTACCAAGATATTAAGTGACAATGATATTAAGTATGAAGTGCTTGACGCGATCAATAGTGAACCCACAGACGAGATGGTGTATCAGGGTGTAAAAATGTATGGTCAGACGAACTGTGAGTTTTTAATTGCGATAGGTGGAGGAAGTCCGATTGATGCGATGAAGGCCATAGGAGCAATGACAACAAATTCCGGTTCGCTTAGCAGTTATATGGGAAAGGAACTGGAAAATCTGCCGCCTAATCTGGTCGCCATACCGACGACGGCGGGTACGGGGTCGGAAGCTACCCAATTTACAATAATAGCTGATACTAAAAATAATGTAAAAATGCTGCTAAAAGGAACTGGTTTAATTCCGGTGTTGGCTGTTGTTGAT
>Ga0316604_10003542_pt1 | contig 10882 bp, 6 predicted proteins | sample OWC_soil_day20_C_FD_207650 | JGI IMG/M metagenome (GOLD analysis project Ga0316604, IMG submission 207650) | Wetland soil microbial communities from Old Woman Creek delta, Ohio, United States - OWC_soil_day20_CT | ecosystem: Environmental > Terrestrial > Soil > Wetlands | place: USA: Ohio... | reverse complement strand
AAATATTGTAGAAATAAAACAAATAAATAATATTTTAAAAAGTTATTATGACTTTTTTTCAAAAAATTATGCAGGTATTCAAAGAATAGAAGCTTATAAAGAATCATTATATATTACAGATGAAAGACATCAATATGGCTGTTATCCATGGCATTTAAATGAGTTAGTTAATGCGGATATAGCAAGTAAAATCAAAATGGATAACTATCAGCCAGGCATGTTGGGAGAGTAAAGAATAATGATAAAAGTTTCAGTAATTATGCCTATCTACAATCTAGAAGCCTATATTAAAGAGTGCTTAGATAGTTTGATAAATCAGACATTACAGGATATTGAAATTATATGTATTAATGATTGTTCATGTGATAATTCTTTAGATATTGTAAAAGAGTATGCCGCGAAAGATAGTAGAATCATTATTGTAAATAATGCAAAGAACTTGGGAGCAGGAATTTCACGCAATATAGGAATTCATATGGCAAGGGGGAAATATTTAGCGATTTTAGATGCGGATGATTTTTTTGATCTAAATATGTTGGAGATTGTTTATCATAAGTGTATTAATGAAAATGCAGATATAGGTATATATGATTACGCAAAATATAATAATGAGTCAAAACGTATAATTAATTATTTAATGCCTGCATTTTTGACTAAAAAAATGCAGGATACAAACGAATTTAGCCAGATAAACGGTTATATTTTTCAAAGCATTGCTTGTGTACCTTGGAATAAAATGTATAGAAGAGAGTTCATCTTAAAAAATAAAGTTGAGTTTCAGGATTTAAAAAATTCGAATGATGTATATTTTGGAATTATCGTATTAACGAAAGCGAAACGGATAATATATGTGAATACAGATAAGCCACTTCTTTACTACCGGACAAATACATTAACACAAATATCTGCCGACAGGCAGCATCATCCTTGTTGTATATGGGAAGCTTTGATGAAAACGAAGCAAACTCTTATAGAAAATAGCGATTTTAGATATTATAAAAATAGTTTTTATGAATATGTAATTGATAATTTGATACATATTTTACGTTGTACAGAAACAAAATATCAATCTGTATTATATGACTTGATTCGAACTGATTGGCTAAAAAAGTTAGACATGCTGAATTGTGAAGAAAAAGATTTTTTAAGTGCTTTTGTGTATAGAAAATATAAGAGTTTCTTATCTGGAGAATTTAAAGAAAATCGTATGAAGGAGATTATGGCGTTAAGCTTTTTAGAAGGTGCGAATGAAATTTTTAAATATTTAAAAGCAAAGAATTATCGTTGTGGCTTATGGGGTATTGGTCTGTACGGAAAGGCTTTTTTTAAAGTCTGTAATGAGTACAATTATGATCTAAATTGTGTAATCGATGAAGATATAGAAAAAGCGGGGATGAAAATAGAAAACTATACAGTTGAACCCTTTATAAAGGCGAGCAGCAAAGTGGATGCGGTTATCATTACCAATACTCGATATGGTAGAGATATAGTTAATACGGTAAATAAAGTGAATTCAAACATAAAAGTTATTGATGTAGGTGCGTACTATAGGTTTGGGGTAAAAATAGATGAATGTATACTTTGAAATTCTGTCAAATGTTTGCTTGCAGAAGGGATAGACAATATGAAAAAAGATAAGCAGCCTAAAGTTTCGGTCATCATTCCCGTATATAATGTGGAGCTTTATCTTGCTGATTGTTTAGATAGCGTGGTTAATCAGACACTGCAGGAGATTGAAATTATATGTGTAAATGACGGCTCTACAGATAATTCTCTTGCTATTTTACGAAAATATCAGAAGGACGATAAGCGCATTAAAATTATTGATTTTCCACGAAATGGTGGACAATCATACGCGCGGAATCAGGGGATTAGTAAGGCAAGAGGAGAGTATATCTATTTTCTTGACGCGGATGACATGATCGTACCGGAAGCTATGGAGGATCTATATGTACTATCAAAAAGAGAAAATCTGGATATAGTTTATTTTGATACTTATTTAATATTTGAAACAAAACAGTTGGCGTCAAAATTTAATGCATATAAAACGGAACGTAAAGCAGAATATCAGAGGGTTTATCATGGAGAAGCATTATTCGCCGAATTTATTGAAAATGATGATTGGGTAGTAAGTCCACCCCGTCAATTTTTTAAATATAAATTTTTACTGGAAAACAAACTGAATTTTTATGAAGGAATTCTTCATGAGGACGAGCTATTCACTTTCTTGTCAATATTAAAGGCAAATAGGACAAGGTGTTTGAAAAAAAAGTATTTTATACGAAGATTTAGAGAAAAGTCGATTATGACTACTCAAGCATCTAACAGAAATTTTATAGGACTATTTACCTGCTATTGTGAAATGTTTCTTTTTTGGAAAAATATAGAATGCTGTGAAGCTGCTAATAAGGCTATAGATATTCATCTTTTGCGCCTATATAAGAATATAATAATTAGTTATAACAAGAATAAAATTTTTGCAGAAATGTCAGAAATAAAAAATGAAAATATAATGGTTCAGCATTTATTTAAAGTTTTTCTAGAAAATATAAATCAAGGTAGTATATGCCGGCAAATTGAAACAAGTAAATTAGAATTAATTAAACAATATGACCAAATTATAATTTATGGTGCCGGTGTAGTTGCTAGAGAGGTTTTACACATTTTAGACGAATCGGAGATTGGCATTTATGGTTTTGCTGTTTCTGATAAAACGGACAATCCTCAATACATTATGGGAACAAAAGTATACGGCATAGAAGAATTGACGGAAGATAAAAAGGATAGTATGGTTTTAGTTGCTGTCAGTCGTAAACATCAGAAAAGTATCATGGAGAAACTAAATGAACTTGGTTTTGAGAAGGTTATGGAAGTTTTGTAGAATGTATGCGGTAACTTAGTATAAGTTGAGTGCAGTATTTTAGGAGGAAAGAATGCCGAAGGTTTCGATTATTGTACCCGTTTATAATGTGGAACGATATTTGCGAGAATGCTTGGATAGTCTTATAAAACAAACTTTACCAGATATCGAGATCATTTGTATAAACGATGGTTCTACAGATGATTCGCTGGAAATTTTAAAAATGTATGTTCAAAGGGATGTAAGGATAAAAATTATTAATAAAAAAAATACAGGCTATGGTCATTCGATGAATAAAGGTTTACACGAAGCTTCGGGTATATATATTGGCATTGTTGAAAGCGATGATTTTGTAGAGCCAGATATGTTTGAACAATTGTATTCAGTCGCTATAAAATCTGAAGCTGAAATTGTTAAGTCTAATTATATTGAATATAGAAATGGAAAAAACTATTTTGTTGAATTGCTTAAGGGTATGGAGTATCAAAAAAATATATCCCTTAATCTATTTCAAAACATTTTTTATAAACAACCAGCGATTTGGAGTGCGATATATAAAAAAAGTTTTCTATTAGAAAATAATATTTGGTTTAATGAAACTCCGGGAGCATCTTATCAAGACACAGCTTTTAACTTTAAAGTGTTGGCATGTGTAAAACAGATATTTTTGCTGAAGGAAGCATTTCTGCATTATCGCACCGATAATGCCAATTCATCAGTAAAATCTTCTGCCAAAGTTTTTTGCGTTTGTGATGAATATAATGAGATTAACCGTTTCTTAGATCAAAACAGTATTTTGAAGGAAAGGTATCAGTATTTAGTAGAAACGCTTAAATTTAGAACCTATCAGTGGAATTATAAGCGTTTGGCGGATCAATTTAAATTTGAATTTTTGTTAAGAGCTGTAGACGAGTTTTGTGCTGCAAAACACAAGGGCCTGCTAAGGCAGGAGTACTGGTCTGAAGAAGACTGGCAGGCTGTGCATGAGTTGATGGAAAAGACGGAGATGTTTCATTATAAAAAAATAATAGCCTCGCAAAAAGCCGATTTATATACGCAGGGATTTTTGCTAGCGCTTAGTGGTAAGCAAATTATTATTTACGGAGCCGGTATGGTAGGTAAAAGCGTCGCGAAATATATAAAAAGGAATTGCATGGCGATTACCTGTTTTGCTGTTTCAGACTTAGACGGAAATGCATCAGAAGTAGATTCAATTCCTGTATATCGCATCAATGATTTAGAAAAATATAAAGCCACAAGTGTAGTTCTGGTCTCCACGAAGGATACAGATCAGCTTGAAATTATTGAATTTTTACATCAAAAAGGTTTTAGTCATGTTATTGCGATGGATTTCGAACTGAGAGAATGTATTTTTAGTAACCGGTAGCAAATTTAAAAATTTAGCAGGGGTGTTTGTGATTTTGGATGACTTTCAAAAAGTGGCTCCGAAAACAAACAGTATAATACTCAAGAAAATTTTATAATTGCTCTAAAAGTTATCCATAAGGTCATTTATCACAATAGCCAGAAACGCATACTGAGTAAAGCGAGCATTTGAAAGAAGGAACCCATATGTCTCACATTAAAAAAACAAACAATGAAGCCCAGCTAAAAAAAGAAATAACTAGAATCAAGGCTGAACTGGAAGCGGCTAGAGGGAAAGGGTTATCAATCAATAAATTAAAAGGTGAACAAAACTTTATCGAATATATAAGAATACTCCGTTCTTTCAGCAAGCGCTACATGGTGATTATTGCCGCCAGTGATACGCCATGCGGGCCAGCTTATACAGAAACAGTTTCATCCGAAGTAATGAGGATTGGTTTACAAATTGATCTTTGCAACAAATTCAGGCATAGTTATGCGGCAATAATTAATGCAGGAATACTTGAATTTGAACGGCTTTCTTCTACTGTTAATGAATGGATTGAACACAGCTGTTATATTGAAGATATTTCTGTTGAAGTAGTAAGTGTGGGATTTAGCGCACCGAAACAAAGTACTGCGGTTATTAAGATAAATGGAAAAAACTATTCGCCTTGTAGACGTGGTCTGAATTTTGTTGTTTTTGATAAAGTAACGAAAACGGTATTAGACGCGGTGAATTTTGATACATTTAATAACCATTTTCCGTGTTACCGGCCATCTGCCGTTAAGGAAGGTTTACTCAATTACAGAAAAGCGCACCCTGGTGTTGCAATTTTATGCTTTAACGGTCCTGCATGCCCCAAGAATAACCTTAGTGCAAATGAAAGTTTTATTTTAAATAATGATGTTATTCGCGGCACTATTTTGCAAAACTTGGATAAGCCAGTATTTGCCTTGAACAAATACTTCGAGGCCACGGAAGATATTATTGAAGTTTTGAGTGTACCGAAGTCGTATCATGATATTAACGGTGTTCGCCGCTTTGAAGATGTTGCGGGAAAATGTGTCAATATCACCAGTGGGCATCGCGTCACAGAAGGGCAGCCGCAACATTACAAGCGTACAGTTTTCATGGTTGGGGGCTGCAATATTTTTGGCATTGGCGTATCTGATCAGGGTACGATCGCTACCTGGTTACAGAAACTACTTAACGAGTTTGCGCCTGAGCAGCAGTTTATTGTACAAAATTACGGTTTTTATCTATCTGAGGTGGATGCTGCAACCGGCGAAGAGCTTGCCATACTAAATTCGCTGCCAGTCAAAGCAGGCGATATCGTACTTTGCGGTTTTGGCATGATTAATGAACCGCCATTTTTTGACATAGCATTAGCAGCTAATCGCCCGCACAGCTATGGAGAGGTTTTCTTTGATACGCAGCATTATACGGAAGATGGTAATCGTCTGATTGCCGATAAATTATTTGAGAAGCTGCGTGAATTGAATTTCTTTTCGAATGAATGCTTAAGCATTTTACCTAATGGTTCCGTTCCCCAGCAGGACGTGAGTAGAGATTATAATCTAGATATCGAAAGCAGAAAGAAGCTGCTGGAATACAAAATAATCCTTACTGAGTTTTATAATTCAAGGTTTGGTTTAAAAATAGGCTCAATAGTGATGAATGCCAATCCTTTTACCTTGGGGCATCGTTATCTGATCGAGCAGGCTGCAGCGAATTGTCACCATCTGATTATTTTTGTAGTGCAGGAGGATAAGTCTGCATTTACATTTGGCGATAGACTTAGACTTGTCGACGCCGGAACAGCAGATTTAAAAAATGTTACGGTAATCCCAAGCGGCAATTTTATTATATCCTCATTAACGTTTTCGGAGTATTTTAATAAATCTGAGATGCAGGATCACGCTGTCGATTCATCCCTAGATGTAACACTATTTGCCCGTGAAATTGCACCGTGTTTGAATATTAGCGTGCGTTTTGTCGGGGAAGAACAACATGATAAAGTTACAAAGCAGTATAACGATACAATGCGCGCTGTTTTGCCGGAATATGGCATTGAATTTGTTGAAATTCCGCGAAAAGAGTTGGACGGAAGGCCAATAAGTGCTTCGAGTGTGCGCGAGTTACTGAAAGAAAGGAACTTTGACGAGATTGCGAAAATTGTTCCAAAGACTACTTTTGACTATTTAACTGAGCGGCATAGTATTTGATGATAGAGACGTAAATGGGAGAAGTACTTTATGGCAATATTACACAGTAAACATAGTAAAAGCGAAGAAACAATCGCTGTTATTGATGCTGACATTCAAAAATATATAAAAAATAATAGCACCGATAATTATGAAGAAGTTATAAAGAGAGACAATCGCTGGGAAGTTTTTTTTCATCTGAGTGATTTACGGACAGGCCTGTTTAGTTGGTATGATTTTAAACCAGGATCATTTCTTTTGGAAATGGGCGGCGGTTTTGGTGCGCTGACAGGGGTTTTCTGCAAGAAGTGTGCACAAGTGTCTGTTGTCGAAAAATCATTGTTTAGAGCAAAAGCAATTTGTGAGCGGTATGCAAGTGAAGAACGGCTGGTGGTTTATGCTGACAGTATAGAGGACATTAGCTTTCAGAATAAATTCGATTATATTGTTTTAGCAGGCGAACTGGAAACGATTGGACAGGGAAGTAGCAATCCCGAAGTTTATGCTGCATATTTGAGGCAGGTATTATCATGGTTGAAGCCAGACGGAATATTGCTATTAGCAGTAGAAAATCGATATGGGTTAAAGTATTTTTGCGGAGCAGCCGAACCGTATACGGGAGTTCCCTTTGCCGGGATCAACCGTTATACCAGCAGTGAAAACGGGCGTTCTTTTGCAAAACATGAAATCATCGAGATTTTAACAAGCTGCGGTATTAACGGGACGAAATTTTATTATCCGCTGCCTGATTATAAAATACCCCAATTGATTTATTCTGATGCTTATCCTCCTGAAAAGAATTTAAATGAACGTCTTATTCCTTATTATCTAGACGGAAAGACTTTATTGGCGAATGAATTGGATTTATATAATGACATTATTGATAATAAGGTTTTTGACTTTTTTGCTAATTCTTTTTTGATTGAATGTGGCAATGAAGAGGCATTCTGTTCGGTTAATTATGCCGCTTTATCAACTGACCGGGGCCGGGATAAAGCTTTTGCGACTATCATTGCGCAAGATGGTTTGGTACGCAAGGCGCCTCTGTATGATGAGGGGAAAGCGCATGCAAAGCTTGTTTATGAGTATATCAATGACCTGAAGGCACGCGGTGTACCGGTGGTTTCTCACCAATGGGATGGCAAAGAATTGAGTATGCCGTTTGTTAGGGCTGACACGCTATCCAATTATTTAAAAAAGCTTGTAAGTGAGGACAAAAACGAATTCTTGAATATTATCGAACGGTTATATCAGGTAATCCTTACCTCTTCGGAAATAGCGGCTAATAATGATAATGCTTTGCTTAATGAAAGTAACCGGTCTTTGGATTGGGGGCCAATAGTAAAAAAGGCTTATTTAGAATTAATTCCCCTAAACTGTTTTTATCAAAATAAAAACTTTCTTTTTTTTGATCAGGAATATGTAAGAAAAAACTATCCTGCAAAATACGTCCTGTTTCGTGCGCTTCATTATATTTATGTATTTGCACCGCATACGGAACAATATGTTCCATTGCAAAGCTTGAAAGAAAAATACGGCTTATCTGAGTTATGGGATATTTTTGTGCAAGAAGAAAACGGTAGATTTTTGCGCGAAGTAAGAAGGCAAGAAATTCATCGGCATTTTTATCGTTGGACTGCTATCGATGTTGGTCAAATAAAGCGAAATGCTGCTCTGCTGGGCTTGGATGCCGAGGTTGGTGTTGAGTATAAGGTGTCAGACAAAATGAAAAGAATCTGGCAGGTTCAACTTGACTTGCTGCGGGTATTAGCCGAGTTATGTGAAAAGCATCAATTGCAATATTTTATGATTTATGGGTCGTTGCTGGGAGCGGTACGGCACCAAGGCTTTATCCCCTGGGATGATGATGCCGATATTGCAATGCCACGGGCTGACTATGAAAAACTGAAAAATATTGCTGCGACTGAGTTGGGAGAGTCTTATTTTTTGCAGACCATGGAAAATGATCCGGAATGTTTTTATGGCGGGTATATGCGCTTACGCAACAGCGAAACAACAGGAATCAGCCGGGCTGACTTTGGCAAGTCCTGTAATAATGGTATTTGGATTGATGTTTTGCCTTTAGATGTTTGTACTATGGATCAGCAAAAATTGCAGAGTAAGGCGAGAAAAATTAAATTCTGGCAGAGTCTTTTATATGCCAAAGTGTATGGGAAGGCAGCAGAGCGATTCTACAAGATGCCTGCATGGGAAAAGAGCGGGTATTGCTGGTTGGCAAAACTGTGGAGTCACCGCTTCCTTTGCCGGCAGTTACAAGCGGCGATAACGGCATATACGGAGTGTGAATCAGAGTACTTGGCCATTTTCACGCATTTCGGTAAGTATCAGATTTTTGACAAGCGGGATTTTTCGGCAGGAGTGAATTTAAGCTTTGAAAATATGCGACTGCCTGCACCCAAAGGCTATAAACGCTGTTTGGAGATGTCTATGGGTCGCGACTATATGAACTATCCGCCTCTGGCACAGCGCAAGCCGCATCATGCGGGGATCTTTAGTCCCCATATTCCATTCCAAAGATGCCAGGATTTATTTATGGGTCTTTTTGACGGTGCCGAAGGCAAAGATATTGTGATTTTTGGGGCGGGACTGATGTTTGAAAATTATATGAAGAAATATGGAAAAAGCCATCGCCCTGTATTTATAGTGGACAATGACAAAGAAAAATGGGGAGGCAGGCGTCAAGGGCTTGAGATCAGAGGACCTGGCGATATTGCCAATATCCCGGAGAATAAGCGGCATTTGATTATTTGCAGTGTTTATTATCGGGAGATTGAACGACAGCTGCAACGTATGGGAATCAGCCGCTATAAGATTTATGTGCAGGAAAAAGAGTGGATTTTACGGGATGAAGTTGAGGAGAGGTTACAATGAAGCAATATAAAATCGGTTATGTTCCCGGTGTTTTTGATTTGTTTCATATTGGGCATCTGAATTTGCTAAGAAGATCGAAAGAACGCTGCGAATATCTTATTGCGGGTGTTTTAACCGATGAATTGGTCATGCACTTTAAGGGGCGGATGACTTACATTCCTTTTGCGGAAAGAGCGGCAATTGTGGAGGCAATAAAGTATGTTGATAAAGTCGTGCCGGTATCGTTTAATAATACGGTAAAAATTGACGCCTGGAAGCTGTATCATTATGATTGTCATTTTTCCGGAAATGACCATGGTGCTGACTGGGATACAGACAAAAAGCAGCTTTTGGAAGTTGGTTCGAATATGGAATTTTTTCCTTATACCGAGGGCACCAGCTCAACCCAAATAAAGGCAATGATTGGAAAAGCGTTGCTGTAATGAAGAGAGAATCTATGCTATATAGTTTTGATGTATTTGATACATTGATTACCCGCAATACAGCGACGCCGCTAGGGATTTTTACCCTGATACAGCACAAACTATGCAAGGCTGAATTGTATGCAGGAATTTCAAGTTATATACGGGAGAACTTTTATCAGCTGCGTATTCATGCGGAAGAGTTGGCAAGGCTGCATTATCAACGGAATGGCATTGAAGATGTCACATTGGAGCAGATTTATGAGGCAATGGGCACAACCGGATACCTTTCACCGGAAGAGCAAGCCGTATTGGCGGACTTGGAGCGTCAAACAGAATGTGCCAATGTGGTAGGTATTCAAAAAAATATCGAAAAAGTCAAGGAATTGTTGGCTTCTAAACAAAAAGTTGTTTTGATTTCTGATATGTATTTGGACGAAAAGACTATTCGCAGTATGTTGATAACAGTAGATCCTATCTTTAAAGAGATACCATTATATGTTTCATCCGAATATAAACAAGGAAAGTATTCAGGCAATTTATATAAAACCGTGAAAGCAAGTGATACCGTGGAGTGCGGAAACTGGACACATTTTGGTGATAATCCGCATTGTGATGTGGCTGTAGCAAAGAAACTAGGATTATCTTCAAATCAATTTGTTTATGAAAAACTTATGCCAATTGAAGTAGCTAAGCTTGATAACCATGAAAGAAACCGTGATGCTCAGCTTTGCATTGGGACTGCCAGAAATGTCCGCCTGCGTAATCAGCTTGCCGGGCCGTCTGCCATTGGCTGTACTGTGGCCGGACCCATTCTTTTCCCATATGTCCAATGGATTTTAGAGGCGAGTCAGCGCCGGGGAATAACCCGCTTGTATTTTATTGCTCGTGATGGTTTTCTTTTAAAGAAAATCGCTGACATTTTGATAAAAAACTTTAGCTTGACTATTTCAACACGTTACATTTATGGCTCGCGTAAAGTTTGGCGCATGCCTGCTTATGATGGGGAAATAGGAAGTTTGCGTAAATTGCTTAGCTGGTCCTATCCGCATCGTATCAAATCTTTGAATAAACTTGCCGAGGTTTTGCAAATTTCCTGTGGAGATTTGCTGGGCTTTTTACCGGAAGAGTGTCGTGAGCAAGAGCAGGAACTATC
>Ga0316604_10003541_pt1 | contig 10887 bp, 11 predicted proteins | sample OWC_soil_day20_C_FD_207650 | JGI IMG/M metagenome (GOLD analysis project Ga0316604, IMG submission 207650) | Wetland soil microbial communities from Old Woman Creek delta, Ohio, United States - OWC_soil_day20_CT | ecosystem: Environmental > Terrestrial > Soil > Wetlands | place: USA: Ohio... | reverse complement strand
GCAGCCGATGGCGAGCGCATCGCCGCCAACCAGCTGCTCTGCGAAATCGACGGCAACGGCCGCGCCCTGCTCACCGCCGAGCGCAGCGCCCTCAATTTCCTGCAACTGCTCTCCGCCGTCGCCAGCAAAGCCCGCATTTATGCCGACGAAATCATCGGCACCAAGGCGCAGGTCGTCGACACCCGCAAGACCCTGCCCGGCCTGCGCATCGCCCAGAAATTCGCCGTCCGCTGCGGCGGTGGCGGCAACCACCGCCTGGCGCTGTGGGATGCCATCCTGATCAAGGAAAACCATATCCACGCCGCCGGCGGTATCGACCAGGCAATGGCCGCCGCCCGCCAGGTGGCAGCCGAGGCAGCCGATCGTTGCAAGTTCATCCAGATCGAAGTCGAATCGCTCGACGAGCTGCAAACGGCGCTGGCCGCCGGCGCGACGATGATCCTGCTCGACAACTTCAGCCTCGACATGATGCGCCAAGCCGCTGATATCAACGCCGGCCGGGCCGTCCTCGAAGCCTCCGGCAATGTCAGCCTGGAAACCATTCGCGCCATCGCCGAGACCGGCGTAGACCGCATTTCGGTCGGCGCGCTGACCAAGGACGTCAAGGCACTCGACCTTTCGATGCGCTTCGTCGGCTAGGATTTCTCCCTGTTTATCGTCATAATCGGGCCAAGAAATCCAAGACCGATAGACCCCAGGGAGTTCCGAATGTTATTCGCGCTGTTCTACATCATCGCCATTACGATTCTGGTGCTTCACTTCACTGGTTTTCTTGCCCGTCACAATCTCGAATGGCTGGTTCTGGTGCTGGCCATCGCCGTTTTTCCGGCCGTCATCTACCTCTAGACTGCGCCGGGCTTGCGCGCCACCAGGTCGATCAAGGCTGATCGGCCTGAATGGGCGGCCCCTTCCTCAAGCGTATCCTCGTGCTCGTCGAGCAGCACGATTTCCCAGTCGGCAAAGGCCTCACGCAGCAAGGCCTCGGTATACAGTTGCTCAACAGCCGATGGCCCGCCGGTACGATATTCGAGCTGTTTCGGCGTATAACCGTGCAGCAGCAGCCAGCCGCCCGGCTTGACCGCCTGCTTCATGCCCGCCAGTTGACGCGGCCGCTCATCGGCTGATGCAAACTGGATGAAGATGCCGACCACGGCATCGAACTCGGCCACCGGCCAATCCCAGTTCAAAATATCGGCCCGCACGAAGTCGACCGTGGCATGTCGTCCACGCGCCAACTTGGCCGCTTTCTCCAGCGCCACCGGCGAGATTTCGGTGGCAGTCACCTGACAGCCCTGCTCGGCCAGCCAGACGGCATTCCGCCCCTCGCCATCGGCAACGGAGAGGACCGTCATGCCGGCCGAGAAACGCGCTGCTTGCTGCGCCAGGAACTTGTTCGGCGCCGTGCCGAACAAGTAATTGTCGCCGGCATCGCGGTAACGTGCCGACCAGAAAGCCTCGTGATCGTTGGTGCTCATTTCGATTCTCCCGGACAGGTTTGAAAGTTGCTTGCATGGTACCTGACAGCATCAAATCGAAACCATTGTCAGAAAGACAACACAACCATGAAGACCTTGATCCGGGTGACCGAAATATGGGTTCCAAACAAGGAACGCACACATCTCGAGTTTTTCGACGGCCTCTACGGCCCGCTCAGCGACTTCAAGGGAGCCAGCCAGGCGATACGTTTCGCCTACGATGAGGGCTTGCCCGGCAAGGCCTGGGCGGCCCGCCGACCGATCATCCTGCACAATTTCGATAACTCCTATTTCCTGCGCACCGAAGCCGCGCGCCAGGCCGGGCTGACCAGCGGCATCGCGCTGCCGATCTTTGCCGGCGATTATCTGCAGGCAGTGATCGTCTTTTTCTGCGGCGATGACGAGGAAAACGTCGGCGCCATCGAAGTGTGGAGCAACACGCCGGCCGAATCGACCGAAATCGGGCTCGACGACGGCTATTACGGAACGGCCGAAACCTTCGAATGGACGGCCCGCCACACCAAGTTCCGCCCCGGCTTCGGCCTGCCTGGCACCGTCTGGCAAACGGCCATGCCCTGCATCATGGAAGACCTGCTCAGTTCGAAACGGACCTTGCGCCGCGACTCGACGGTCAAGATCGGCATCAGCAAGGGCGTCGGCATCCCCTGCTCGTTTGACGGCAAACGAGCCGTCGTCATGACCTTTCTCTCGGCGCTGGGCACGCCGATTGCCCGCCGTTTCGAGATCTGGGTCCCGAACGACAGCGGCGACCACCTACGCTTCGGGGCCGGCTACTGCGACCAGGCGCCGCATCTGTCCGAATGCCATGCCGGCTCCCTGATCGCGCCTTGGGAAGGTGCGCTCGGCGAAGCCTGGCAGAAAGGCGTGCCGGCGGTCCGTGCCAGCCTCTCACTCGAAGCGAGTGCCGCCGCCCGCTCGGCAGCCGGCGTCGGCCTGAGCGCTATGGTCGTCGTGCCGGTGATTCTGGAAGGCCGCTTCAAGGCCGCCGTTTGCTGGTATTTCTGAGGGCGAAAAAAAAAGCAGCCGAGGCTGCTTTTTTACTGAAGTTTCGCTCAGAGACGTTCAACCAGGTAGCGTTTGACGGCCTCGACATCCGGCGCCATCACGTCGACGCGCTGCGGCAGTTTTTCGATGCCCATCAGGTCGACCGGACGGACCGGCTCCTGGCCCAGCGCTTCGCGAATGGTTTCTTCGAACTTGGCCGGCTGGGCGGTTTCCAGAACGATCATCGGCACGTTCGGCAGGCGGTGCTCCAGCGCCACCTTCAGGCCGTCGGCCGTATGGGTGTCGAGCATGACGTTGTAGCGCCCCTGCGCGAAGCGGATGGTGTTGATGCGGTCGATGTGCGTGCTCTTGCCGGAAACAAAGCCGAAATCGGGCATTTTCGACCAGTGCACCGTAGCACTCAGGTCGAAAGCCTGGCCCTTGTCGACCTTGGCCCACAATTCGCTGACCACGGCCGGATCGCGGCCGACCAAATCGAAAACGAAGCGCTCGAAGTTGGAAGCCTTGGAAATATCCATCGACGGGCTGGAGGTGACATTGGTTTCGGCGGTCGTCCGCGGGCGATAGACGCCAGTGCGGAAGAACTCGTCGAGCACGTCGTTTTCGTTGGTGGCGAGTACCAGACGGGCAATCGGCAGGCCCATCTGGCGAGCGATGTGGCCGGCGCAGATATTGCCGAAATTGCCCGAGGGCACGGCAAAGGCGACCTGCTCATCGTTGCTCTTGGTGGACAGGAAGTAACCCTGGAAGTAATAGACGATCTGCGCGGCAACCCGGGCCCAGTTGATCGAATTGACGGCACCGATCTTGTACTTGGCCTTGAACGCGGCATCGTTGGAGACTGCCTTCACGATGTCCTGCGCGTCGTCGAACATGCCGGTGACGGCGATGTTGAAGATGTTGGCGTCCTGCAGCGAATACATCTGGGCGCGCTGGAAAGCGCTCATCTTGCCGTCCGGCGAGAGCATGAAGACCTTGACGTTGTGCTTGCCGCGCATGGCGTACTCGGCCGCCGAGCCGGTGTCGCCGGAAGTGGCGCCGAGGATGTTGATCGACTCGCCGCGCTTGTCGAGCACGTACTCGAACAGGTTGCCGAGCAACTGCATGGCCATGTCCTTGAAGGCCAGCGTCGGGCCGTTGGACAGTTCCTGCGTGTAGAGGCCGTCTTCGAGCTTGGTCAGCGGCGTGATCTGGGCGGAATCGCCGCCGTTGCGGGTATGGCAATAGACCGCGGCGGTATAGGTCTTGGCGACCAGCGCCTTGAGGTCGGCCGGCGGAATATCGGTAATGAACTTGGCGAGAATCTCGTAGGCGAGGTCGGCATACGACAGCTTGCGCCAGGCATCGAGTTCAGCGCGGCTGATCTGCGGGTAGCTTTCCGGCAGATAGAGGCCGCCATCCGGCGCCAGGCCGCCGAGAAGGATGTCGCAGAAAGCCTGGGGCGCGGCGTGACCGCGGGTCGAGATATAGCGCATGGCGAAGCCCTGAAAAGCGAAAAACAGGGATTTTACAGTGTCGACCGCGTGACGCGCACGGCTTGCAGCAAGCCGATGATGAACAACAGCATGCCAAGTGCCACCAAAGCGCCGCCGAGCGTCGCCCAGCCCGCCAGCAACGAGACCGCCGAGGCAAAAAACAGCCCAGCTCGCCAGACGCCGGTGGCTGCCAGTTTTTCCCGCATCAACTTGCGCGCCGGAATGGTTGGTCCCGGCCAGCGCCAGACCGGCAGCAACTGGCTGAGCGCCCCGCTCACCAGCGGCAGCAGAAAGCCGACAGCCCAGGCCAGCAAGCCGGGTTTTCCCGGCAACAGGCGTGCCCCGTGCGCGACACCGGCGGCCAGCGTCAGCAACAGGCCGGCGACAGCGGCGAGCAGCGATGCCGAAACCCCGTCCGCCAGCATGCTGCGAATACCGAAACGACGCACCCACTGACCGACCAGGCCGAGAGCGGCAACCAGCACCAGCGCCGCGCCCGGTGCAGCAAACGGCCAGAGCACGGCGGCGCCGGTCGCAATGACCAGCGCCCCGCCAGCGACCAGCCACAGCCGGCGGCGAAGCCAGCCGGCCGCTTCCGGGTCGGGGCGGCCGAGCGCCGTCGGCAGCAGCACCGGCAAGGTGCCAAGGGCGGCCAGGCCGACCAGGCCGATCGTATTCAGATGCAGGTGAAACAACCGCAAGGCCGGCCAGTATTGCGGCCAGACCGCGATCAGCAGGATGGCGACCAGGGCCAGCATCAGGCAGCCAAGCGCTGCGCCGTACCAGCGCCACCCCGGATGCGGCGAACCCAGCGTCGCCCGTGCCCGCCCGGCAATCCAGTTGAGCAAAATGGCCGCCAGAATCAGGTCGACCGCAGCGGCGAGATGCAGAAAGAAATGCGGGATCAGGCCCTGCATGGCGGCGACGGCGCACAGACCGGCGCCCTGGGCCAGCATGGGCAAGCGGGCCAGCCAGCGGCCCGGATCACCGGTGCGGGTCAGCACCGGGACAAAATGACTCATTGCCGCAAAGATCAGCGGCACGATGCCGACTGCAAACGCCAGATGGGCGACAGCCAGCGGCGAGCCCAACCCGTTCAACGCCAGGATGGCGCTGAGCAACAGGGCGAGAAGGGTCAGGCTCGCGGTGTACAGCAATCAGGCAACAACGGCGAAATCGATCACGATGGCGCCCGGCTCGCGCTGCTTGTACTCGATGTTCAAGTGGGCACCGTAGCGCTGCTGCAACTGGGCGAGCAGCGGCAGAGGATCGTGGTCATTGCAAAAACGCATGGTTTCGCCAGGCTGCAGCGCATCCAGCGCACCAAAGATGGCGGCATGACGGAAACGCTTGGCAATGCCGCGCGCATCGAACGGATAGAGGGCTTCGGGCGTGGTGTGGTTGCAGGCATGGATATGTTGCATGATAGCTCCTTGAAAGGCTTGCCGGAATGGCAATTGGCAACGATTCTGCCGGCCATCGCGAGACATTTCCTTGATCCGAATCGGAATAGGCATAGTCTTGATGAGGGTATATGCGCTCGGTCAGCCGGGCTGCGAAACGCCAAACACCGCCTCCAGACAGCGCCCCACCCGGCGCCACCAGGCCACACCATCCGGTGGAATGACCAACACTTGCAGCGCACTCAGGGCGGCCAGTTCGATCCAGCCGCCGCGTTCGGCCTGCCAGATCTGCTCGGCGCCAAGCCGCCAGCGTGGTCGGACCATCGCTTCGGCCAGCCACTCCGGCGGACCATGCAGTTCCGCCTCACCGACGAGCAGCAGTACCGTACTGCCGGGGTCGAGCAAAAATTGCCGCGTTTCGCCACGACACAAGCTCAGCTTCAGGGTTCGCCGATCATCCATGCTCCTACTCCTCGATTGCCTCCCGGACTCGGGACATGGCGAGATCGTAGCCAGCCGACGGCTTGCGAAACAGCCACAGAAAACAGGCATCTGAACCGCAACAGTTTTGTTTATTCACATCTGTTATGGTGCGATTTTCGGACATCTATATCTGTCGCAAACACCTGCGGCAGAGGAAGATCAGGCATGGATCAGCTCCCCCTTTATCGGCGCCTGGCCGCCCATTACCGCACCGCGATAGAAACCGGCGCCCTCGCCCAGGGCGATCGTTTCCCGTCAGTCCGGGCCTTGATGGGACGGCATGAAGTCAGCCTGTCCACCGCCGTCCAGCTGTGCCGGCAACTGGAGAGCGACGGCTGGCTGGAAGCGCGGCCGCGCTCCGGCAATTTCGTCCGTCGACCGCGTCGGCTGGCCGTACGCCCACTGGCCGAACCCATTGCCGGCCAGGCACCGGACCCCGCCCAGTACGTAGGCATCAATGCCCGGGTTTCGGAATTTATCGCCCGTGGCCGGCAAGCCCAGGTCAAGATCAACTTTTCCAGCGCCCGCAGCGCCCCGGCCCTTTATCCGGCCGAGGCTCTGAAGAATGCCGCCACTCGCGCCCTTCGCCGGCACCCGGAATTGCTGGTCAGCCCCCCGTCAAATAACGGCAATGTCACTTTCCGCAACGCCCTGGCCAAACGAGCAATGACCAACGGCATGCTGCTGGCACCGGAGGAGATCCTGGTCACTCAAGGCTGCATCGAAGCTCTCAACCTGGCGCTGCGGGCCATTACGCAGCCCGGCGATATCGTCGCCGTCGAATCGCCGACCTTTTTCGGACTGCTCCAGGTACTCGAGACACTCGGCCTGCGCGCCCTGGAAATCCCGACCAGTCCGCACAGCGGCATTTCGCTCGAAGCGCTGCAACTGGCCATCCAGACCAGCGAAAAGATCAAGGCGCTGGTCGTCGTTCCCCACTTGCAGAACCCCCTCGGCAGCATCATGCCGGATGCCCAGAAAGCCAACCTGGTCGAGTTGTGTCGAGCAAACGAGATTCCGCTGATCGAAGACGACACCTACAGCGCCCTCAGCAACGACGACACGCCGCTCAAGGCACTGAAAGCCTGGGACCGGGACGGCAATGTCATTCACTGTGCCTCGCTGCACAAGGTCCTGGCCCCCGGCTTGCGCCTGGGCTGGATGAATGCCGGGCGCTGGCAATCGCGGGTGGAAATGCTCAAGTATGTGCAGAGTCGCAACAACGAGGAACTGGCCCAGCTGGCGGCGGCCGATTTCATCGCCTCCAGCGCCTACGACCGCCACTTGCGGCGTCTGCGCAGTTGCCTGAAAACCCAGCGCGCCCGGACGGCGGAAGCGATCGCCCGTTACTTCCCGAGCGGTACCCGGCTCAGCGAACCGGCCGGCGGTCTCGCGCTGTGGGTCGAGCTGGCGCCCGGCCTGTCATCGAAAGCCCTGTTCGACGCGGCGCTGACCGAAGGCATTTTCATCGCCCCCGGACTGATGTTCTCCAACTCCAATCGTTATGACGGTTTCGTCCGCCTGAACTGCGGCGCCCCATACACCCCTGAAATTGATAGCGCCCTGCAGCGCCTCGGCGAAATCTGCGACAACTTGCCCGGCCGTTGAAAATTGCCCTTTTTTCAGCGTCGACCGCAGGAATGCCCCTCGCTATGGCAAGGCTGAAATAAAAACGGGAGCCAGCGGCTCCCGTCGATCAATTCAGCCGGAAAAGGCTTATTGCAGCTCTTCCAGGCGAATGCGCTTGACCTTGCCCTTTTGCGCCGCCAGCCCTTCGATCTTGACGATCGCGGCATCGGCAGAGCTTTCCTTGCAGACGTGGGTCAGGATGATGATGTCGGTCTCGCCCTCGCCTTCTTCCGGCTCGCGCTGCAGCATGGCATCGATCGAGATGGCCTGGTCGGCCAGAATGCGGGTGACGTCGGCCAGCACGCCCGGCTTGTCCTCGACGCGCAGACGCAGGTAGTAGCCGGTCTCCACTTCGCTCATCGGCAGGATCGGCAGGTTGGACATCGCGTCCGGCTGGAAGGCCAGGTGCGGCACGCGGTGTTCCGGGTCGGCCGTCGCCAGACGGGTGACGTCAACCAAGTCGGCGATCACGGCCGAAGCGGTCGGCTCGGCGCCGGCGCCCTTGCCGTAGTACAGCGTCGTACCGACGGCATCGCCCTTGACGACGACGGCATTCATCGCGCCTTCGACATTGGCGATCAGGCGCTTGGCCGGAATCAGGGTCGGGTGGACGCGCAGTTCGATGCCCTTCTCGCGACGCTTGGCGATGCCGAGCAGCTTGATCCGGTAACCGAGTTGCTCGGCGTACTTGATGTCGGAAGCTTCGAGCTTGGTGATGCCCTCGATGTAGGCCTTGTCGAACTGCACCGGAATGCCATAGGCGATGGAGGCGATCAGCGTCGCCTTGTGGGCGGCATCGACGCCTTCGATATCGAAGGTCGGATCGGCTTCGGCATAGCCCAGACGCTGCGCTTCCTTGAGCACTTCGTCGAAGGACAGGCCCTTGTCGCGCATTTCGGACAGGATGAAGTTGGTCGTACCGTTGATGATGCCAGCCGCCCATTCGATGCGGTTGGCGCTCAGGCCTTCGCGCAGCGCCTTGATGACCGGAATGCCGCCGGCGACGGCGGCTTCGAAAGCGACCATGACACCCTTTTCCTGGGCGGCATTGAAGATCTCGGTGCCATGCACGGCAAGCAGCGCCTTGTTGGCGGTCACAACATGCTTGCCGTTGGCAATGGCTTGCATGACCAGTTCCTTGGCCACGCCATAGCCACCGATCAGCTCGACGATGATGTCGATTTCCGGATCGGTCACCAGCGAGAATGCGTCGTCGGTGACGCGCGCAGCACCACCCGTCACCTGCTTGGCCAGCTCGACATTCTTGTCGGCGACGGCCGTAATTCGAATCGGACGGCCGGCACGACGGGTAATTTCTTCCGCATTGCGCTTGAGAACGGTCCAGGTGCCACCGCCGACGGTGCCGATGCCGATAAGGCCAACATTGATGGGTTTCATGCTCTGACTTTACTTGGGTTGGTTAACTTGGGTTGAATGACGCTTGCGGTAATTTTCCAGGAAGCGGGCAAGACGGCCGATCGCTTCCCGCAGATCATCTTCGTGCGGCAGGAAAACCAGGCGGAAATGGTCCGGATGCGGCCAGTTGAAGCCTGAGCCCTGAACCAGCAGCACCTTCTCTTCCTGCAGCAATTCGGTGATGAAAGCCTGGTCGTTCTTGATCGGATAAACCTTCGGGTCAAGCTTCGGGAACATGTACAGCGCCGCCTTCGGCTTGACACAAGTCACCCCGGGGATGGCCGTAATCAGTTCGTGCGCGATATCGCGCTGGCGGCGCAGGCGCCCGCCTTCCTTGATCAGGTCATCGATGCTCTGATAGCCGCCCAAGGCGGTCTGGATGCCGTGCTGGCCCGGCGCATTGGCGCACAGGCGCATCGAAGCAAGCATGTCGAGACCTTCGATGTAATCCTTGGCATGCCGCTTGTCGCCCGACACCACCAGCCAGCCGGCACGATAGCCGCAGGAGCGGTAATTCTTCGACAGGCCATTGAAGGTAATAGTCAGCACGTCATCGGACAGCGAGGCGATCGACGTGTGCTTGACATCATCGTAGAGCACCTTGTCATAGACTTCATCGGCATAGATGATCAGGTGATGCTGACGGGCGATCTCGATGATTTCCTTCAGCAACTCGTCCGGATACAGCGCACCGGTCGGGTTGTTCGGATTGATGATGACGATGGCCTTGGTCTTCGGCGTAATCTTGCTACGGATGTCGTTCAGGTCCGGATACCAGCCGTTGTCCTCATCGCACAGGTAATGCTTTGGGGTGCCGCCGGAAAGACTGATGCCAGCTGTCCACAAGGGATAGTCGGGGGCGGGAACGAGCACTTCGTCACCGGCGTCGAGCAAGGCGTTCATCGCCATCACGATCAGCTCGGAAACACCGTTACCGACGTAGATATCCTCCAGCGTCACACCCTTGATACCCTTTTGCTGGGTGTAGTGCATGATCGCCTTGCGCGCCGCAAAGATCCCCTTGGAGTCCGTATAACCGGCCGCATTGGGCAGGTTGCGGATGATGTCCTGCTGAATTTCCTCAGGCGAATCGAAGCCGAACGCGGCCAGGTTGCCGATGTTCAGCTTGATGATCTTGTGACCCTCTTCCTCCATCTGCTTGGCCTTCTGCAGCACGGGGCCGCGGATGTCGTAGCAGACGTTGGCGAGTTTGGCGGATTTCTTGACTTGTTTCATGAACGAGGTCCGTCGGGAAGGTATCCAGCCGCCATCAGCCAGACTACCGAGCCCCAAAAGGTATAATCCTACTTTAACGAATGGTGCACCGCAATTTTGGCGGACTTAATAGGCAGATATCGTCGTGAAACTCCATCAATCGAACACCGCCGGCCTCAACATGTTCACTGCCTATGGCGAAGGCTATGTTGCGGTCAACAACGAAAAACATCAGAAAAACCTGATCTTGCTACCGGAATCGATCATTCTCGAATGGTCGACCGCAACCGTCAGCACGCTGACCGAAAGCGACATGCAAAAACTGTTGGGGCTTGGCACGGAGATTATTCTGCTCGGCACCGGAGCACGCCTGCGCTTCCCGGCCAGCCCGCTGCTCCGGCCATTTGCCCCGGCCGGCATCGGCCTGGAAGTCATGGATCTGCAGGCTGCCTGCCGGACTTTCAACATCCTTGCCGCCGAGGGCCGCAAGGTGGCGGCCGCTCTGCTGTTCGACTGAGCACCTGCCGGCGATCATCAATCCAGTTTTTTCAGGTAATCCTTGGTAAAGATTTTATCCGGCAAGTCGCGCAGCTTCATTTCGCCGTACTGAAGTACCGACTTCTCGCCGCCCCGCAGCGCGTCCTCCATTACCAGGCGCGTCGGACGCAAGCGTCCGGCCAGGGTTTGAAAGTTTTCGTAGCTGCACTTTTTCAACAGGCGGTTGGAAAGCGAGTAAAACTCGGCCTTCAGCGGCCAGGCATTCTT
>Ga0316604_10003539_pt1 | contig 10897 bp, 16 predicted proteins | sample OWC_soil_day20_C_FD_207650 | JGI IMG/M metagenome (GOLD analysis project Ga0316604, IMG submission 207650) | Wetland soil microbial communities from Old Woman Creek delta, Ohio, United States - OWC_soil_day20_CT | ecosystem: Environmental > Terrestrial > Soil > Wetlands | place: USA: Ohio... | reverse complement strand
CATAGAAATACCGTGTTACGCGCTGGAAGATGGAACGCGGGTACTTTCGCAGCGAGGAGTTATTAGCGACAGATAAGTCTATCGATTGACACGCACTTCGGAGCAAGCGGAACATCAGCGCAAAAAGATAGACAATCGAGAAGACTGGACGCTTGCAGGGCGGCAGAGTAGGATTAAATCCTACTCGGACAAAGGAGGCACCATGCGAACCACCCAGCAAATGAGCATCACCCTGCCCAACGACCTGGCGGACATAGTGAAGGCCAAGGTACGGACAGGCGAGTATGCCAGTGAAAGCGAAGTGATTCGCGACGGCTTGCGGGCAATGATTGCGCGTGACCGCGCAGTGGAGAACTGGCTGCACAACCAGATAGCTCCGGCCTATGACGCACTGAAAGCCGATCCCTCCCGCGCCGTCGATGCTGACCATGTGCGCGCCCGCTTAGCCGCCGAACACGCCAAGACGCGATGAGTTACCGCGTTGTTTTCGCCCCGGAAGCACAAGAACAACTCATCGAGCTGTACCGTTACATCGCCGAGGCGGCATCACCCGCCATCGCCGCCCGATACACCGACGCAATCGTTAGCTACTGCGAGAGCCTGCGCAGCTTCCCGCTTCGCGGCACCACGCGTGATGACATACGCCCCGGGCTGCGCATCACCCACTACAAGAAGCGGGCAGTGATCGCCTTCGATGTGGACGCCGGGACGATTTCCATTCTCGGCGTTTTCTATGGGGGCCAAGACTACGAGACACTCCTGCAAGACGAAGCGGACGACAACGACGTTTTTGATGCGTAGTCTCCTCAAAATTCAGCCGCTCACCGAGTAGCCAAGCGACGAACCCACATGCACGTTGTTGAACAGCGCCGTGGCTGTTTGGGCCAACAGCTGGGCCTCTGTGATCAAGGCCTTGAGCTTGTCTTCGATCATGGTCAATTCCGCCATCTGGTTCTTTTCAGCGGCCTCCAACGCAGTCTGCACGTTGAACTGCCCAACCTTCGATTGAAGTTCCGCCACCGCGGTACGGCTGTTGTAGAACTGGCTGGCCGCGCTGATCAGCTTGGATTGCGCGTCGTAGCCGATATTGACTACCCGGCTGGCGATATCCGGCGTCATCGCCAGCGCCTTGATGTACTCAATCGCGCTGCTCATCGCCATCTGGCGCAGATTGATGGTTTTCTCGATGACGAACCGCATCTGCTCGATGGAAGCCATGACGACCTTACGCCCGGACGCGGCAATCTCATCCTGCGCTTTCTGCTGTATGTCGCTCACAGCCGCCGCTGCTGCCCCCGGGGGCAGAGGAAACCGACGCGCGGCAAATTGGGCAATCACCGCATCCGAGGCTCGCGCGGCATCGGCCAGAATCCGCGATTTGTCGTCCTCGATGAGCTGATTGGCTACTGCGGTCGGAAGCCCGGTGGTCGGGTTGTTCATCGCATTAGCAAGCCACGTCGACAACGCCGTGTAGTGCGTCGTTTCGTCGGGGAAATAGGTGTTGCGGAAAACGCCGAACTTGTCCGCCAGCCAGGTCGCCTGCTCCAGCCATTGCGTGCGGAACGTGCTGATCGCATCATCAACCGATAGCGAAGACGGAATATCCACATCCGGCTCCGTGACGGCTGGCGTAGTGACCGTTCCTGCGCTGACCGTTGGCGTTGCCGTCGACGCCAGCCAGGTCGACAAGATGCTCGACACCTTGGTTTTGAAGTCCTCGATGTTCTCGGTGCCGAGTGTCCAGGCGGCATTGATGATATCGGCCGCCGCGTGGAGGGTCGATTCAGCGCCCGGGGTGTAGTCGCCATCGACAATACTGACAATGTTGGTCATCTAGATCCTCCTTTTGCTTATCGCCGGAACAAAATCAACACTGGCGAGTTTGAAGTCCGTGCCGTTTTCGCTGGTCAATTCCAGTTCGAACCAGGTGGAACGCAGCCCCTTTCCCACGTCGATACGCTGCATTTGCAGTTCTTCGTCGCAGCTTCGCGCCAGATAGGTGTAATCGCCGCTGTTGGGGCCCGGTGCCTGAACGCGCAACTGCAGCGGCTCATCGCTTTCCACTCCGAGATAGGCACTCGGCAAGTGCTTCAATGTCGGCGCGCCCAGGTTGGTTTTGCCAAAATCGACGGACCAACCCACCTCGCCGCCTGTCGCCAGCGTATAAATTCCGTCGCCCATCGTGCCGTACCCGCGCGAAAACGACGTGAAACCCCAGCCGGAATACTGCGTGACCGCCTTGTTGGTCAGGTTCATGCACCAACCGCACGACACTACCTTGCGGTATTCGTCTTCTTCAAACACGGTACTGATACCGGAGGTTGGCGCCGTGAGGGCTATGCTGTCCGACATCACCGCATCGACTTCGCCCGAGGGGCTGGCCAGAACGATGCCTTTTCTTCCGAACCACCCGTACATTGATCTATCGGGAAGGCTGAAGGCGGTACCGGGAACTGCACCATACGGCAACACGTCGGAGACCATCCCGTCCGCAGGGATCCAGTAGGTCTTGTCAGCGGCGACAAAGATTCCCGCCTGCGCGTCAATGGCAACTGAAACCGTGTCCGGGAAAGGAAGGTATCCCGCCAGAGGATCGTAATAACCTGCCTTGTAGGGAAGCCCGAGGTAGAGCGCACTGCCATGGAACGAACACAGCCGGCCACTGCTCCAGAACAACGAACCGGCCGGCAACGGCTCCTCCCGCCGAAGCGGCGCCTCCCGTCCCGTCGCCAAGTCGATCAGATCCACCGATGCCGTTCCGGCCGCCACCGAAGCCGCCCATTGCGGAACCTCGCCGTTGGCTCCGGACAGATACACGTTGACATGCGTTGCCCCGGTCGTTGCCGCAGGCAGCGTCACGCGCACCCCGCCGGTTTCGCTCAACATCAGGCGCGTCCGGTCGGATAGCCCGCCTTCCTCGCCCGTCGTGGTGTTGCTGTAGCCGATCGACACGAGGTAATTCCCGGCCAGCAGGTTCCCGCCAATCGTTTTCAACGTCGGCGCATCCGGAGTGGGCAGTCCCAGTGGATACACCGCGCCGCCCATAATCCGCCCGCTGTCGGTCCCATTGCTGTAAAACACGTCATCCCCCTGCGCGACATAGCTCATGGCGTCGTCGCTGGACAGGGTTTTCAAGAGCGTCTCGGTGTAGGTGGGCAAAGTAATCGCATAGAGCGCAGACGCCCGGACCAGAAATCCTGCCGTATCACTGGTCAGAAACAGGCTGTGCGCCCCGGTCATTGCCTGAAACAGTACCGCCCTCTTGCGCCGCTGCAGCGCCATGACGTTGTTGATATCGACGTTCAGCGCGCCGCGCAGATAATCGCCCTGCACCTGAGCTGATCTAACGCGCATGCTGTCGTCCGGGCGACGATGATTGATACCCAGGAATGGGCCGAATTTGACGTTATTCATTTCAGCACCATGTTGAGTCGATTTCCTGAGTAATCTCGCCGGTTATTGGGTTACAGCACACTCTTCGAAGTCCGATGCTGTCTTGCGGCGGGCTGCTCGGCACTTCCGTTGCCGCTCCCCCTAGCGTGATTATCATGATGTGTTCCATGTCATTGACAACGACAGTGTTGTTTGACGTTCTGAAATACTGGCTAAGACCCGTCTCGTAGCTCGATTCGCCTGTCACAACAGGTTCTGTTGGATACGACGGAGTAGCGCTGAACCACACGCCTTTGATTTGTACCCCGTCCGCTATTGTGCTTAGTCGCGTATTGGCCATTGTTCTTGTCACGGAACCCGCGTCCGTTCTCGTATACGCCGGAGCACCGCCGATGAGAATCTTGATTACTCTCGTCCATGAGTATCCGTCCGGAGTGCCGCCAGAAGGCGATAGAACCGGACTTCCATCACTAATGCCAAGCTTCCATGACCATGTGGAACTTGTCGGAACGTACTTGCCCTTGACCGGAAGCGTCCCTGAGCTTGCGACATCGGTCGTTGCCTCCCCCCAATGACTGTCGATGACCAGGACATCGAGATGGGGGTCATTGACGGGGCAGAGCAATTGAATGAATACGAACCTTCGATCACAGAGCGCATGACTTGCACACGCACCTTGTCGAAAAATCCGGCACACAGATGGCTGACCTCCGCGTCGAATCTTTGAGCCAAGACGTCACGACTACGCCGGTCTCCTGCGGGGTGACTGTCGCCTCGCGAGAATACTTCATCCCCAAGTGATTGCCGTCGCCGTCAACCAATTCCTGAGGGGTTTCAGTATATGCGTAGACGTATTTCGGGTCGTCGTTATACGAAAGGTAAGACCCCAGAACGTTTCCGTCCGAAGCCGTGCTATCGACCAGATCCAGTGCGATGGTCGGAGCAATCGTCTTGCTTCCCCCTGAAATCGTGGCTTCGTAAACGTCAGTGATGAAAGCCGCCGCGCGAATTCCTTTGATCTCTGTCGTTCGGTAGATCTCAACACACAATCTCTTCCCGTCTGGAGACGGCTGAACGTAAATGGCCGGGTAGTACGTCTTGCCGTTATCAGTGACGCCCGACGTTGCAGAGGAAGGCAGTGATGTTTCCAGAATTGTCGTCTGCGTGGTGCTTCCTCCAAACACGCTCGGAGCGTTGGGTTCCGCAAACACACAAAACGACACGCCTTCGCTTGCTTGTGAGACAGGAAGCTCTACCGAGGACCGCCCTGAAGACCAGGTGATGATGTATCGCGTTCCGTCGTCACACTCGTAGATGACCCCTTGAAGGCGAACCCCGCGGACCCAGTCATAGACGTAGGTGTAATTGCCCTCCCCATCTACGTCGTTGGTTTCAGTCAAAAGCGCCTTATTTGAAAGATATCCATCACTCGTCGCCAACTTCACGGAAGTTGCATTCAGCATGCACAAGTGCAAATTCGGGCTGAGGCGGTTCCCATTGCCTTCCACACAGACAAGGCCACCGAGCTTTGTTTCGCCAGAGTCGTTCTTTACCACGCCATGAGAGGCATTCCCGACATATGCTGTCCCACCGACCAGGTACTTTTGCAGCTTGTCTACTTCCGTTTTGAACATCAGGTGAATTCTGGCGTAATCGTCAGTGCATCGGATTCGGGTTGCTTGTGCGAACAAGCGAGCGATCCTTTTGTATTCGAACAAGTCAATGATCTTGTCGAACGAACCGAGTGGGTAAACCTTCCCAACGACAGCCTCATCTTCCACCACCCAGGCCATGATGACGCCGTCCGCAAGGTAGAAATCACCTATCTCATCTTCCTGCTTTTCTGCGCCAATGCTGACAAATTCAGGGAAGCCTCCCCGAGTTCGCAACATGACTTCGCTTCCGTCTGCCTGGCGTACGATCTTTGTCCGGATAGAGTTCGGCCCGCCGACGCTGGCCAGCATCCGATTCTCTTCGCTCTTCCCAAGCGTTACCCCAAAGCGCGAGGGGAATACCAAGCCCAAAGAGATATCGTCCCAACTCATTGCGTGACCACCATGCGGGATTCTCGACGCGTGAAGACGAAACGTTCTGGATGGGACGAAACACCTCGAACGGTAGCGTTTCCAATGACGCGCGGACGGATATGAACAAGGGCGAAAACTCTTCCCGTTGCCTGATTCGCAAGCGTTGCAGCCACCCGACACTTGATGGCTGGGCGCACAAAAACCGTAGCGGTGTTGCCTACTCTGGAAACGACAGAAGCACGGAAACGCATGGCGACAGCGACATGTGCGGAATCGACGTAGGAGACACGTACAAGCGGCCGCATTGCGCTTACACGTACAACTACCCCAATCTTTGAGCCGTACCCGGCGACAACATGCGGTCTGATCGGAACAATGGCTGATGGCCACGCAATGATCTCGTATCTGGCAGCGACGACCGGAATCGGTACAGAAACACGAGCAGCAATCGCTCCTGAGAACACAAGGCTCACCGAAATTGCGGGGCTGAGCGAAACACTCGCGCAAATCGCCGCGGCAACGCCATGCTGAACAAGCACATTTGCGGAAACAGGAAGTGCGACGAAGACTTCGCCTGAATTCCCATGCTGAACAGATATCGAAGGTACAACCCCGACAGTTGCCGCAACCTGGATCAGCAGTAAATCGTACTCAACAACTACAGAGGGCTTTACCGAAACAATTGCCGAACATGAGCTTGTCGCGCCGTGATCAACAGCAACAGATGCTTGCAGCGAAAGAAGTGCGGTAACCCTGACCGAACAGGTGGCGTCGTAAAAATCGAAGGCTACGCTCCCCCCGCCAGGCGCAGAATAGCTTTCTCCCGGAAAGGGAAAAAATACCGAGCCGCCAGCAGGTGGAATGTATGTTGCCATGCTTGGCTAGAAGCCGAATGTCGCTGAGGACACGCGCAGCGCCCCACCCTTCGCTACGGTCGTCGTGTTCATCTGGACAAAGCCAGTCCCGCCAACCGTCGACACGTCAAGATCGAGCACCGCGTTACCGCCGCTATCCTTGTACCGGACAAAGGCCACCGTTCCGTCAGCGTCTGCCGATGCGTCCTCAGTAATCGCACTGAACGTTAATAGGCCATCGGCAACGGTTCCACATGGATACGATAGCGCCGTCGTCCCGATCAGTGTCTGTGTGCTAATCGCAGTCGATGCGGAATTGGGCATGTCTGCCGTGTAAAACGCCATCGATCCCGCCGCACCGCCCGCGTCAATCTTGTCGACGAACTGCTGTAGTACGGCGTTTTTAAGCGCAACAATCATGTTCATTTTTGCCACAGCGGTACCCCTTTAGGTTTCTGGAATGATGTAGTCGAGGATCAACGCGTTCTCTGCCTCTGATGACGAGAGGCACACCACGTAGTACGCGGAGTTGTCCGGAGTATCGATAGAGAACGCCCCGTTTGATGCGTCGGAGATTGCTGATCCGAGTAGTGCTCCATCACTGCGCCGATACGCCCGCACGGTACGTGCCGCGGGCGCGCCACTGCTGTCTGTGACCACTCCTAAGATGAACGCAGAACTGTCGGCGAACGCTTCTGTCGGTACAGAAAAGGCAGCGGTATGACGAGCAACCCCTTTCGTGATGAGCAGATCGTCAATCTTCCCGGCAAAATAGCTGTACGCACCATCGGATTTCCCGATGTATAGCGCATCGCTGCTCGCGGAACTGAGCGCCCCCGAGTACGTTGCTGTCCCTGCAAGATTGCCGTTAACAAATAGATAGAGCGTGTTCCCTGAACGGGTCAGCTCAAGGTGATATCGCGTTCCAGGCGGATAGGCAGCACTTGTTATTACCGCGCTGGATGAACTGTATCCGTAAATGAAAACCTGGAACTTGTTGGTGCTTCCCGTGCGGGAATAGGCGATCATCCATGAGTTCGCTGCCCAAGATGCTACATAGTTGCCGATGATCGACGGGTAGGAAACCACTTGCGCCGAAGGCGTAACGAACATACTGATGGTGAAATCAGAGCTCCCGATGACGAGATCCGATGACGAGGCCACTGTCGCGTAATCGCCATTGCCATCAAGCGCAAGCGAATAGCCCCCGAAAGCAGCCGCGTCTTCCGCACGTGATGCATTGCCTGACAGTGCAACTGCATGCCCTTTGATATCTGTCAGGCCGGCATCGTCCATGTGCATGGCCAGGACAACGTTCAACCAGTACGGGTCATAGCTCATCGGTCAGTAGCCCTCTTGCGCCTCGACGGCATCCTGCAAGCGGTTCAGGCGCAGCTGCACCCGCGCGCAATCCGCGACTACGCCGGGTTCTTCTTCGCTTTTGTCCGTTGCTGAGCTTCCGGCAACAGGTACTGCGCCTCCCCCGGTTCCATCAGTTCCGCTGCGGGTCGGAAGACGGAGGGAAGGACTACAGGATCCGGAGGCGACGACGCGCACCCGGCCACATTTGCCAGCAGCCACACAGCGCTTGAAAGCATCGCCCTCCGCAATACGTTTTTCCAGTTCATCTTTCTCTCTCCGATACGTTTCACGTTCATCCTCGCGCTGCTTCGCTTCGCGTTCGCGCCTGGCCTGCTCCTGAGTTTTCAAGGCTTGTCGATAGCGGGTGAAGTCCTGCTCGACCGACGTGATGCGCAGCCCTTGCACCCACCATGCAGCGCTTCCGGCCGTTGCTGCCCCGGCCACAAACGCCGTCAGGGCGATCCAGACGATCACCAGCGGATTCCCAACAATCAGACTGACAAGCTTGTTCATGATGTTTTCCCTGCGCCCATGCACACCCGGTATTCCGCTTCGCGGCGTTTGACGAGCCCGGGCAATCGTTTGCCGTTGGCCGAGACGAACAACTTGAGCCGCGCACAGGCCTGCGGCCATTGCCCCGCTTTTTCGTGGTCGTAGATCGACGTGTCCGGGATGTACTGCAGGCACTCCCGCGTCGTCTTGTCGCGCTTCGCGCAATCCTGCCGGGTGATGATCCCGACTCCCATGTTCCAGGCCGCATCGCCATAGGCGATCAGCCGGTTATCGGGCAGCTCCGGCAACATCTTCCGAATCGGACTGATGTAATCGGGCAGGCGCTTGATCAGCATGGCCTCGCATTCCTCGGCGGTATGCCTATCGCCGAACGTGACGCCCTGTGTTTCGCCGTAGCAGATCGTCGCGATGGACGGATTGGCTGGATCACGATAGGCACGAAGCGCCAACCCTTCCTGCGGCTTCACCAGATCCGCCGTACCTTGCAGCACCCCGACCGAAATCCCGGTCGCTGCGGCCACGGCGATGAGTGTCTTCTTAATGTCCATTCCGAGTGGCCTCCGCGGCGATATGCTCGACCAGCGCATCGCTCAATTTGTCGAACTTGTTCCCGAGCGTTTCAAAACCGTTGGTGAACGTGTCCTGCAAGCGGTCGAATTTCGCATCCAGTTCGCTCTTGACGTAGTGGTGGCTGGCGATTTCGAGCTTCAACTTTGTCAGGGCTTCCGCGTCGGCGTCGTGTTTCTTGAACAGCAGATCAATCGCCTGCTGCTGTTCCTCGTCGCGCTTTCTGAGCAAGTACCAGAGAACCGTCGCAATCCCAGATACGGCGAGGTAAATCAGTTGTGCATCAATCATTGGCGCTCTCCGCGTGGTGGATCACATAGTCATCAGAAAACTGATAGCCCTCCTTCCCGTATTTCTGGGCGATCCAGACCGGGAAAGGCAGCGCGTGGTCAGGGACATAGAGGTCGACGTCCAGCGTTGTCCGGTGCAGATGGGCATCACTCATGGACGGCAACCCCGGATTTCGACTCGATTGCCACGGTTTCAAGGCGTTCTGTCTCGCGGCAAACCAGGCGTTCGCTGGCGATGAATACCGCATCGACCGCGCGGCGTTCGATCGCCACCACATCCTGCTCAGAAAGCACGAGCACGTCGGGCGCGTTGAGCGCAATCGTTGAGGAAGTCATGACGTTGCCACCTCGTCGAACACCACGATTTCGCCGGAATCCAGGGTCGTTACCGTGCCGTCCGAGGCCTCCATCTCCAGTTCGAAGACGCCCTTCTTCCAGGTCAGCTTTTCCGTGACGGAAGCAGCGACGGCATACGTGATCGTCTTGGCCGTGTTATCCAGAGTGATGCCGCGGGTACCGGTCAGCCGCAGCAACTCCGTGCCGCCGATCCGGTCTTTGATGACCAGCCGCGCCGTGTAGCCGGTCAGGTCCACCGGCGTGTGATACTGGAGATAACCGCCCGAGGTATAGGCGCTGAAATCCGCCGCGTTGATTTCGTTGATCTGCACGGTATTGTCATCAACGACCGTCGCGGGGCGATAGTCGCGGGAGAGAGACGGTGGGCTGGACTCCGCATTGATCTGGCGCATGCCTTTGACCGACACTACGGCAACCGGCCAGCCGTCTGGCAACCCATGCCCTGCAGCGCTGATCTGAACCGGCGCCGTTTGCGTGATTGCGGAAATTGCGGAATAGACGAAAGGCGAAGTACCCCAGCGCAGCACCTCGATGAGAGGTTTTCCTTTACGGATCTCGATGCATCGTCCCACGTGAAAAGCTCCTGCTACGGGAAAAAGCTGTCATCACGACAGCACGCGGCCATTTTCAGGTAACAGCCAGCAAACAGCGCTTCAAAAACGACAATCCGCCCGAAGGCGGATCTGCATCAGGAGTACGAAACGTTCCGGTGCGGTCGGCTGGCCTGCTGCCGCTTGCGCATATTGGCCGTCTTTCGTCGTCCGAAATGGCGCTCGAAGCGCTCCAGGCTCTCCTTGCTCTTGGCCGGATTGAACAATTCGGCGTCTTCCTTCTCGTAGGCGCGATACAGCACCCAATCCAGCAGATGCCGGTGATGGTGTTCAGCAATCTCCGGGGCGTGTTCCTCTGTCGAGAACGGGCGCAGCGGCAGCCGATACACTTCCAGCTTCAAGGTATAGTCGGTTTCCGGGATGGCGTTCAGTTCCAGCCCGGTATCGTCATGAAAAAACGCATCCGGGCGCCGTGTTTCCGTGCGCCAGCCAGGCCGTTCCCGGTCCATATCATCCCGGTCCCTGGCGACGATCAGCCATTCTTTCCCCTCCACATCCACCAGTGCGGCACGTCGAATCTCCACGATCTTCGGCGACAACGGCAGCATCGTTTCGCCTTTTGCTACCGGAATTTCAGTGAAAGGCGCCGTCTTGTCGAACAGCAGACGCGCCCGCGTCGCCGCTTCGTCCTGGGCTTCCTGGAAAAACTCGATCAGTTCATCGTCTTTGCAGAAATACGGCTTGCGGATGTCCAGTGACCGCGAGCGATACAGCGCAATCAGTTTCCCGAGATTCATCCCTTGATCCCGTACTGGTCAATCAAGCCAGAGACCTGGGCGCGCAGCTTATCCACGCCCTTGCGCTTGTCCACGTCAATCGAGAAATTCGTCTTGGCATAGGTTGCCAGGGCATCTTTGTCCATGTTCGCCACCAGATCACGCGCCGCCTGCAGGTCTTCCTCGGTATCGCCGTCCTGTTTCTCC
>Ga0316604_10003537_pt1 | contig 10897 bp, 8 predicted proteins | sample OWC_soil_day20_C_FD_207650 | JGI IMG/M metagenome (GOLD analysis project Ga0316604, IMG submission 207650) | Wetland soil microbial communities from Old Woman Creek delta, Ohio, United States - OWC_soil_day20_CT | ecosystem: Environmental > Terrestrial > Soil > Wetlands | place: USA: Ohio... | reverse complement strand
TATCGACCACTTGTGACGGCATCGCCAGCAGGCGTTGGCCGGCCTTGCGGCTCAGGTGGAAGTACTCGCGCAGGGCGTCGAAGACGAGATCGAGGTCGGCGTCGGAGAGGTGCGGGTAGCGTTTGCGTACCCGCTCGCGGATGCCGCGCGGGAAGACGTAATCATCAATGAAACCTTCGCGGGCATGTCGGCTGCGCTGCTGCACAATGGCGGCCAGCACGATGGCGCCGATGATCGCGAATCCGATGAGGAAGGGTGTCACGGTCATGTCTCCTTTCTGTTGTTCTTGTTTTTATCTTCTTGTTATCGGCCTGGCACCGTCGCCCTGAAGCGTATGACCCCTTGATGACCGCGCCATGACACGCGCTGCCGATCTCGTCTGCCAGCGTCCGGAAGGCCTGTACTGCCCCGCGGGGGACTTCTACATCGATCCGTGGCGACCGGTCGGGCGGGCCGTCATCACGCATGCACACGGCGATCACGCGCGGCCCGGCCATGCCGACTACCTCGCTGCGGACGACGCCCGCGAAGTGCTGCGCACGCGTCTCGGCGAGATCCGCCTGCAGACCGTGCGCTACGGCGAGTCGATCGACATCAACGGCGTACGCGTCTCGCTGCATCCGGCCGGACATGTGCTGGGATCGGCCCAGGTGCGCATCGAGTACCGCGGCGCAGTGTGGGTCGTCAGCGGCGACTACAAGACCGGGCCTGACGCCACCTGCGTTCCCTTCGAGCCGGTGCACTGCGATGTCTTCATCACCGAGTCGACGTTCGGGCTGCCGATTTACCGCTGGGCGCCGCAGGAGCAGGTCTTCGCCGAAATCAACGCCTGGTGGTCCGGCAACGCCACCGAAGGAAAAACGTCGGTGCTGTTCTGCTATGCGTTCGGCAAGGCGCAGCGGGTCCTCGGCGGCGTCGATCCGTCGATCGGCCCCATCGTCGTGCACGGCGCGGTCGAGCCGTTGAACCGTGCCTACCGCGCCAGCGGCGTGGCACTGCCGGCCACACAGCTCGTCTCAGAGACATCTCGCGCTGAAGTCGCTCGTGCGCTGGTGCTGGCGCCGCCGTCTGCGGCCGGCTCGCCCTGGCTACGCCGCTTCGGCGACTATTCGGATGCATTCGCCTCAGGCTGGATGCAGGTGCGCGGCGCTCGGCGCCGACGCGCTCTCGATCGCGGCTTCGTGCTGTCGGATCACGCCGACTGGCCGGGACTGCAGGGCGCAATTGCCGCCACCGGTGCGAGCCGCGTCATCGTGACCCACGGGCAGGTCGCGACGATGGTGCGCTGGCTGCGCGAGCGCGGGCTCGACGCCGAGGCATTCGCGACCGAGTTTGGCGATGAACTGGCCGACGGCGACGTCGCCGCTGCAATTGCCGATAACGATCAAGAAACAACGAACACGCCGGGGGAACCAGGGGATGACGATCGCGCTGAGTGAACTGTGGACTGGCGTGGCCGCGCTGATGACGATACTGCTCGGCGTGCGGATCAACCAGTGGGTGCCGTTGGTCGGCCGTTACAGCATTCCGCCGGCAGTGACCGGAGGCCTGCTCATTGCGATCGTGCTTGCCGTACTCGGCGTCTTGTTCGAATTCAAGGTGACTTTTGGCGACACGCTGCGCAATGCGTTGCTGCTGATTTTCTTTGCCGCGCTCGGATTGACGGCCAAGTTCCGGCGCCTGACGACAGGCGGTGCGGCCGTGGCCGGAATGTGCCTGCTGATTGCCCTCCTTGCCGTCGCGCAGTCGGCCGTCGGCGTGGCGATCGCGACGGCTTTCGGGAGGCCGGCCGCACTGGGCGTGTTTCTTGGGAGCGTGGCTTTCCTCGGAGGGCACGGCACGACGGTCGCCTGGGCGGAGGCCGAACAGGCGGCGAATCTTCCCTATGCGCTGGAGATCGGCATGGTCTGCGCAACGTTCGGCCTGGTTTCCGGGGCGATCGTCTCCGGCATCGTGGGCACCCGCCTCGCGGAACGCGCGACACGGGAACACGGAAAGGTGACCGCGACAAAGGAAGCGACTGAGCCGGAGTGGCCGCAGAAACCGCTCGACTCGGATCGCTGGATCACGGTGCTGCTGTGGATGGCGCTCAGCATCGGGTTGGGGCTCGCCGCACGGCCGATCGTTGGCGCCGCGCTTGGAGTGACGATTCCCGCGTTCCTTGCCGCGCTGCTTGCGGCCGTGCTGGTGACCAACGTGGCCGATCTGGTGCGCCTGCGCATCGATCTCGTTGGCGCTGACCTGGTCGGTACCCTCGCGCTGCGCGTGTTTCTCGCGATTGCGATGCTGGGCCTGCAGCTCGCAGCGGTCGGCGACTCGGTCGGCATGATTGCCGCAGCGGTGGTGGCCCAGGTCGTTCTGACCGCGTTGATCGGAGCGCTGCTGGTGTACACGCTGCTGAAGGGGCACGAAGGCGCAATCGGGGCGGCTGGCTTTGTCGGTTTCGGACTGGGTGCGATGCCGGTAGGCCTCGCGGCAATGCAGCGGCTGGTGCTGAATTACGGCGCTGCGCCGCGCGCGTTCCTGGTCATCACGCTGGCCGCGTCGCTGTTCACCGATACCGCGAATGCACTGATCGTGCAGACCTTCCTGACTTGGTTCGGAAAATAGGGGTGGGATGCGCGAGTTCGTCGAGCTCTTCCACGCCGTCGACGTCTCGACCTCGACTGCTGCGAAGGTCGCGGCACTGCGGCGTTATCTGGCGACCGCCAGCGATCGGGATGCCGCCTGGGCGGTGTACTTCCTCGCGGGCGGCAAGCCGCGGCAGACGGTGGGATCGCGCGTGCTGCGCGACTTCGCACTCCACGCGAGCGGGATCTCCGAGTGGCTGTTCGACGAGTGTTACGCCGCGGTTGGCGACCTGGCCGAAACCATTGCGCTGCTGCTGCCGCCGCCGATCCACGAGGTGACTGGCACCCTGGCGCAGTGGATCGAGGAGCGACTGCTGCCGCTGCGCGGCCGGCCGCCCGAGGAGGTAACGGCTTCACTTCAGGCCTGCTTCGAGCAGCTGACGACGCTGCAGCGATTCGTCTTCGTCAAGCTGATCGGTGGCGGGTTTCGCGTCGGCGTGTCGAAGCTGCTGGTGATCCGGGCGTTGGCCGAGCACGCCGGGCTCGATGCCAAGGCGGTCGCGCAGCGCATGATGGGCTACACGGACAACACGGTGCGCCCCGAGGCTGCGCGATACCGCTTTCTCGTTGCTGCTGAAGAAACAGGCACCTCGGCGGCGCATCCGTACCCTTTCTTTCTTGCACATCCGCTGCATCTGCCGCTCGGCGATTTCGAGCGCGAACTCGGTTCGCCGGCGGCCTGGCTGGTCGAATGGAAGTACGACGGCATCCGCGCACAACTGGTGCGGCGCGCGGGGCAGTCATGGCTATGGTCCCGCGGCGAGGAACTGATCGGCGAAGGCTTTCCCGATGTGATGGAGTCGGTGGCACGGCTTCCCGACGGCACGGTGTTCGACGGCGAAGTCGTCGTCTGGCGTGACGACGGCCCGCTGTCGTTCGCGTTGCTGCAGAAACGCATCGCCCGCAAACGGATCACGGCCAAGGTGCTGCAAGAGGCGCCGGCGCGCTTCATCGCGTTCGACCTGCTCGAACTGGGCGGTGAAGACTGGCGCGCTCGACCGCAGCGCGAGCGGCGCGCCGCACTGGAGGCGACGGCCGCCGAAGCCGGTCTCACCGTATCGCCGCGCGTCACCGGCTTGACGTGGGAGGAGCTTGCAGGCCTGCGCGCGGAATCCCGCGCCCGTGCCGTCGAAGGCCTGATGCTGAAGCATCTCGATGCGACCTATCGCATCGGTCGCACCAAGGACGCGGGCGGCGCCAACTGGTGGAAATGGAAGATCGATCCCTACACGATTGATTGCGTGCTCGTTTATGCGCAGGCTGGACATGGGCGCCGCGCCAGTCTGTACACGGATTACACGTTCGCCGTGTGGGATCGCGCGCCGCGTGATCCAGGCGAAGTGCGGAGCTATGTCGAGGCGATCGCCGCCGGCGGCACGCCGGCGGCCGCTCAGGCCCGGGGCCTGCCGGTGCTGGTGCCCTTCGCGAAGGCCTATTCGGGCCTCACCGATGAAGAGATCCGGCGCGTCGATGCGGCGATCCGGAAGGGCACGATCGAACGATTCGGCCCGGTGCGGAGCGTCACACCGAGCCTTGTCTTCGAACTCGGCTTTGAAGGGATCCAGCGCAGCCCGCGCCACCGCAGCGGCATCGCCGTGCGGTTTCCGCGGATTCTGCGGTGGCGCACCGACAAGCCCTTGCATGAAGCGGACACGATGCTGACGCTCAACGCGCTGATCGCTGGCGCGGCGTAAGCAGCACGTTGACTGCCGTCGGCCGGACCGAGCGCTTCAACGCAGCAGCGAGCATTCACGCAGCCGCGAGCATCCGGAGCGTCGCCTACCGCACGGCCACAAACTCGAGGCCCCGTCACTGGCGGCCCCTGGTCAACCGCCAGCTAACGACCGGGAGCGCGGGATTGCCGCCGTAGCACTGCGGAGTAGCTTTGCGCGCATCTATCTTCCGGGCACCCGGCTCGAACGCTGGGCCGACCTTCTGTCTGGCAAGGAGGAAACCATGAGCGCAATGAAGTGGCTGCCGATCTTGTTGACTGGATGCACGCTGGCGTTCAGCGCCACTGCCGACGAGACCTGCAACTCGCCGTACATGTCGAAGCTGATCAAGGGGCAGGAGGCTTACGTCCACGTCTGGACGCTCGGCGTCGAGGGACTGGGCGACGGCTTCGACAAACTGGTCACGATCAACGTTGATCCAAAGTCGAAGAGTTTCGGCAAAGTCGTCAACAGTGTCTCCGTCGGGGCGCGCGGCGAGGCCCACCACATGGGATTCACCGACGACCGCCGCTACCTGTGGGCCGGCGGCCTCAGCAACAACCAGATCTACGTGTTCGATGTCGGCGCTAATCCCGCCAAGCCGAAACTCGTGAAGACGATCAGTGATCTCGGCGCCAAGTCGGGGTTCGTGGGACCGCACACGTTCTACGCGATGCCAGGGCGGATGCTGATCGGCACGCTGTCGAACACCAAGGACAGCGGTGGCCGCACCGGCATGGTCGTCTACAACAACAAGGGCGAGTTTGTCGCCAAGTACGATCTGCCCACAGGCGACATCGGCGGCGTCATGGGCGACGGCTACGGCTACGACGTCGCGATCAATCCGTCGAAGAACGCGCTGCTGACCTCGAGCTTCACCGGCATCGACAATTACCGCCGGCCGCTTGGCGATGTGGTCGCCGACGCCGCGGCGATGAAGCGCTTCGGCAACACGATGGTGCTGTGGGACCTGAAGGCGATGAAGCCGCAGCAGATCTTTGCCGTTCCGGGTTCGCCGCTGGAGATCCGCTGGTCGCTGGTTCCGGGTGATAACTGGGCGATCACGGCCACCGCGCTGACGTCGAAACTGTGGCTCATCAAGCAGGACTCCGTCGGCAAGTGGCAGGCGAAGGACGTCGGCACCATCGGCGATCCGGCCAAGATCCCGTTGCCCGTGGACATCTCGATCCGTGCCGACGCGAAGGGACTGTGGGTCAACACCTTCTCCGACGGCATGACGCGCTACTTCGACCTCACCAATCCCGAGCAGCCGAAGGAGACCTACGCCAAACAGACCGGCAAGCAGGTCAACATGATCTCGCAGAGCTGGGACGGCAAGCGTGTGTACATAACTTCGAGCCTGCTCGAGCGCTGGGACAAGGGGGGCGCGGACAATGAACAGTTCCTGCGGGCCTTTGCGTGGGACGGCAAGGAATTGAAGCCGATCTTCGAGGTGGATTTCACCAAGGAGAAACTCGGCCGCGCGCACCACATGAAGTTCAGCTGAGGGCGACGGCGGATAAACGCGTGACTCGGGCTGTCTGCGTCGCGCTTGCGCTTGCGGTCGGGCTTTCGGCAAACGCCGCATGGGGCGCCGCTGACCCGATGCAGGCGCACGCCCCGAGCATGCAGTTCGTCCCGCCGGCACCGGGCACTTACCAATTGCAGCGCATCCAGCGCGCTCCGGACGCGGTGCTCAAGGATGCGCGCGATCGGCAGCGTCGGCTAGGCACGCTTACCCGTGGCAAGGTCACGCTGCTGACTTTCTTTTACACCTACTGCGTCGACGAATGGGGTTGCCCGTTCGCCTACCGCACGATGCTCGGCCTGCGCGAGCGCCTGACAGAACGCGGGCATGCCGGCCGGGTGCGCTTTGTCAGCATCAGCTTCGACCCGACCAACGACACGCCCGAGGTGCTGCGCCGATACAGCGGGAACCTCAAGGCCGAGACCGGCCTGGCCTGGGAGTTCCTGACCGCACGCAACATGGTGGAACTTCTGCCACTTCTCGAAGACTTCGGCCAGGACGTCAACATCGAGAAGGATGCGAAAGGCCAGCCGACGCGCACGATCAATCACATGCTGAAGCTGTTCCTGATCGACCGCAACGGCACCGTGCGGGAGATCTATGCGCTCGACTACCTGCACCCGGCCATGATGGTCAATGACATCGAGACGCTGCTGATGGAGGAAAACGCCGCGCCGGTCGGGGTGCTGCGCCGATGATCGCCGGAGCAACGCCGGGCGCTCACTTCAGCCATTGATCGACCGCGGCGGCGACCTTGGCACGGATCGTGGATTGACGCTGCGGATCGGCGGCACCGCAGAGGCCGGCACAGACGAGATCGTCGGCATCCTGGAAGTCACAGTGCGTTGCGCCCTGCACCAGGGTGTCACGGCTCAGGCGTGGCAGGAATGAGCCCCAGCTGTGCGAGTTCGCATAGGCGTTGCAGCGGTCCGGTGCAGCGCGCAGCATCAGCGCAGGGGCACTGACGCGCGCCGCGGCGTGCAGACCCTGGCCTGCACGGTCGACCGGATCGAGCCCGATCCAGCCACTGATTCCCGGAGTGCGGACGGTCGCCAGCAGCGTGGCCAATCCGCCGGCCGAAAAGCCGACGAGCACGGTGCCGGCGGGCACCGCGCCAAAGCGACCGGCCCGGGTGTCGATCACGATGTCGGCCAGCGCCACTGCGTTGGCCGACGGGTCGGCGAAAGACGGCAGGTCCGGCACGATGACCAGCGCGCCGCGCTCTGCAAGCTCGCGGGCCAGGCTGCGCATGCTGTGCCGGTCGCGCAGGAACCCGTGGGCCAGCACCACGGTGCCGCGTGGCGCTCCGGCGGGGCGATGGATGTCCGCCTGAAATGTGCGACCACCCGTGCGGAAATCGGCAAGTTCGGCCGCATGCGCACCGGCGACGAGGCATGCCGTCAGCAGCGCACTTGCCGTGCGGACCCTCATGCCACGCTCGCGTGATGTCACCCTGCCCGCCTCCCGACAATGACCCAGTGCAAGTGAACAGCCGTTAGACTCGGCGTCCCTTTGCCGTTACGCAAAGTCCGCCTCAACCCTCCAGGAGACGACCCCATGAAACGCATCACCGTTGCGCTCGCCGCGCTGCTATTTTCTGCTGGTGCATGGGCTTTTCACTGCCCGGCCGACATGAAGAAGATCGACGACGCGCTGGCAAAGAACCCGAAGCTCACAGCCGAGCAGATGGCCGAGGTCAAGAAGTATCGGGCCGAAGGCGAAACGCTGCACAAGGCTGGCAAGCATCAGGAATCGGTCGACACGCTCGCCAAGGCGATGAAGATCCTGAACGTCCAGTAATCGCCTCGGTGTGGAAAGCGCCGCCTGCGGGCGGCGTTTCTATTCTTGCGGTCCAATGGTGTTGCCTGCCGCACGTTTCCGCTCCACCCTGATCGCTCGCATGCCTTCACGCCGGCGGGTCCGTCCGTGATCGAGGAGCGCCGCGGCCTGCCGCGTGGCTCCAACGTCGGCACGCAGCTGCGCGCCCGGCGTGCGAGGCAGGCGCGCGAGGAGATTGCGCGCCCGGCCGCGGCTGCAGCTGCCGTCGCCAGGTGCGTTCCGCAGGCCGCGCAGCTTGCGCTGCCCAGCGCCGAAGGCTGGTTTGCCGCGATGGGCTGGCAGCCGTTCCCGTTCCAGCGCGAGGTCTGGCAGGCCGTCGCGGCGGGTCGCTCGGGTCTGCTGCATGCCACCACGGGCAGCGGCAAGACCTATGCGGTGTGGTTCGGCCTGCTCAATCGAGCGCTTGCCGGCGAAGTCCGTGGCGGCGGGCTGCGCCTGCTGTGGCTCACGCCGATGCGCGCGTTGGCCGCGGACACTGCCGCTGCGCTCGAAGCACCACTCGCACAGCTTGGACTCGGCTGGAGCGTGGGCGTGCGCACTGGAGATACCGACACCGGCGAGCGTGCGCGCCAGTCACGGTGCTTGCCCGAAGCGCTGGTGACGACGCCAGAAAGCCTGAGCCTGTTGCTGACCCGCGCCGACTCGCCACAGCTGCTGTCGGACGTCGAGCTGGTTGTCGTCGACGAGTGGCACGAATTGATGGGTAACAAGCGCGGCGTTCAGGTACAGCTTGCTCTTGCCCGCCTGCGGATGTTGGTGCGCCAGCGCGCGGTGCAACGCGCCGATGCTCCCCGCCTTGACGTGGGGATTGGGGGTGGTGGGCCTGGACAGGGGCCCTGGCCCCAGCCGCACGCTCCGCTTCCGGTCTGGGGGCTGTCGGCGACACTGGGCAATACCGAGCACGCAATGGAAGTCCTGCTCGGGGGCGGCCCAGGCACGCTCGTGCGCGGTGCCGTGCCGAAGGACATTACCGTCGACACACTGCTGCCGGACGAGCCGGGCCGCTTTCCCTGGGGGGGGCATCTCGGCATCCAGATGCTGGATCCGGTCGTGCGCGAGATCGAGAACTCTTCGACGACGCTGGTCTTCACCAATACGCGCTCGCAGGCCGAAATCTGGTACCAGTCGCTGCTGGCCGCGCGGCCGAAGTGGGCCGGCGTGATCGCGCTCCACCATGGGTCACTCGACAAGGAAGCGCGCGAGTGGGTGGAGCGCGGTCTGAAGGACGGCCGGCTGAAAGCCGTCGTGGCGACGTCCAGCCTGGATCTGGGCGTGGACTTCCTGCCGGTGGAGCGGGTGCTGCAGATCGGCAGCCCCAAGGGTGTCGCACGTCTGCTGCAGCGCGCGGGCCGCAGCGGTCACGCGCCGGGCCGGCCGTCGCGCGTGACGATCGTGCCGACGCACACGCTGGAGCTCGTCGAGGCGGCGGCAGCGCGCAGCGCCGTCGCGGCCGGCCGCGTCGAGTCGTGTCGCGCACCGGACAAGCCGCTCGACGTGCTGGTGCAGCACCTGGTCACGCTCGCTCTGGGCACCGGTTTCCGCGATGACGAAGCGCTGGCGGAAATCCGTTCTGCGTGGAGCTATCGCGAGCTGACCGACGAGGAATTCGCATGGTCGCTCGACTTCGTCGGCCGCGGCGGCGAGGCGCTGCGTGGCTACCCGGAGTACCACCGGGTCGTGCGCGACGCCGAGGGCATCTATCGCGTGCCCGACCGGCGCATCGCCCAGCGCCATCGCATGTCGGTCGGCACCATCGTCGCCGACGCGACGATGCTGGTGAAGATGATGAACGGTCGTAACGTCGGCTCGATCGAGGAATCGTTCATCACGCGACTGCGTAAAGGGGACTCCTTCGTGTTCGGCGGACGCCTGCTGGAACTGGTCCGCATCCACGAAATGACGGCGTACGTGCAGTCGGCCAGGCGCCGCAGCGGCGCGGTTCCTCGCTGGTCCGGCGCCAAGATGCCGCTGTCGACACAGCTCGCGGATGCCACGCTGCGAGAACTGGAACAGGCACTCGCCGGCCACTACGCCGCGCCGGAGATGCAGCTCGCCCGCCCGCTCATCGAGCTGCAGTCGCGCTGGTCGGCGGTGCCGACGCGCGACGCGCTGGTCGTCGAATCGTTGCGCTCCCGCGAAGGGCGGCATCTCTTCGTCTACCCGTTTGCCGGGCGGCATGCGCACCTCGGCCTGGCCTCGCTGCTCGCCTACCGCATTGGGCAGGCGACACCGTCGACATTCTCGATCGCGATCAACGACTACGGCTTCGAGCTGCTGTCGCCGGTCGATATCGACTGGATGGGGGCGTGGCAGCGGCGGGCGGACACGCTGCTCGGAGAGGAACGCCTGCTCGAGGACGTGCTCGCCAGCCTCAATGCCGGCGAACTGGCGATGCGGCGCTTTCGGGAGGTGGCGCGCGTGGCTGGCCTGGTGTTCCAGGGCTTTCCGGGCGCGCCGAAGTCGATGAAGCAGTTGCAGGCGAGCGCGGGGCTTTTTTACGAGGTATTCCGCAAGTACGACGCCGGCAACCGGCTGCTCGGGCAGGCGGAGCGCGAGGTGCTGGAGCAGGAACTGGACATGGTCCGGCTGCGTGATGCGTTGACACGGATGCGCTCGCAGCGCGTTGTCTACCGCCTGCTGGCCCGGCCCACGCCGTTCGCCTTTCCGTTGATGGTGGAGCGCCTGCGCGAACAGGTCACCACCGAGAAGCTCACCGCGCGGATCGAGCGCATGCTCGCAGAACTCGAGCAGGCAGCTCGATAGACCATACAAGATATTGTGGCTGCGATGGTGTCTGGCCCAGATCTGGTACACCAATCGTAGGGCCCTGCACATTCGGTGCGTCGCTTTTCAGAGGGAAAACGGCGTTGTTCACACGCAATTTCCCTCTGAAAATTTGATTTCTCCTCTTGTAATCCGTCGGTTTTCCTCTAGGATCGCGACCACGCAACGAGAGCGCTCTCTCTTTTTTCACTCGAGAACGCTGTCGCTGTGGCATGCAACTCTTACTGAGGAGATCTCATGGCAACGAAGAAGGCAGCAAAGAAGACCGCCAAGAAGGCCGTCAAGAAGGCCCCGGCGAAGAAGACCGTGAAGAAGGCCGTCAAGAAGACGGCAGCCAAGAAGACCGTGAAGAAGGCCGCCAAGGCCAAGGTCAAGCGCAAGCCGAATGCCGCGTTCATGCGCCC
>Ga0316604_10003536_pt1 | contig 10898 bp, 8 predicted proteins | sample OWC_soil_day20_C_FD_207650 | JGI IMG/M metagenome (GOLD analysis project Ga0316604, IMG submission 207650) | Wetland soil microbial communities from Old Woman Creek delta, Ohio, United States - OWC_soil_day20_CT | ecosystem: Environmental > Terrestrial > Soil > Wetlands | place: USA: Ohio... | reverse complement strand
GTTTCAGATCCATTGGGTTTGCACCAGCAGCTACGTTCTTCAGACCTTCGCTGATGATTGCCTGAGCCAGAACGGTTGCAGTAGTCGTACCATCACCAGCAATATCTGCGGTTTTGGAAGCCACTTCCTTTACCATCTGGGCACCCATGTTCTCAATTGGGTCTTCCAGTTCAATTTCTTTAGCCACGCTTACACCGTCTTTAGTCAGACCAGGTGCGCCAAATTTCTTCTCAATAACAACGTTACGACCTTTTGGGCCCAGGGTTACTTTAACAGCATCTGCCAGAATATCAACGCCCTTCTTCATTTTGTTACGGGCTTCGATGTTAAAGAATATTTGCTTTGCCATAATAGCTTTGAATTTTTTTAAATTTTACGGATTGTTTTGTGTGTGCGCTAATTGGTTAAACAATTGCTAAAATGTCAGACTCACGCATGATTAAGTAATCGCCACCTTCAATACTGATCTCTGTACCGGAATATTTACCATACAGTACAGTATCACCAACTTTCACAGTTACCGGCTCATCTTTTTTACCGGGACCAGCCGCTACTACAGTACCTCTCTGTGGTTTTTCTTTCGCAGTATCCGGGATGATGATACCACCAGCGGTCTTTTCTTCTGCTGCTGCGGGTTTCACAATCACCCTGTCAGCTAAGGGTTTAATACTTAAATCTTTTGCCATATAATTATACTTTTTAAAAAGATAAGATGATTTTCTGACCATTGATCCTCGATAATTGTGCCAAGGCCCCGATCGGGTCATTTTTTCAGGAACACCTGCTTTTCTTCCCATGCAGGCCTGACAAAAATGCCAATTTTTCAGCAAAAACTGACAAAACATTCTAAAATGTGAGTAACTACCAGATTAAAAGCCTGTTAGCCTGCCTGAAGTTAACCACCTTTTTACTCGCCCTATCAGACTGTTACGTAAAATGTACCCCCCTCTGTTCGATTACCCCTTTTTTTACATAGCTTTGCGCCCTCATACAGTTCTTGATTATAAGATGATTAGCAGAAGAAATATCCGGGTAAAGGTCATGCAAACCCTTTATGCCCTGGAAACGATGGAGCCAGGTACTATTAAGCCAGGTACGGCTACCAGCTTACTGAACGAGAAGTTGGACCAGACCAGTCAGATCTTTACCTATTTACTATATTGCCTTACTCAGGTAGCGCAATATGCGGAAATAGACGCACAACAACGTGCTTCTAAACATCTTCCCTCAGCCGAAGACCTGACCGTAAACACCAAAATTGCAGGCAACGAGTTCATTTTCCAGATTATTAATGATAAAGGATTCCAGGTAAACCTGGAAACCGGGAAGCTCAAACTCATTCCGGAACAGGATATGCTGCGTAAGCTATATCACATCCTGGTAGCTTCTGAAATCTATCAGACTTATATCCAGGAACCTTCCCGCGATAAAAAGGTTGAAAAAGAAATTATCGAGTACATCTATAAGGAAATACTTAGCAAAGAGGAACTTTTCCTTCAGCACATGGAAGATACCTTCCTGCACTGGGGCGACGACGCAGAGATGATGTCCCTGCTCATTGCTAACTACATGCACAAACCTCACCTGTTCAACTTCCTTCAGCTCATCAGCAGAGAAAAACTGGAATATGCCAAAGAACTCCTGCTGACCGTACTGGACAAGAAGGATTATTGCCTTGAACTCATCAAGCCAAAATTGCAGAACTGGGATCCTGAGCGTATTGCCGCTGTCGATATGCTGCTGATGGAAATGGGCGTGTGCGAATTCCTCTTCTTCCCAACTATTCCTACCAAGGTAACAATCAACGAATATATTGATCTGGCCAAAGCCTACAGTACGCCACAAAGCGGACAGTTCGTAAACGGCATACTGGACAATATCCTGAAAGACCTGGATGCGGCTCACCAGATAAAGAAAATAGACCGTAACAAAAAATAACTAATTTTGACCTATGAAGAAGGTATTCTACCTGCTAGCCTGCAGTACCCTCCTCCTGGGAGCCTGCGGCAATAATCAAAGCAGCAAAAAAGGGGCCGGTACACCCGTTACCGAGATTAAAAAAGGTACGCCCACCATCTCTTTCGAAGAAATGGAACATAGCTTCGGTAATGTCGTGGAAGGTGAAAAAGTAGAGTACTCATTCAAATTTACAAACACTGGCGATGCGCCGCTGGTCATTACTGACGCTACCTCCAGCTGTGGCTGTACCATCCCCGATTGGCCAAAAGAACCAATCCAGGCAGGAAAAAGCAGCTATCTCAAAGTAGCATTCAACAGCGCAGGTAAGTCCGGCTTCACGACAAAGCAGATCGTACTACATGCCAATACCACCCCAAAGCTGGTGCAAGGCCCAACGATCATTTGTACTGTGGTAAAACAATAATAAACTTAACAACAAATACAAACATTTACGATGTACACAAACATGCTTAACATTTTACTGATGGGTGCTCCAGGTGGAACCCAGGGCGGTAGCGGTGGTATGGTGCAGCTGCTGTTTTTTGGTGGTATGATCCTGGTGATGTGGTTATTCATGATCCGTCCTCAGACAAAAAAAGCTAAAGCACAGAAAGATTTTATCTCTAACCTGAGAGAAGGTGATAAAATCGTTACCATTGCTGGTATCCACGGTAAGATCAATAAATTCAATGATAACAATACCGTTAAGATCGAAGTTAGCGCAGGTACTTACCTCACTATCGAACGTTCTGCAATCTCAATGGAATATACCACTGCTCAGCAGAAAGCTGCTGAACCAGCTGCTAAATAATTCTACATCCGAAAGGATGACAGGTCCCAAATTCCTTTACCGGAGTTTGGGATTTTTTTTGATCTTTGGACATATGCTAAAAATAGGTATTACAGGAGGCATCGGTTCCGGCAAGAGTACTGTATGCAAGGTCTTCTCCCTGCTTGGTATCCCCGTATACTATGCGGACGATGCCGCTAAAGAGATCATGCATACTGACTCGCTCCTCAAAGCCAGTATCATTCAGCACTTCGGCGAAGACATGTACGACGAAAACGGCCAGCTGCAACGAGCAGCCCTGGGCAAAATTGTCTTTAACGACAAAGACAAACTGGAACTGCTCAACTCCCTCGTACACCCCGCCACCATCCGGCATAGCGAAGAATGGGCCGACAAACAGCAAGCCCCTTATATTATTAAGGAAGCTGCACTCCTCTTCGAATCAGGTTCCTTCGCCTACCTGGATAGGATCATTGGCGTGACCGCCCCTCAGCCAATGCGCATTCTGAGGGTCATGAAACGTGACAACGTCTCCCGCGAAGATGTGCTGGCACGTATGTACAAACAAATCGAAGAACCCATCAAAATGAAATTGTGTGACGATGTCATTCACAATGATGAACAACAGATGGTCATACCTCAGGTACTCGCCATCCATGCTAAATTGCTGGAACTGGCAGGCGCCTAATCATTCACCTTAAAATATCTGCATGGGGAAAACCGTCAATTCGTCTAAAGCTACACCCGTTCTGCTGCTGGAACTGCAAAGTAATCACCCGGAACCTATTAAGATCAACGCCGGTTTATTGAAAGAAGATGCCGGTGGCCGTACCTGTCAGCGAATGCCCCTGCATGATAAAAAATCCCTGTCTATATTTAATACCCTGCCTGCCGGCGTTCAACACCTGCTGCACCCCTGCACACAGGAAGCCATGCTGTACAAGGAACTGCAACTGAAAGATAAATTCAGAGAGTCCCCCGTGAGAGAACTGACCTTACAGCAGTACGTACAGGAAGGAATGCAGCAATACCTATATCATACCTTACAACAACTGCGCCCCCTCACTCCTGTATTGCCCTGGTATACCATGATCACTGACGAAAGCATGCTGATAAAACATACCCGGCCCGCTACTGTCAATAACTATACGCCTTCCCTCTCCTTTGAACTCGTGCAGGGCGATGATGGCGTTATCCGCATGGTAGCCTTCGTCAATATCAATAACCAGTCTTTTCCACTCTCCGGCTTTGAGCACTATGGCTTCTTACTGCGCAGCCGCGGAGAACTCTTTATATTACCGCCTGCCAGTGCCAATGCCCTGGCAAAATTCTCTGGTGGCTACATCGATGCTATACCCGGCGAGGAAGGCGCTTTCCTCCAACAGGTAGTTGAACCCCTCAGCGAATTATTCCCTGTCAATAAAAGTATTCTGCTGGATAAGGATGTGATCGATGTCACCCCCACCTGCAACATATGGCTCAGTGAACTGAATAAATCTTTTCTCGTACTCACGCCGCAATGGCAGTACGGACAATTCACCCTCGACGATTCACCCGACAAAGTCGTACTTCGCACGGAAGGCGATACGCAATTCGAGATCAAAAGACACCTGGATGAAGAAAAAGAGATCATCACCTTCATCCGTTCCTTGCATGCCCGCTTTGCACAACAGCGAAACGGTTATTTCTACCTGCCGTTTGCAGATGCAGAAAAAAACCAGTGGTTTGTAAAGTGCTATCGTAAACTCACCGACCGCAACATTGGCGTATATGGCATGGATCAGTTACAACATTTCAGGTACAATACCAATGTACCTGTGATGGATATTCAATGGAGCGGCGATGATAAAGATGCCTTTGATCTTGAAATCAAAATCCACTACGGCGATATTCCCGTTGCATTGGTAGACCTGCAGAAAGCGTTGGTGCACAAGCAACCACACCTATTACTGAAAGATGGTACCATAGGTGTGATCCCCGAAGAATGGCTGCATAAATATGACCTGCTCTGGAAACTGGGACAGGTACAGAAAGACAAGCTGAAACTCTCCCGCCTGCATTTTACCATCGCACAGGAGATACTGCAGGGCAATCATTCAAAAGATACCCTGCAACGGCTACAACAGCTGCAGGCCCAGCCAGGTAAAGATTTCCCTGTACCAACCTCTATTCAGGCACAACTGCGTAATTACCAGCAGGCTGGTTTTGAGTGGATGTGTCTTCTCGATGCCATGCGCTGGGGTGGCTGTCTCGCAGATGATATGGGTTTGGGTAAGACCTTGCAGACCATCACTTTCTTACAACACCTCTCTAATAAATACCCCGGTGAAACACACCTGGTTGTATGCCCTACTTCCCTTATTTATAACTGGGAAAGTGAACTGAAGAAATTCGCGCCCGACCTAACATACGCCGTCTACCATGGCGGTAACCGGCAATACGATCCCGCTGGTTATGATCTGATTATTACCAGCTATGGCACCGTACGTAGCGACCAGGATATCTTTGCCCGTCAAGTGTTCGGCTATATTGTGCTCGATGAAAGCCAGGTAATCAAAAACCCTGCTTCACAGACCACAAAGGCCCTGCAGGTACTGCAATCGCGCAACCGCCTCATCCTGAGCGGTACGCCTATCCAAAACAATACCATGGACCTCTATGCGCAAATGAACTTTGCCAACCCGGGATTGTTGGGCAACCAGGCATTCTTCCGCACTGAATTTGCCATGCCTATTGATAAATATTCAGATGCTGAAAAAGCAGCTCAGTTACGCCGCCTCATCTACCCATTCCTCTTAAGACGAACTAAGGAACAAATAGCCCAGGACCTGCCGGACAAGACTGAGATCATTATGTGGTGTGAAATGGGCGATGAGCAGCGACAGGCATACAATCGCATCCGCGATCTGTACAAAGAGAAGGTGTTAAACCGCATCCAGGAACAGGGAATCGCAGCTAGCACGATTTATGTACTGGAAGGTCTGACCCGTCTGCGGCAGGTATGCAATGCGCCTCAGCTGGTGGAATCTGAATCGCATATCACTCATTCTGTTAAACTGGATGAGCTGATGCGCGAAATCAGTGAAAACACCGGTGCGCACAAGGTATTGGTCTTCTCACAGTTCACCGGCATGCTGCAGCTCATAGCGAAAGCAATGGAGCAGGAAGGACTGAAATTCCTCTATCTGGATGGTAGTACAAAAGCAGAAAACCGCCAACAACTGGTGAACCAATTCCAGCAGCAAGAGGAAATGCGGGTATTCCTGATCAGTCTCAAGGCAGGTGGTGTAGGTTTGACGCTGACGGCAGCTGACTATGTGTACCTGGTAGATCCATGGTGGAACCCGGCCGCTGAGCAACAAGCCATAGACCGTACTCACCGTATCGGCCAGCAGAACAAAGTGTTTGCCTACAAGATGATCTGTAAAGACAGCGTGGAAGAAAAGATTCTTGCCTTACAACAACGGAAAAAGATGATTGCAGATGATCTGATCAGTGAAGATAACGGCTTTGTGAAAAAACTGACGGAAGATGATGTGGCATTTTTGTTTAGTTAATAAAATTATTTTCGAAATTTGTAGTATGTTAAATAACTCCAGGTCTATTATCATGCTTATGGTGGCGTTCTTTGCCACTTCATTCACGGTTCGTGCCCAGCAAGGGGCGCCACCGAAATTCCCTGAAGGTTTTAATATTCAGAAAGGGGCAAATATTGGTTACTGGCTATCAGAATCCAATGGCCGTAACGGTACGGCACAGGTAGATTTTTTTGGTGAGCAGGATGTGGTCTTACTCGCACAAAAAGGTTTCGACCACCTGCGTATACCTATAGATGAAGGTGAGCTGTGGAACTATAAGAACGAGAAATATGCAGATGCTTTTAAGTATATACATGCTGCCATTGGCTGGTGTAAAACAAACAAGCTGCGTGTAATTATTGACCTGAATATACTGAAGGGACACCGCCTGTGGAGCGATGATGATGAACAGGATCGTTTTATTGACATATGGAAAGAACTGGCGCTGGAGCTGAAAAAATATCCAACAAACCTGGTAGCATATGAGTTACTCAGTAATCCTGCAGCAGATAGTGCAGTACAATGGAATGATCTGCTGGCAAAAGCGATCAAAGCCATCCGTGAAATTGATCCTAAAAGAGTGATAGTAGTAAGTAGTAACCAGAATGGCAGTTACAGCACGTTTTCACAGCTGAAACTACCTGAAGGAGACAATCACATTATACTCAACTTCCACTATTACGAACCCGTTTACTTTACCCATTACCGTTATAATGGCAGCAGACAGCAGGATTACAGCGGACCGGTTCATTATCCCGGTGCGACAATCACTGCCAAAGAGCTGAACCAGCAACCGGCCACTATCAGAAATCTGCTGGCAGGTAGTACGCAGGATTATAATGAAGATATTATAGCAGATCAGATAGCAACAGTAGCCAGAGTAGCAAAGAAGTTTAAAGTGCCGCTTATATGTGGAGAATGGGGCTGTACAAGTCTGACCCCCAGAAAAGACAGGATGCGTTGGTACAAGGATATGAAAAAGGCACTGGATAAAAACACTCTCTCATGGACAGTGTGGACATATAAAGGAGATTTTGGGATAATGGCAGATGATGGTAGTGAGGATGATAAACTACTCAAATTACTCACTAAGGAATAAAGATTTTTAAACGGTTTTGTCTGACGACAAAACCGTTTTTCTTTTAAAGAAATGACTATATCCAAATTTAAATCTACTCCTACTTCACAATCCAATACGCCAACGCCAGCCACACCAACCCCTTCACCAAAAAGAACAGGAAGCCCCAGATTCCTACCCTCCTGATCCACTTTACCCAGGTATTTTTTGCTGTTGCTATTGCCATAAGTAAACTATTTACATGCAAAATAATATACTCCCCCAAAAGAGCAACATCGCTTTTATCTATACCCCAATAGGTAAGAAAAAAGCCTTGCTCCGGCTCACTCTGAAAAATATCCCCCACTCCCCCAAAAGAAAAATTTCCTCCCTGCAGTCCTGTCACCAAACCTACCCAACCAAAAGAAGCGCCACCTCCTCGCCTCTCCGCAAGCATCTCTACCAAATAAAAAGCCCCTCGGTTACACCGAAGGGCTCTTATATATCAAACATTTAATTGAACACTATTTCTTAACAGCTGCGCCAGCTAAGCCTTTCTTATCTGCATCTTTTACAGGAATTGCTTCGCTTTCATTAGCTAACTCATTCTTTTTGTCGAAGTCCACCAAAACCGGTGCAGCTACGAAGATAGATGAGTAAGTACCGGTTATCACACCAATCAGCATCGCAAATGCGAAACCACGGGTTACCTCACCACCAAAGATGAAGAGGATCAGGATAGTCAGGAATACTGTCAGAGACGTCATTACTGTACGGCTCAGTGTATCGTTGATCGCCTTGTTGATGATGCTGTCTCTTGACTGACCCTTCATCTGACCACTGCGGAAGTACTCACGGATACGGTCAAATACGATCACGGTATCATTCATTGAGAAACCTATCACCGTTAGTATCGCCGCAATGAAGTGCTGGTCAACTTCCAGTGGGAACGGAACGAGATTATGGCAATAAGAGAATACCGCCAATGTTACCATCACGTCATGCAACAGGGAGAAGAGTGTACCGATAGAATATTGCCACTTGTTGAAACGTAACAGGATGTACAGGAAGATCACTATCAGGGACAGGATCGTCGCTTTCACCGCACCTGCACGCAGGTCATCAGAGATGGTTGGTGATACTGTCTGGGAAGCTACGATGTAACGAGGTGAAGAGAATACTTCATAAGTCACATTATTATCATAGAATTTCTTCAAACCATTGTACAGTTTCTCAGTTACTTCCTTATCAACTTCAGGACTCTGTTCGTTGATCTTATAGTTGGTAGTAATGTTCAGCTGGTTAGTGTTACCGATAGTTTTCACATACGGCTCTGTACCAAATTCTTTTTCCAGTACGCCACGTACTTCTTCGGTCTTCATTGGCTGTTCGAAACGAACAGTGAAGCTACGACCACCATCAAAGTCAACACCGTGACGGAAACCGTGAATGAAGGAAGAGGCCCCCAGCAGGATCATGATACCAGAGATCACATAAGCATACTTTCTCTTACCTACGAAGTCAAAAGTAGCATGCTTGAAGATCTTCCTGGAAATCGGGGTGAAATATTCGAAGTGACGTTTCTTGTTGGTATAGTAATCAGTTACAATACGGGAGATCATGATACCACAGAACAGGGACAATAACAGACCGATGATCTGAGTGGTAGCAAAGCCCAGTACAGGACCTAAACCGAAGTAGAACAGGATAATTGCGGTGAGCAGGGAGGTGATGTGACCATCCAGTACAGGCGCATAAGAACGCCTGTAACCATGTTCCACAGCCTGTTGGTAAGTTCTGCCATGCACCAGTTCGTCCTTGATACGTTCAAAGATGATTACGTTCGTATCCACGGCCATACCTACAGTCAGTACCAGACCGGCTATACCAGGCATCGTTAGCGTCGCACCTAGCGAAGCAAGAATACCGAAGGTGAACAGCAGGTTCAGTACCAGCGCGATGTTTGCAACGATACCAGCAGTATTATAATATACCAGCATCAGTACGAAGATCACGATGAAGGAGATGATGAAGGATTTAGCACCAGCTGCGATAGATTCAGCACCCAGGGTTGGTCCGACAATCTGCTCCTGAACAATTTTAGCCGGAGCAGGCATTTTACCTGACTTCAGGATATTTGCAAGGTCTTTCGCCTCTTCAACGGTAAAGCTACCGGTGATCTGGGAGTGACCTCCAGGAATTTCATTAATAATTGAAGGAGCTGTGTAAACGATGCTATCCAGTACCACCGCTACATAGTTCAGGTTGCTGCGATCGTCTTCTGCGCCACCTTTAGGAGCTAGTTCGCCGGTCAGCTTTTTCCATTCTCTCGCACCTACGTTATCCATAGTCATGCTGATCTCAGCATTACCATTCTGGTCGAAATCCTGTTTAGCATCTACAACTCTTTCACCGCTTACACGTGGAGCTGGGTTAGCTGGATTGATTTTCAGACCAAATACTTCGATCACACCATGGCGGTCTGTTTTATTTTCAGGACCAAAAGCAAATACCAGATCTTTAGGCATTACGGCTTTCACCGCAGGCAATGTCAGGTAAGCTTTGAAGGTAGCGGTGTCAGAGGGGAGAATCCTACCGATAGTAGCACTAGGATATGGACCTTCCTGTGAAACGTTCGGATGCAGAATACCAAACAGTGGGTTAGACTTCAGGAATTCCTTTTCTGCGTTCGCCATCAGCTTGGCAGAGTCAACTTTACCGTTCTTATCTTTTGCAGAATCGTTCATGAAGCTAGCCAGGCTACCTTCTTTAGAAGTATCAGCAGCAGCTTTGCCAGCTTTTGCAGTATCTACTGCAGTAGCTGCGGTAGCAGCCGTGTCAACAGTGGCTGGTTTAGTGGTGGAAACATTTTTCAGTGCTTCGTTCATCTTCACCAGTACATTGTTAAAGAAGTCAGCGTCGTTTCTGTACACTTCGCGGAACTCCAGGTTCGCACTCGCCTGCAGGTATTTCCTTACACGATCAGGGTTGTCTACCCCAGCCAGTTCTACGGAGATAATACCTTTGCTTTCGTCCAGACTGATGTTTGGAGAAGCTACCCCAAACTTGTCAATACGTTTTTGCAGTACGAGGTAAGTATTTTTAATTGCAGCACCTGCTTCGCTACGGATCACTTTCAGAACGTCCGCGTTAGAGGTGTTGAAATTGATGTCTTTCTGATAAGCGTTGGCAAAAATGGTTGCCAGACGACCGTTAGGAGCTACCTTCTGGTATTCCTGCCCGAACAATGTTACAAAATCCGACTGGCTGGTCTTTTTTGCTTCCGCTGCATTCCTCAGCGCCTGGTTAAAAGCTGCATCAGTCGAGTGACCGCTCAGCGAACGAATCACATCTTCCACGCTCACATCGAGCACTACGTTCATACCTCCCTGGAGGTCAAGCCCAAGGTTCAGCTCTCTTTCCTTGGCTTTAGTATAGGTTATGTACCAGGGAAAACCCGCGATCTGTTGATTGCTGGTGCTATCCAGTATCCTTTGTCTCCTTACTTTTATCA
>Ga0316604_10003535_pt1 | contig 10899 bp, 10 predicted proteins | sample OWC_soil_day20_C_FD_207650 | JGI IMG/M metagenome (GOLD analysis project Ga0316604, IMG submission 207650) | Wetland soil microbial communities from Old Woman Creek delta, Ohio, United States - OWC_soil_day20_CT | ecosystem: Environmental > Terrestrial > Soil > Wetlands | place: USA: Ohio... | reverse complement strand
AATAGGGATATAAAGTTTTCATAACTCTAAGTTATAACAAAAATCGGCTACCTTTACCCTGATGGTCAACAGGGTCATATTTTTCATAGCCAGTCAAACACATATTCTCGATCTCGCCGGACCAGTACAGGTGTTCTACGAGGCAACAGAATATGGGCATCCCTATGAAATTATTTATCTCTCCGATCAACCGGAAAAAGCCTGCTCTTCCGGTTTGATGATTGGCCAGCTCCAGCACATTCATGATATTACGATCCGGCAGGATGACATCATTTTTATTCCCGGGTTTCAGTTGCAGGCAGACAATCATGGCCTCCGGGATTGGTTGATCCACATCGCTCATACTGGCGCCACCCTTTGCTCTGTATGTACAGGTTCTTTTGCCCTGGCCGCCGCCGGTATTCTCAATGGACATGGTTGTACAACCCACTGGAAATATACCCAACGCCTCCAGGAGGAATATCCGGATACAAAGGTTTTCACGAACCGCCTCTTTGTAAAAAGTGGCAATATCTACACCAGCGCCGGCATCACCACAGGTATCGACCTGGCACTTTTTATTATTGAAGAACGCCATGGTCCTGCTTTTGCCTGGCAACTGGCTGCTGAGCTGGTAGTGTATATTCGCCGTGATGGCGATGATTCCCAGCAAAGCGTCTATCTGCAATATCGCCGGCATATTAATAATCATATTCATCAGGTACAGGATTTTATCATTCATCATCTTGACCAGAAGCTATCTCTTGATATTTTGGCAGCGCAGGTGCATACTGGTTCACGGAATCTGACCAGGATGTTTAAGGCTGCAACCGGGATTACTATTGGGCAGTATATTGATAAACTGAGGGTGGAAAAGGCGGTTAATTTATTAAAGGAGAAAAACAAGGTTACGATTGTGGCACAGCAATGTGGGTTTAAAAGTGTGGTGCAGTTGAGGACGATGGTGAAAAAACATACGGGAGCATTGCCGTCTAAGGTGTAATCAGGTGAGTGTTGATGTCAAAGATGTCCCGATTCTTTCCTTCCTTGTCCTTCTTCCTCCTTTATTCACCTCCTACCTTTGCCCCATAAACTTACCGCCATTATGAAACGGATCATTTCAATCGTGCTTTTTACCATGCTGACCGCCTTTGCCAGTGCACAAACCTATATTTGCCCACCCTGCAATGGCCCCAGCTGCGACACCCTCACCTTCACCAATCCCGGCAACTGTCCCCACTGTGGCATGAAGTTGATTAAAAAAGGAGATGAAATCAAGAGACTAAACGTCTGCTTCTACCTCTATGACGGCGTTGAAGTCCTGGACTTTGCAGGCCCACTGGAAGTATTTTCCTATGCAGGCTGCAATATCTATATCGTATCCAAGACTACAGACCCGCTTCATGCCCAGGGTGTACTCAGGGTATTACCTACCTACAGTATTGAAAATGCCCCTCCTGCTGATATCTTTGTCACCTTTGGAGGCAATGATGATGTAGCGGCTAATGACCCGGAAGTGATTAAATGGATTCAATCCCGGATTCCCAATACCAAATACTTTATGTCCGTATGTACCGGTGCCTTTATCCTTGGCAAAGCCGGTATCCTGGATCATAAAACAGTGACCACTTTCCACAACAGCATTGAAAACCTGCGAAAAGCATTGCCTAACAGCACCGTATTGGCTGATAAACGTTTTGTAGAGGATGGAAATGTATTAACAACCGCAGGAATTTCTGCTGGTATAGATGGGGCGCTGCACCTGGTAGAGAAATTACGCGGACATGATGCGGCGGTACAGATTGCGAAACATATGGAATATGATAAATGGGTGCCAGGCGAAGGACTGGTTGTAAAGCAATAACAATTAAAACCTGGCTGTAAAGCAATAAAATTAGAATCTGGTTTTCTAAAACAACAAAAATCAAGATTATATCAAGGTCTTCCTTGCGCCATCAAGAACCTGAATGAAACAGGCTGTATCAAACTTATGATACAGCCTGTTTCATTCAGTGCGATGGAAACATCATTCAGATACCTGATGGAATCAACTATTCATTTAAGCGATACCCAGGAGGTTCATTTATTTTTAATACAACCTTTTACTTTATACAAAGACTGCATTCGGTATACTGCATATTACAAACGTCACCATTACCCTACAACGGCCTACCTATACTGCATTCGCAGCTATTATCCTACTGCCTGCTTTATTCTACATTCGCAGCCATTATCCGACTGCCTGCTTTATTCTGCATTCGCAGCCATTATCCTACTGCCTGCTTTATTCTACATTCGCAGCTATTATCCTACCGCCTGCTTTATTCTGCATTCGCAGCCATTATCCGACTGCCTGCTTTATTCTACATTCGCAGCCATTATCCTACTGCCTGCTTTATTCTACATTCGCAGCCATTATCCTACCGCCTGCTTTATTCTACATTCGCAGCCATTATCCGACTGCCTGCTTTATTCTACATTCGCAGCCATTATCCTACTGCCTGCTTTATTCTACATTCGCAGCCATTATCCGACTGCCTGCTTTATTCTACATTCGCAGCCATTATCCTACTGCCTGCTTTATTCTACAATAGCCGCTATTATCCGACTGCCTGCTTTATTCTACAATAGCCGCCATTATCCGACTACATGCTTTATTCTACAATCGTCTCTTGATTCTGCTACTGCTGCCATTACACTGCAATCGCCTCCTTATTATATTTATTCCGATACTCCACCGGCGATAACCCCGTCTTCCTCTTAAATACAGTTCTAAACGCCTTATTATCCGCATACCCCACCTCACACATCACCTCATTGATATTTTTACGGCTGGTTTCAAACCCTTTCTTAGCAGCTTCTATCTTCACCCGTTGAATATATTCAGAAACCGTATTGCTGGTCGCTTTCTTAAATCTCCTTTCAAAACTCCTTCTACCCATTGTACAAAGCGACGCCAATTGGTCAACCGTAATCCGCTCCTGGAAATTTTGCTCAATAAAATCCTGTGCCCGCTTAATATCATCATCCTTATGATCCCGCTGTCCGCGGAACATGATAAATGGTGACTGACTAAACCTATCAATTTCAATAGCAAAAAATTTTGCACAGAAGATTGCCATTTCCCTATCAGTATATTTTTCTACCAGGTACAGGAGTAAATTCCAGAAAGAATTTGCCCCTCCACTGGAATAAATCCCGTTCTCATCGGTAATAATCCTGTCAGATACCATTTCCACATCAGGAAACATTTTTCTGAACAGGTGCTCAGACTGCCAGTGAGTACTGCATTTCTTACCATCCAGCAAACCAGTGGCTGCCAACAAAAATGCGCCTACACATAGACTGGCAACTTCCGCTCCACGTTCATATTGTGCCCTGATCCAGGGGAAGAAATCGCTGTTGGCGGCAATGACCTTGTCCATTTCCCCATTTACCGCAGGGATAATGATCAGGTCAGTAGTGAAGTTATCCTGTATACTCAGATCCGGGGTTACTTTACAAAATCCATCGTATACCATAGCATCGTGGGTCAAGCCTACCAGTTGGATAGTGAATAATGGATCTTCTTCCCGGTCGGTCAGGAAGCGATTCACATTAAAGAACATTTTGTGTGTGCCTTCAATACAGCCCAGGGACGCGGCACCTCTGGGGATTAATATAGATATGTGTTTCATGGTTGTAGGTCATCTTGTGCGAACCCTAAGTTACTGAAAAATGTAACTTAATGACCGATGCCAATCAACCAGGTTGAATGCATTAGTAAAATGCCATTCAATGACCAGGATAAATCCTCTTTTACCCATCTTTGCAAGTTAATTGCATTGGCAAAATGCCGCCCAATGACCCCGATAAATCCTCTTTCACCCACCTTTGCAAATTAATTGCATTGGCAAAATGCCACCCAATAACCAGAACAAATCCTCTTTTACCCATCTTTGCAAGTTAATTGCATTAGTAAAATGCCACCCAATGACCAGGACGAATCCTCTTTCACCCACCTTTGCAAATTAATTGCATTGGCAAAATGCCACCCAATGACCCCGACAAATCCTCTTTTACCCATCTTTGCAAATTAATCGCATTGGCAAATGCCACCCAATAACCCGGACAAATCCTCTTTTACCCACCTTTGCAAAATGACACTCAATAATTCTCTTTTCAACATGCCCATCAATGCCCCATACTAATCACCCTCGTTGCCTTCCATTGCCCATCCTTCAATCGCCATACCTGCACAAATTTCATCAACCCTACCTCTTCCTTTCCATTCTCCTTATGAATAAACCGATGCTCCCCCACCTCAATCGCCCCAAACCCCGGCATAGGATACACCTCCAATGAACCCTCTACCAACTCCCTCCTCAACCCACTCGCAGCATTCCGCTCAAACATCGACTTAAAATTCTTCATAGTAGTCCCATAATCACTCACCCCACCACCATCATTATAAAACTCCACATCTTCCGCAAATACCTTTTCAAGTACCGGCATATCATGCGTATTAAATGCATTGAACATCACACTGTCCATATGTGCAATCGTATCATACAATGCCTTGTCTTTAGGAACGTATCTGGACTTTTGGGCGAAGGTTAACTGGCAAAGAACCATGCACAGCAACAATAGAATCTTATTTTTCATATCCTCAATTTAAAAAAAAGCCGGCATCTATACAAGAGGCCGGCTTTTTTCACACATTTATTCTTATAGCTTTACAAACTTGCTCGTCTTAGCACCCATCCTAATTAAATACACCCCAGGTGTCAACCCGGTAACAGATACAGTATTCACACCCGTAGTCACTTTACCCGCCTGTATCACATTCCCTTTCAAATCGGTAATAGTATAATACCCACTGACTGTCGCACTCACATACACCTGATCCTGCGCAGGATTAGGATATACAAGTGATGTTGTAGTCGCCTTAGCAGCACTTACAACACTTGCCGTAGTCGTCGCATCGCTCGCCGTACCACAAACTTCAAATTCATAAATAGAATAACCATAAGGCGTATTCCTTTGCACACCATACATCCTGAGATACCGATAATCTTTACCGATATTATCAATCAAATCTGTACGATTGCCTGTAGTAGTATTTATATAATGCCCGATCGTATCCCAGGTAAGCGTATCCGTTTTAGCACCTAAGATATAGTACTCTTTCGCATTCGCGACCTCCCACGTAAGCATGATTTTATTAACATGCGACACCACACCCATATCTACCGTGATCCACTGCGGATCGGTAAACTGACTCTCCCAACGACTTCCCTGGTTCCCATCAATCGCCGCAGCTGCTGTACCAGAAGAAGCTGTAGCTGATGCAGGCACCAGGTTGTAACAACCCGTAGGCGTTGACCCTGAATCAGGTAATATCGGATACGTCAACAATGTCCTTGCAGGCACTGAAAAGGAAGCCACCTCACCGCCACTGGCATCATACACCTTACAGGTACTGGCACTGGCAGAAGGGTTATAAGCCACCGCATGACTGAAAGTACCATTCTTTTCAAACACACTGCTACTTGGGAAATTCGTATGATATTTAAAAGAGAAATCACCCAGATTTTGATGTGCATGTGTATAATAATAAGTCATACCAGACACCTCGTAATCCATAATGTAGTCGGTATCTGTTACTGGCAACAATAAATTCTTCGCCATAAACGCCGCTGCATATGTAGGATCGAATATTTGTTTCCAGCCTAAAGCCACATGCGCCCAGTCATCCCCAAAATCAGTTTCATCTTTGTGCCCATCTACTGCAAGTGTTTCACTCATCATATTCGCATATTCCTGTTGTGCCCATACAGTATCCCTGGCGGCAAATTTAAACCCTGGATTGACAGGCAGGTATTGAATAGCATGAATATGCATAGGACTGGCACTGAAATAAGTCCCATAAGCAAACCCCTGGTTAGAAAGGATGCCTACTACAGAATGATTATACGTGGAAGGCAGGTTACGTTTCTTCCAGTCAAACCAGTACTCAAGTGCAGCATACGTTTCACTACTATACCCAAAGGCAGCAGCTGCCCGCATAGCAGGGTCATTCAGTTCATCAGCAAGCAGGAACAGACCAATCCATGATTGAATCGCCTCTGAAGAAGATTCCTGGTTATTGCCTGAAGAAGAGCTGGTACCACCGGCATAACTATGGCCGATCCATGGATCGAAGGTACGCAGGAATGGCAGTGTGGTATCAGTTCTATCCCAGTTCGCATATTGCTTAGCAATCAGTTTGATCATGTCTCCGTATTCACTCAGGAAGTCAGGATCGACCATACCATATAATGCCGCTGCTAATGTAAAATACCCATAATGAAAATGGTTATCAGTAAAGTAAGCAGAAGTATATGATTCATTGAAACCTACCAGGGCACCCCATCGATCATATTTAGCAAAGAACTTTTCTGTCTCACCAGGTGTATAGGTGAGCCAGTTCACGAGTGCTTCTTTTGTTTTTGCTTTTAAGGATGCATAGGCCTGATGGTTCAGTTCCTTTGCCATCACCGTATACTTTGCAAAGTTGAGGATGTCTTTACCTCCCCAGTAGGTATCCCCGCCGTAGTCCTTCTTTTTAGAGAACTGCGTCAACAGGTTATACATGTCACTGGCATTGTAAGGTGCAGCATCGCCGTCACGCTTATAGGGTGCATTGAAGTTAGGCAGTATACCTCCAAAGTCATAAGTGAAAGACCAGCTATTGCCGATAGAAGTCTTCATCGTACCGCGTGGACTTACATAACTATAGGCAATGAAAGTAACATTGTGTGTGGCATCGTCATAGAGGTGGGGCAGGAAACCTTGAATAGTAGGACCGGCAGTGGCACCTTTCAGGTTGGTAGTGGTGAGGTTCCAGTTCACAACGACCTTTCCTGCGCTGGTATTATAATCATAAGATACGGTTGAATTGATTGGCTTGTTAAAAGCATATTGTTCATACGTATTTAAATCTGTAGCTGCCTGTAAAGCAGAGACTACAAAATATGCATGCCCGTTATTCGTATTCAGAACCAGTTTTTCAGTCTGGTTACCGTCAGAAGCCCATCGGGTACCGAAGTTACCATCGTTTACATTCCCAGCTACAAAATTCGCTTCTGTTGAAGAGACAGTAACTTTCTTGTTCTGAGAGAGCAATGTGGCATTGTTGAATACCTGCATTTCCCAAAGAGAGTAGGCATAAATAGTACCTCTTTCCCTGAGAACGATTTGCACATAGCGGGCAGTGGTATCTTTAAAAGACAAAGAGTCGGTACCACCATCACCACTGATCACAGCAGCTACGGTAGCCCAGGTAATGGTATCATTAGATACCTGGATGCTGTAACCAGACGCGTAAGCAGTTTCCCAGCTTAACCTGACAGCGTTGATGTTTTGAGAGGTACCTAAGTCAATTCTTACGAATTGTTGTCCCTGAATGGCGGCGGTAGTATTGCCATCGAGGTGGATGCCTAAATAACGCCCATCTGTTTTGATGACAAAAGATTTATTAGTGGGGAGCTCCAGGGCATCGCCGGTGCCGGTGAGGTAGGAGCCGCCTTTTTCGAGCGCGATTTCCGGATTGATACCCTGAGTTTCAAACCAGAAAAACGGGATGCCGTGATACATGGTGACATCCATGTTTTTGTTGTGTGTACTATCTGGCAGAGACATCACGACACCCCAATCGGACCAGTCTTTGGCAATGGCTTTTTCGGGTGCATAACCATCTGCTTTGATGCTCATGTATCCACCATATTCGAGGTTAGAACCATCGGCGACAAAGCTGTTGGCGAAATAAAGTTTGGTACCAAAGTTTTCCGGATCGGCGGAGAGTGGGTACGCCCAGAGCATACCGGCATACTGAGATACGATCAGGTCAGTCCACCAATCGTTGGTAGGAATGCCCTGATGTTTTTTATTTTCGGCTACGTAAATGGGCGCAGTGTACACGAATGCCTGTAAGGAGGAGTCGAGTTCAGTGGCCGGAGGAAAGGACGCGTAGCTGCCTGCACCGACAGATACAGGTGATTGGGCATGTAGTTGCCATGTGCTGATAGATAGCACGACTGCTAACAGGTAAAGGTTTTTCATGGTCATTCTGAGTTTTATGGATATGTCTAATTAATGGAATGCGATCATGGTTTTCGAGGGAATAAAATTACTAAATATATGGAGGGGAAATATGATTAAAATCAGTACCGGGGAAGGTGTGGCTAGTCCCGGTACGATTCACTATTGAACTGATGTGGGTTTATGCGACAAGCTCTCTTTTTACACCTTCTATTTCCATAATTAATTCCGACCCATAGGCCGTAGCAGGTGTTTGATATCCTGATTTAAATTCCTTATTCAATACTTTCTTTGTAATCAACAATGCTGCCAATGCAGTCAATGTATAAGCTTCAGGCACTACCATATTTGCAGTAAGTACGTCTCCTTTCGCATTACTCACCTGTGCCCAGATAAGTGTATTCGTTTTATCCCGCATTACCTGGTCCGGCCCCGGTGATTGACTTTTCACAATTGCATTGGCAATGCCACGTACAAGTTGTGTCTTCAGCAACCAATTATAAGCTCCTTGTCCTTTCAGGAAAAACCAGGCTGCTTTGTTGATATTAATATACGTCTCAATGTTCGGGATACCAGTGGAAACATAAGCCGTACTCAAATCGCCCCATGGCAAACTCATGGTAAACAGCTTCTTTTGCACCCCGGGGAATTGCACATACATCCCCTTTTTTCCAACAGGTTCTTCCACCAATTTCCCATCTACTCTTGACAAACCGGGTAGTCCCAATTTAAGCACGGTATTAATAGCCGTTCCTCTTGATAAAGCACTATTCAATATAGCAAATGCGATCTTCAATGAAGTCGCATCCGGCATTTGTTGCTTCAACCATAGTGCAAGGCAGTCAGTCGGTACTACATCGTAACCTGCACCTGGCAGGAGCATCACACCACTATCGCGGGCCGCCTTATCGTAAGTGCGGATCATGTCATAAATAATCGCATCACCATTCAAATCCAGGTAATGCCGACCTTCGGTAATACATGCTTCGACCAGTTGCTTTGCTGTAAAGTCATACGGTCCGGCAGCATTTACAACAACAGCGACCTCCTGCAAAGCCTGTTGCATAGCAGGTTTATCATCCAATGCAAATACCCTGACAGGCAAGTTCAACGCTGCCCCTAATTTCTCCAATGCCTGTTTATTTCTACCAGCCAATATAGGTTGCAAGCCAAATGCTGCCGCGTAGCGTGCTATTAATTCTCCGGTATAGCCATTTGCTCCATAGAGCAGGAATGTTTGATCCAACATGGGAGAAATGTACAAATATTCTTTGTTATACTCTCATATAATCGCCCTGCCAATCCACAACTGCACGCTTAATCTGGTCAGGGGGGAGGTTTTCGGCAACGGCTCTTTTCACCAGGTCAGGCAATTCTCCATCAGATGCGAACCTGAGGGCCAGGATCTGACCCAGGGAAAGATTCTTTTCTAATAGCTCAAACCGCTGGCCGGTGAGGATGAAATATCTGAATCTTACTTCTAATCTGACAATCCTATCCTGGGTTGTAAGGGCGTAATGCTGTCTGAGCATGAAGCCGAGCCAACCGATGAGGAGTAATAGGAGGGTAATGAATATCCATTCCCATGATGCATCCGGATGTTTAATGGCGAAGAAGATACTGCATATAATACCTACTAAAAGGACAGGGTAGAATACGAAGTGATGAGGTGGGTAGTACCGGATGTGGTTTTGATAGTTTTGTTTTTTCATGTGGTAAAAATAGAAAAGTCCTCTATTGAAGAGGACAATCTAATAAAATAAAATTATAATTCTTACTGCTGAATAGCCATGAATTTCCTTAAAGTTCCGTTATTGGACAGGACATCATTCAACTTACGCACTCACCCTCGATGGCGCTACACCATATGCTTTCTTAAACACAAACGAAAAATGTGACAGATCCTTAAACCCAACTTCCAAATACACATCAGTAGATTTCCAACCTTTTTCCTTTATCAAAAAATATGCATCCTCCAATCGCTTCTGTTGCAACCACTTCCCGGGGGTGGTATGAAACACCTTCTCAAAATCCCGCTTAAACGTTGCCAAACTCCGCCCTGTCAAATACGCAAACCTGCTGATATCCACATTAAATTTATAATGCTCATTCATATACGCTTCCAGGTCTATTTTTCCCGGCGCACTAAAATCAAACAACAAATTCTTCAACTCAGGCTTCAATTGCAATAATAGCATTGCCGCCTCCTTCACCTTCATCATTGTCAACATGGGGTTATGTACACCCTGGCCATCTATATAAGGCTGCAATGAATCCCTATAATGTGTCAATAACTGGTGCTCCGGCAAATGGAAATTCTTCTCCCCACGAAAAATGCCATCTGCCTTCAGGCCGGTCTCCTGACTTAAACTATGTAACAACTCCTGATCTATCCTTATCCCCACTGTCTTAAAATCACCTCCTCCAACTGGCGGAATCTTTACAAACTTCGCCAATTGATTCCTCGCAAAGAACCTGAAATCACCTTCTTTAAACACATAATGCACGCCATCTAAATACACCTCCTGCGTACCTGCGACTACATAACCTAACGAATGTTCTCCAATGAAATTCTCCCCCTCCCTACTCACGTGATGGTAACATGACACCAGTATTCTATCCTTTTCTAACATAAGTTACAATTAAATTTCGGCAGGAATTTCACTTCCTGCCGGTCATTCTTGTTCATTATTTCAAGCGTTATTCTGATCTGTTCATTCTCTGAACATAGCGATCAGCCGTACTTATTGCTTCAATATCTCTCAATCCCGAATAATCGTCTTCGGCTCCACATACTCCTCCAATCCAAAGGTACCATATTCTCTCCCTATCCCTGACTGTTTAAACCCTCCAAACGGC